>Ga0160448_100432_pt1 | contig 14709 bp, 12 predicted proteins | sample HID1973M_E1MG_FD_108269 | JGI IMG/M metagenome (GOLD analysis project Ga0160448, IMG submission 108269) | Enriched mosquito-associated microbial communities from UW Madison campus, WI, USA - HID1973M_E1 MG | ecosystem: Host-associated > Arthropoda: Insects > Digestive system > Unclassified ...
CGGTCATGCGCGGACCGCGCTGTAACCTGCCTCGTCGACGGCTGCGATGACGGCGTCGTCGGCGATCTCGGCTGCCGAGACGATCCTGAGCGTGCCGGCCGCCGCGCTCACCTGGACGTCCTGGACGCCATCGAGCTTGGACACCTCGCCGCGCACGGACGCCTCGCAGTGCCCGCAGCTCATTCCCGTCACCGTGTACCGGGCCTCTGCCATGACTTCTCCTCCGTCGATCGAGTGGATACCCCTGAGGGGTACCGGCTCCAGTGTATACCCGCGTGGGGTATGCCGGGCCGGCGATCGCCGCCGCCTCCGGTGCGGGCATCCCGCGAAGACGCCGATGAGTTATCCACAGCCATGGGGTTCCAGAGGGGCCCGGAAATGCCTGCCGACCACGGTTTTCAAGCTGTTACAGATCGTTAACGAAAGGCAACATTGCTGACGCTTGCCGACGATTAGGTTTAGTGCACTGGGTCGGCGCCCGAGCCGTTCCCGTTGTAATCGCACAGCAAGGAGCAACATGAGCGTCTTCACCCGCTCGCGCACGTCCGCCGTCCTCGGTGGCATCGCGCTCATCGGCGCCAGCGCCCTCGTCCTCGCCGGCTGTTCCGGCGGCGGCGACGGCGGCGGCAGCAGCAGCGAGGCCCCGTCCGAGACTCGTGACCTCACCCTGAAGATCGGCACGATCCTGCCCCAGACGGGCACCCTCGCGTTCCTCGGCCCGCCCGAGGAGGCAGGCGTGGGCCTGGCCGCCGCCGACATCAACGAGGCCGCCAAGGGCATCGAGATCCCCGACGTCGTCTGGGGCGACTCCGGTGACACCGACAACAAGGCCTACGCGACCACGATCCAGAAGCTGATCTCCGAGAAGGTCACCGCCGCCATCGGCGCCGCCTCGTCGGGTGTGACCAAGCTGTTCCTCGACGACGCCGTCGCGGCCGGCATCATCACCTTCTCCCCGGCGAACACCTCGCTGGACTTCACCAACTGGGACGACAACAACCTCTACTGGCGCACGGCCCCGGCCGACACGCTCCAGGGCGAGGTGCTCGGCAACCTGGTCGCCGAGGACGGTCACGAGAACGTCGCGGTCCTGTACCAGAACGACTCGTACGGCACCGGCCTCAACAAGGTGTTCCAGGACACCTTCACCGGCTCGGGCGGCGAGATCGTCGCGGAGCAGTCCTACAACACCGGCGACACCAACTTCGACGCGCAGATCTCCGCGATCCTCGCCTCGAACCCCGACGCCATCGCGCTGATCACGTTCGACGAGATCTACACGATCGGCCCGGCGCTCATCGCCGCCGGCTACCCGGCGAAGGACCTGTACCTCGTCGACGGCAACCTGAAGAACTTCGGCTCGGACGAGAAGTGGCCGGCCGGCGTGAGCATGGAGGGTGCGAAGGGCACGACCCCCGCGGGTCCTGCTCCCGACACCGAGTTCCAGGCTCGCCTGAACGAGTGGTGGACCGGCGAGGGCAACACCGAGCTGACCGACTTCTCGTACGCCAACGAGTCCTACGACGCGGTCGTGCTGCTCGCACTCGCGTCGCTGGCGGCGAACTCGACCGACCCGGCCGACGTCGCCGGCAAGCTGCAGGAGGTCTCGGGCGGCTCGGGCGACGGTGAGAAGTGCACCACGTTCGCCGACTGCGCCGACATCATCCTCGGTGGCGGCGTCGCGGACTACGACGGCTTCTCGGGCCCGATCACGTTCGACGAGCACGGCGACCCGACGGAGGCCACGATCGGCATCTTCCAGTACGGCGCCGACAACCTGAACACGCGCATCGACCTGTAAGCCAGGCGTACGCAGCAGCAGGGCCCCGGAGCGATCCGGGGCCCTGCCGCGTTCACCGGGGGCGCGATGGACGGGCTGTGGGGGAGCGCACCGTGGCCGGGCGCATGACAGAGAGGAGGGGACCGGATGCCGCGGCATCCGGTCCCCTCCTCTCTGATGTGCGGCGGCTCAGACTCCGTCGGCGCCGAGGCTGCCGAGGTAGAGGCCGATGACCTTGGGGTCGCTCAGCAGTTCGCGACCGGTGCCCTCGTAGGCGTCGCGGCCCTGGTCCAGGACGTAGCCGCGGTCGCAGATCTGCAGGCAGCGGCGGGCGTTCTGCTCGACCATGATCGTGGTCACGCCGGCCTTGTTGATGTCGGAGACGCGGATGAACGCGTCGTCCTGCCGCACCGGCGACAGACCTGCCGAGGGCTCGTCGAGGAGGAGCACCGACGGGTCCATCATGAGCGCGCGCGACATCGCCACCATCTGGCGCTCACCGCCGGAGAGCGACCCCGCGCGCTGCTTGAGGCGCTTGCCGAGCTCGGCGAAGATGCCCGTCACGAAATCGAGGCGTTCGGCGTAGACCTTGGGGCGCTGGTAGAGCCCCATCTGCAGGTTCTCCTCGATCGTCAGCGAGGGGAACACGTTGTTGGTCTGCGGCACGAAGCCGACGCCGCGCTGCACGAGCTTGTCGGATTTCAGCCCGACCACGCTCGCACCGTCGACGGTGATGTCGCCGCCGCGCACCTTGACCATCCCGAAGATGGACTTCAGGAGCGTGGACTTGCCTGCGCCGTTCGGGCCGATGATGCCGATCAGCTCGCCCTTGTGCGCGACGAGGTTGGCGCTGTTGATGATGTTGATGCCGGGAAGATAGCCCGCCGTGAGGTCTTTGACCTCCACGACGACCGTCTCGGTCTTCATGCCCGCCGTGCGGGCTGCTCCGGGATCGGGGATGGCCGATCCGGGAGTGCGGGGGTCGGGCGAGACGTCGCTCACTTGTTCTCCTCCTCGGCTTCGGCGATCGAGGCCTCTTCGGCCTCCTTGATCTCCTCGAGCAGCTCTTCTGCCGACGCGTCCAGCTCGCCGGCGACGCGGCCGGTGACGACACCGAGGTCGACGTCCTGATGGCTGCCCAGATACGCGTCGATGACCGCCTTGTCCTCCATGACGGTCTCGGGCGGACCCTCGGCGACGACCTTGCCCTCGGCCATCACGACGACCCAGTCGGCGATGTGCCGGACCATGTGCATGTCGTGCTCGACGAACAGCACCGTCATGCCCAGGTCCTTGAGGTCGAGGATGTGGTCGAGCAGCGACTCGGTGAGCGCGGGGTTGACGCCGGCCATGGGCTCGTCGAGCATCACCAGCGTCGGGTCGCTCATGAGGGCGCGGGCCATCTCGAGGAGCTTTCGCTGACCGCCCGACAGCGAGGCCGCGTAGTCGTCCGCCTTGGCGTCGAGCTTGAAGCGCTGGAGGAGGTCCATCGCCTTGTCTTCGATCTCGTTGTCCTGCTTGCGCCAGATGGCCGGGATGATGCTCCTGAACAGGCCCTCGCCCTTCTGGCCGGTGGCGCCCAGCTTCATGTTCTCGAGCACGGTGAGCAGCGAGAGCGCCTTGGTCAGCTGGAAGGTGCGGACCTGACCCATGCGGGCGACCTTGAACGACGGGATGCCCGACAGATTCTTGCCGTCGAAGCTCCACGTTCCGGTGTTCGGCTTGTCGAAGCCGCACAGCAGGTTGAACAGCGTCGTCTTGCCGGCGCCGTTGGGGCCGATGAGAGCGGTGATCGCGTTGCGCGGCACCTCGAGGTGCTCGACATCCACGGCGGTCAGGCCGCCGAAGCGGCGGGTGACGCCGTCGATCACGAGGATCGGGTCGTTCTTGGCGACGCCGGGGACCGAGTCCCCCTTCGCAAGCCCGGAGGTCTTCGGGCGACGGATGCTGCCGGTCGCGGTGGTGACTGTACCGGTGGGCGTCGGCTCGGGCTGCGCCGCGGCTCCCTCCGGAACCACCGGCTCGCCTGCGGGCGGGTTGCTGGGCGGGTTACTTGACAAAGGTCAGCTCCCTCTTGTTTCCGAAGATGCCCTGCGGGCGGAAGATCACGATCAGCATGAGCGCCACGCCGACGAGGATGAACCGCAGGGTCGCGGCCTGCTGGCTGGACAGCAGCGAGATGATCGGGATGTCGGACTGCGCGAGCAGGGGCAGCACGTTGTCGATGAAGCCCATGATCACCCAGAAGATCACCGAGCCGACGACCGGGCCGAACACCGTGGCCGCACCGCCCAGCAACAGGATCGTCCAGATGAAGAACGTGAGGCTGGTCGTGTAGGTCGCCGGCACGACCGCCGACGGGAGCGCGAACACCACGCCGCCCAGGGCGCCGAACACGCCACCGATCATGAGCGCCTGCATCTTGTAGGAGAAGACGTTCTTGCCGAGCGAGCGCACGGCGTCCTCGTCTTCGCGGATGCCCTTGAGCACGCGGCCCCACGGGCTGCGCATGAGCGCCCACACCAGGTAGATGGCGATCGCGAGCAGGAGCATGCCGAACACGCGCACCCACAGCTGGTCGGCCGTCCACTGCCACGGACCGAAGCCGTAGATGATGGGTTCGCCGTCGGCCCCGGTCTTGGGGAACGGATTGGCCCCTCGGAAGCCGGCATGGTACCCGCCGAGACCGTCGGCGGAGTTCGTCCACTCGTCGAACAGCTGCGTGGTCAGCAGCAGTCGCACGATCTCGGCTGCGGCGATGGTCACGATGGCGAGGTAGTCGGCCCGCAGCCGGAGTGTCGGGATACCGAGGATGATCGCGAAGACGACGGCTGCGGCGCAGCCGACGAGGATGCCGACCCACCAGGGCCAGCCGAAGCTCAGGATCGAGATGGCGTAGCCGTAGGCGCCGAGGGCCATGAAGCCGGCCATACCGAAGTTGAGCAGGCCGCCGAAGCCGAACTGGACGGCGAGGCCGGTCGCCGCGAGGGCGTACGCGATGGTCTCCGGGCTGAAGATCCAGTACGCGGTGTTGTTGAAGATCTGTCCCCAGTCCATGACTAACCGAGCCTCTCTTTCCGGCCCAAGATGCCCTGGGGTCTCACCAGCAGGATCAGGATCAGCACGGCCAGCGCGCCGACGTACTTCATGTCCGGCGGAATCCACAGCGTCGAGATCTCGACCAGGATGCCGACGATCAGGGCGCCGATGAGGGCGCCGAAGGCGGTGCCGAGGCCGCCGAGGGTGACCGCCGCGAAGATGAGCAGCAGCACCTGCACGCCCATGTCCCACTTCACGCCGGGGCGGAAGTAGGCCCACAGCACACCGGCGATCGCCGCCAGCGCGGCAGCGAGGATCCATACGATCCGCACGACCCGGTCCACGTTGATGCCGGACGCCGCGGCCAGACCCGGGTTGTCGCTGATGGCTCGCGTCGCCTTGCCGATGCGGGTGCGCAGCAGCCAGTAGGCCACGGCGATGAGGAGCACGATGCTGATGGCCATCGACGTGACGTCGATCCACGACAGCGAGATCGGTCCGAAGGTGATGTCGCGCGGGGCCCCGGCGCCGGGCAGCTGGTACGTGCCGCCGCCGATGAAGAACTGGAAGACGTAGCGTCCGGCCAGCGAGAGGCCGATGCTCACGATCATGAGCTGCACGAGCCCGAGGCCGCGGCGGCGCAGCGGCTTCCACAAGCCCGCGTCGAGCACCCAGCCCAGGGCTGCGCCGAGCAGGATCACGATCGGGATGGTGATGTACATCGGGATCTTGAGCCACACGCCGAAGATGAGGGCCATGACGGCGCCGTAGGTCAGCATCTCGCCGTGGGCGAAGTTGCTGAGGCCGGTGGTGCCGAAGATGAGCGAGACGCCGACGGCGGCCAGCGCGAGCAGGAGGCCGAAGTTGATGCCGTTCATCAGGCGCTCGATGAGCTGATCCCAGAACGAGGTGGTGACGCGTTCGCCCTCGCCGAGGAAGAGGTTCACGATCTTCGAGCCGGTGAGGCCGAAGGTCACCTCGAAGGAGGCGGTCGTCCCCTGCTTGGGCTGGATGCCTTCGGGAAGCTGCGCCGGGTCGACGATCACGCCGTCGGGCAGCGTGTCCTCGTCGACGGTCAGCACATAGTCGTCCTTCTCGGGGACGTACAGACGCCACTTGCCCTCGGCATCCGTCACCGTCTCGGCCTTGAAGCCGCCGCCCTCGATCGACATCGTGACGCCCTCGACGGGCTCGTCGTCGTACTTGATCACGCCGCCGAAGTAGAAGTCGGTCTGCTCCTGGTCCCCGCCGGGGGTGTCGGGGGCGTCCGCGAGTGCACCGGTGGGTGCGGACAGGAACACCATCCCCGCTGCCAAGAGCAGTCCGAAGAGCACGACGATCCAGCGGCGGCTGTTGATCGTGGTCGCAGTCGTAGGACCCACAGAACCTCCAAGTCGGCACACCACGCGGACACCGAAGCTCGGGTCGCATCGGCCGTGATGACGACGCTACGACTGTAATGTGTCGTCGCTGTTTCGCCTACGGTCACATGTGGATAAGTGATCTGATCGAAACCGGACAGCAGGCTCGTCCTCGCGCGCGCTCGCGCGTGCCGTTATCCGGGAACAAACGGCGCCTGCGCGCGCTTAGAATCGAGTACGGAGCGTCACGAGCGCACCGGCCGCCGCCGTCCACCCCCGAGAGCACGCGCGCGCCGCGCGAGGAGACCCCCTATGGAGCACAACGACCCCTTCGGCTTCGTCGGACTGACCTACGACGATGTGCTGCTGCTGCCTGGCCACACCGACGTGATCCCCAGCGAAGCCGACACCTCGTCCCGCCTGACGCGACGCATCACCGTCGCGACCCCGCTCATCTCGAGCGCGATGGACACGGTGACGGAGTCGCGCATGGCGATCGCGATCGCCCGCGAAGGGGGCCTCGGGATCATCCACCGCAACCTCTCGATCGAGGACCAGGCCGCGATGGTCGACCGCGTCAAGCGGAGCGAGTCCGGCATGATCACCGACCCCATCACGACCACGCCCGACGCCACGATCGAGGAGGTCGACTCGCTCTGCGCGCAGTACCGCATCTCGGGCCTGCCGGTCGTGGACGAAGAGAACCGCCTCGTCGGCATCGTCACCAACCGCGACATGCGATTCGTCTCGGGCTTCGAGCGCCAGACCACGAAGGTCCGCGACGTCATGACGACCGAAGGGCTCGTGACCGGCCGTGTCGGCATCAGCGCCGGCGAGGTCATCGCCCTGTTCGCGCAGCACCGGGTCGAGAAGCTGCCGCTCATCGATGAGCACGGCAAGCTCGCCGGCCTCATCACCATCAAGGACTTCGACAAGAGCGAGAAGTACCCCCTCGCCACCAAGGACGAGCAGGGCCGCCTCCGCGTCGGCGCGGCCATCGGCTTCTTCGGCGACGCCTGGCAGCGTGCGGAGGCGCTGCGCGACGCGGGCGTGGACGTCATAGTCGTCGACACCGCCAACGGGCAGTCGCAGGGCGTCATCGACATCGTCACCCGCCTCAAGGCCGACGCGAGCTTCGACCACATCGACGTCATCGGCGGCAACGTCGCCACGCGCGAGGGCGCGCAGGCGCTCATCGACGCCGGTGTCGACGCCGTCAAGGTCGGCGTGGGGCCGGGTTCGATCTGCACCACCCGCGTCGTCGCCGGCGTCGGCGTGCCGCAGGTGACGGCCGTCTACGAGGCCTGGCTCGCCGCCCGCGAGGCCGGCGTCCCGGTGATCGCCGACGGCGGCCTGCAGTACTCGGGCGACATCGCCAAGGCGCTGGTCGCCGGCGCCGACACCGTCATGCTCGGCTCGCTGCTGGCAGGCACCGACGAGTCGCCGGGCGAGATCGTCTTCCAGGGCGGCAAGCAGTTCAAGCAGTACCGCGGCATGGGCTCGCTGGGCGCGATGCAGACGCGCGGCAAGAAGACCTCCTACTCCAAGGACCGCTACTTCCAGGCCGACGTCCCCACCGACGACAAGCTGATCCCCGAGGGCATCGAGGGCCAGGTCGCCTACCGCGGCCCCGTCTCGGCCGTCGCCTATCAGCTCGTTGGCGGCCTGCGCCAGTCGATGTTCTACGTCGGAGCCCGCACCATCGAGGAGCTCAAGGCCAAGGGCAAGTTCGTCCGCATCACGGCGGCCGGCCTCAAGGAATCGCACCCGCACGACGTGCAGATCGTCGTCGAGGCGCCGAACTACAAGAAGTAACGCGCTTCGGCGTCAGCACACGGATGCCTCGACCCGCGCGTCAGCGCCGGGTCGAGGCATCCGTTTCTGCTGTCTGACCGTCTGGCGCCTCGTGCAGAACTCCTCATATCCGACCGCCGGCGGCAGGATTCGGTGGGATCTTCGGCGACTTCCTCGCAGATCTGAGGAGTTCTGACGGCGGCGGCCGCGACGATCGCTGCAGAGCCGGGCGGACCGGGCGAGCGGGCCGGCGGCTGTTCAGGGGAGCCGGAACGCCTCGGCGGCGCGAGCCGACTCGTCCGCGGTCAGGTCGGCGAGCACCGAACCGACGGCCGGGGTGAACTTGAAGCCGTGACCCGAGAAACCGGCGCCGACGACGATGCGTCCGCGGCGGTCGAGCACGAAGTCCTGCGAATCGGTCGACGTGTAGGTGCAGCTGATCGGCTCCGCCGAGTCGGCGTCGAGCCCGGGGAACCACTCGGCAACGTAGTCGCGGAGCTGCGCCGCGAGGGCGGGGACGGGCCGGAACGTGCGCGCATCGGGGTCGACCACGGGCCCGACGAGGTGGAAGCCCACCTTGACGCCCTCGCCCGGCGTGGGCATTCCGTACGTGTTGGCCGGATACCTCCCGGGCGGCAGCAGGTGGTTGAACGAGGGCCACGTGGCATCCGCGGCGACCGCGGCGAAGTGCGCGGGGCTCTCCTCGGTCACCGTCAGCCGGGGGAGCGGGAACGAGGACGGAAGGATGCCAGGGGTCCAGGCTCCCGAGGTCACCACCACGGCCTCGGCGACGATGTCGTAGCGCTCGCCGTCGGCGTCGACGGTCACCACGACGCCGTCTCCGCGCTCGTCGAGGGCGACCACGCGGTGCCCGAAGCGCACGTCGGCGGCGTGGCTGCGGGCGTCGCGTTCGAGCGCCTCGAGCGCGGCGGCGGCACGCACCACTCCGGCGTCGGACGTGAAGAGCACATCGGACTCGAACCGCATGCCGCTCCAGCGCCCCGCGGCCTCTTGCGGGGCGAGCACCTCGGCGCGCTCGCCGCGGGCGACCAGCGCGCGGTGCACGTCTGCGACGACGGCGTCGTCACCGTGGGTCAGCAGGCCGTGAAGCCGCAGCAGCGGCTCGCCCGTCGCGCGGGCGAGCTCGTCCCACCCGGTGCGGGCGAGCGAGAGCAGATCGAGGTAGTGCGCGGCGGCGTACGCGTTGTTGAAGTTGCGGGTCGCGCCGTGCGACGCCCCGCGCGTGTGGCCGCGTTCGAATCGTTCGAGCGCGATCACGCGGTGGCCGCGGCGCGCGAGCTGCCACGTCGTGGCGAGACCCATCGCGCCGGCACCGACGACGACGTAGGGAACATGCTCGGTCACGGGTCCTCCTGGTTCTCTGCGCCGGGGCGCGGGCGTGGAAGCCCGGCAGGGTGAGGCATCCGTCCCGTCGTCCATCCTCGCGCAGGGGGGAGGCCCCCGTTCGGGGGAGTCGGAGTGTGACGGCGGACGGGGCCGCCCTTCGTCATGGTGCCGCCGCGGCCAACGTCCGCCGATCTCGCGGGCTTCGCGCCATCGCGCCCGGGTGCTGAGCGGGCGCCCGATCCCCGCGCGTCCGGCGAAGGGCTGCGCGCAGGAGGTGGGGCCTCGCTAACCTTGCGCCATGATCAGGCAGCGGCGGCACCCTCTGTCGACCCAGCGGACCACCCGGCTGGAGGCGTTCACCGACGGCGTGTTCGCGATCGCGGCGACCCTGCTCGTGCTCGATCTCACCCAGCACTCCCTCGGCAAGGTCGGCTCCGATGCCGAGATGTGGGCGGCCCTGGCGGGTATGGGCGAGCTGTTCTTGAACTTCGCGCTCAGCTTCGTGCTGCTGTGCCTCATGTGGATGGTGCACGTCCAGCAGTTCGAGCACGTCGCCCGTGTCGATGCGACGACGGTGTGGCTGAACAACGCGCGCCTGCTGTTCATCGTGCTCGTCCCGTTCGCGACGAACCTCACCACGGAGTACTCCGACTACCTCGCGGGCCGGCTCGCCATGCCGGTGACGTTCTTCCTCGCGATCCTGTTCAGCTGGCTGCAGTGGGGGTGGGCGGTGCGGCAGCGGGACACGCTGCTTCCCGACATGAGCAGGGCGGATGCCGTCGCCTACGGCCGCAGCTCGCTCAGCGCACTCCTCATCTCGGCCACCGTCGTGGTGCTCGCGCCGTGGATCGGGTCGGCGGCGTTCCTGCTGTTCCTGCTCGACGGCCCGTTCACGCGCCTGCTCCGCGGAAAGGGCGACTGATCACGCAACTCGCGGTCGCGGCATCCGTCGACATCATGTGCTCTCGCCGAGCGCGCACGTTGTTCGCGAACGTGTCGTGTCGTCTCGGCGAGAGCACATGAAGCGGACGCTCGGGTCGCCTACCGCGCAGCCGCCAGTTCGGGCTCGGCGGCTTCGCCATCCGCGGCGACGACGGGCGCATCCGCCTTGCCCGCAGGCAGCCACAGCGCCACGATCGTCGCGGCGAACAGCACCGCCGCGCCCGTGAACACGGCGGGGCGCGCCGCGTCGACGTACATGTCGGGCAGCAGCTCGCCGCCTGCGCTGACGAAGATCGCGGTCATCACGGCGGTTCCGAGGGCCACCCCGAGCTCGCGGACGGTGGAGTTGACCCCCGACGCCTTGGCGTGGTCGATGAGTCCGAGGGTCGCCAGCAGCGCCGTCGCCGACGGGGCGAAGACGAGCGCCATGCCGACGCCGGCCATGATGAACGGCGCGATCAGCGTGGGGTAGTCGAGGTCCGTCGACATGACCGCGGCGATCCAGGTGAGGGCGGCGCCCTGCAGGGCGAGGCCGAGCACCAGCAGCACCCGTGTGCCCACCCGCGGGGCGAGGATGCCGGCGATCGGGGCGACGATCATGGGCGCGAGCGTCCACGGGGTGGTCTGCACGGCGGCTTCCAGCGGCGTGGATCCCTGCACGACCTGCAGGTACTGGATGAGGATGAACACCGCGCCGAAGGTGCCGAAGCTGAAGGCGAAGCCGACGATGTTCGTGATCGAGAACGAGCGGTCGCGGAAGAGGCGCAGCGGCATGAGCGGCGCCTTGGCGCGCGTCTGCCACCACAGGAACCCCGCGACCAGCAGCGTGCCCACGACGATCTCGGCGATGACGCTGAACGAGTCCCACCCGTCGTCGTTGCCGCGGACGATCGCGTGGACGAGGGCGAGCACGCCTACGGCCGCGAGCAGTGCGCCCGGAACATCGATGCGCGCGCGGGCGCCGAAGTCGTTGTTCAGCACCACGAGGGCCAGGGGGATGGCGACGAGGGCGACCGGCACGTTGATCCAGAAGATCGCCTGCCAGTCCCAGCCCTCCATGATCGCTCCGCCCACGAGCGGGCCGACCGCGACGCCGAGGCCCGACACGCCGCCCCAGATGCCGATCGCGAGCGCGCGCCGGGCCGGCGGCACCGCGCCGCTCAGCAGTGCCAGCGAGAGGGGCATCACTCCCGCGGCCCCCAGGCCCTGTACCGCGCGGGCGGCGATGAGCTGACCGGGGTCTGTGCTGAGTGCGGCGAGCACGGAGCCGATGCCGAACACCGCGATGCCGATCGCGAACAGGGTGCGGCGGCCGAAGCGGTCGCCCAGCGCCGAGGCGATGAGGATCGCGCCCGCGAACGCCAGGGTGTACGCGTTCACGAACCACTGCAGCTCTTCGACGCTCGCGCCCATCTCGCGGTGCAGCACCGGGAGCGCGTTGGTCATGACGAGGTTGTCGAGCGTGGCCATGAACATCGGGAGGGATGCCGCGGCCACCACGAGCGCGAACGGACGGGCTCGCCGCGAGGTCGCGGCGAGGGGTGATTCGGTCATGGGAAGGCTCCGTTGTAATTCGATGATTACTTGCTACGCAGCAATGTAGTAATTCACTGATTACAAAGTCAAGTCATTCGCTGATAACCTTTCGCCATGACCTCTCCGAGACTCAGCGGAAGCGGCGCCGTGGCCGCGGACGAGCCGGTCGACGCCGGCAAGCGCCTGTCGTCGGCGGAACGGCGCCGCCAGATCATCGCGGCGGCGCTCGCGGTCTTCGGCGCCCGTGGCTACGAGGGCGCGACCACCGACGAGGTGGCGCGCGCCGCCGGTGTGAGCCAGCCGTACGTCGTCCGGCTGTTCGGCTCCAAGGAGAACCTCTTCCTCGCCGCGATCGAGGATGCCCTGGCGCGCATGCTCGCCGGCTTCCGCGGGGCGCTGGCCGCCGCCGACTCCCCGCACGACCCCGACATCACGCCCGAGAAGGCCGCCGCCAAGCGCATCGGACAGGCCTACGTCGATCTCATCGAGGTGCGCGGCCTGCACCAGACGCTCGCTCACGCGTACCTGCTGGGCAGCCACCCCGTGATCGGGGCCGCCGCGCGCCAGGGGTTCGCGACGGTCTGGCGGTTCTTCCGCGACGAGATGGGGCTCGATGCCGACGACGCCCGCGCCTTCATGGCCGAGGGCATGCTCATCAGCACCATGATCGGCCTGCGGATCGTCGACGACTACGGCTCCGACCCGCAGATCACGGAGCTCTTCCGTTCGTGCTTCCCGACCGAGCTTCCCCACGTGCTCGAGGTGCTCCCGCGCGGCATCGAGCGCTTCTGACGCCTTCCCCGGCCGGTGCACCGCGGGTGCGGCATCCGTCGACATCATGTGATCTCGCCGAGCGCACACGTTCCTTGCGCAGATTTCGTGTGCTCTCGGCGAGAGCACACGAAGCGTGCGGGTACGGATTCCGCTCCCTGGCCGGCGTCGGGGCCGCGGCGTAGGGTCGGGGCATGTGCCGCAACATCGTCCCGCTCCACAACTTCGAACCGGCCGCGACCGACGACGAGTGTCACGCCGCGGCCCTGCAGTTCGTGCGCAAGATCACGGGCACGACGAAGCCGTCGAGGGTCAACCAGGAGGTGTTCGACCGGGCCGTCGCCGAGATCGCGCACGCCACACGTCACCTTCTCGACGACCTCGTCACCGTCGCCCCGCCCAAGAACCGGCAGGAGGAGGCCGCCAAGCGTCAAGCGCGCTCCGCCGACCGCTACGAGGCTCTGCGGGCGTACCAGCAGGAGAAGCGCGCCGCCGCCGCGTCCTGACGCGCGGCATCGCCCGGCTCACAGGGGTGTCGGGCCGCCGGACCGGTCTGGGGTAGTCTGGTCGGCTCCCCATCGGACGGTTCGGTCCCGCGGAGCAGACAAGGAACACCGTGGGGTACATCGACATCGCCGCCGTCTCGTACGCGCTGCCGGACGGGCGGCCGCTGCTGGATGAGGTCTCGTTCCGCGTCGGCGAGGGGTCGACGACGGCGCTCATCGGTCAGAACGGAGCCGGCAAGACCACGCTGCTGCGCATCATCCGCGGCGAGACGCCGGCGCTCTCGGGCGTCGTCTCGATCGACGGCGGACTCGGCGTCATGGACCAGTTCGTCGGGCACGGCGAGGCCGGGCAGACCGTCCACGATCTGCTGATCGCGGTCGCGCCCGACCGCGTCCGCCGGGCGGCGCGCGAACTCGAGGACGCCGAGGCGGCCATCATCGAGCACGACGACCTCGACACCCAGATGCGGTACGCCGGCGCGCTCGCCGACTACGCCGAGGCCGGCGGCTACGAGTACGAGACCGTCTGGGACACCTGCACGACCACGGCCCTCGGCATCCTGTTCTCCCGCGCCCGGTTCCGCGAGCTCACAACGCTCTCCGGCGGCGAGCAGAAGCGGCTCGCGCTGGAGGCGCTGCTGCGCGGACCCGACCAGGTGCTGCTGCTGGACGAGCCCGACAACTACCTCGACGTGCCGGGCAAACGGTGGCTCGAGGAGCGCCTGCGCGAGACGCAGAAGACCGTGCTGCTGGTGTCGCACGACCGCGAGCTGCTGGCCCGTGCCGCCGATCGCATCGTGACCCTCGAGGCGGGCGGTGCCGGCAGCACGGCGTGGGTGCACGGCGGCGGGTTCGGCAGCTACCACCGGGCCCGCGAGGATCGGATGGCGCGCCTGGACGAGCTGCGGCGCCGCTGGGACGAGCAGCACGCGAAGCTCAAGGAGCTCGTGGCGACGCTGAAGGTCAAGGCCACCGCGAACGACACCTTCACCTCCCGCTACCGGGCGGCGCAGACGCGCCTTCGCAAGTTCGAGGAGGCCGGTCCCCCGCAGGAGCGCCCCAAGGAGCAGGACCTCGACGTGCGCCTGCGCGGCGCGCGCACCGGGCGTCGAGCCGTCGTGGCCGAACAGCTCGAGCTCACCGGGCTCATGAAGCCGTTCGACCTGGAGGTGTGGTTCGGCGACCGGGTCGCGGTGCTCGGCTCGAACGGCTCGGGCAAGTCCCACTTCCTGCGGCTCCTCGCGAGGGGCGGCACCGATCCGGACGGCCGGCTCGGGCACGTCACCACCACAGGTGCGGGGCTGGCGGCGGTGGCCCACACGGGCCGTGCGATCCTCGGCGCCCGCGTCGTGCCGGGGTGGTTCGCGCAGACCCACCGCCACCCCGAGTTCGACGGCAGGACGCTGCTGGACATCCTGCACCGCGGCGAGGACGCCCGCGCCGGGCTGCTCCGTGACGCCGCCTCCAGTGCGCTGGACCGCTACGGCCTCGTCGCGCAGGCCGAGCAGACGTTCGACAGCCTGTCGGGCGGGCAGCAGGCACGGTTCCAGATCCTGCTGCTGGAGCTGTCGGGCGCGACCCTGCTCCTCCTGGACGAGCCGACCGACAACCTCGACCTCGTCTCGGCCGAGGC
>Ga0160448_100433_pt1 | contig 14694 bp, 13 predicted proteins | sample HID1973M_E1MG_FD_108269 | JGI IMG/M metagenome (GOLD analysis project Ga0160448, IMG submission 108269) | Enriched mosquito-associated microbial communities from UW Madison campus, WI, USA - HID1973M_E1 MG | ecosystem: Host-associated > Arthropoda: Insects > Digestive system > Unclassified ...
CGGCGGCGCCGCCGAATGAGACGACGAGGGGCGGATGCCGCGGCCCGCGGCCGCGGCATCCGCCCCTTCGACGAGCTCAGGGACCGGTGAGGGTCAGAGCTCAGGGACCGGTGAGGGTCAGAGCGACTCGATGATCTCGCGCATGAGGGCGGCGGTCTCGGAGGGCGTCTTGCCGACCTTGACACCGGCGGCCTCGAGGGCCTCCTTCTTCGCCTGAGCGGTGCCCGCCGAGCCCGACACGATGGCGCCGGCGTGGCCCATGGTCTTGCCCTCGGGCGCGGTGAAGCCCGCGACGTAGCCGACGACCGGCTTTGTCACGTTGGCCCTGATGAAGTCGGCCGCGCGCTCTTCGGCGTCGCCGCCGATCTCGCCGATCATGACGATCGCCTTGGTCTCGGGGTCGGCCTCGAACGCCGCGAGGGCATCGATGTGGGTGGTGCCGATGATCGGGTCGCCGCCGATGCCGATGGCCGTCGAGAAGCCGATCTCGCGCAGCTCGTACATCATCTGGTACGTCAGCGTGCCCGACTTCGACACCAGGCCGATCGGGCCCTTGCCGGTGATGTTGGCGGGGGTGATGCCGACCAGCGACTCGCCGGGCGTGATGATGCCGGGGCAGTTCGGGCCGATGATGCGGGTGGCGTCGCCCTTCGACTGCGCGTAGGCCCACGCCTCGGCGGTGTCGCCGACGGGCACGCCCTCGGTGATCACGACGAGCAGCGGGATCTCGGCGTCGATGGCCTCGACCATGGCGTCCTTCGTGAACGCGGGGGGCACGAATGCGATCGAGACGTCGGCGCCGGTGGCGTCGATGGCCTCCTGCACCGAGGCGAAGACGGGCAGCTCGACGGGGTTGCCGTCGGCGTCGGTGTGCAGCACGGTGGTGCCGGCCTTGCGGGCGTTGACGCCGCCGACGACCTGCGTGCCGGCCTTGAGCATGAGTGCGGTGTGCTTGGTGCCCTCGCCGCCGGTGATGCCCTGGACGATGACCTTGGAGTCCTTGTTGAGGAAGATCGACATTTCAGTTGGTCCTATTCCGGATGCTTCGGGTCAGGCGTTGGCGAGCTCGGCGGCCTTGTCGGCGCCCTCGTCCATGGTCTCGGCCAGGGTCACGAGCGGGTGGTTGGCGTCGCGGAGGATCGCGCGGCCCTCCTCGACCTTGTTGCCGTCCAGGCGCACGACCAGCGGCTTCGAGGCCGACGAGCCGAGCTCGGCGAGTGCGCCGACGATGCCCTTGGCGACCGCGTCGCACGCGGTGATGCCGCCGAACACGTTCACGAACACGCTCTTGACCTGCGGGTCGCCGAGGATGACGTCCAGGCCTGCGGCCATGACCTCGGCCGAGGCGCCGCCGCCGATGTCGAGGAAGTTGGCGGGCTTCACGCCGCCGTGGTTCTCGCCGGCGTACGCGACGACGTCGAGCGTCGACATCACCAGGCCCGCGCCGTTGCCGATCACGCCCACCTCGCCGTCGAGCTTGACGTAATTGAGGTCGTTGGCCTTCGCCTTGGCCTCGAGCGGGTCGGCGGCGTCCTTGTCTTCGAGCAGCGCGTGCCCGGCGTGGCGGAAGTCGGCGTTCTCGTCGAGCGAGACCTTGCCGTCGAGGGCGATGATGTCGCCCTCCTCGGTGAGCACGAGCGGGTTGACTTCGACCAGCGTCGCGTCCTCGCCCTTGTAGACGTTGTAGAGCTTGACGAAGACGTCGCTCACCTTGTCGACCAGGTCGGCCGAGAAGCCGGCGGCCTCGGCGATCTCGACGGCCTTCGCCTTGTCGATGCCCGTGCCCGGGTTGACGTCGATGCGCGCGAGTGCCTCGGGACGCTCGACCGCGAGCTCCTCGATCTCCATGCCGCCCTCGACCGACGCGAGCGACAGGTACGAGCGGTTGGCGCGGTCCAGCAGCACCGAGAAGTAGTACTCCTTGTCGATGCGGGCGCCCTGGGCGACCATGACGCGCTTGACGACGTGGCCCTTGATGTCGAGGCCGAGGATGGCCTTCGCGGCCTCGTAGGCCTCATCGGGGGTCTTCGCGACCTTCACGCCGCCGGCCTTGCCGCGACCGCCGGTCTTGACCTGGGCCTTGACGACGACGACACCGCCGATCTTCTCGGCTGCGGCACGCACCTCCTCCGGCGTGTCCGCGACGATGCCGGCGAGCACCGGCACCTCGTACTTCTCGAAAAGGTCTCGTGCCTGGTACTCGTACAGATCCACAGTGATTTCCTTCGCAGGTGGCGAATGGGGTGGGGATGACGCGGAAAAGCGTCTCGACGTCGAGATATCGACCAGTCCCCCAGCCTACTACCGGTCATCGTCCGGTTCTGACCGCAGCGACGCGCCGGGCGGTTCCGCACAGGTGAACGGTCACTGCGCGGCAGTGGGCTCCGAGGTGCGGATCTCGGGCTGCGGGTCCTCGATCTCCTCGCCCGGCACTCGAGGAAGGCGTGCGAGGTCGCGCAGCGCCGGCCCCTCGATGCGGCATCCGTCCGCGGTGAACCGCGATGCGTGCAGCGGGCAGTCCCACGTGAGCTCGGCGTCGTTCCACCGCAGCACGCCGCCCAGGTGCGTGCACACGGCGCTCACCGCGCACGTGCGCCCCTCGACCGTCGAGATCCCGACCGGCTGGCCGCCGCGGCTGGCGACGACGCCCTCGCCCTCTGCCGGACGGCGCACCGGCGTCGGGGCGGCCTGCGCGCCGATCCATCCCGCCGCGGCCTCCCAGCCCACGCGCAGGTTCTCCACGCCGCCGCGCGCGAGGTCGGCGGGCACGGTGAAGCGCGTCGAGATGACGTTCATCCAGTCCGGGCGCTCACGCCGCGGAACGCGGCAGATCTCCGCGGTGAGCCGCAGCGCCGCGGCCGGGGCGTTCGACAGACCCCACTTCGCATAGCCGGTCGCGAAGCGGATACGGCCCAGCCCACGCGGCATCACGCCGACGAACGGGATGAGGTCGTGCGACTCGTAGTCCTGCGCCGACCACGCCGCCACCGGCTCCGCGCCCGGGAAGTGGTGCTGCGTCCATGCCACGAGCCCGTTCACGCTCGCCAGCGGAGACGGCGCACGCCCGACGGGGAAGCCGTTGCCGCCCACGACGAGCTGCGCCGCATGGGCCGGGCCGTCATCGGCGGTGATCGACCGCACGGACTTGGTCTCGCCGTCGACCGCCAGGTACAGGCCCTCGGGGAGGGGCCCTTCGGTCGCGAACGCGACGCACGACGAGCGCAGCCCCCGTACCTTGGCGAAGTAGAGCCCCCGGTCGGTGATCGGCGTGGCCGTGGCGAGCACGACGTGGTTCGCGGCGGCGAATCCCGCCTCCGTCTCGACGCCCGCGCGCGGCACGGCGTGCACCCGGGTGACGCGCACGCCGGTGTGCAGCGTGCCGCCCTCCCGCACCAGCGCGTGCGCGAGGGCCACCAGGAGACGCTGCGGATCGATCGCGACCTGGCGGTCGAGCGCGACGGCGTCGACCATGTCGAACGGCGACTGGGCGAGGAGGTCCGGCTCGACGCGTCGCACCGGCAGTCCCGCCTCGGTGGCCGCGTGCAGCTCCGCCTCGATCGTGGCGACGCCCGCCGGGGTCTGCGCGTACGAGTAGGCCGCGCGGCGGGTGTACGCCACCCCGAGCTCGTCGGCGACGGCTGTCAGCCAGTGGGCGCCGTCGATGTTGGACTCGACGTAGGCGCGCACGAGGTGCGCCGGGTGGTGGCGGCGCAGCGCCGACAGCACGGACCCCTGCAGCAGCGTCAGCTTGCCGGTGTTCGCCCCCGAGGCGAGGCCGCCCACCTCGTCGGCCTCCACGACGGCGACATCCAGCCCTTGGCGGGTCAGCAGCAGGGCGGTCGAGAGTCCCGTCAGGCCCGCGCCGACGACCACGACGTCGCGCCGCCGGCCGGGCTCGAACGGCGTGCCCGCGATGCTCTCGGAATCCTGCTTCCAGATGGGCGTCATGGATTCAGTGAAGACCTCCCCCGCAGCCGTGTCGACCCTGTTGACAGCGCCGCGGCGCGATGCGACCGCGGCGCGCGGCGGCATCCCACGCTCCGGGGGCGTGCGCGCACTAGGCTCTCCCCCGAGATGACCGACACCGCTGCCGCCTCCGCCGCACAGGCCGCCTCCCGCGCCGCTGTGGTCGCCGCCGCGCTCGAGCTGTTCGCCGAGCAGGGTTTCGACCAGACCTCGGTGGAGCAGATCGCCCAGGCCGCCGGCGTGTCCCGCTCGACGTTCTTCCGCCAGTTCGGCGGCAAGGACGACGTCGTGTTCACCGACCACGAACTGCTCCTCGACCGGCTGCGCGAGTTCCTGGCGCAGCCGCACAAGGATCCTTGGGCGGCCGTGTGCGAGGCATCCGTGTCCGTGTATGCGCATTTCGCCGCGGACCCCGAGCTCGCCCGGCGCCGCTACGCGGTCGTGCGCGGCGTGCCGGCCCTGCGGGACCGCGAGATCGTGACCGTGTTCCGGTACGAGCGGCTCTTCGACGAGTACCTGCGGGCGTCGCTTCCCGGACTCGATCCGCTGGACGCGGTGGGCTTCTCGGCCCTCGTCACCGCGATCCACAACCACGTGCTGCGCCGGCTCATCCGCGGCCCGAAGAAGGTGCCGGTCTCGGTGCTGCGCATCGCCCTCGACGACGCCCGCCGGCGCTTCGGCGTGCTGGCGGACGGCGATGCCGACCCGGCCGCCGAGCAGGTCGTCGTCGCGGTGTTCCCCCGCGCGATGCCCACCGCCGAGGTGGCCCGCCGGCTGCGCGAGCGGCTCGACGGCTGACCCGCGCGGCGCGCCAGCGGGAATGGCTGTCGCCCGGCGGTGTCGCGGCGCTATGTTCGTGCCATGAGCACCGTGGACACGTCGCCGGACACGGCAGGTCAGACCCCCTGGTACGCACAGGATCCTGACGCCGTCGTCGCCGCCCTCCGCAGCGACCGCGACCGCGGCCTGACCGCGGCCGATGCCGCGCAGCGGCTCGCCGAGCACGGGCCGAACTCCATCGCCGCCGAGAAGCCGCCCTCGACGTGGCAGGTGGCCCTCCAGCAGCTGGCCGATCCGATGAACGTGATGCTGGTCGCGGTCGCGATCATCAGCCTGTTCATCAACCAGGTGAGCGTCGGCATCCTCGTCGGTGCACTCGTGGTGCTGAACATCGTGCTCGGCACCCGGCAGGAGATGAAGGCGAAGGCCTCCGTCGACGCCCTCGCCAAGATGCAGATCCCGCAGGCGAAGGTCGTCCGCGACGGGACCCTCCTGCAGGTCGACGCCACGACCCTGGTGCCGGGCGACGTCGTGGCACTGGAGGCCGGCGACATCGTCCCCGCCGACGGGCGCATCGTGCGCTCGGCGACCCTCGAGACGCAGGAGGCGGCGCTCACCGGCGAGAGCGCGCCGATCCCGAAGGACGCCGGCACCCTCACCGACCCCGAGACGACCCTCGGCGACCGCACCGACATGGTGTTCCAGAACACCCAGGTGACGCGCGGCACGGCGACGGTCGTCATCACCGACACCGGCATGCAGACCCAGATGGGCCAGATCGCGTCGATGCTGTCGGCGGTCAAGCCCGCCAAGTCGCCGTTGCAGCGCGAGCTCGACTCGCTCACCGGAGTGCTCGGCTGGATCGCCTGGGGCGCGGTGGCGATCATCATCGTCACGGGCCTGCTGCGCGGTCAGGAGATCGCGTCGGTCATCCTCCTCGGCATCTCGATGGCGATCTCGGCCATCCCGACCGGCATGCCCTCGTTCGTGCAGGCGATGCTGTCGTACGGCTCCCGCCAGCTCGCAGAGCACAAGGCGGTCGTCAAGAACCTCACCGACGTCGAGACGCTGGGCGCGACGAGCGCGATCAACTCCGACAAGACCGGCACGCTCACGATGAACGAGATGACGGTCGAGTCGCTGTACTACCGCGGCGAGTGGTTCACCGTCGCGGGGTCGGGCTACGAGAAGACCGGCGAGGTGCGCCACGTCGCGGGCCTCCCGGTGCCGCAGTTCCACCAGCTCGCGCTCGGGCTCACGCTCTGCAGCGACGCGACAGTCTCCGACGACGGCGCCGTGATCGGCGACCCCACCGAGGCCGCCCTCGTCGTGCTCGCGGCGAAGCTCGGCGTTGACGCGGAGCTCACGCGTGCGAAGTTCCCGCGCGTCGCCGAGGTGCCGTTCGACTCGGCCTACAAGTTCATGGGCACGTTCCACCGCATCCCCGTGGAGGGTGTGGAGACCCTCGTGGGCTACGTCAAGGGCGGCCCCGACGTCGTGCTGGATCGCTGCAGCTCGGTCGCCACGATGGAGGGTGTGGTGCCGATCGCCGACCAGCGCGACGCGGTCCTCGAGGCGAACCGCTCGCTGTCGGAGCAGGGCCTGCGCGTCCTCGCGTTCGCCTTCCGCCGGTTCGCGCCCGACGCGACGGTGACCGACGACCCGATGGCCGCCGTCTCCGACCTCACGTTCGTCGGTCTCGTCGGCATCATCGACCCGCTGCGGCCGTCCTCGAAGGAGGCCGTGCGCATCGCGCGCGAGGCCGGCATCGAGGTCCGCATGATCACCGGCGACCACGCGATCACCGCGGCCGCGATCGGCTCCAAGCTCGGGCTCGGCGAGGGCGCCGCCAGCGGTGCGGAGATCCAGGCCATGAGCGACGACGAGCTGAAGGCGGCGCTCCCGCGGCTGCACATGTTCGGCCGCGTCACCCCCGAGGACAAGCTCCGCCTCGCCCGTCTCATGCAGGAGCAGGGTGCGGTCGTCGCGATGACCGGCGACGCCGTCAACGACGCCGCAGCGCTCAAGCAGGCCGACATCGGCGTGGCGATGGGCTCCGGCAGCGACGTCACCAAGCAGGCGGGGAAGATGATCCTCGTCGACGACAACTTCGGCACCCTCGTGACCGCCGTGCGCCTGGGACGCTCGATCTACGAGAAGATCGTCAGCTACGTCCGGTTCCAGATGTCGCAGCTGTTCTCGCTCGTGCTGCTGTTCCTCGTGGCGAGCATCTTCGACATCAACGACGGCGTCCCGCTCACGCCGATCATGGTGCTGTTCCTGAACTTCTTCATCGCCATCTTCCCGGTGATCGTGATCCTCCTGGACCCGGCGCCCGACGGCATCATGCTGAAGCCGCCGCGCGATCCGAAGAAGACCATCGCGAACCCGGCCGCCGTCACACTCTGGTTCGTCTACGGCGGGCTCATCTTCATCACGACGCTCGTGCCGCTGCTGCTCTACCCCGACCTGCTCAGCTCGACCGTGCCCAACGTCCCGGTCACGATGGCGTTCGCGGTGTGCGCGCTGGGCTCGATCTTCGGCGGACTCGTCATGCGCCGCGACCCCGAGTCGGGTCTTGCGGCCCCGATCATCGACGCGGTGAAGTGGCTGTCGATCCCCCTGGCCCTGACGGTCGTCGCGGTCGAGGTGCCGTTCATGCAGCGCCTCGTGGGCACGACGAGCCTCTCGGGCAGCGAATGGCTGACGGCTCTCGGGCTGGGGCTGCTCGTGCCCGTGCTGATCGAGCTCGAGAAGTGGATCCGCCGCGCCCGGCTGCGCCGCCGCGCGGCGCACGCCTGACCCACCGCTCGAGTGCGACGCCCGCGTCCCGGATCCCGGGCGGCGGGCGTTGCCTGTTCGGGGGCGCGGTCAGCGGGTGTCGAACTGGGCGCGCAGGTACTTGGGCGCCTGCACGCGCCACGCCTCTGTGACGAGCTCGGCGAGATGGTCCTGCTCGATCCCGGCCATGCGGAAGGCGATCTTGGGCTCGCCCCATGGAGTGGTCGTGCGCAGGAACACGCCGGGCTCCATCTCGACCAGGGCGAGCGCGTCGATCGGGTCGGCGACTTTCACCCCGACGACGAGTTCGGCGGCGATGATCGCGCGCATGTCGTCGGGGATGCTCGGCCAGGGGTGGCACTCCCACGCGAAGAGCTTGCTGCGGACGAACCATGCCGCTCCGCCCGCCGTCGCACGCTCCTCGCTGCCGGGCAGCGCGGCTGCGGTACGACGCAGATCGTCCAGGGTGGCCACGACCCGAGCCTAGGGGCCGGGTCCGACACACCCCTCGGGCGGCGGCGGCTGTCCGCGCCGGTCAGGGCGCCGGGTCGTCGCCGCGCTCCCACGCGATGGCGATGAGCCGGCGCAGCACGTCGAGGTCGATGTCCTCGAGCTTCTTGACGTACACGCATCCCGCGCCCTCGGTGTACGTCCCGAGTCGCCGGAGCAGCGCGGCACCGGCGGGGAGGTCCTTCAATCCGTACAGCGACAGCTGCGCCTTGCGGGGCGAGAACGCGGTCTTCGGCCACAGTCCCTGCCGCTTCGGATCCGACGGCGACACGTAGCGATAGCTGCCGTACCCGACCATCGACGGCCCCCACAGGACCGGGTCGGCCCCGGTCACCTCTCGGAAGATCTGCGCCAGCGCCAGCCCGTCCTCGCGCCGCCGCTGCGGCGTCGCCGCCTGCAGGAAGGCGGAGACGTCGGCGTCGGTCGCCTGGGTCTTGATCTCGCTCACGTCGCCATTATGGCCGCGGGCACCCCTGGCCGACAGTCCGGTCAGCGGCCGACCGGCGACCCCCGCAGCTGGTCGAGCACCTCGAAGCTGCCATCCGATCCGGAGTACTCCGCGATGCGACCGTTCGCGACCCGGTACATCGAGAACTCGGCGACGTTGACGTGCCGACGGGTGGGCGCGACATCCCGGAACGTGCCGACCTGGGTGCCGCTGCCCCGCAGATGGGCGGCGAGGCGATCCTCCTCCACCACGAGCCGGATGCGTCGCCAGCGCCAGTCCGGGAACGCGTCGAACAGGTCCGTCAGGTCGGAGATCCAGGCGTCGGCGCCGGCCGGCAGGTGGGCCCGGCGCACCGAGGGATCGAGGAACGAGCGGATCGCGTCCAGATCGTGGCGGTTGCACGCATCGAGGAATTCCTCGTACCACGCGCGCATCTCCCACGGCTCCACCCCCTCATTATCCGGGCCGCCGAGCGCCGGGATGGCGCAGGTCGCAGGTCTGGGCGAGGATGGGCGGGTCCCAGCCAGCCGAGGAGCGACGCCATGACGAAGTACCTGATCTCCTTCCCGAGCGAGGCCATGAACCTCCGTCCCGAGGACTTCCAGACGGTGTCGGAGGCCTCGCACGCGGTCGTGCAGGAGGCGAAGGACGCCGGTGTCTGGGTGTTCGGCGGCGGCATCGACGAGAGCATCCCGCCGGTCATCGTCGACGGCCAGGGGAACGTGACCGAGGGCACGTATCCGCAGACGGCGCAGCTCGAGGGCGGCTACAGCGTCCTGGAGCTGCCCTCCCGCGATGCAGCCGTGGAGTGGGCGCGGAAGATCGCCGTCGCGTGCCGGTGCGCGCAGGAGCTGCGGGCCTTCCAGTACGACCCCGAGAGCTGAACGAACGCACCCGCCGGGTCAGCCGACGCCTTCCGTCCCGCCCGCGAGGTGCCCGCCCACCGCTGAGATCGCCGGGGCGAAGAAGTAGCCGCCACCGGTCGGCGTCACCCACTCGCGGTCGAGCGCGAAGGTCTGCGCCTGGCCCGACGCGGTGCGCACGTCGAACGTGCGGTCCCGGTCGCCGTACACTTCCGCCTGCCCGATGACGGGGTCGTGGCCACCCGCGTTGGGCTGGAGCGCCGAGTTCGCCCAGCGCCGCGTGACGAACTCGAACTGGTCCTCGATCGAGGCCATGTGCGCGATGAACACGAGCCCGCGCTCGGCCGCGACGAGCTCGGGCGAGGGGTCGGCGACGCCGGCGAGCACCGGACCGTACGGGATGCCGCGGCGCAGCATCAGCCGCATCATCGTGTCGGCGGGGGCGCCGAAGTCGGTGCCGCTGTCGCGCGGGTTCACCTTGCGGATGTGCCCTGCCATCGGGCAGGTGTCGCCGAACACGTCGGCGCGTGCCTTCGGGTGCGGGTCACCGCCGTAGCCGCCGTCCACGAGGTCGGCAGCCGGCGTCCACGCCTTGGTGTCGTCGTCGAACTGGAAGTGGTTGTTCGCGAACTCGTCGCCGGCGAGGTCGAGGTCGTCGCGTTCGGGAGTGCGGGAGACGGGCGCGCCGCTGGGCCAGCGGCCGACCATCATGGAGGCGAAGTGGACGGCGGTGGTGCCGTGCTGCGCGCTCGCGGCGGCCGCGAAGTCCCAGAACGCGGGCACGTCCTGCGCGAGACGCCGGCACACGAGATATGAGCCCAGGCGCGCCCAGTCGGGGAACGTCCCCTCGTCCGCGGCGGGCACGAGCGGGTCGGCGGGGTCCTGCCGCGGCATCCCGAGCACGAACTGTCCCGGCCACACCAGCGGCTGCCCGGGCTTGCCGAAGAGTCGCGCGTGCGGGTCGCGCGGATCGAGGTAGCGCGGGGCGAGGAGCTCGCCGTCGGCGGTCGCACCGCGCACACCGGGCTGCGAGACGCCGTCCTTGAAGCCGAAGTGCTCGTGCCCGCCGAGGGTCCCGGGCAGGTTCTCGCCGGCCTGCGCGAACAGGACCGAGACGCCGTGGCGCGAGGCCTCCTCGACGATGAGAGATGCCTGGGCATCGGCATCCGCTGCGGAATCGGCCGCAACCGTCACGAGGAAGTCCGCCTCCGATCCGGTGTCGCCCACGCGCCACCCGCCGCGGTGCCCCGCCGCGGCGGGATCGGCGGGATCGCCGAGGTAGGTCGACCGCGCGGCCAGCCCCTGGCGGAATGACGCGTCGCTCATCTCCTCCAGCGCACCGTCGCCGAGGAGCTTGGCGACCGCGGGAGCCGATAGTGCGAAAGCGGTCCACGTGGCCGCGGTCGTCGGGTCGGTCGCGCCCGTCCGCAGTCGCTCCCGCCGGAACTCGCGGCGGAAGTCGAGCACCTCCTGCATGCTGCTCAGGCGCGGCGCCAGCCAGCGCAGCCAGGCACGGGCGCCCACCACGTCATCGGCCCGGAGGAACAGGAACCGCTGGTGGTCCTTGTTGAATCCCGGGATCACGTTGCCCTGGATGTCGCGGGTGGTGGCCGCGTCGAACCGCGGCTCGCCCGCCGCGAACGCCTCGGCCGCCTTGTCGAGGTCGCGCGCGACCGGTGCGGACGGCGCCGGCAGCTCGATTCCCGAGAGCCGCGGGACGGCATGCGCCATCAGCGCGGCGAGCGCCTGCGCTCCCTCATCGCTCATGAGATCCCCCGCTCACGACGTGCGCCGACATGGTGATGTGCTCGGCGATCTGACCGCCGAACTCGATCGGGCGTCCGCCGATGCGGATGTCGCCCACCCGGAACCCCTCGCCGTCGGGCACCGCGTACGTCACCCGCAGCGCCGCGCCCCGCGAGCCGCGCTCGATCGTCCAGTAGTCGCCGACCGGCGTCCCGTCGGGCCTGGTCCAGCCCGAGTCGTCCCAGCCGATCATGTAGAGGCCGGGAGGGTCCGCCGTCGCGACCGACAGCCCCTGCCGCGACATCGCCCACACGTCGAAGTTGATGCGGGCGTCGGCGCCGGTCGCCCGCGAGTACGGCAGTGCGTCGTAGCCGTCGACGGCGTGCTGCGACGGCTCGACCTCCTGCGAGACGCCGAGCAGGTCCCCCATCGAGTTGATGGGCATGATGTAGTGCACGATGCCGTCGGTCGTGTTCCATCGGTTGGCGGGGTCGTACTCGCCGTCGGGGAAGACGTCCTCCTCGGCGATGTCGGGCGAGACGTGGCGGCGGTACAGCGCGAGCACGACCTCCGGGCGCACGTCGGCCAGCAGGCGCCAGTACTCCGGCGTCTCGGTCGTGAACGTGACGCGCGAGATGGTGCCCCCCTCTCGCTCGACGTGCCACTCCAGGTATTCGATCTGCGCGTCGCGCGACTCCGCCGCGCGGTACGCCGCCCGGCGGTCGTCGCGATGCTCCATCAGCAGCGGCCTGGACAGTCCCGTCCACGTGATCGCCCGCTCGCGGTCGCGTCGTCCCGGGCGCCGTGCGGGGTTCACGTAGGCGCCGCGCCCGCTGACCTCCGTCGAGGCGGCGATCAGCCCGCTGACGAGGTCGTGCCAGAGACCCGGGAAGTCCGAACCGGCTCCCGCGTCGTCGAGGTGCGCGGGAGGCGAGAACCGGAGCAGTTCCATGAACCAGAAGCTAGCAGTGCCCCTCCGCCGGGCTCCACAGACATTCCGGCGACGGCACATGAGACTGAGTACTATTGATCGTGGGATTCAGTTCCAGGAGAATCGCATCCTCGCCATCCGTCAGCACGTCTCAGGAGTCCGATCGTGACCGACTTCCAGCCCCGCCCCGGCCAGAGCGTCGAAGGCTACGACGTCACCAGCCGCCGCGGCACCGACTACTACGGCGTGTTCGCCGACATCCCCGCCGCCGACCGCGAGGTGTGGGAGCGCGCGCAGGCGTATGTCGACGAGGTCGGAACGCGCATGCAGGACGCGTGGGACACCGGGCAGTACCCGCTCGACATCGCGATGCGCGGCGGCGAGCTCGACCTCTTCAACGACGGGATCGTGCACCCTGCGCTCACACGCTTCTCGCCGCTGGCGGCGGGACTGGTGAACATGGAGATCTCGCGCGGCGACGGCTCGCTGGGCACCGTGCTCGCCGTCCAGGGGGGCCTCGCTCTGCGCACGCTCGCCCTGTTCGGCAGCGACGCCCAGCAGGCTCGCTGGCTGGTGCCGGTCGCGCGCGGCGAGGTCGCGGCATCCTTCGCCCTCACCGAGCCCGACCACGGCTCGGACTCGGTCTCGCTCGAGACCGTCGCCCGGCGCGCCCCTTCGACAGGCTCGGGGACCGATGGCGGCTGGGTTCTCGACGGCGCGAAGAAGTGGATCGGCAACGGCGCGTCGGGCGGCATCACGCTGGTGTGGGCGCGTGTCGAGGCCGACGACGACGAGTTCCACGGCGCTGTGCGCTGCTTCCTCGTCGAGCAGGACGCCCCCGGCTACACGGGCACCGTGATCCGCGGCAAGGCCTCGCTGCGCGGCATCCACCAGGCGCACATCGTGCTCGACGGCGTGCGTGTGTCCTCCGATGCGGTCCTTCCGGGCACGAAGAGCTTCAAGGATGCTTCGACCGTGCTGTACTCGACCCGCTCGGGAGTCGCGTGGTCGGCGCTCGGTCACGCGACCGCCTGCTACGAGGCGGCACTGGCGTACTCGCAGCAGCGCATCCAGTTCGGCAAGCCGCTCGCGAAGTTCCAGATGGTGCAGGAGCGCCTGGCGAACATGCTCGAAGAGCTCACCGCGATGCAGCTGTACTGCCGCTGGATGGCCGACCTCGAGGAGCGCGGCGAGCTGCGCCCGACGCAGGCCTCGCTCGCGAAGTACCACAACACCCGTGCGGCCCGGCGGATCGCGTCGACCGCACGGGACATGCTCGGCGGCAACGGCATCCTGCTGGAGAACGGCGTGATGCAGCACCTCGCCGACATCGAGGCCATCCACACGTACGAGGGCACCGAGAGCGTGCAGGCGCTGCTCATCGGCCGCGACATCACCGGCATGAGCGCGTTCGCCTAGCCCCTGGCGGCGCTCCGGCGCAACCCGCCCGGTTTCACCCCTGACGCCCATACCCTCGGCATATGGGACTGTTCCGCAACGACCCGCAGCGGGTCGTCCTCGATTCGCACGACGTCGAGCCGAGGGCCACCCGCGCCCCGTGGAGCCTGTGGGCCGACGGGTTCGGCAAGCTCGGCATCCGTGCGATCCAGATCATCGTCGTGGTGGCCGTGGTCGCCGGGATCGTCTTCACGATCCAGTCGCTCACCCTCGTCACCATCCCCCTGGTGATCGCGCTCATCCTGGCGTGCGCATTCGCACCCGTCATGGGATGGATGCGGCGCCGCGGCATCCCCTCGATCCTCGCGACGCTCATCACGATGCTCGCGATCGTGGTGCTCCTCGGCCTCCTCGGCTGGCTCATCGCCTGGGCGGTGCGCAACCAGTGGGACGAGTTGTACGCCCAGGCCGAAGACGGGTTCCAGCACCTCGTCGCCTGGGTGCAGACGCTGCCCTTCGACTTCGTGCAGCCGGACCAGCTCGACGAGTGGGTCGCCACGCTCACCGACTTCGTCACGAGCGCCCAGTTCGGCTCCGGCGCCCTCGCCGGCGTGGGCGCCGTCGCCAACTTCGTCACCGGTCTCGTGCTGATGGTGACGATCCTGTTCTTCTTCCTCAAGGACGGACCGCAGATGTGGGAGTTCCTGCTGCGGCCTTTCCACGGCACCCACTACCTGCGCGCGCGCCGCATCGGCGACAAGACCACCACGGTGCTGGGCTCGTACGTCCGCGGCACCGCGACCGTCGCCGCGGTCGATGCGATCGGCATCCTGATCGGTCTGCTCATCCTCCAGGTGCCGCTGGCGATCCCCCTTTCGGTACTGGTGTTCCTGCTCGCCTTCATCCCGATCGTGGGGGCCACGCTCGCCGGCATCATCGCCGCGCTGGTCGCCCTCGTCGCCAACGGCTGGGTGAACGCCCTCCTCGTGGTCGGCGTGGTCGTGCTCGTCAACCAGCTCGAAGGGAACTTCCTGCAGCCGGTGCTGATGGGCCGGTCGATGAAGCTGCACGCCTTCGTGATCCTGGTCGCCCTGACCGTCGGCACGGTGCTCGGCGGCATCGTCGGCGCGGTGCTCGCGGTGCCGATCGCCGCAGCCGCATGGGGCATCGTCCAGGTCTGGGACGGGCCGGGTCTTCCCGCGCGGTGGGCAAGGCCCAAGCAGCCCGTCGCCGACTGACGCCAGGGCGAGGCAGGAGCGGGCGAGGCGGCA
>Ga0160448_100434_pt1 | contig 14685 bp, 11 predicted proteins | sample HID1973M_E1MG_FD_108269 | JGI IMG/M metagenome (GOLD analysis project Ga0160448, IMG submission 108269) | Enriched mosquito-associated microbial communities from UW Madison campus, WI, USA - HID1973M_E1 MG | ecosystem: Host-associated > Arthropoda: Insects > Digestive system > Unclassified ...
AGGTGGATGACGCGGGCGTCCTCGGGCAGGTCGAAGTACAGGTAGCACTCGGTGCGGCGGTCGTGCGTGTGCGCCGGCATCGTGTTCCACATCGAGCCCGGGTGCAGCTCGGTGACGCCCATCACGATCTGGCAGCTCTTGACGCCGTTCTCGTGGATGTACTGGTTGAGGGTGCGGCGGTTCGACGTGAGCTGGTCGCCGAGCTCGCGCACGGTGCCCTCGCCGGGCGAGACGAGCGCCGCCGGGTAGGCGGTGTGGGCCGGAGCCGAGAAGAGGTAGAACTGCGCGCCGGTCTCGCCGTCCGCGTCGGCGAACGAGACGGAGCGGATGCCGCGGCCGAGGTACAGGCACGCGCCCTTGACGAGCGTGTAGACCTCGCCGTCCGCGGTGACCGTGCCGGTGCCGCCGACGTTGATGATGCCGACCTCGCGGTGCTCGAGGAAGTAGTCGCTGCGGATCTCGGGGTAGCCGCCCAGCTCGAGCACGCCGCCGGCGGGCACCGCGCCCCCGAGCACGATGCGGTCGTGGTGCGTGTAGGTCAGGCGGATCTCGCCGGGCGCGAAGACGTCGGGGATGAGGTACGTGTCGCGCAGGTCCTGCGTGGTCATGCCCGGGATCTGGGTGGGGTTGGTCGCGTAGCGCTGCGGGATGTGCGTCTCGGTCACGAGTTCTCTCTCCTGGTTCTGCGTGGGTCTGGGTTCGGGCGGCGTCAGCGGACGAGCCAGCCGCCGTCGACGGGGATGACGGCACCGGTCACGTAGGCGGCGGCCTCGGAGGCGAGGAAGACGAACACGCCCTGCAGATCGGATGCCTCGCCCCAGCGTCCTGCGGGGATGCGCGACAGGATCGACGCGGCGCGGTCCTCGTCCGCACGCAGCGGTGCGGTGTTGTCGGTGGCCATGTAGCCGGGGGCGACCGCGTTGACGGTGACACCGGCGGCCGCCCACTCGTTGGCGAGCGCCTTCGTGAGTCCCGCGACGGCGTGCTTGGAGGCGGTGTATGCCGGAACGAGAATGCCTCCCTGGAACGAAAGCATCGACGCGACGTTGATGATGCGCCCGCCGCCCTGTGCGAGCATGTGGCGACCGGCCGCCTGCGACAGGTGGAACACCGCGTCGAGGTTGACGGCGAGCACGTCGTCCCAGTCGCCGAGCGGGTAGTCGACCGCCGGTGCGCGCCGGATCGTGCCGGCGTTGTTGACGAGGATGTCGAGGCCGCCGAGCTCGGCGATGACCTCGTCGACCGCCGAGGCCAGCTCGTCGGGCGTGGCCGAGACGAGGTCGCGCTGCACGCGGTGGACCCGGCGTCCCGCCGCCTCGATGAGCTCGGCGGTGGCCGACGCGTCGCCGCGGTCGAGGAGCGCGACATCGGCCCCGGCCTCGGCGAGGGCGAGCGCCGCTCCCTGGCCGAGCCCACGGCTGGACCCGGTGACGAGTGCGACCTTGCCGTCGAGGCGGAACGAATCGAGGATCATGCGGCGGACTCCTGGCGTGCGGTGAAACGGGTGGTGAGCTCGCCGAGGCCGGAGATGCGCACGGTGACCGCGTCGCCGTCGGCGAGCGGGCGGTGCGCCTCCTGGGCGGCGGGCAGCTTCTGCGGGGTTCCGGTCGAGACGATGTCTCCCGGCTCGAGCGTGAGCACCTGGCTGAGGTGGTGGATGACGTAGGCGACGCTGAAGATCGTGGTCGAGGTCGACTGCGACACGGTGACGACCCCGTCGCGCACGACCTCGACGAGGAGATCCTGCGGGTCGGGCGCCTCGTCGGGCGTGACGACCCACGGCCCGAGCGGCGCGAAGCCGTCGGAGCACTTGCCGAGCGCCCACTGGCTCTGCCGACGCTGCCATGCGCGGTCCGACACGTCGTTGAGGATGGTGTACCCGCCGACGTGGTCGAGGGCGTCCTCGAGCGGCACGCGCTGCGCGCGGCGGCCGATGACGACCGCCACCTCGCCCTCGTAGTCGACGTCGGTGGCCCCGGGCGGGATCACCACGGGCTCGTTCGGGCCCGCGAGAGTGTTCGCCGTCTTGACGAACACGTCGGGATACTCGGGGTCGTTCGCCGTCGGGTCGACGCCGTCGGGCACATGGCCGCGGTAGTTGTAGCCGAGGCAGAGGATCTTCCCCGGCACCACGGGGGCCTGAAGCGCCGCGCGGTCGAACGCGGGCAGCGCGGTCACGTCCGCCGCTTCCACCGCGGCACGCGCTGCGGCCAGTGCGGCGTCGGAGGCGAGCAGCTGCGTCACCGACCCCGCGATCGCGCCCAGGTCGAGCACGCGGTCGCCCTCGGCGCTGGGGACCACTGCCGCCGGGCCCGCGCCGGAGTGCGAGGCGTAGGTGACGAGCCTCACCAGTACTTCCTCCACTCCGGACGCGCGACGCGCATCAGGGCCTCGAGGTAGAAGTAGTCGCCCCAGAGCGTTCCCTCGTCGACGCCGTTGTTCTTGGGCAGGTCGTATACCGAGTGGAGAATGAGCGCGTCGGAGTCCTCGGCGCTCACGGGCGCGTAGTTCGCGATCAGCGACGCCAGGATCGAGTGCGCCCGGGCGGTCCATTCCGCGGCACGCGCGGCATCCGTCTCCACCGACGCGAGCTCCAGCAGACCGCACACGGCGATCGCGGCGGCGGAGCTGTCGCGCGGCGCATCGCTGCCGTCGGTGTACACGAGGTCCCAGAAGGGCACCTCGTCGGCGGGCAGATGGCGCAGGAAGTACTCCGTGCAGCGGCGGGACGCCTCGAGCAGACGCTCGTCGCCGGTGACCGCGTAGTTCATCGCGAAACCGTAGATGCCCCAGGCCTGGCCGCGCGCCCAGCAGGACTCGTCCGCCGCACCCTGCTCGGTGCCGCCGCGCAGCGCCTCGCCGGTCTCGGCATCCCAGTAGAAGGTGTGGAACGTCGAGTCGTCGGGGCGCAGGATGTGCTCGCGCAGCTGGGCGGTGTGACGCACCACCGCGTCGGCGAAGCGCTCCTGGCCGGTCTGCTCGTGCGCCCAGGTGAGCAGCGGCATGTTCATGAGGCTGTCGATGATGGTGCGGCCGCGCTGGGCGGGATCGGACAGGTCGCCCCACGCCTGGATGATCCCCGCCGGCTCCAGGAAGCGGCGCATCAGGTGGTCGGCCGCCAGGAGCGATGCCTCGCGCGCCTTCTCGTCGTTCTCGAGGCGCCAGGCAGCGACCGTCGACAGCGTGTAGAGGAAGCCGAGGTCGTGGGTGTCGAGGTCCTCCTCGGCGCGCACGCGGCGTTCGAAGTCGACGGCGTCGACGCGGGCCGCGTCGCGGTAGTCCTCGTCGCCGGTGAGCTCCCACGCCAGCCACAGGAGGCCGGTGCGGAAGCTGGTGGTCCAGCCGCGGTTTCCGCCGAGCGGGATGACGCCCTCTGCGGGGCGCAGCTCGTAGCGGTCGTCCACCGTCGTGTCGTCGGGGTACGCGCCCCCGAACTTCGCGATGTTGCGCCGGATCGTCGACAGCGCGGCGGCGATGGCCGCCTCGGTCGTGGTCTCGGTGATGCCCGCAGCGGGCGAGGTGGACGTCATGGAGGGGTTCCTTCTGGGGTGAGGAGTGGAGGACGGATGCCGCGGCGGGTCAGGCCTGCGCGGCCGCCTTCTCGTCGAGGTCGAGCACGGGGCGGAGCGTGAAGCGGGAGTTGGTCCACGCGAAGAACAGGGCGGCGGATGCTGTGAGCCCGAGCCCGAGCGCGGGCGCCGTGGCGAACACGGCAACCTGCGCCGTCAGGGCGGCCAGCGACGCGGCCGTGAGGTACCAGCGGCGCAGGCTCAGGTAGAGCGCGGCGCGCAGGACGTCGCGCAGGCGCGCGGCCGGCACCTCCGCGACGGCGACCAGCGCGACGAGGCCGACCGCGACCGCGACCACCGCCAGCACGCCGAGCAGCGGCACCGTGAAGACGGCTGCGGCCGTGTTCGACAGCATCCGCACGTCCACGAGCAGCACGACGACCACCGCGGTCACCGCGGCGCCGATCAGGAGCGCGCGGCGCCACGTGGCGCGCAGCCCCGCGACGAACGCGCGGATCGGGCCGAGCCCGCCGTCCCCGTGCTCGCGGAACGCGCGGAACGCGGCAGCGAGACCGGGGGCGGCGAGCGGTGCGGCGACGGCCAGCAGCGGCCACGAGTACAGCGGGTCGGTCGTGACCAGGAGCACCACGAGCGGCAGCGACGACACCACGAGCAGCAGGTTCACGATGAGCCCGAGGTAGATCATCCCGATGAGGGAGGCCCACGTCTCGTGCGACACCAGGCCGTTGAGCTTCTTCATGGCCTCAGCCCTTCAGACCGCTCGTCGCGATGCCCTCGACGAAGTACTTCTGGCCGAGCAGGAAGATGATCGCGATCGGGATGACCGAGATCGTCAGGCCCGCGAACAGCAGAGCGTAGTTCGTGTCGAAGAGGTTCGAGACGAAGCTCTTGAGGCCGAGCTGGATGGTCCACAGGTCGGGGTTGCGCAGGTAGATGAGCGGTCCGAGGTAGTCGTTCCAGGTGTTGACGAACGTCAGCAGCGTGAGGCTCGCGAGAGCCGGGATCGACAGCGGCAGCATGATCTTGCGCCAGATGGCGTACTCGCTGAGACCGTCGAGGCGCGCAGCCTCCGACAGCTCCTCGGGGATCGTCTCGTAGAACTGCTTCATGAGGAACACGCCGAACGCCCCGAACGCCTGCAGCAGGATGATCGCCCACAGCGTGTTGGACACCTTGAAGTTCGACAGCAGGATGAACTGCGGGATCATGTACGACTGCCACGGCACGGCGATGGTGCCCACGTACAGCAGGAACAGCACGTCGCGGCCGCGGAACTTCATGCGCGCGAAGCCGTACGCGGCGAACGAGCCGGTGAGCACCTGCAGGAATGTGACGACCACGGCCAGGAACAGCGTGTTGCGGATCCAGACCAGCATGTTCGACTCGGTCCAGATGTCGATGTAGTTCTGCCACACCCACGTCTCGGGAAGCCACGTCACCGGCACCGAGAAGACCTCGTTGGCCGATTTGAACGAGCTCAGCACCATCCACACGAACGGCGTGAGCAGGCCGATGGCGAAGACGATGAGTCCCGCGTACATCGCGATGCGGCCGATTCGGCGACCGGGCGTCATCTTCTCGGTCGGGATGACCTCGTGCTCGGGGCTCTCCTCGGCGAGCTTGCGCAGCCCGCGGCGAGACGCCTTGGGCGGGGTGAAGTCGGCGACGAGCTGGTCCGCTTCTTTCTGGATCTCGGTCGCAGCCATCAGTTGCTCCGCTTCTTGTTCCAGAGGAACTGCAGGATCGTCACGATGATGCACATGAAGAACAGCGCCACCGCGGCCGCCGAGGCATAGCCGAACTGGCTCTCTTCGAAGCCCTTGCGGTAGATGAACTGCGAGAGCACGAGCGTCGACTGGCCGGGGCCGCCGTCGGTCATGACGAGGATCAGGTCGAAGATCTTGAATGAGTTGATCGTCAGCATCACGGTGACGAAGAACATGGTGGGGCGCAGGCACGGGAGCGTCACGTTGACGAACCGCTGCCACACGCCGGCGCCGTCGACGCGGGCGGCCTCGTGCAGCTCGCGCGGCACGGTCTGCAGGCCGGCGAGGAACAGGATCATGTAGTAGCCCATGTCGCGCCACGTGCCGACGATGACGACGGCGGGCATCGCCCACTGGGGCGAGGTGAGCCATCCGGGCGGGTTCTGGATGCCGATGAACCGGAGGAACTCGTTGATCGGCCCGTATTCGGGGCTGAAGAGCAGGTTCCACACCACGGCGATCGCGACGATCGAGGTGATGTAGGGGAAGAACGCGGCGGTGCGGAAGAAGGCGACGCCGCGCAGCTTGTTGTTCAGCAGCAGCGCGAGACCGAGCGAGACGGCGATCGTCAGCGGGATGTGCAGCACCGAGTAGTAGAGGGTGTTCAGCACCGAGATGCGGAAGCTGCCGTCGCCGAGGAGGCGCTCGAAGTTCGCGAAGCCGACCCAGTCGGCCTTGCCGAACACGTTCCAGTTCGTGAACGACATGTAGAAAAGCACGATGATCGGGATCAGCGTGAGCAGCCCGAAGCCGAGGAAGTTCGGCAGGATGAAGCTCCACCCGATGAGGGTGTTGCGCAGCCGCAGCTTCGAGCGCCCGCGGCGCACGGGGGGCGGTGCGGTGCCGGCCTCTGTGGCGGTGATGGTCGCCATGGCGGACCTCCAGTGGGGTGGTGAGTCGGGGGGTCCTTCGACAGGCTCAGGAACCAGGAAGCGGTCCCTGAGCCTGTCGAAGGGGCGGGTCAGTCGGTGCCGACCTCGTTGGCCACGCGGTCCTGCGCCTCCTTGATCGCGTCGGTCACGCTCTTGGAGCCCGACATGATCGCGGTGTGCATGTCGCCGAGGATGCCCTGGATCGCGGCCGTCTTGCTCGACGTCGGGTTCTCGGGGTGCACCTCGTGCGTCGAGTACGCGAACTTCGACAGGTCGTCGCTGGGAGCGCCGTCGACCGAGAAGTACGTCTCGACGACCGGGTCGGACAGCAGCGCCGGCGTGATGCCGATGCCGGCGAGCACCTGGGCGCCCTCTTCACCCGCGGCGAACGCGAGGAACTTCTTGGCAGCGGCCACCTTGGACTCGTCGATGCCGGCGTTGATGCCGAAGCCGGTCGGGTCGCCGAAGGTCACCGGGGTGTTGTCGAGACCGGTCGTCTTGGAGTCGACCTGCGGGATGGGCGCGATGCCCCAGTCGAAGTCATCGGCGTCGCCCGAGGCCTGCTGGGCGATGAGCGTCGCGACGAACCACGTGCCCATCTGCAGCATGGCGGCGTTCTGCTTGCCGAACTCGCCCTGGTAGGTGAGCTGGTTGGCCTTCGCGGTGTTGAAGTCCACCTGGTCGCCGGCCGACTGCAGCGCGAGCACGTTGTCGTAGAACGGCTCCATGTAGTCGTACTCGCCCTTGAGGATGTCGCCGTCGGACTGCGCGTTCGCGAAGCCCTGGACGGTCGACTGCCAGTTGTGGAGATACGCGCCCTTGGCCGAGCTGCCCGCGGCGGCCAGGCCGTCGGTCAGCGCTGCGGCGGCGTCGGCGTAGTCGTCCCACGTCCACGAGCCGTCGGGGTACTCGACGCCGGCCTGATCGAACAGCGCCTTGTTGTAGTAGAGGACCCACGAGTCGTTGCGGTAGGGGACGGCGTAAGCGGTGCCGTCGACCTCGTACGACTTCGCGCCGCTGATGCCGTCGGGAAGCTCGACGTCCGACACGTCCAGGAGCTGGCCGCCCTCGACGAACGTCGGGACGAACTTGACCTCCTTCTGCGTGATGATGTCGGGGCCGGAGCCCGCGGCGAGGTCGGCGGTGAGGAGCGTGTTGTACTCGGTGGCGTCGTAGCCCTTGACCTCGACCGTGATGTCGGGGTTCTCCTCGTGGAACGCGTCGGCGAGCGCCTGGAACTCCGGCGTGGTGTCGATGCTCCAGCCCGAGAGGCTGAGGGTGACCGGACCCGACGACTCCTCGGGCGCGGCTGCGTCGCCGCCGCCGCTGCAGCCGGCGAGAGCGAGCGTGGCGACCACGGCGATGCCGGCCGCGGCAGCGTATGAGCGCTTCATTCTGGGGGTACTCCTTTGTGATTGCGGACCCGTCCTCGGGCCCGTCGGGGTTACCGGTTCGCGCCGGGCGCGGTTCCGGGGTGTGCGAGACGACTCGTGGTCGCCGTCCCGTCCGGCCAGGTGACCGTGACGGTGGTCTGGTCGCCGTCCTCGTCGAGGACGACCTCTCCTGCATCGGACGATGCGAGGCCCTCGGCGGTCAGCTCGATGAGCGTCGCGCTCCACGTGCCCGGTTCGACCGGGAACGACACGAGCGGCACCGCGGCCACGGGTCCCAGGGGGCTCGCGTCCTCGCGGGTCTCGATCGTCGCCTCGCCCTCGCCGAGGAGGGGACGGATGCTGCTGCTCAGCCCGTTCGCGAGCACCGAGGCCGGGGCCTGGGCAACGGCGTCGGCGGCCAGCGCCCAGCCGCCCACGCGGAGGCGGAGCGACGCGGCGTGCACGCCGGGCTCGAGGGAGCCGACGCGGACGAGGCGCACTTCCCAGGGGCCGCGCACCAGCGAGTGCACCTCCACGACGCCGGCGATCTCGACCTCGCCGCCGATGCCCGAACCGTGGCGCTGAGGCGACGGGCGCAGGGTGATCCAGTGCGCACGCGAGACGGATGCCGCGACGCCGACGCGGCCGCCCGCGTCGTCCTGCACCCGCACGTCGATGAGGTCCATCGCGGCGCGGTGCGTGGCACGGCCGGCGGCATCGACGAGCGCGACGGACTGCTCGAGGGGCTCCTCGAACGCCCGCTGGTTCGCGAGCGGACCGGCGGCGGTGGCGTAGCCGATGCGCGCGTAGAGGGGAGAGTCGCCGACGAGGCTTCCGTCCTGGGCGTGGTCGGTGCCGTGGTTGACGATGCGCACGATGCCGTCGGACTGCGTGCCCGAGATCACCCAGCCGGCCGGGCGCACGGTGCGCAGCTCGTCGCCCGTCTCGATCGGCAGCGGCACGGTGTCCGCCGCCCACACGGGGTGGTCGGCGGGGAGGGCGATGCCGAGGAGGCCCTTGACGGCCCAGTACGGAGAGCCGGGACCGGAGTACGACTGGGCGAGCTCGCGCCACTCGTGGTGCCAGCCCATCGTGAGGACGCCGTCGTGCGCGGGGATGCCGGCGGCGTCGAAGTGGGCGACGACCGCATTGGCCGCGCGTCGCAGCTGCCCGAGGGGCACCGACGGCACGCCGGCGATCGCACCGACCCAGAACGGGGCGGCGGCGGCGAAGCGGTAGATGAGGCTGCGGCCCTGCACGAGCGGCGAGCCGTCGGCGCCGACGAGGGTGACGGCATCCTGCAGGAAGCGGTCCAGGCGCGCGACGTCGCCGGCGGTGCGGCCCGCGGCGAGCTCGCCGGCACCCTGCATGCGCGACCACAGCACGGGGTAGGTGTGGAGGGCCCACCCGACGTAGTGGTCGTAGGAGCGCTCGAAGCCGTCGGAGATCCAGCCGTCCTCGCGCACCAGCACGTCGTGGAGGGCCAGGTCGTCGGCGATGTCCTGGGCCGACCACGGACCGCCGACCGAGCGCAGGAACGTCTGCACGACGACGCGGAACCACAGCCAGTTGGTCTTCGGGTAGGTCGCATCTCCCACGACGGGGGCGAGGTAGTCGATGACCCGCTGCCGGGTGAGCTCGTCGAGGCGGTCCCAGATCCACGGACGCGTCATGTCCAGCACGAGGGCGAGCGACGCCGCCTCGACCTTGGCCTGCGCGTGCTCGTCGAGGCGGACCCAGCGGTCTGCGGCATCCGGGTCCACGCCCGTGACGATGCCGCGACGGTAGAAGTCGGCGAGCTCCTCCGTGCCCTCTCCTCGCGCCCCGGCGATGCGGAAGCCGGCGAGGAGGAAGGTGCGGGCGAAGCCCTCGAGCCCGTCGACCGCGTGGCCGTAGCCGCCCTCGGCGCCCGGGAAGTGGATGCGGCCTGCGCCGGCGGACGCGTGGGCGCGGGCGGTGTCGAGCAGGCGATCGGCGTAGGCGAGCCATTCGTCGCGCGTCCAATCGAAGCCCGTCGCGATGTGCGCCGACGTGGTGGGCTGCTGGACCGTCACTGGGATCTCCCTTGATGCCTTCTTCTCGCCGCCGAATCAGCTCAGCGGAAAGCGAACGTTTTGGACTGTAGCAACCCGAATCGTTCATTGCAAGGTTGTTTGAGATTCGTTATGATCGTTTATGATCGCTTTGGGTTCATCTGAACCCCGCACCGCGACGGTGGATCCCCCACCATGGTGAATCAACGAGGAGGACCCGTGACAATCGCGAGCGCGACGTTCCAAGGTGAACTGGCCGCCGTCTACCACCGGCAGTCCGGTGCCGACGGCGCCGCGTTCCCCTCGGTTCTCGCCACCCTCCTCGCGCCCGCCGACCGCGCGCTGCCGATCGCTGCGTGCGACGACCGCTCGGTGTGGGGTCCGGGCGGCAGCGCCGATCCCGTCGCCGTGTCCGGTGTGCTCGCCCGAGCCGAGGCCGACCGCACCCGACCCTGGCCCGTCCCGCTCGCCACCGCGGCGGCGCGCCTGCACGACGACGGCGACCGCGAGGGATGGGAGAGCGTCACGTTCTCGCGGCAGTTCCGACTGGCGCGGGCCGCGATCGCCGCAGCCCACCACGCGGACGACCCGGAGCTCGGCGCGCTCTGGCTGGCCGAGGTGCTCGACGGGGTCTGGCTGATCTGCGAGCAGAGCTCCTGGTGCTGGCCGGCACACGACGATGCGTTCCGCGAGCGCGGCTCCGTGCTGCCCACGGTGACGGCGCCCTATCTCGACCTCGGCGCCGGCGAGGCGGTGGCGCTGCTGACCTGGGTGGACCAGCTCCTGGGCGCACGGCTCGAAGCGCGGTATCCCGGGATCCGCTCCCGCATCCGGCACGAGGCCCGGATCCGCGTGTTCCAGCCGTTCACCGAGCGCCGCGACTGGCACTGGCTGGGCTTGGACGGCGACGTGCACAACTGGAATCCGTGGATCCACGGCAACGTCATCACCGCCGCGCTGCGGCTGCTCGACGACCCGGCCGAGGCCGGCGAGCGGGCGCGCATCGTCGCGCTGGCGATCGAGGGCATCGACCGGTACGTCTCGGTCCTGCCGGCCGACGGAGCGATCGACGAGGGCTACGCCTACTGGTGGAACGGCGCGTGCCGCGCGCTCGAGGCCCTCGACATCGTGCGGCACGCGACCGGGGGAGTGCTCGACGCCTCCGGCATCCCGGCACTGCGCGAGACCGTCGCCTTCCCGCACCGGATGCACCTCGGCGGCGACTGGTACCTGAACCTCGCCGACGGCCAGGCACGGCCGCCCGCCGCGCAGCCGTGGCACGCGCTGCATCGCGCGGCCCGCAACGCGGGGGACGCGGATGCCGCGGCCCACGCCGCCGCGCATCGCACCGCCGGCAGCCCCGCCGCCACGGAGCACGAGGGCTTCGGGCGCCTCCTGCGCGGCATCACCGACCCGGTCTGGGTCGAGGTCGACCGCGCGAGCTCGCCGTTCCCCCGCGAGGTGTGGCTCCCCTCGACGCAGGTGCTGCTCGCGCGCGAGCAGAGCGGCACTGCGCGGGGTCTCACCGTGGCCGTCAAGGGCGGGCACAACGGCGAGCACCACAACCACAACGACGTCGGCTCGTTCGTCGTCGCCTCGGACGGCGTCCCCGTGATCGTCGACGCCGGCCGCCCGACGTACACGCTGCAGACCTTCGGGCCCGGCCGCTACGACATCTGGACGATGCAGAGCGGCTGGCACAACACGCCCGTCATCGGCGGTCTCGAGCAGAGCCCGGGCGCCGGGTTCGCGGCATCCGACGTCGAAGTATCGGTCGACGAGGCGTCTGCCTCGCTCTCGCTCGGCCTCGGGAGCGCCTACGCGGGCGCCGCTCCGTGGCGCCGTGCCGTGCGGCTCGAGCGCGATGCTCCGCGCGTCGTGATCGAGGACGCCTGGACGCCGCCCGGCACCGACGCGCCCACGCAGGTGCGGATGCTGCTGGCCGGCGACGTGCGCCGGGACGGGGCATCCGTGACCATCACTCCGCTGGACGGCGCCACCCCGGTGCGCATCTCGTGGCCCGAAGGCGTGGCGGCCTCCCTCGTGGTGCGGGAGCTGGACGATCCCCTGCTCTCGAGCGTGTGGGGTGCGCGACTCACCCGGCTCGATCTGGACGTGACGGCGACGGACTCGGTCGCCGTCACGGTAGAACTGGACCTGACGAACGCGGAGGACGCCCGATGACCGACCAGACACCGGCGCTGCTGGCTGCGGAGCGGCGGGCGCACGTGATGGCCACGCTCGAGCGCGACGGCGCCGTGCGGGTCGCCCAGCTCATGGACGAGCTCGGCGTCGCACCCGTGACGCTGCGCCGCGACCTCGCCCAGATGGAGCGCGAGGGCCTGCTCGTGCGCGTGCACGGCGGCGCGGTGCCGCCCGCGGGCGGACTCGACGACGTGGAGGCGGGGCATCCGCTCGCGGGCTCCCGCACGGGGTCGATCGCGATGCTCGTGCCCTCGCTGAGCTTCTACTGGCCGAGCGTGGTGCGCGGCGCCGAGACCGAGGCCACGCGCCACGGCCTGCGCGTCGTCCTGCGCGGCGCCTCGTACGAGCTCCAGGACGAGCGGCCGGTGCTCGAGCGGCTCGTGCACACCGAGGGCGTGCGCGGACTCGTCGTCGCGCCCAACACCGACACCCCGCACGCCCAGGACGTCGTGCAGTGGCTGGCCGAGTGCGGGGTGCCCAACGTGCTCGTCGAGCGTGACGCCGTGGTGCTGCCCGACCGCAGCCCGGTCGAGAACGTCACGACCGATCACGCGCTGGGCGCCGTGCTCGCCGCGCGTCATCTGGCCTCGCTCGGCCACCGCCGGGTGGGGCTCATCATCGCGCGGGACTCGCCGACCTCCCGCAAGATCGCCGCCGGCTGGCAGGCCGCCTGCCTCGAGCTCGGGCTCACGCCGTCGGACCACTTCGAGACGAGCCTGCCCCCGCGCACGAGCCCCGACTTCTCGGCGGTGGTCGACGCGACGCTGGACGCGGCGCTGTCGAACTCGGTCACCGCGATCCTGGTGCATTCGGACCCGGAGGCGATGGCGTTCGTCGACCTCGCGCTGAACCGCGGCATCTCGGTGCCCGGCGACCTGTCGGTGGTGGCCTACGACGACGAGGTGGCGGAGCTGTTCACGCCCGCGCTCACCGCGGTCAGCCCGCCGCGCAACTCGGTCGGGCGGGCCGCGGTCGACCTGCTGGCGCGACGGATCGAGGATCCTTCCCGCCCCGTGCACCGCGTGGTGCTGAATCCGACGCTGAACGTGCGCGGTTCCACGGCTCCGCCGCGCGGGGCCTGACCCCGGGAACACCCTGCCCGCGTGCTGGCCGGTCGAGTCGGCGCCCGTTAGAGTTCCGCCATGGGGGAGGACGTCCCGGCTCAGGAGTTCACCCGCGCCGACCGGACACGCCATCGCGAGAAGGTGCGGCGCAACCTCGACGTGTTCGCACGAATGCTGCGCGAGGCGCACTTCGACACGGACGATCCCCTGACCGGGCTGGAAGTCGAGCTGAACCTCGTCGACGAGGCCGGCGATCCCGCGCTGCGCAACGCGGAGGCGCTGGAGGCGATCGCGGACGCCGCCTTCCAGACCGAGCTCGGACAGTTCAACATCGAGATCAACGTGCCGCCGCTGCGTCTGCGCGAGGGTGGTCTCACCGCCTTCGAGGAGGGACTGCGCCGCAGCCTCAACGACGCGGAGGCGCGGTCGGCGACCGTGGGCGCCCACCTGGTCATGATCGGCATCCTGCCGACCCTCGCAGACGGCCACCTTCGACCGGACAGCATCAGCGCCAATCCCCGGTATCGGCTGCTGAGCGAGCAGATCCTCAACGCGCGCGGAGAGGACATCTCGATCTCGATCGACGGACCCGAGCGGCTCAGCACCAGCGCGGACTCGATCCTCCCCGAAGCCGCGTGCACCTCCACGCAGCTGCACGTGCAGACCTCCCCGGACTCGTTCGCCGCTTACTGGAACGCCTCCCAGGCGATCGCCGGCGTGCAGCTGGCGGTCTCGGCCAACTCGCCGTATCTGCTCGGCAAGGAGCTGTGGCGCGAGACGAGGGTGCCGCTGTTCGAGCAGGCGACCGACACTCGCAGCGAGGAGCTGAAGGTGCAGGGCGTGCGGCCGCGGGTGTGGTTCGGAGAGCGCTGGATCACCTCGGTGTTCGACCTGTTCGAGGAGAACGTCCGCTACTTCCCGGCTCTGCTGCCGATCGTCCACGACGACGATCCGATGGCGGTGCTCGAGGACGGCGGGATCCCGTCCCTCGCCGAGCTGCGGCTGCACAACGGCACGATCTATCGCTGGAACCGGCCGATCTACGACGTCGCCGGCGGCGTGCCCCACCTCCGCGTCGAGAACCGGCTGCTCGCGGCCGGGCCCACCGTCGTGGACACCATGGCCAACGCCGCGTTCTACTTCGGCCTCGTGCGTGCGATCGCCGAGAACGACCGGCCGCTGTGGTCCCAGCTGTCGTTCACCGCCGCCGAGGAGAACTTCCACATCGCCGCGCGCGACGGGATCGATGCGCAGCTCTACTGGCCGGGAGCGGGTCAGGTGCCGGCCACCGAGCTCGTGCTGCGGCGCCTGCTGCCGCTCGCACATCAGGGGCTGGAGGCCTGGGGGGTCGAGGCATCCACCCGCGATCGCCTGCTCGGCATCATCGAGGGCCGGTGCCTCACCGGCGTCACGGGAGCCGGCTGGTTCGTCGCCCGGATGCGGCGCCGAAGCGGCATGGACCGCTATGACGCACTGCGGGCCACGCTGCTGGAGTATCGCGAGGCGATGCACACGAACGAACCCGTGCACACGTGGGAGTGACCCGCGCCCCGATCAGCCGGCGAGGGCGGCGGCACGCCAGTCGGTGAGCACGCGCGCGGCGGAGCGCGTGTGCGCCCACGGCATCTCGGGCACCTCGAGCCGGCCCTCCGCCAGCGCGAGCGACACGGCATCCGCCTCGGCGGCCATCGGCTGCACCACGGGCAGCTCCACGACGCGTTCGTCGGCGCCACGACGCACGATGAGCCTCGACGGGCTCTCGGTGCGGCTGCCCCACACGTTCGGCAGCACGACCTCGGCGTCGGCGAAGCGGAGCACGCCGGTGTCGGGAAGGTTCGCGAT
>Ga0160448_100439_pt1 | contig 14526 bp, 15 predicted proteins | sample HID1973M_E1MG_FD_108269 | JGI IMG/M metagenome (GOLD analysis project Ga0160448, IMG submission 108269) | Enriched mosquito-associated microbial communities from UW Madison campus, WI, USA - HID1973M_E1 MG | ecosystem: Host-associated > Arthropoda: Insects > Digestive system > Unclassified ...
GAGACGCCGCTGCGGCTGGCGGCCGAGTTCGCCGAGCGCACCGGCGCGGTCTTCATCCACCCGTTCGACCACCATGACGTCATCGCGGGCCAGGGCACCCTGGGCCTGGAGCTCATGGACGAACTGCCCGACCTCGACACCGTCGTGCTCGGCATCGGCGGGGGAGGGCTCATCGCCGGCGTCGCGGCCGCGGTGAAGGCGCGCGCAGCCGCCGAGGGCCGCACGGTGCGCGTCGTCGGCGTCCAGGCCGCGAACTCCGCCGCATACCCGCCGTCGCTGGAGGCGGGGCATCCGCTCGAGATCCCGACGTCGCCGACGATCGCCGACGGCATCGCGGTCGCCCGGCCCGGCGACCTGCCCTTCGAGATCATCCGCGATCTCGTCGACGAGGTCGTGACGGTGACCGAGGACGACATCGCCCGAGCGCTCCTCGTGATGCTCGAGCGCGCCAAACAGGTCGTCGAGCCCGCCGGCGCGGTCGGGGTGGCGGCGATCCTGGCGGGGAAGGTCGTCGCGAGCGGTCCGACCGTGACCGTGCTGTCGGGTGGCAACATCGACCCGCTGCTGCTGCAGCGCGTGGTCGCGCACGGGCTGTCGGCATCCGGTCGGTACATGACGCTGCGCATCCCGCTGCCGGATCGTCCGGGTCAGCTCGCGCGGGTGTCGGAGCTGCTGGCGATCGCGGGCGCGAACGTCATCGAGGTGCTCCACACCCGTCACGGTCAGGGCCTGCAGATCAGCGAGGTGATCCTCCAGCTGAGCGTCGAGACCCGTGGTGAGGAGCATCGCGCCCGCGTCATCTCCGTGCTCGAGGACGCGGGCTACGCGCCCACTGTCGTCGCGGACTAGCGGACGCGCTGGCGGCCTCAGGGGAGCCCCTGAGGCCGCGCCGTTTCACTGACCGTTGTAGGTCTCGACCTTGACGATCTCGACGGAGATCTCGCGACCGTTCGGCGCCGTGTACGAGGTCTTCTCGCCCTCCTTGCGGCCGAGGATCGAGACGCCCAGCGGCGAGGCCTCGCTGTACACGTCGAGCTCGGAGCCCACGGCGATCTCACGGTTGCCCAGGAGGAAGACCTCTTCGCCGCCCGCGACGATCGCGGTGATGACGGTGCCCGGCTCCACGACGCCGCTGCTCTGAGGGGCCTCACTGACCGTCGCGGTCTTGAGCAGGTGCTGGAGGGTGCGGATGCGCGCCTCCTGCTTGCCCTGCTCGTCCTTGGCGGCGTGGTACCCGCCGTTCTCCTTGAGGTCGCCTTCTTCGCGCGCGGCCTCGATGCGCTTGGCGATCTCCTCGCGGCCGGTGGTCGAGAGGTGCTCGAGCTCGGCGGCCAGGCGATCGTAGGCGTCCTGGGTGAGGAAGGTCACGGGGGCGTCGGTGGACACGGCTGACTCCTTCGTTGGGCCCGCTGCCGTCCAGACCGGCACGGGCATAAACCGAACGCCCCGGCTCTCGGCCAGGGCGCGATTCGACTGATGTCCCGTCAGACTACGTCACCGCACGGGTTCGGACAAACTCATCCGGTCAGCACCCAGCACGAGCTGACAAAGCCGGTCGTGGCCAGCGCGGTCGTCGGGATGGCCTCCCGGAACGCGCGGGCGTGGAGCTCGGATGCCGGAATCTCCACGACGCGCCAGCCCACGACTCCGTGCTCCTCGTCCTGAGCCTCGATCGCGCACGCGACGGGAGCGCCGGGAGGGGCGGTGATCTGGAACCCAAGGGTCACGGAGTGCTCGTCGACGATCGCGAAGGACGTGGTGTCGGAGTCGACGGCGTTCAGGGAGCCTCGCACGGTGAACCAGCCGAACAGAGCGACGATGCCGACGGCGACGACGATGCCCGCGCCGACGATCCAGCGGCGCGCAGGCGACCGTCGGCGGCCGTAGCGCTCGTCGAGCATGTCCTGGGTGGTCACGCCGCTCCTCGGGTCTCGTCGGGTCGATCGGGAAGATTAGGCTGGAACTCCAGGCTATGCGCTCGAGCGCACCCCCGACGACACCGCCCGCTCCGCGGGCAGAGCGAGGACCCCATGCAGCACGCGATCGTCGCACTCCTGCCCACCGCGACGACTCCGACGCCGACTCCCACCGCCCCGGTCGACCCCAACCTGGTGACCCCCGGAGTCGTGGGCTTCCTGTTCACGGCGCTCATCGCGATCGCCGTGATCTTCCTGGTGTGGGACATGATGCGCCGCATCCGCCGCGGTCGCGTGCGGGCCGACATCCAGGAGCAGCTCGACGCGGAGCAGCAGGCGGCGCGGGCCGTCGAGGCGACCGAAGTCGACGATGAGAGCATCGACGCCGCCGACGGTGACGAGCGCGGCGACGCGGGCGCGCCGCCGAAGGCCTGATCCCGCAGCCTGCGGGAGGGCGGATGCCGCGGCTCGCGGCATCCGCGATCGTCAGCCCGGCAGTCCCAGCGAGGGCGAGTACGGGTGCAGCGCGATGATCAGGCACGCCGTCCAGTGGCAGAGGAACGCCAGCACCGTGCACACGTGGAAGATCTCGTGGAACCCGAAGTGGCCCGGCCACGGGTTGGGCTTCTTGAGCGCGTACACGACAGCGCCGCCGGTGTAGAGCAGGCCGCCGATGGCGACGAGGATCATCATGGCCGCACTCGCCTCGAAGAGCGGGACGATGTACATGACGGCCGCCCATCCCAGCAGGAGGTAGAGGGCGACGTAGAGCCAGCGGGGCGCGTTGATCCAGAAGACGCGGAACAGGATGCCCAGCAGCGCGCCGCTCCAGACGAGGACCAGCAGCAGCGATCCCTGCTGCGGAGGCAGGGCGAGCACGGCGATCGGGGTGTAGGTCCCGGCGATCAGCAGCAGGATGTTCGCGTGATCGATGCGCTTGAGGATCGCCTTGGTCTTCGGCTTCCAGTTGAACCGGTGGTACAGCGCGGAGTTGCCGAACAGCAGGAGCGACGTCGCCATGAACACCGCCGACGCCCACTTCGCGGGCGCGCCCTGCGCCAGGACGATGAGCACGATGCCCGCCGCGATCGCGACGGGGAAGGTCGCCGCGTGGACCCAGCCGCGCCAGGTCGGCCTGATCTCGGGAGTCGCGGCGTCGACGGCCGCAGCATCCATCAGCGGCAGCACGGGGACCTCAGGGGCCCGGGGGAGACTGCGACGGCGGCTCATCTCCTCAGCGTAGAGGGGGGCGCATGCCGACGGGGGAACATACCGGGTCCCCGAGGCGCCGGCGCCGGTTCCCAGGCTAGGGTCGACGCCCTGCCCGGGGTAGCGTAGGCGTGTGGCGCGCGGCGAGACGAACGAGGGCAGAGGGCCTCTCTACCGGCTCTACATCAACCGCCTGCGCCGCCGGCTGGACCCTGCCGCCGTGCCCCGTCACCTCGCGATGATGATCGACGGCAACCGGCGGTGGGCCAGACAGCTCGGCTACGACTCCGCCGCGCACGGACACCGGGCCGGTGCGGCGAAGATGAAGGAGTTCCTGCGCTGGTGCGACGACGTGGGCATCCGCGTCGTCTCGCTGTATCTCCTCTCGAACGACAACCTGCGAAAGCGCGACTCGCAGGAGCTGTCGGATCTCATCGAGATCATCGCCCAGCTCGCTGACGAGCTGTCGCGAGAGCGCGACTGGCGCGTGAAGCACGTGGGGCGCGCCGACGCGCTGCCCGCCGACCTGGCTCGCGTGCTCGCCGACGTCGAGGCCCGCACCAAAGGCAACGCGGGCATGCACGTCAACCTGGCCGTCGGCTACGGCGGCCGCGGCGAGATCGTCGACGCGGTGCGCAGCATCATCGCGCAGCACGACGAGCACGGCGGTTCGCTCGAGGAGCTGGCCGCGAGCCTCACCCCGGAGCAGATCGGCGAGCATCTCTACACCGGGGGTCAGCCCGATCCCGACCTCGTCATCCGCACGTCGGGCGAGCAGCGGCTGAGTGATTTCCTGCTGTGGCAGTCGGCGCATTCGGAGTTCTACTTCGTCGAGGCACTGGGCCCGGATCTGCGCGAGGTGGACTTCCTCCGCGCCATCCGCGACTTCGCGTCGCGGGATCGCCGATACGGCGGATGATCGCGCACTCCCACGCGTGATCCCACCTCTGCCAGAATGATCCGCGTGACGGACATGGACGCGTATCTGGCGTCGTTCGATGGGGAACCGGGGTATCTGGACTGGGCGGCGTTCGGGCCGCTCTCGCCGGCGGTCCGCAGCGAGGCGCAGGGGGACACCGAACTGCTCGGATCCGGGCGACGCTCGAGCATCCAGCTCGTCGCCGATCACGAGCGCGAGGCCCGTGAGTCGGTGGCCGCGCTGATCGGGACGGATGCCGCGCAGGTCGTGCTCCAGCCGTCGACCACGTACGGGCTCATGCACGCGATCTACGGCCTGGCGGGCGGTCTCATGCTCAGCCGCGGCGAGTTCCCCAGCCTCACCGTGGCCGCGACGCGTGCTGCGGACGCATTCGGCCGGATCGATCTGCAGTGGGTGGAGCCGGCAGGCGGATTCATGACGCCGGACGCCGTCCGTTCGGCGCTCTCCGACGACACGCGCGCCGTCGCGGTCAGCCTCGTCGACTTCCGCACCGGCTACCGCACCGATCTCTCGGCGATCCGCGAGGTGATCGGCGACCGTCTGCTCATCGTCGATGCCGTCCAGGGCTTCGGCATGCTCGACGCCGACTATCTCGCGGCCGACGTGGTCAGCGCCAACGGATACAAATGGCTGCGCGCCGGTCGCGGCACGGGGTTCACCTGGTTCGGGGAGCGGGCGCTGGAGCGGATCGCGCCCGTGCTCTCGGGGTTCCAAGGGGTCGACGGCGATCTGCCCGTCGACGTCGTGCCGCCGCCGTCCGCGTCGGCACGGGCGTTCTCGGTCGCCGGTTTCGACACGCTGGCTGCCGCGCGCCTGGCGACCGCGCTGCGCGAGGTCGCCGAGGTGGGGGTGACGAACATCGAATCGGTGCTCGAGGCCCGTGCCGCCGACGTGATGTTCTTCGCGGACCGCTACGAGGTCCCGGTGGTCACCCCGCGTGAGCCGCAACGACGCGCAGGCATCGTCACCCTCGAGCCTGCCCCGCAGGATGCTGCGCCCCTGGCCGCCTCACTGGCCAATCACGGCCTCACCGTCACCACGCGCGCGGGTCGCATCCGCGTCGCTCCTCATGTCGGCACCGGTGCCGACACGCTGCGCCTGTTCGGCGACGCACTGGCCGCGTTCTCGTCGGCACGCGTCTGGTGATGGCGCGCGGATGCCCGGTGTGCGGCATCCGTTCACCAAGACGTAACGAGTTTCTTGCGTGTCGGGCGCGCCCGATGTCGTGGGGCGGTCGTAGCGTGAGCGCATCGGGCAAGGAGCCCGGTCGAGTCGGCCTTCCGGATCGCGACTCGTGACCCATGGTCGACTCGTGACTGCCGGGTGAACCACCCGGGGCGGGAGTGGGTTGTGACCACACGAGCACCACACGAGCAGCGCAGTCAGGACCTCGAGCAGGTCGCGGATTCCGATCAGGATCTGCGCACCTATGTGCTCGACACCTCGGTGCTGCTGAGCGATCCGCGGGCGTTCTTCCGTTTCGCCGAGCACAGCGTCGTGATCCCCGTCGTGGTGATCACCGAGCTCGAGGGCAAGCGGCACGACCCCGAGATCGGGTACTTCGCCCGGCAGGCGCTCCGCCATCTCGACGAACTGCGCGTCGAGCACGGTCGACTCGACTTCCCCGTTCCGGTCGGTCAGGGTGGGACGCTGCGCGTCGAGCTCAACAACACCGATGCCACGGTGCTGCCCTCGGGGATGCGCCTCGGTGACAACGACAGCCGTATCCTCGCCATCGCGATGAACCTCGCCCAGGACGGGCAGGCGGTGACGGTGGTCTCGAAGGACCTCCCGATGCGGGTCAAGGCGGCGTCCCTGGGCATCACGGCAGAGGAGTACCTCGCCGAGCAGGCGGTCGACTCTGGGTGGACCGGCATCTCCGAGATCGACGTCTCCGGCGACGACATCAGCGACCTGTACGAGAGCGAGGTCGCCTGCAGCACCGACGTGCAGGGGCTGCCGGTGAACACCGGCCTGATCATCCACTCCGAGCGGGGCTCGGCGCTCGGACGCGTCGTCGGCGACGGGGAGTACCGCTTGGTCCGCGGAGATCGCGAGGTGTTCGGCCTCCACGGTCGCTCGGCCGAGCAGCGCATCGCCATCGATCTGCTCCTGGACCCCGAGGTGGGCATCGTGTCGCTCGGCGGGCGCGCCGGGACCGGCAAGTCGGCGCTCGCCCTCTGCGCGGCGCTGGAGGCGGTGCTCGAACGACAGCAGCAGCGCAAGATCATCGTGTTCCGTCCGCTCTTCGCCGTCGGCGGACAGGAGCTGGGCTACCTCCCGGGCGACCAGCAGGAGAAGATGAACCCGTGGGGGCAGGCGGTGTTCGACACTCTGGGCTCGGTCGTCTCCACGAACGTGCTCGACGAGGTGATCGAGCGGGGGATGCTCGAGGTGCTTCCACTCACGCACATCCGCGGCCGTTCGCTGCACGACGCGTTCGTTATCGTCGACGAGGCGCAGTCTCTCGAGCGCAATGTGCTGCTGACCGTCCTGAGCCGGATCGGGCAGAACTCCCGCGTCGTGCTGACCCACGACGTCGGCCAGCGCGACAACCTGCGGGTCGGCCGTCACGACGGCGTCGCGTCGGTCATCGAGACCCTCAAGGGACACTCGCTGTTCGGCCACGTGACGCTCGTGCGTTCGGAGCGCTCGGCCATCGCCGCCCTCGTCACGGACCTTCTGGAGGCCGGAGAGCTCGCCTGACCGGCGACGCCGGCAGCTGACGACGCAGCGGGTCAGGGCGAGGAGCCTGGCCCGCTGCGCCGTGTGAGCATGAGGAAAGTCTCATCGCCTGCGGCGTCCGCGGCGCGATCGGTCTGTCACCATGGATGAGGGGAGACGTTCCGCGCATACGGGAGGGCAGGCGACACGTGGAAGCACGCACGGGGCTCGTCATCGGCGGCATGACCGCGGTGGCGGCGAGCATCGCTGTAGTGACGGCCGTCGCCCTCGCCAACACCGCCGCCCTCGCAGACTCACCCGGGGCGAGCATCGCGTCCGCGCACGTCGTCGTGCCCGCCGCGGCCACTCCGACGGCGACCCCTCAGCCGACGCCCGTGCCCACGACGACGCCCGATGCCCTGGCGCCCTCGGCCGAGCCGGAAGTCGTCGAAGCACCCGCCCCCGTCGTCGTCGCGCCACCCGAGTCGACCACGTCGCAGACGCCCGCTGCTCCCGCGACGGGTCCGCAGGTCGCCGAGCCGGCCGCTCCCGCCGTGGCCGGCGACATCGACTCGGCCATCGCCGCAGCGAAGGCTGCGGGGACGTGGGAGGCGCTGCGCAGCTGGGCGACCGCGCACGGCTGGTCCAGCGGACGCATCGACGCGCTCGTGGCCCGTCTCCAGCGCGAGATCGCCGACCAGAACGAACAGCAGAACCTCAACGGTCCCCACGACTCCGACACCCCGTGGGGGAGCGAGAGCGAGTTCCCCCGGGGGCAGCAGCAGTCGGAGGGATCACAACGTCCCGCTCACGCGGGCTCGAACGTCGGGAACGGCAACGGTGCCTGGAACGACGGGAAGAAAGACCAGTCGCGCAATTCCCCAGACGAGCGCGACTGACGACGGTCGGATCCCCCAGTCCGGCCTTTCACAGCCCCCGGTGTCCCCCAGCACCGGGGGCTTCTTCGCGCCCGCGGCCGAGACCAGGCCGGGCCCGACGGGCACCGGCTCGACTCACTCCCAGCGGTAGCCGGCTCCGCGTACCGTCACGATGTGGTCGGCGCCGAGCTTGCCGCGCAGATACCGCACGTACACGTCGACCACGTTCGAGCCCGGGTCGAAGTCCAGGCCCCACACGCGGCTGAGCAGCTGCTCTCGGCTGAGCACGCGGCCCGGGTTGCGCAGGAACTGCTCGGCGAGTGAGAACTCGCGCGCCGACAGGTCGATCTCGCGGCCGCCCACGGTCGCGCGGCGAGCGAGGATGTCCAGGACCACGTCGCCGTGTGAGATCGAGACCCCGGCCTGTGGCACGCTCTCGCGGAGGCGGGAGCGGACCCGAGCGAGAAGCTCCTCGAACGTGAACGGCTTCGGCACGTAATCGTTGGCTCCGGCATCGAGCCCGGTGACGGTGTCGCGAGTGCTGGAGCGCGCCGTGAGCATGATCACGGGCACCGCCGATCCGCGGGCGCGGAGCTCGCGCAGCACCTCGAAACCGTCCATCGTGGGGAGGCCGACGTCCAGGAGCACGAGGTCGGCGTCGCCGCGCAGCGCCCACTCGAGTCCTTCGGGGCCGTCTTCGAAGACGAGGGTCTCGTACCCGGCGGCCTCGAGGCCGCGGCTCACGAACGCGGCGATCCGCGGCTCGTCCTCGATGATGAGGATCCTGGTCATCCCGCCGCCTCCCGTTGCAGCACCACGTCGCCGGCGCGCACCGGTGCCGGCAGCTCAGCCTCGGTGGGAGGCAGATGGATCGTGAATGTGGCGCCGCCGCCCGGCGTGTCGGTGACGACGCAGTGGCCGCCGTGACCCTTCGCGATCGCGTCCACGATCGCGAGGCCGAGGCCTGAACCGCCCACCGACCGCTTCACGTGTGCGCGGTCGAAGCGGCGGAAGATCCTGGCACGCGCTCCGGGCGGGATGCCCGGGCCGTGGTCGCGCACCCAGAGTCGGGCGCCGTCGTGGGCGTGCGCGCTGCCGATCTCGATCGGGCTCCCCTCGGGGGTGTACTTGGCGGCGTTGTCGGCGAGCTGGAGCCACGCCTGCAGCAGGCGATCCTGGTCGCCGACCGTGGCCCCGTCGGCACGTGCCTCGATCGACCAGGTGTGCCCGGGGATCACCGCGACGAGCTCGCCCACACGTTCGGTGAGCGCGGCGAGATCGATCGCATCGACGGTGTACGAGGAGTCGGCTTCGGCCGTCGCGAGCAGGTCGATGTCTTCGACCAGGCGGGTCAGCCGGTCGAGCTCCGCGATGCCGATGTCGCGCGCGGATGCCACATCCGCGGCGTCCCGCGGGTTCATGAGCTCGAGGTGGCCGCGCACGATCGTGATGGGCGTCTTCAGCTCGTGGCGTACGTCGTCCAGGAGTTGGCGCTGGCCGTCGACGGAGTCCTCGAGGCGGTCGAGCATCGAGTTGACCGTGCGCGACAGGTCGGAGATGTCGTCGTTGCCGTGCGGCTCGAGGCGGTGCGAGAGGTCGGTGATCGAGATGGCGTCGGCGGTCTCGCGGAGCCGCCGGATCGGCGACAGCAGGCGGCCCGTGACGAACCACCCCACGATCCCGATCGCGAACAGGACGGCGACGGCGGCGATCACATAGGTCGTCATCGCGAAGGTGACCGGCTGCAGTTCCGCGCCGAGGTCGACGGCGCGCACGTAGAGACCCTGCCGCGGATCTCCGTCCATGCGCACCGGGATGGCGATGTAGCGCAGCGAGCCCTGGTCGGTGACGGCGGTGCCCCACTTCGTGTCGCCCTCCGCGGTGTCTGCGATGGCGCGTTCGATGAGCTGCTGGTTCTTCGAGATGTCGATGCCCGACAGCGTGGTCGGCACCCAGCGGGGCGTGCCGTCGATGAGCGCGACGGAGCCCTCGTTGCGTGCGGGCACCAGGCGCGCGACGACGGCCTTCAGGTAGTCGTCGACGTTCGTGAACTCGTTCTTGTCGAGGTCCTCGACGGCCGCCGACGCTCCGCCGGGCGCATCGACCGTCGCGCCGTCGGCGACGGACTCCAGAACCTTCACCTGGTTCGTGAGGCGGGCATTGACGCTGTTGAGGGCCTGTTCCCGCTGCACGAGGAACGTCACGCTGCCAACGATCGCCAGGCCGACGCAAGCGACCGCCAGGATCGCAGCGAGGATCCTGACGCGCGCGGGGACCGGGCGGGTCGAGCGGGCCATGTCCCGATTATCCCGCCGACGGACGGCTGGCGGCATGGGGTGGGCGAATCAGCCCGGGTGCGTCATCGAGAGAAGGTCGAGCTTCTCGTCGAGCTGCTCGAGCGTCAGTTCGCCGCGCTCCACGTAACCGAGGTCGATCACGGCCTCGCGCACCGTGATGCCCTTCGCTACGGAATGCTTGGCGATCTTGGCGGCGGCCTCATAGCCGATGAGCTTGTTGAGCGGGGTCACGATCGACGGCGACATGCCGGCGTACGCCGCCGCGCGCTCGACGTTCGCCTCGAGGCCGTCGATGGTCTTGTCGGCGAGCACGCGCGACGTGTTCGCGAGCAGCTCGATCGATTCGAGCACGGCGCTGCCCATGATCGGGATGGCGACGTTGAGCTCGAACGCTCCCGAGGCGCCGGCCCACGCGACGGTGGCGTCGTTGCCGATGACGCGGGCGCACACCATGAGCGTCGCCTCGGGGATCACCGGGTTGACCTTGCCGGGCATGATGGACGATCCGGGCTGCAGGTCGGGGATGTGCAGCTCGCCGAGCCCGGTGTTCGGGCCGGAGCCCATCCACCGCAGGTCGTTGTTGATCTTGGTGAGCGACACCGCGATGGTGCGCAGCGCGCCGGATGCCTCGACCAGGCCGTCGCGGTTGGCCTGAGCCTCGAAGTGGTCCTTCGCCTCGGTGATGGGCAGCTCGGTGTCGGCCACGATGAGCTCGATCACGAGCTGCGGGAAGCCCAGCGGGGTGTTGATGCCCGTTCCGACGGCCGTGCCACCGAGGGGCACTTCGGCCACGCGGGGCAGGACTGCCTGGACACGCTCGATGCCGAGGCGGATCTGGCGGGCGTACCCGCCGAACTCCTGGCCGAGCGTGACGGGTGTCGCGTCCATGAGGTGGGTGCGGCCCGACTTCACCACGCTCTTCCACAGCTCTGCCTTCGCCTCGAGGGCGACCGCGAGGTGGTCGAGTGCCGGGATCAGGTCGTCGATGAGCTCCTGGGTGACGGCGATGTGCACCGAGGTGGGGAACACGTCGTTGGACGACTGCGACGCGTTGACGTGGTCGTTCGGGTGCACGGTCGCGCCGAGCGCCTGCGTGGCGAGGGTCGCGAGCACCTCGTTCATGTTCATGTTCGACGACGTGCCGCTGCCCGTCTGATAGACGTCGATCGGGAACTGATCGGCGAACTCGCCGGCGATGATGCGGTCGGCGGCGCCGGCGATGGAGTCCGCGATGGCTTCGTCGAGGGTGCCGAGCTCCTTGTTCGCGAGGGCCGCGGCCTTCTTGATCCGGGCCAGCGCCACGATCTGGGCGGGCTCCAGTCGGTCGCCCGAGATCGGGAAGTTCTCCACAGCACGCTGCGTCTGCGCGGCGTAGAGCGCGTTCTTGGGCACGCGCACCTCGCCCATGGTGTCGTGCTCGATGCGGTACTCGGTGTCGGTCACGTCGTTGTTCCTCACGTGTCGGTACAGGGTTCGGGGAAAGAGGTGCTCAGGCGGCGTCGGTGATCCCGACCAGGACGTCGGGAACGGCGGTGCCTTCGCCGAGGCGGTAGTTGGCCCCGACGATGGCCAGGCGCCCTTCGGCGACCGCGGCGCTGATCAGCTCCGACGAGTGCAGCAGCTCAGCGACGGTGTCACGGAGGTGCTCGCGGCCGACCTCTTCGGCGTCGACCTCGTCGGGATACACGCCGTCGACGGCGGACGCCCGCTGGACGCGGCGCACGGCAGGGACGATCGGAGAGATCAGCCGCCAGATGTGGGGCGGCAGGGGGTCCGCCTCCGGCTGGGTGCTGTCGATCGCCGCGCGGACGGCTCCGCAGGCGTCGTGGCCCAGCACCACGATGAGGGGCACGCCGAGCACCGCGACCGCGTACTCCAGGCTGCCCACGACGGATTCGGAGACGACCTGGCCCGCATTGCGGACGACGAAGAGGTCGCCGAGGCCCTTGTCGAAGATGATCTCCGCCGCCAGGCGGGAGTCCGCGCACCCGAAGAGCGCGGCACGGGGCCGCTGCCCTCCCTCGAGCTCGTGACGGGTGTCGACGTCCTGGCGGGGATGCCGGGGTTCGCCGGCGACGAAGCGCGCGTTGCCGCGCTGCATCTCCTGCCAGGCCTTGGCGGGTGTGGGCTGGTCGGTCACTCGGCCTCCTCGCGCAGTGCGATGATCTGATCGGTGACGGAACGGGCCGTCTCCTCGAGGGCGTGGGCGCTCGCGGCGCCGTAGATGAGCACCGTGTCGGCGCCCGCGTCGGTGGCGAGCGCGACCGAGATGTTCCCGGTGCGGTCGGGGTCGAGCTCGTAGCGGTCCCACGTGATGCCGTCGATCGTGACGGTGTTCTGGGGGGCTGCGCCCGACAGCACGCGGGCCGGCCACGCCTCGTCGGCGTCGAACCCCTGCGCGACGCGCAGGAAGCCGCGCCTGTCTTCGTCGGCGGGGGCGTACACGACCGTGAACGCGCGCACTCCGCCGTTGCCCTCGATTCCGGCACGGTTGACGACCCACGCGTCGGACATGTCGGGCGTGATGACCGTGCGTCCCTCGGACGCGGCGATGCCCTCCGACACGGCAGCGACGTCGATGGGGTCGCTCGGGGGCGGGGTGCCTCGGGGTACGGCGGCGATGATCACGATCACCACGGCGAGGGTCGCAAGCAGCGCGGCGATGAGATTGCGGACGTTCTGGCTGGAACGGTAGATGCGGGAGGACTCGGCTTTGCGGTCGGCCGTCTCTTCGGGCGTCTCGGGCCGGCCGAGCTCGGCGACGATGCGGGGTTCGCGGGTCATCGGATCGCCTCGCCCGGTGCGCGATCGGCCGACGCACGTGCCGCCTCGAGTCGGCGCTTGGCGCCCAGCAGCCACTCCTCGCAGCGTGCGGCGAGGGCCTCACCGCGCTCCCACAGGGCGAGGGAGTGCTCGAGGGTAGGGGCGCCCTGCTCGAGTTCGGCGACGACGCGGACCAGCTCATCGCGCGCCTGCTCGAACGAGAGGGTCGCGACGTCCGTGAGGGCGCCGCTCGACTCAGTCATGCCCCCATTCTATTCGGGTGCGGAGCCCGCCCCGCGCCCGGCCCGATTCGGCCCCGGGGTTCGCCGCCCCCCGGCCCGGCTCGGTTCGGCGACCTCGCCCGCCGGCGCCGCTCCCGTCGCGCTCGCGGGGACGGCGCCCTCCGCGACTTCGCCGTCCGAGTGCGCGGCGAAGGCTCCGCGGCCGACCGTGACGACGATCGGGGTGGATGCCGGCGCCTGAGCCGCATCGCGCACGATGACTCCGTCGGCCAGGTGAGCGATCGCGTACCCGCGAGCGAGGGTCGAGGCGGGGGAGAGCGCGCGCAGGGTCGCGCGAAGCTCCACCGTCCGCTGCTCCTGCACGCGCAGAGACCGGTCGATCCGGTCCCGTCCGCGCGCGGCGAGAAGCTCGATCTCGTGCGAGCGCGTGGTCAGCAGCGTCTCGGGATCGCGCAGCACCGGCCGGGAGCGCAGTTGCTCCAGCTGGGCGATGTCGTGGGAGATGCGCTGTGTGAGCCGCATGTTCATGCGGGAGCGCAGCTGCCCCACGATCGCGCGCTGCTCCGCGACGTCGGGCACCACGCGCTTGGCGGCGTCCGTGGGAGTGGAGGCGCGCAGATCGGCGACGTCGTCGAGCAGCGGGTGGTCGTTCTCGTGGCCGATGGCGCTGACGACGGGCGTGGATGCCGCGGCCACCGCGCGGATCAGCCGCTCGTCGCTGAAGCCGAGCAGCGTCTGCGGGTCGCCCCCGCCGCGGGCGATGATGATCACGTCGACGTCGGGTGCGGCATCCAGTGCCTTCAGCGCCGCGATCGTCTCGGGGACGCACCGATCTCCCTGGACGGCCGCGTACTTGGTCTGGAACCTCACCTGGGGCCAGCGCAGCTCGGCGTTGCGGTGGACGTCCTTCTCGGCATCGGAGTTCTCGCCGGTGATGAGGCCGATGAGGTGGGGCAGGAACGGGAGGGGCTTCTTGCGGGCGGGATCGAACAGCCCCTCCGAGCGCAGCTGCCCCCGAAGCCGCTCGAGTCGCTCGAGCTGGTCGCCGAGGCCGACGTGGCGCATGGCCGAGACCGAGAAGCCGAAGTCACCGGTCTTGACGAAGTAGTCGGCCTTGACGCACGCGATCACGTGGTCGCCGACCTTGAGGTCGCCCGGCAGCCGGTCGCGCGTGGACGACCAGATGCGGAACGAGATCGTCGCGTCGGTCGCGAGGTCCTTCAGGCGGCCGAAGACGTTGCCGCCGCGCTGGTTCCACCCCGTGACCTCGCCCTCGACCCACACCGAGCCCCACGTCTGCACGAATCCGCGGATCGTGTCGTTGAGGCGGGCGACGGATGTCGGGGCCTGCGCGGTCGAGTCGCGTGGCGGGACCGAGTCGGGCGGTGGCGGCTCGCCGGGGACGGCGGCGGGCTGGAAACTCGTCATGCGGTCCTTTCGTGTCCGGGCGCGGGCTGCTCCGGCTGTTCGGCGCTAGCGCCGAGGGACGCGGCGCCGGGGCCCCGCTCAGGAGCCCGCCCGTAGAATCGAGGGGTGAGCATCAGCACCGCGGGACAGACCCGAGCGAGTCAGGCCCCTGTGAGCATGCCCGTCCCGCGGATCCCGCGGCGGCGCGAA
>Ga0160448_100442_pt1 | contig 14497 bp, 13 predicted proteins | sample HID1973M_E1MG_FD_108269 | JGI IMG/M metagenome (GOLD analysis project Ga0160448, IMG submission 108269) | Enriched mosquito-associated microbial communities from UW Madison campus, WI, USA - HID1973M_E1 MG | ecosystem: Host-associated > Arthropoda: Insects > Digestive system > Unclassified ...
CTGGTTCGTCATCTGGACGATGTGGGCGCTGCTGCTGGCGCTGCTCGCGTTCATGGTCGCGGTCGCCGCGCGCGGACTGCGGGGACCGACGGCGCTGCCGCCGGTGTGGTTCCTGTTCGCCGTGTCGTTCACGACGGCGGTGGTGGCGTGGAGTCCGCGCGACCTGCGGGTCGAGTGGTTCTCGCTCCCGCTCGGGCTGTTCCTGCTCGCGGCCGGCGCCCTCGCGCTGCGCCGTCCCGCGGCCCACGCACCGGTGCGCTCGTTCGAGGCCTGGCCCGCTGGTTGGAGCGGCTCGTGGCCGCTGCTGACACCGGGGCTGGTCACGATGCTGAGCGCGTCCGTCGCCGCGACCTACACGGACCCGCGCACATGGCGCGCGATCCTCGTGATGGCGATCGCACTGGCGGCGATCCTGGTGGGGGCCACGCGGCGGCTCGCGGCGCCCTTCGTCATCGGGATCGTCGTGCTGCCGATAGAGAACGTGCTGGCGTTCATGGTTCAGATCGGCCGGGGCATCGAGGCGATGCCGTGGTGGATCACCCTGTCGGTGGTCGGCGCGGTGCTGTTGATCATCGCCGTCGGCTACGAGCGGCGGGCCGGCGACGGCACGGGCCTCACGGCGCGGTTGCGCGACCTCGGCTGACCGTCGGTCCCGGGCCGCTGATTGCGCCCAATCCACCCCTTGTCGCCGAGTCCACCTGTGATTGTCACGCATTCCCGGGTGGACTCGGCGAGAAGGGGTGGATTCGACGAGAAAAAGGACACGAGGGTCAGGAGGCGAAGGTGACGTCGACCTGGATCTCGGCCGCGAGCCTCTCGAGCTCCCGCGTCAGGGCGGCGAGATCGACGGATGCCGGAATCCTGGCCGTCACCGTCGCCTCGAACAGGCGACCGCCGTACATGGCGGCCTCGCGCGTCTCGGTGGTCATGCGGTCGATGCTGATCTCGTGCGAGCGCAGCACCGTCGTGATCTCCCTCACGATGCCCGGATGATCGTTGCCGATCACCTCGAGGACGAGGGGGCGCATCTCGGCGGCCTCCGGCAGCGGCGCGGACCCGGTGCTGACCGTGACCGACAGCAGACCGTCCAGCACCGACAGCGACTCGCGGAGCTCGTCGGCGCGCGCCGGCGAGACCGAGACCTCGACGACTCCGGCGAACACGCCCGACAGTTCGGCGAGCTCGCTGTTCTCCCAGTTGCCGCCGTGCCGGTCGACCACATCGGCGACGGCGGCGACCAGGCCCGCCCGATCGCCTCCGACGAGAGTGAGCACGAGGGTCGTCATGGCCTCACTGTACCCACCCGGCGGGTCGGCACCCAGGGCCTTTCTCGGGGCTCAGAGGTCGCGCTCGGCCAGCATGGCGGTCATCCGCGAGATCTCGATGCGCTGGCGCTGAGCGAGGTTCGCAAGCACGTCGACAAGGCCGAGAAGCTCGCGGGCAAGGCGAACGGCAATGCGGTCGCCGCTCAGCTCGACAACGCGGCGCGCAAGTCGGTGGCCCCGGCCGATTCCGACCTCGTGCAGGCGCTCGGCGCCCTCGCGGCGGCGAACGGCTGATCCGGCGGCGCGATGCCCGGCGGTCTGCGGATCGCCGGGCATCGCCCTGTTTCCGACGGTCGTCGGGCGAGATCCGGCTCGCGCGACCCGGGTGGGACGGGCTCTCAGCGCGGAGCGAGCTCGTCGGTGATCGGGAACGGGAGGCGGATGCGCTCAGGATCGGCCCCGACGGCGGAGGCCGCGCCGTACTCGTCGGCCACGACGGTGACCCCTCTGACGCTCGCCTCCGCGATCCGCACGGGACGCTCGGCGCCGTCGGTCAGGCGCAGCGTCCAGCGATCGGCGAGGTAGCCGATGCCGAGATCCTCCAGCAGCTCCTCCGCCTCGAGCCAGTCGAGCACTCCCCCTGACGGGGGCGTGCGCTCCCGGCCGAGCAGGTCGAAGACGCGGAAGCCCTCGCCCGAGGCGAGCATCCATCCCAGGATCTCGCCGTCGGCACGACGGTGCTCGATCCAGTCGGCAGGCAGCATGGGACCCGAGCGTAGCGAACCGGCGCCCTGAGGCGCTGCCGATCGTCCACGACGCGCGCGATGAGGTCGGCCGCCACTGGGGACTCCGAGTACCATCTTGTGGAATGGCCGCCGTCGGGGGACGAGCGGCCCGGGCTCTTGGGGAGTCGTATGGCCACTTCGGGTACACCTCGCGCCCGCCCGTCCGCGCGGGTCCGCCGACGCCGTCTGTTCGCAGGCGTCGCGGGCGTCGTCGTCCTGCTCGCCGTCGTCGGCGGCACGGTCGCGGCGATCGGCTTCGCGCGTGCGGGCGCCGAGGACCGGGACCCGGATGCCGCACCCGCCGCCACCGCCACGCCCGCACCCACCCCGACTCCGACGCCGCTGACTCCCGAGGAGCAGCTGCTCGCGACGACCACCGACCCCGCGGCGTGCGCGGTGAGCTTCGCCGGCGACGGCGTCGCGGACGCACCCGTGCTGCAGACGCAGGGGGCGCTGTACACGGGCCTTCCGATCCCCTCGCGCGACGGGCTCGTGTTCGCGGGCTGGTACGCCACGCCGGCGGATGCCGCGGCGTACGCCATCCCCGGTCGCGTCAACGGCTCCGAGCCCGTGGTGTGCACCGATCAGCGAGTCACCCTGCACGGTGCGTGGATGAGTCCCGAGCAGAACGCGGCCGAGGATGCGCGCATCCCGATCCTGATGTACCACCAGTTCACGACCAAGCCCGAGGGCGAGAGCGGCTGGCTCCGCGGGAACTATGCGTACATCGCCGATTTCGACGCGCACATGAACCACATCGCCACCAGCGGTTTCTACCTGCCGACGTGGGACGAGCTGTCGGCATTCATCGACGGCCGGCTCTTCCTGCCGAACCACTCCGTGATCGTCACCGACGATGACGCCGACCAGACCTGGTTCGACCTCGCGGCGCCGGTCGTCGACAAGTACAAGGTGCTCACGACGTCGTTCATGATCACGGCCTACCGGCAGGACCCGCCCCCGAACATCTATGTGCTGCGCCGCTCGCACACCCACGACATGCACCGCGCGGGAGCCAACGGCGACGGACTCATCACGAATCTCTCCGCCCCCGAGGTCGCCGCCGACATGGAGGCGTCGTACGGCGTCCTCGGAGTCAAGGAGGTCATGGCGTACCCCTTCGGGCACTACAACGACACCGCCAAGGAGGGCCTCCGCCAGGCGGGCTGGGAGATGGCCCGGACCATCGAGCCCGGGTACGTGACGATCGGCACCGACAAGCTCGCCCTGCCCACCGTGCGCATCAACTACGGCATGGGACTGGACGCGCTCATCAACCTCATCGGGTAACACCGGCACCACCGACCTCAGGTCGGCACCGGTTTCCCTCAAGGGCTGTCAAGTTTTCATAGGGAAAGTCTTCCGGTCGTTGCTGGGCGGGCGTACAGTGACAACGCGCAAGGGATCTGGGGATCCCTTAGACCCGACAACCCGGTCGGGTCGCGCACTGGGGAATGGTCAGTTCGGCGACGGCACCCGACGACGACGTCGTGCTGACAGTGGGAAGTTGATGTCTGCTAAGGACGCGTCATCGTGCGCGCGGTGGATCACGGTCTGAGCCCGGCCGCGATCGACGCGGCGCCCGCGGGCGCCGGCGGAGTGACCCGAACGCTCCGCTGGCGCCCGACCCCGTCGCGCCCTGCATTCGACGTCCTGCCCGCGGCTACGGCCCCACGGGTCCAGCCGTCGCTGGAGCGCCGCCGACTCTGGGAGCGGCGCTACCGGCGACGGCTGGACCTCACCGACACACTGAGCATCACCGTCGCCGTCGCCGCCGCGATGATGTTCGAGACGGGGCCCATCACGAGCATCGCCGAACTCGCCGGGCCGGCGCGCATCGGAGCGTTCGTCGTCTGCGCGTGGCTCACCCTGCTGTGGCTCGCGCGCACCCGGGAGCCGGCCGTCCTCGGCGCCGGCGCCGCCGAGTACAAGCGCATCGGCCATGCGACGGGCCTCGCGTTCGGCATCCTGTCGACCGTCTTCATCCTCGCGCAGCTGCCCGGGCTGCGCGGGCAGCTCATCGTCGCCCTGCCCGTCGGGCTGGTGGCCATCGTGCTCAGCCGCTGGATGTGGCGCAAGCGCCTCATCCACGACCGGGCGCGCGGCGAATGCGTGTCGCGGGTGATCGTCGCGGGGGCACGGGAGGACGTCGAGTACGTCATCGAGAAGCTCGTGAACGACCCGCACCACGCCTATCACGTCATCGGCGCGACGACCACCGACGGGCGGACGGACCCGATCGACGTCGAGGACATCGCCTACCCGGTGATCGGGTCGATCCGGTTCACCGCCGCCTTCGGGCGCTCCTCCGGAGCCGACGCCATCGTGGTCGCGAGCACGCCCGACGACGATCGCGACTTCGTGCGCCGGCTCGGCTGGGAGCTGGAGGGGACCGCGGCCGAGCTCGTGCTCTGCAACCGGCTCACCGATGTGGCAGGACCCCGGCTCTCGCTGCGACCCCTCGACGGTCTTCCCCTCGTGCAGGTGAAGATCCCGGAGTTCGAAGGCGGGATCCACGCCATCAAGCGCGGAATGGACGTCGTCCTGTCCCTCCTCGCGCTCGTCCCGATCCTGCTCGTGGCGCCGTTCATCGCGATCGCGATCAAGCTGGACTCGCGCGGTCCGGTGCTGTTCCACCAGCTGCGGGTGGGCCGCGACGGCCGCCAGTTCTGGATGGTGAAGTTCCGCACGATGACCGCGGATGCCGAGACCCGGCGCGACGAGCTCCACGCGCACAACGAGGGTGCGGGGCCGTTGTTCAAACTGAAGCGCGACCCGAGGGTCACCCGTGTGGGGGCCGTGCTCCGGAAGTTCTCGATCGACGAGCTGCCGCAGTTCCTGAACGTGCTGCGGGGTGAAATGAGCATCGTCGGCCCGCGGCCGCCGCTGCCCACCGAGGTGACGGCATACGACGGCACCGTCTACCGCCGGCTGTACATCAAGCCCGGCATCACCGGACTCTGGCAGGTCAGCGGACGCAGCGACCTGTCGTGGGACGAGAGCGTGCGCCTGGACCTTCGCTACGTCGAGAACTGGTCCATCGCGACGGACCTCATGATCATGTGGCGCACCGGCCGGGTCATGGTCGCACCGAAGGGGGCGTACTGATGTCCCCGCAGCAGACTCGGCCGACGACAACGGCGTCGTCGGCCGTCAACAGCCGGATCCGCGGTCACATACCGTCGCACGCCGCCAGGTGCACTCTGGCGATCGCGCGAGCGACGGTTCCCCGCTCCCCCAAGCGGGCGTGGCCGCGGGTCCCTGGGGCGGCGCGCAAGGGCGTGCGAAGACGGCGGAGAGGGCGACCGGCCGAGGGCTAGGTCGCGAGACGGTTTGGGGGCCGCAACATGCAGGATCAACAGGAGACCAAGACGGCGAGCCGGAGCGGGCTGACTCCGACGATGTGGGGTGTGCTCATCGCGGTGGGCGTCGTCGTGCTCGTGATCGCCGGCGCTGCGGTCTGGCTCTTCGCCGCGCCGGTCGGCGAGCGTGAAGGCGCGGTGCCGACGCCTCAGCCGTCTGCGACCGCACCCGTCAGCCAGGGCCCGCTGCCCGACGCGACGCCGACGACCGGCAGCGAGGTGCCCGCGCTCCCCGAGACCGACAGCGCTGGGGGCCTCCCCGGCCTGCCTCCCTCGGCCTCGCTGCTGGCCGGCCCGCTGCCCGAGTCCGCCACCGGCGCCGCGGAGCTCGTCGCAGGGTTCCCCACGGACGTGATGGGCCCGGCGCCGGAGGCCACGGTCGTCCAGAACTCCATCGCGACGGAGGGCGACGTGATGCAGGTGTCGCTGGTGGCGCGGACGGATGCCTCGCCGCAGGAGATCCTCGACCACTACGCCCAGCTGTGGGCCTCGAAAGGCCTGGTCGTCGCGCCCGAGAGCGGGGACGGCTCCGTCGCCTACACGAGCTCGTTCGACTCGCTGACGCTCGCCTTCACGCCGGCCGCGGGAACCGGCACCGTGTACATGGTGCACGGCGTCTTCCGGACGAGCTGACCGCCGGCATGTACATCTCTCTGTCGAACACACCGGAGCCCGACGAGCAGGAGGGGACCCGTTCCGCTCCGGAGGCGAACCGGCCCCGGGGCGTCCGCACCGTCTCATCGACCGTGGTCACCCTCGGCGTCGTGTCGATGCTGACGGACATCTCGTCGGAGTCCGTGGCCGCGATCCTGCCGCTGTACATCACGGGCGTGCTCGGGCTCTCCACGATCGCCTTCGGATTCCTCGACGGCCTCTACCAGGGCGTCAGCGCGCTCGTGCGGATCGCCGGCGGCCACGTCTCCGATCGCCTGGACCAGCCGAAATGGGTGGCGTTCGTCGGCTATGCCCTCGCCGCCGTCGCGCGTCTCGGCCTGCTCTTCGGGTCCGGCTTCGCGGCCCTCACCGCCGTGATCACCGCCGACCGCGTGGGGAAGGGCATCCGCACCGCACCCAGGGACGCCCTCATCACTGCGGCCTCCCGGCCGGAGACGCTCGGCAGGTCGTTCGGCGTGCATCGCATGCTCGACAACATCGGGGCGGCGGTCGGCCCGCTGCTGGCCTTCTTCATCCTGCTGGTGATCCCCGACGGCTACGACACGGTGTTCGCGACCTCGTTCGCGTTCGCTGCGATCGGCGTGGTGATCCTCGGAGTCGTCGTGCCCAACCTACGCGCGCGCGGCCGCACGCACGGCACCGGCAGCGCGGGTGCGGGGCGGACGGATGCCGCGCCCCGTGCTCGATTCGACTGGAAGGTCATCACGTCCGGCCCGATGCGCCGCGTGCTCGCCGCGGCCGGCATGCTGGGGCTCCTCACGATCGGGGACGGATTCGTCTACCTGGTGCTGCAGTCGCGCGGCGGCTTCGCCGCACTGTGGTTCCCCCTGTTCTACGTGGGCACGAACGTCGCCTTCCTCGCGTTCGCCGTCCCCCTCGGCGCGCTGGCCGACCGCATCGGCCGCACGCGGGTCTTCGTCTGGGGGCACGCCGCCCTGCTCGCGGCCTACGTCACCGCCGCGCTCCCCATCGCGGACATCGCCGCGACCGTGCTGTGCCTGGTGTTCCTGGGAGCCTTCTATGCGGCGACCGACGGTGTTCTCGCGGCGCTCGCCGCCCAGCTGACCACGCCCGAGACCCACGGGACCGGCATCGCCGCCGCCCAGACGGTGGTCGCCCTGACACGCTTCGTCTCGGCGGTCGGATTCGGGTTCCTCTGGTACGCGGTCGGCCGCGAGAACTCGATCCTCATCGTGGCCGCACTCCTCGCTGTCGCCATCCCCGTGGCCGCCGTGCTGCTCAGGACCATCGCACCGGTACGAGGCGAGTCATGACGGACCGGGCCAAGTGGTTCTTCGTCGCGCTGGTGTCGGTGATCGTGATCGGCATCGCCGCCGGCGTCGGCGTCGTCGGCTGGTTCCAGTACCAGGCGCGCGGCTCCGCCCCCAGCGCGATCGCGATCTCCTCCGCCGACGACTGGGCGACGGGGGAACGCGTCGTGTTCCGCAACACCGCGGCGGGCGAGGGCTACGGCCAGGTCGCCAGCGTCCCGCTCGCCGATCCGCAGGGCCCTCGGGCTCTCGTGGACCGCGCCTGCGACCGCGTCGCCGCGTCCGAGGACGAGTTCGTCTGCCTGAGGACGGAGCGCGGCGTGGTTCCCCGCTACACCGCCACACTGTTCACCGACGACGGCAGCGAACGGGATTCGTGGCCGCTCGCCGGCATCCCCAGCCGCGCCCGGATCTCACCGGACGGAACGCTGATCGCGACCACCTCCTTCGTCACCGGCCACTCCTACGCGACGGTCGGCTTCTCGACCGAGACCGTCGTGCACGCGACCGACGGCCGCGACTTCGGCAACCTGGAGGACTACACGCTCGTGGTCGACGGCGAGGTCGTCGCCCCCGTGGATCGCAATTACTGGGGCGTGACGTTCGTCGACGACACCACCTTCTACGCCACGGCGGGGCTCACGACGACGGGCACGACCTATCTGGTGCGCGGCGACCTGGAGACCCGCACCCTGACCGCGATCGCCACCGGCGTGGAGTGCCCGTCGCTCTCGCCCGACGGCGCGCGCATAGCCTTCAAGCGCGTCACCTCGGGTTCGGGCCCCACCGCGCACTGGACGCCCGCTGTCATGGATCTCGCCAGTGGCGAAGTGAGGGTGCTGAACCGTGAAACGCGCAACGTCGACGACCAGATCGCCTGGTTGGACGATGACACGATCCTCTACGGGCTCCCCCGCGACGGGGTCGCCGGCGACACGGACGTCTGGTCGCTCCCGGCTGACGGCTCCGACGAGCCCGCGCTGTTCATCCCGCACGCCTGGTCACCCGCGGTGGTGCGATGATGCCTGAGCTCGATCGTCACCGTTCCGAGCGATCGCGCCGGAGCACCAACGTCCACGCGAGCGCGGCCCCCAACGCCGCTCCGAGCGCATTCGCCAGGATGTCGCGCAGACTCGGCTGCCGCGAGGGAATGACGAACTGGACGAGCTCGGCCGCGACCGACAGCGCGAGGGCGAGCGCGACTCCGTACCAAGGATGCCGGAAGAGCAACGCAAGCAGGAGACCGAGCGGCAGGAACATGAGGACGTTCGCGATGAACTCGATCCACCCCGCGCCGAACCCGCCGACGCCGAGCGTCGTGTCCAGCCATTCCGTGATGGCGTGCACGATGCCCGCGTACGAGATCGGCAAGAGCACCACCAGCGCGACAGTCGTCGCATATGCCGCGAGGCAGATGAGCACCCAACGCCGCCGGCGCGGCCTATCCGGCATTGGTCAACGCTGTCATGAGTACGATGCCCGTCTTGGAGGAGTGTCCCCCGGCTGGTGCACAGCCTATCGACCGGGCCCGCTGAAGCTCCGCGCCGAACTCACCGGGACGCGCCGATGAGTCGCATCAACGTGATGAAGCCATGGCTCGGAGCCGAGGAGATCGCCGCGGTCACCGCGGTGCTCGAGTCCGGCTGGGTCGCCCAGGGGCCTCGCGTGGCCGAGTTCGAGACGGCCTTCGCCGCGAAACAGGGTGCCGCCCGTGCCGTGGCGCTGTCTTCGTGCACCACAGCGTTGCAGCTGGCGCTCGTGGTGGCCGGCGTCGGCGCCGGCGACGAGGTCATCATCCCGTCGTTCTCGTTCATCGCCACGACCAACTGCGTGCTCTACGTCGGCGCCGTTCCCGTCTTCGCGGATGTCGAGGTGGCTACCGGGAACCTCTCCGTGTCGACCATCGAGCCCCTCGTGACCGAGCGCACCAAGGCGATCATCGGCGTGGACCAGGGAGGCGTCCCGCTCGACCTGGACCCGATACGCCGGTTCGCCGACGCACGCGGCATCGTCGTCGTCGAGGACGCCGCGTGCGGTGCGGGGTCGACGTATCGGGGGCGCGCCGTGGGAGCCGGCGCCGAACTGACCACCTGGTCGTTCCACCCGCGCAAGATCCTCACCACCGGCGAAGGGGGGATGCTGACGACGTCGCGGGACGACTGGGCCGATCGGGCGAGGAAGCTGCGCGAGCACGCCATGAGCGTCTCTGCGGCCGACCGCCATGGCAGTGTCCTGCCACCCCCGGAGAGCTACGACGAGGTCGGCTTCAACTTCCGGATGACCGACCTGCAGGCGGCGGTCGGGCTGGCGCAACTGGATCGGCTGGACGAGGTGGTCCTTCGCAGGCGGACGCTCGCGCAGCGGTACGCCGAGGCCATCGCCGGGATCCCCGGGCTCCGGGCGGTCGCCGACCCGGAGTACGGCACCTGCAACTTCCAGTCCTACTGGGTCGAGGTCCAAGACGCCTACCCGCTGGACCGTGAAGGCCTGCTGACGGCGCTCGCGCAGGCGGAGATCTCCGCGCGGCGCGGAATCATGGCCGCCCATCGCCAGGCCCCGTACCGCGATCTCGCGCGCGAGGGCTCGCTCCCCAACACCGAGCGATTGACGGACAAAACCCTGATCCTGCCGCTCTACCACGAGCTGGCCGAGGCGGATCAGGACCGGGTCATCGCGGTACTGGCGGACCGAGCATGACCTCGTCGATCATCCTCATCGCTGCCGGCGGGCTCGCCCGCGAGGCGGTCTCGGTCTGCCGGAACCCCGCTTGGACCGGCGGAACGCTGCTCGGATACCTGGACGATGACCCGGCGAAGGCGGGGACGACCATCGCGGGTCTGCCCGTACTGGGCGGCCTGCAGAAGGTCCACGAGTACCCCGAGGCGCACCTGGTGGTGTGCGCGGGACAGGGCGCCGGCCGCCGATCGATCGTCGGACGACTCGCCGAGGTGGGCGTCGGGGACGACCGCTATGGGACGATCGTCGACCCGTCGGTCCACGTGCCGGCCGGTTGCACGGTCGGGGGCGGCAGCATCCTGCTGGGCGGAACAGTCCTCACCGCGGACGTGCGTGTCGGCTCGCACGTCGTGTGCATGCCCAACGTCGTGCTCACTCATGACGATGTCCTCAGCGACTTCGCCACGCTTGCCGCGGGGGCTGTCCTCGGCGGTACCGTCCACGTCGGCGAAGCCGCCTACATCGGCATGAACGCCTCGGTTCGCGAGCAGTGCCGCGTCGGCGCGGAGGCGGTTCTGGGCATGGGATCGGTCCTCCTGTCCGACCAGCCCGGTGGAACGATCTGGGCGGGAGTACCTGCCCGCGACCTGACGAGGCAGAAGGAGCCGGAATGAACATCCCCTTGGTCGATTTGCGCGCCCAGGCGGCTGAGATCGCCGACGAGGTCGAGCCCCAGGTTCTGGAGATCCTTCGCAGCGCCTGCTACGTCGGAGGTCCGCACGTGGCGGCCTTCGAGAAGGCGTTCGCGCAGTTCGTCGGCGTCGACCACGCGATCGGCGTGGCCAACGGCACGGACGCTGTGGAGTTGGCGCTGCGTGCCGTCGGCGTCGGTGCCGGCGACGAAGTGATCATGCCGGCGAACACCTTCATCGCCACCGCGGAGGCCGCGTCCCGCATCGGGGCGATCCCCGTGCCGGTCGATGTCGACCCCGACCACCTGCTCATCTCGCCCGAGGCCGTCGCCGCCGCGATCAGCGAGAGGACCCGCGCGATCGTTCCGGTCCATCTCTACGGCCAGGTCGCCCCCGTCGAGGCGCTCGAGCCGATCGCCGCAGCCGCCGGTCTTGCGATCGTCGAGGACGGCGCTCAGTCCCAGGGCGCCACTCGCAACGGGTCTTCCGCGGGAAGCCTCGGCGCCATCGCCGCGACGTCGTTCTACCCGGGCAAGAATCTGGGAGCATCCGGCGACGGCGGGGCCGTGACGACCGACGACCCGGACCGGGCCAGCACCGTGCGTCTGATGGCGAACCATGGCTCGGCGACCAGGTATGTGCACGACGTGGTCGGCATGAACTCTCGGCTGGACGAGGTTCACGCCGTCACCCTGCGCGCGAAGCTCGCCCGGTTGAACGACTGGAACACGCGCCGCCAGGAGGCATCCGACCGCTATGCGGAACTGCTCGCCGACATCCCGGGGCTGATCCTTCCGCGGACCATGCCGGGCAACAGCGATGTCTGGCACCTCTACGTGATCCGGGTCGCCGAGCGCGACCGCGTTCTCGCGGGGCTCAGGACCGCCGGGGTCGGCGCCGGCGTGCACTACCCCGATCCCTGGCATCTCACGCCGGCATACGTCCACCTGGGATACCGGCCGGGCGCGACGCCGATCGCAGAGAGCGCAGCGAGCGAGGTGCTGTCTCTGCCCCTCTATCCGCACCTGACCGAAGAGCAGCAGCGGTTCGTCGCCACGGCGTTGCGAAAAGCGGTCCGCAATGGCTGAGGACCGCACCACCGGCTCGGTGGCGCACCGCGCGTCCAGAGCTCTGGGCTGGAGCCTGCTGAACACGATCGCGTCGCGCCTCGGCACGCTCGCGATCGGGATCGTGCTCGCCCGCGTGCTCGGTCCGTCCGAATTCGGCGTGTTCGCGATCGCGACGGTGACGATGCTCGCTGTGCTCAGCTTCAACGAGCTGGGTGTCAGCCTGGCGATCGTGCGCTGGCCCGACGACCCCGCGCGCATCGCTCCGACGGTGAACACGATCTCGGTGTCCAGCAGCGCCCTCCTGACGACCCTCATGATCGTCTGCGCTCCCGCGATATCGACGGCACTGGGCGATGTGAGTGCGACACCCGTCGTCCAGGCGATGGCGCTGGCGATCCTGATCAACGGACTGGTGGCCACACCGGCGGCGCTGCTCCAACGCGAATTCATGCAGAAGCACCGTGCGATCGCGGATCAGACCAACGCGTGGCTGGGTGCGATCGTCTCTCTCGTGCTGGCGCTCCTCGGGATGGGTGCCATGAGTCTGGCGGTCGGCCGGCTGGCGGGAAGCATCGTGTCAGCGGGGATGCTGTGGTGGTGGTCACCGGCGCCGTATCGCTTCGGATGGGACCGCGAGGTCGCCAAGCGGCTGGTCGCATTCGGCCTGCCGCTCGCGGCCGCCAGCATCGTGGTCTTCGCCTCCGGCTATGCCGACCAGATCATCGTGGGAGCTCAGCTCGGAGCCGAGGCGCTGGGCTTCTACGTGTTGGCCTTCGGCTTGGCGAGCTGGCCGGTCTCGATCTTCTCGCAACCTCTGCGCGCCGTCGCCCCGGCGGCCTTCGCCAAGCTGCAGAACGACAGGGAGGCCCTGGTGCGCAACTTCCTGCGAGTTCTGCGCATGCTGACCATCGTCGCCATTCCCGCGTGTCTCGCCATCAGCGGCGCAGCAACGCCCATCATCGCGTTCCTCTACGGGGCCGAGTGGCTGCCCGCGGCAGACATCCTGGTGTTCCTCGCAGCACTGGCGGCACTGAAAGTCTGGTTCGAGCTGATCTATGACTACCTCGTCGTCCTCGGACGGTCGGGAACGGTTCTCGTCATCCAGTTGATCTGGTTCGTCACCGCGGTGCCGGCGATGCTGGCAGGCGTCGCGCTCATGGGTGCGCCCGGCGCCGCACTCGGGCAGCTTGCTGCTGTCGTCATCATCGTCCTCCCCTGCTATCTCGTGGTCCTTCGCCGCGTGGGGGTGCGAACGTTCGCGTTCATCGGCGCGGCGGCGGTGCCGACCCTGGCGGGCCTGGCGCTGTGGTGCGGATGCTGGCTGATCGCCCGGTTCGTATCGCCGCCCGTGCTCGCGGCATTCACCGCCGGAGCGTTGGCGTTCCTGGTGATCGCTGCGCTGGCGTTCTGGCGGCGGGCCGACGTGCGGCTCATCCGACGCGCGATGAGGGGCGGTGCGCAATGAGGATCCTGGTCCATCCCCATGACCTGAACATGGGCGGCAGTCAGATGAACGCGATCGAGTTGGCGGCCGCCGTCCGTGATCTCGGTCATGAGTGCGTCGTCTACGGCCGTCCCGGCGTCCTGTGCGACCGGATCGAAGAGCTGGATCTCGAGTTCATCGAGGCTCCACCCACTGTCCGACGTCCGTCCGGGCGGGTGGTCCAGGATCTCCGCCGATTGGTCCGCGAACGGGAGTTCGACGTCGTCCACGGCTACGAGTGGCCCCCGGGGCTGGAGGCGCACGTGGCGACGCTGACCGATGGGCGGGCTCGCGCCATGTGCACGATCATGTCGATGGCTGTCGCGCCGTTCCTCCCGCAGTCCCTCCCTCTCATCGTCGGAACGCAGCAGATTGCGGCACATGAGATGGCCAGAGGGCGTGTGGCGGTGGAGGTCATCGAGCCGCCGGTCGACCTCAGGCACAACGTCGCGCCGGATCCCTCGGCACTCCAGGAGTTCCGGTCGCGGTGGGGCTTGGGTGAGATGCCTGTCGTCGTGTGTGTGAGTCGGCTGGCCGACGAACTCAAGGCCGAAGGAATTCTCACCGCCATCGACGTGGTCGCCTCCCTCTCGGCCACGCATCCGTTCCAACTCGTCATCGTCGGCGACGGTGCGGCCCGGAGGCGGATAGGTGAGGCAGCGGAGGCCGCCAATCGCGCGACTGGCCGGAATGCCGTCGTGCTGACCGGCGAGCTCTCGGACCCCCGGGCCGCCTACGCCGTCGCGGATATCGCCCTGGGGATGGGTGGTTCGGCGCTACGTGCGCTGGCATTCGGGAAGCCTCTCATCGTGCAAGGCGAGCGCGGCTTCTTCAGGACTCTCACGCCGCAGTCGCTGTCCGAGTTCCGATGGACGGGCTGGTACGGAACCGGGAGCGGAGCCGACGACGGAAGGCGTCGACTGGAGAGCGAACTCGTGCCGCTGCTGCAGGAGCGTGCGCTGCGGGGCCGCCTGGGGGAGTTCGGCCGAGCCGCCGTGGACGAGTTCTCGCTCGATTCCGCCGCCCTCAAACAGGTCGCCGCCTATCGTGCTGCCGGCGCATCGCGGTCCGCAGCCCGCGTGGGTGGCGAGCTGGTCTCGACCACGTCCAAGTTGCTCGGGTACAAGGTCGGCCGTCGAGTGGCTCGCGTGCTCGGATCGCGCCGACTCGACGACTTCAATGCCCGGCCGGTGGCGGCCCGGCCGGCGACGACGGGCA
>Ga0160448_100444_pt1 | contig 14478 bp, 10 predicted proteins | sample HID1973M_E1MG_FD_108269 | JGI IMG/M metagenome (GOLD analysis project Ga0160448, IMG submission 108269) | Enriched mosquito-associated microbial communities from UW Madison campus, WI, USA - HID1973M_E1 MG | ecosystem: Host-associated > Arthropoda: Insects > Digestive system > Unclassified ...
CAGACCCACGTCGGTGGTCTGCTTGACCGCTTCATAGGTCAGCGTGCCCGAACGCGAGACGATGCCGATCTTGCCCGGCTTGTGGATGTGGCCCGGCATGATGCCGATCTTGCATTCGCCCGGGGTGATGATGCCGGGGCAGTTGGGACCAATCAGCACGGTGTCCGGATAGGACTTCAGCACGTTCTTGACGCGCAGCATGTCCAGCACCGGAATGCCTTCGGTGATGCACACGATCACCTTGATGCCGGCCGCAGCCGCTTCAAGGATGGCGTCGGCCGCGAACGGCGGCGGCACGTAGATGACCGAGGCGTCGGCACCGGTGGCCTTGACCGCGTCCTGCACGGTGTTGAACACCGGCAGTTCGATGTGCGTGGTACCGCCCTTGCCCGGTGTCACGCCACCCACAACCTGGGTGCCGTACTCGACCATCTGGGTGGCATGGAAGGTGCCCTGCTGGCCGGTGAAGCCCTGCACGATGACCTTGGTGTTCTTGTTGATCAAAACAGACATGGTAGTTCCTAGGCTCGTGTGGACTCAGGCGGCGACCGCAGCAACGGCCTTCTTGGCGCCGTCGTTGATGTCGTCGGCGGGGATGATGGCCATGCCGCTTTCTTTCAGCAGCTTCTTGCCTTCTTCCACATTGGTGCCTTCCAGGCGAACGATCACCGGCACCTGCACGCCCACTTCCTTGACCGCTTCGATGATGCCTTCGGCAATCATGTCGCAGCGGACGATGCCGCCGAAGATGTTGACGAAGATCGCCTTGACCTTGTCGCTGGACAGGATCAGCTTGAACGCTTCAATCACGCGCTGCTTGTTGGCGCCGCCGCCCACGTCGAGGAAGTTCGCCGGCTCGCCGCCGTTGAGCTTGATCACGTCCATGGTGGCCATGGCCAGGCCCGCACCGTTGACCATGCAACCGATGTTGCCGTCCATGGTCACGTAGTTGATGTCCATCTCCGAGGCCAGCACTTCGGTCTCGTCTTCCTGCGCCTTGTCGCGCATGGCGACCAGGGCCGGGTGACGGAAGTTGGCGTTGTCGTCGGAGTTGACCTTGCCGTCCAGCACGGCCAGATCGCCGTTGGTGAGGATGGCCAGCGGGTTGAGTTCAACCAGCGCCAGGTCCTTTTCGTTGAACAGCTTGTACAAGCCCAGCATGATCTTGCTCAGCTGGTTGACCTGCTTGGCGTTCAAGCCCAGCTTGAAGCCGATCTCGCGGCACTGGTAGGGCTGCAGGCCTTCGACGAAGTTCACGTCGAGCTGGTGGATCAGTTCCGGGGTTTCCTCGGCGACCTTCTCGATATCCACGCCGCCTTCGGACGAGGTGATGAAGGTGATCGCCTGCGCGCCGCGGTCGACCAGCACCGACAGGTACAGTTCCTTGGCGATGTCGGTGCCTTCGGAAATCAGCACCGCGTCAATCGGCAGTGCCACACCGGCCGACTGGTAGGTGGCCATGCGCGTGCCCAGCATCGCGGCGGCGTACTGCTTCACCTCGTCCAGGCTCTTGGCCAGCTTGACGCCGCCTGCCTTGCCGCGGCCGCCTGCGTGGATCTGGGCCTTCACCACCCAGAGATCGCCCGGGATGGACTTGGCGGCCTCAACCGCTTCTTCCGGCGTGCGCGCGACGCGCCCGGCCGGGACTGCAATGCCATAGTCGGCAAACAGCTGTTTTGCCTGGTATTCGTGAAAATTCATGCGTCACCGTGGGTAGGGAACAAACAAGCACGGCCGGGTGGACTGCCAAATTGCGTTGGATGGGCAATAGGTTGCCCAAGGCCCTCGGCCAGCCCCCTATTGTCGCCCACCGGGGCGGGCGGCGCAAAACCGGGCCTCCGGGGCCGGCCGTGCCTATACTGGTTGCACCGCTACAGGGGGAGTTCGCGCTTGCTGCAACGCCATTCGATCCTCGATCGCATCGAATCCGCGCCGCGCCGCGAGCTGTACTTCTTCGCCCTGTACCGGACGCTGGAGGCAGCCATCCTGGCCGGGCTGTTGTTCAGCCCCCTGTCCGACCTGCTCGGCCGGCAACGCCACCCCGAGCTGGGCGTGGCAGTCACCGTTACCTACCTGCTGGCCTCGGTCGTCCTGCTGCTGCTGGCGCGCAACCCGCGCGTGCTGACCGCCACCGTCTTTGCCAGCCTGGCCGTGGACGTGCTGGCCGGCGCCCTGATTACCCATGCCATGCCCGCCGCCACCGCCGGCGTGGCGATGATGCTGCTGTTCAACGTGGCCTCGGCCGCACTGCTGCTGCCGACTGCGCGCTGGGCCATGGGCGCCACGCTGATGGCGGTGGGCGCACTGGCCTTGGAATTCATCTGGACGTCGGTACGCGACAGCGGCAATGACCGCTCCGTGGCCGAGCTGATCATGTTCTGCATCAGCTACCTGGCGGTGGGCTACCTGGCCCATCAGGTCAGCCAGCGCGCGCGTCACAGCGAGGCGCTGGCGGACAAGCGCGGCGCCGAGGTGGCCAACTTGGTGGAGATCAACGAGCTGATCATCCGCCGCATGCGCACCGGCGTGCTGGTAGTGGATGCCGACAACCACATCAAGCTGGCCAACGAAGCAGCCAGCCTGCTGCTGGGCGATGGCAGCGAGGGCCGCGAAGACGGCGGCGTGCTGCTCACCCACGCCGCGCCCGAACTGGCCCGCCGCCTGCAGCGCTGGCGCAACGGCTGGCAGGCCGACGACACGCCCATGCAGCTCTCGCCCGACCAGCCGGAGATGCAGCCACGTTTTGCCCGCCTGCTGGCCGACAGCGAGACCTCGCTGATCTTCCTGGACGATGCCACGGTGGTCTCGCGGCGCGCCGAGTCGCTGACCCTGGCGGCGTTGGGCCGCTTCTCGGCCAGCCTGGCGCATGAGATCCGCAATCCACTGGCGGCCATCAACTACGCCGTGCAGTTGCTGGAGGAGTCGCCGCATATCATCGATGGCGACAAGCGCCTGCTGCAGATCATCCACCAGCAATGCCAGCGCACCAATGGCATCGTCGAGAGCGTGCTGGGCCTGGCACGGCGCGAGCGCGCCAACCCCGAGCACGTGGACTTGAACACCTTCGTGCGCCGCTTCATCGATGAGTACCAGCAATCGCTGTCCATCGAGACCGATACCCTGGAGTCGGTGATCGGCAACAAGCCGGTGCCGGCGCTGGTGGATTTGCGCCATCTGCAGCAGGTGGTGACTGTGCTGATTCAGAACGCGATGAACTACGGCCGCCTGCCCGGTGAGCCGGCGCGAGTCAGGGTGAGGGTGTTCCAGGCCGAGAGCCGGCCGATGATCGACGTGATGGACCGCGGCCCCGGTATTCCCGAGGCGGTGGCCTCGCAGTTGTTCCGCCCGTTCTTCACCACGTCCGAGCACGGCACCGGACTGGGCCTGTATATTGCGCGCGAGCTGTGCCGGGCCAATCAGGCCACGCTGGAGTATGTCGCGGTACCAGGTGGCGGCAGTTGTTTCCGCATCACCCTGCCCGGCCCGCATGCACTGTTACCCGCTTGACCCCGCTTACTGCGGATTTTTCATGGATGGTTTGCCAGACTAGCGGCCTCTCGCACCTTGCCGCTAAACTGAATGGACAGGGGCAATAGGGGGATTCATGAGCGAAAACCGTAGCGCCCTGATCGTTGACGACGAACGCGACATCCGCGAGTTGCTGGTACTGACGCTGGGCCGCATGGGCCTGCGCATCGACACCGCAGCCAACCTGGGCGAAGCCCGCGAGCAACTGTCGCGCAACACCTACGACCTGTGCTTCACCGACATGCGCCTGCCGGATGGCAATGGCATCGAGCTGGTCGGTGAGATTTCGCGCAACTACCCCCGTACCCCGGTGGCGATGATCACCGCCTTCGGCAACATCGAACTGGCGGTGGAAGCGCTGAAGGCCGGCGCCTTCGACTTTGTCAGCAAGCCGGTCGACCTGACCGTGCTGCGCGGCCTGGTCAAGCACGCGCTGGAATTGAACAACGCCGAGCGCACCGCGCCAACCGCCCCGCCACCCGAGCAGGCCAGCCGCCTGTTGGGCAGTTCCACCGCCATGGCCACCTTGCGCGACACCATCGGCAAGGTCGCCCGCAGCCAGGCTCCGGTGTATATCCGCGGCGAGTCCGGCGTGGGCAAGGAGCTGGTCGCCCGCACCATCCACGAGCAAGGCGCGCGCGCCAGCGGCCCGTTTGTACCGGTCAACTGCGGCGCCATCCCGGCCGAGCTGATGGAGAGCGAGTTCTTCGGCCACAAGAAGGGCAGCTTCACCGGCGCCCACGCCGACAAGGCTGGCCTGTTCCAGGCCGCACATGGCGGCACCCTGTTCCTGGACGAAGTGGCCGAACTGCCGCTGCCCATGCAGGTCAAGCTGCTGCGCGCGATCCAGGAGAAGGCCATCCGCCCGGTCGGCGCCGCCCAGGAAGTGCAGGTGGACGTACGCATCCTCTCGGCCACCCACAAGGATCTGGGCGAGCTGGCCAGCGACGGCCGCTTCCGCCACGATCTGTACTACCGCATCAACGTGATTGAGCTGCGCGTGCCGCCGCTGCGCGAGCGCTCCAGCGATTTGCCGCAGCTGACCAGCGCCATCCTCGACCGGCTGGCCGAGCAGCACGGCCGCAATGCGCCGTCGGTCTCGCCCGACGCCATGGCCGAGCTGCGCCGCTACTCCTTCCCCGGCAACGTGCGCGAACTGGAGAACATCCTGGAGCGTGCGCTGGCCATGGCCGACGGCCACAGCATCGAGGTCGAGGATCTCTACCTGCCGCAGGCTGGCAACGGCCGGCCCGGCGAACCCGGCGCCGTCCCCGGCACCATCGTCAGCCCGGTGGATCTGGACCCGGCCGGCGGCCCCCTGCCCAGCTACATCGAGCAGTTGGAGCGCGCCGCCATCCAGAAGGCGCTGGAAGAGAACCGCTGGAACAAGACGCGCGCCGCCGCGCAGCTGGGCATCACCTTCCGCGCCCTGCGCTACAAGCTCAAGAAGCTGGGCATGGAGTGAGGCAGCGGCGCAGACCAGGCCGCGCCGCTCCTTCCTTATATAGATGTGTCAGGAACTGACCCGGCCCGTCCGGGTCGGACCCATTTGCGCGCGCGAGCTGAGCCGGGCGCGGCGATGTGGCCCGCGCTCATCGCACTGCCGCCCCACCATTGATGGCGACAGGAATCCGACACACGGCGGTATGGCCGCCAGAAATCTGACCTGTTGCGTCGCTATGTGACGTTGTGCGTCAGCTGCCTTCGAGACCATTGCGCAGCGTGTATCGACGCGGTGTCGGGAATTCGCCAGATTGTGATGAAACGCCGCCTTGTGGCCCCGTTTCCCGATAGGCATCTTGAAAGTTTGCTGCCATAGTTCGCCTCAACTTCGGTGTCCGGGGTCTTTTCTGTGACCGGCTAAAGGGATCAGAAAAGTGGCACCGACAGTTGGCACGCATTCTGCACTTGTACCAAAGCCAGTGCGTCGTGTTGCACGGCGCCCACGGGTCCACGTTAGGGACACGGGGCCGGTGTGTCCTTAACTATCCAAGCCAATCCTGAAAGGGGAATGTAATGAAGAAGAACATGCAGGGCTTCACCCTCATCGAACTGATGATCGTGGTCGCCATCATCGCCATCCTGGCCGCCATCGCGCTGCCGGCCTACTCCGACTACACCAAGAAGGCCAAGGTCTCGGAAGTCATCACCGCTGCTTCGGCTTCGCGTACTGCGATCTCCGAGTTCGTGGCTGCTAACAATGAGCTGCCGACCGCTGCCGAATATCAGCCGAACAATATCAACACCCAGTACGTCAGCGACTTGGCGTGGAACGGCACTGTCATCACCGCTACCGCGCAGAACATCGGTGACGGCGTGGATGCCGCCACCATCACTCTGACTCCCGGTCAGGCCGCACTGGCTGACGGCGTGGTTAGCACTTGGACCTGCGCCGGTTCGATCCCGTCGAACTTCCGCCCGGGTTCCTGCCAGGGCCGTACCGAAACCCCGTAATCGGGTCGGTACAACAAGGCGTTATCAAAACGGGGGCCTCGGCCCCCGTTTTTTTTGCCTGATCGTCCGCCCCGTCAGGGCAATGTTCTGGTCGCTTGCGCCTTGTGCTCGGATCACTTGACGACAGGTGGTTGCTTCCACGTCGTTACTGGTTTCCCCGTCGAGGTATCCAACCAAACGACGCCGTTGCCACGTCGAGTCATCAGCAATACCTCCCGCACCTCTCGCCGAATGCCCTTCCGCTTAGCTTCCTGGGCGCTGACAACCCGACCCGACTTCAGCAGATGTGGTGCAACCGCTGCATAGTCCACGTAGGTGCGCGGCAGCTGGTCCAGGTCCACTCCGTTTGAAAGCGTGGCGAATAGCAACTCCTGTTGCTCTTTCTGACTCTTGGGCGGCATAGCTCCCACCAGCACCGGCCCACTCCAAGACAGCCGACGCCACTTCGCCTGCTTGGCCTTGGCCAACTCTGTCTGCTCGATTTCGTTGGCAAAGACCAAGTTCATGCGCATCGGTAGACCCACCAGGAACACTGGCCGAGAGACCCACAACGTATGCAGGCCATAGCTGAGGAACGCGAGCTGCAGCAGCGCGATGACTGTCAGGTCGAAGCGCAGGCTCGGTTTGCCCACCTTGTAGACGACCAAGGTCAGTAAGGGCCCTGCTACCAGGTCGATACCCCACATGACGTAGAGCAGGCGGTCGGGTGCGGCCACCCGATACAACCCATATGGGAACCAGGTATGCAGGGCTGTCAGCGCGATACCGCCAATCAGCAAAAAGCTAAGCAGCAGATGCACGGAGGCGGCTTTCCAGCGAGTCATGGGGAATCCGTGAGAGGTTGGGGAGTCACCGAGCAATTTTCGACAGCGGCCTGCGGAAGCGCAATGTGCCGACCTGAGCCGGCTTTGGAGGTGATAGAACGAGATGAATTGGATTAGTTTGTCCCATGCCATTACCTTATTGACTAAGCTCGGACCACAATTGGCCCAGTCCTTGCGTTAGCACTTTCGCCCTGCTCCCGAGAAACGCCCATGAATGCTGTCGCCGCGCCCAATCTGGTTGGTATCACCGGCATCGCCCGCCGTCTGGTAATGGATGGGGCGATGGACGAGGCCGCCGCACGCGCCAGCATGGCCCAGGCCAGCGAAGCCAAAGTGCCGTTAGCCCAGTGGATTACCGACAAGAAGCTGGTCACCGCGCCACAAATGGCTGCAGCCAACGCAGTCGAATTCGGCATGCCGCTGATGGACGTCAACGCCTTTGACGTGGCTCACAACGCGGTGAAGCTGGTCAGCGAAGAACTGCTGCAGAAGCACCAGGTCCTGCCGATATACAAGCGCGGCAACAAGTTGTTCGTGGGTGTATCCGACCCGACCAACAAGCTGCAGGCGCTGGACGAAATCAAGTTCCACACCAATCTGGTGGTGGAGCCCATCCTGGTCGACGACGACTCGCTGCGCCGGGCCCTGGATCAATGGATCAACGCCTCCAGCAGCCTGACCGGCAGCTTTGGTGGCGACGACGACGAAGGCCTGGAAAACCTGGAAGTAGGCGGGGATGACGAGGCCGCCAACGAATCTGGCGTTGACGCCAAGGGCGATGACACGCCGGTCGTAAAATTCGTCAACAAGGTGCTGATTGACGCCATCAAGCGCGGCGCCTCCGATATTCACTTCGAGCCTTATGAAACCGACTACCGGGTACGTCTGCGCATCGACGGTATCCTCAAGCAGGTGGCCAAGGCCCCGGTGAAGCTGAGCCAGCGCATCGCAGCCCGTTTGAAGGTCATGTCGCAATTGGACATCGCCGAGAAGCGTGTTCCGCAGGACGGCCGCATCAAGCTCAACCTGAGCAAGAGCAAGCAAATCGACTTCCGCGTCAGCACCCTGCCCACGCTGTTTGGCGAGAAGGTGGTGCTGCGTATCCTGGACGGCAGCGCGGCCAAGCTGGGCATCGATAAGCTGGGTTACGAGCCTGACCAACAGAAGCTGTTTGAAGACGCGATTGCCAAGCCTTACGGCATGGTGCTGGTCACGGGTCCCACAGGCTCAGGCAAGACAGTCTCGCTCTACACCGCGCTGGGCATCCTCAACGACGAGGTCCGCAACATCTCCACGGTCGAAGACCCGGTGGAAATCCGTCTACCCGGCGTCAACCAGGTCCAGCAGAACGTCAAGCGCGGTATGACCTTTGCCGCCGCGCTTCGCAGCTTCCTGCGCCAGGATCCGGACATCATCATGGTCGGCGAAATCCGCGATCTGGAAACCGCCGAAATCGCCATCAAAGCCGCCCAGACCGGCCACATGGTGTTGTCCACCCTGCATACCAACGACGCCCCACAGACCATTGCCCGCCTGATGAACATGGGCATTGCGCCTTACAACATCACCAGCTCGGTGACCCTGGTCATCGCCCAGCGCCTGGCACGCCGGCTGTGCAGCCGCTGCAAGCGCCCGGCCGAACTGCCCCACCACGCCCTGGTGGCGGAGGGCTTTACCGAGGCCGAGATCAGCAAGGGCTTTACCTTGTACGAGCCGGTGGGCTGTGACGAGTGCACCGAGGGCTACAAGGGCCGTACCGGTATCTATCAGGTGATGCCTATGAGCGATGAGATTGCGACCATCGTGCTGGAGGGTGGCAACGCTATCCAGATTGCCGAGGCCGCCCAGCGGGCCGGGGTACGCGATCTGCGCCAGTCCGCGCTGATGAAGGTGCGCAATGGCGTGACCAGCCTGGCCGAGATCAACCGCGTCACCAAGGACTAAAGACCACCCGCGGTCCCAAACCCTGTTCCGCGTCACAGCCGGGGGGAGTTCCCTTCCCGGCATAAACCGCTACCATGCGGAAGTAGTCCGGTGGGGGAAGCCGGACGGGGAAATGATATGGCCGCCAGTCGATCCGTCGCCAAGAAAACCGCCGCCGCCGCACCCTTGCGCGAGTCCGCGCTGACCACCTTTGTCTGGGAGGGCGTGGACAAACGCGGCGTCAAGATGAAAGGCGAGCAGGCGTCCAAGAACGCCAACATGCTGCGCGCCGAGCTGCGCAAGCAGGGCATCACCCCGAATGTGGTGAAGAACAAGCCGAAGCCCATGTTCGGTTCCGCTGGCCGGACCATCAGCGCCAAGGAAATCGCCTTCTTCAGTCGTCAGTTGGCGACCATGATGAAGTCCGGTGTGCCGATCGTCGGTTCGCTGGACATCATCGAGGGTGGTCAGAAGAACCCACGCATGAAGAAAATGGTCGGCACGATACGCGCCGACATCGAAGGTGGCGCTTCGCTGTATGAAGCCATCAGCCAGCACCCTGTGCAGTTTGACGAACTCTATCGCAACCTGGTCCGCGCTGGCGAAGGCGCCGGTGTGCTCGAGACCGTGCTCGATACGATCGCCAACTACAAGGAAAACCTCGAGGCCCTGAAGGGCAAGATCAAGAAGGCGATGTTCTACCCAGCGATGACCATCGCCGTAGCCATCATCGTCAGCGCGATCCTGCTGATCTTCGTCGTGCCCCAGTTCGAAGAGACCTTCAAGGGCTTCGGTGCAGAGCTTCCCGCCTTCACACAGATGATCGTGGCGGCATCGCGATTCATGGTGGCCTACTGGTGGTTGCTGCTCATCATCCTGATTGGTGCCATCTTTGGCACTATTTTCGCCTTTAAACGCTCGCCAGCATTCCAGCATTTTCTGGATCGCATGATCCTCAAAATCCCGGTCATCGGCGAAATCATGCACAACTCCGCCATTGCCCGCTTCGCCCGCACCACGGCCGTGACCTTCCGCGCCGGTGTGCCGCTGGTGGAAGCACTGGACACCGTGGCAGGCGCCACCGGCAATACGGTCTATGAGAAGGCCGTGCACCGCATCCGCGACGACGTGGCCGTGGGTTACCCGGTCAACATGGCGATGAAGCAGACCAACCTGTTCCCGCACATGGTCATCCAGATGACCGCGGTGGGTGAAGAAGCCGGTGCGCTGGATACCATGCTGTTCAAGGTGGCCGAGTACTACGAGCAGGAGGTCAACAACGCGGTCGACGCGCTGGCCAGCCTGATCGAGCCCTTCATCATGGTCATCCTGGGCGTGCTGGTGGGTGGCATGGTGATTGGTATGTACCTGCCCATCTTCAAACTCGCCGCGACCATTTAAACTGGCCCGATGGCATTTCTAGATCAGCATCCCGGCCTCGGCTTTCCGGTCGCGGCCGGCCTTGGCCTGTTGGTGGGCAGCTTCCTCAATGTGGTGATCCTGCGCCTGCCGCGCAAGCTGGAGTGGCAGTGGCGGCGTGAGGCGCGCGACATCCTGGAAGAACCGGAAATCTACGACCCGCCGCCACCCGGCATCGTGGTCGAGAGCTCGCACTGCCCGCACTGCAAGCACAAGCTGTCGTGGTTCGAGAACATCCCGCTGATCAGCTGGCTGGTGCTGCGCGGCCGCTGCCGGCACTGCAAGGTGCCCATCTCGCCGCAGTATCCGCTGGTGGAGCTGCTGACCGCCGTCTTGGTGGTGGCCTCGGTCTGGCGCTTCGGCTTTGGCTGGCAGGGCTTTGGCGCCAGCCTGCTCAGCTGTTTCCTGGTGGCGCTGTCGGGCATCGACCTGCGCACTCGCCTGCTGCCTGACCAGTTGACCCTGCCGCTGATGTGGCTGGGCCTGATAGCCAGCGTGGAAAACCTGTACCTGCCGCCCAAGTCGGCCGTGCTGGGTGCGATGGCCGGTTATATCTCGCTGTGGTCGGTGTGGTGGCTGTTCAAGCAGCTGACCGGCAAGGAAGGCATGGGCCATGGCGACTTCAAGTTGCTGGCCGCCATCGGCGCCTGGACCGGCTTGAAGGGCGTGCTGCCGACCATCCTGATTTCCTCGCTGGTGGGGGCCATCATCGGCTCCATCTGGTTGGCGGTGAAAGGCCGCGACCGCGCCACGCCCATCCCCTTCGGGCCGTACCTGGCCATTGCTGGCTGGATCGTGTTCTTCTGGGGCAAGGATTTGATCAACGCATATCTGCATTTTGCAGGGATGCGATAAAGGGTCGGCTTCGGTTTGCCCCCATCCAAGCCTTCCCCCGCAAGCGGGGGAAGGGGCAGAATCCAGGCACTCCCTGCTTCAATGCCCCTATGAGCCACTACGTGATTGGACTGACCGGCGGCATCGCCTCTGGCAAGAGTGCGCTGGAGCGCTGCTTTGCTGCGCGCGGGATTGTCATTGCCGATGCGGATTTGATTGCCCGCGCCATTGTGGAGCCGGGTGAGCCGGCGCTGGCCGAGGTGGCGGCGCGCTTCGGCGGCGGCATGCTGACCGCCGAAGGCCGCCTGGATCGGGCGGCGCTGCGCGCGCATATCTTCAATGACGAAAACGAGCGGCGGGCGCTGGAAGCCATCCTGCACCCGCGCATCCGCCAGCGCATGCATGACATCTGCAGCGCGGCTGACAGTGTCTACGCGCTGGCCACTATTCCCCTGCTCACGGAAGGTGGCGGACGGCAGGCCTATCCGTGGCTGGATCGCATCCTGGTGGTCGACGTGCCGCGGGCGACCCAGCAAGCACGGCTGATGGAGCGCGATGGCATCGATGCCGCATTGGCGGATCGCATGATCGACGCCCAGGCCAGCCGCGAGCAGCGCCTGGCCCTGGCCGATGACATCGTGATCAACGATGGCCACTGGGATCACTTGGATCAGGCGGTGGGCGACCTGGATGCGCGCTACCGCGTGCTGGCGGCTGCGGCTCTGAGCTAGCAGGCAAGCAGACGGTCGCTCAGCTGAAGCTCGTGGCCGCGGCTTCCACCGTCGCCGGCCAAAGCCCACGAATTGCCGCGATACCCTGCGCGCCCTGCTGACGGGCGTGCTCGATATGCGCCGGTTGCATGCCACCAATCGCATAGATCGGCAGCGACACCGATTCGCGTAGTCGGGCAAATCCTTCCCAACCCAGCGGCGGCGCGCCTGGATGGCTGACGGTGGCCTGCACGCTACCCAGCACTACGAAATCGCAGCCCAGGTCCTCGGCGCGGCGTAATTCTTCGGCGTTGTGGCAGGAGGCAGCCACGTGCACGCCATCGGCCAAGGGTCGCAGCGACAGCTCCGGCAGCTGCGCGGCGCGCAGGTGCACGCCGGTCTCCAGTTCGCGTGCCAGCCGCAGATCGCCGTTGATCAGCACCTCGGCATTGGCCTTGCGGCACAGGGCCACGGCCAGCCGAGCGAGGCGGCGGCGGGCGTCTTCGCCCAGGCCGGGCAGACGAATCTGCAGCCGGCGCACGCCAGCCGCGAGCGCGGCCTCGAGCTGCGCCAGCCAGGCGGTGTCCTCGCCCGCAGCTGGCACGGGGGTGACCAGATAGCGATCCGGGTGCAGCAAGGCGGCGACCACCGGCCGATCCGCCGGCGGCATCGCATAGCGCGGCAACTTGTCGGGGGCGACCCAGGCCAGGGCCTGGCCTTCGTGGCCGCGCGGTGAGCCCTTCCACGACAGGATGCGGCGCACGTCCAGGCGCAGGCGCTTGTCGGGGTACTGCTGGGGCACGGTGATCAGCGGCTCGCCCACTTCCACCTGGATGCCCAGTTCTTCCTGCAACTCGCGGGTCAGCGCTTGCGCCTCGGTCTCGCCGGGTTCGCGCTTGCCGCCCGGAAACTCCCAGCGACCGGCCAGATCACGGCCTTCGGTGCGGCGGGTCAGCAGGATCCGGCCGCGCGGGTCGGTGATGACCCCAGCCATGACATGGATGGATCGCAGCGGTTCGGAGGACATGGCCGAAGCTTGCCGGTAGATGCCCGGTGAATGCAACGCCGGAAGTCATGGGGTGAGAAACAGAAACAAAAAGGCCGCCTTGCGGCGGCCCTTCTGTATCGCAGCGCGCCATGGCGGCGCGGTTTGAGCAATGCCTCAGCCCAGCTGGCCGTGGCAGTGCTTGTACTTCTTGCCGCTGCCACAGGGGCAGGGATCATTGCGACCGACCTTCGGGCCGGCTTCCACCGGCAGCGGCAGCGGGCGACCGGCCTGGGCCAGCGCCTGGGCGGCGGCTTCCTCGTCGGCGCCGTAGCCGCCGACATCGGCGTGCTGGAACTGCATCTGCCGGGCCTTGGCCTCGGCCAGGGCGCGTTCCTGCGCTTCCAATGCGGCCACTTCTTCCTCGGTGCGGATGCGCACGCGCGACAGCAGGGTCACCACTTCGCGCTTGACCCGCTCCAACATCTCGGAGAACAGCTCAAAGGCCTCCTTCTTGTACTCCTGCTTGGGCTGCTTCTGCGCATAACCACGCAGATGGATACCCTGGCGCAGATAGTCCATGCGGGCCAGGTGTTCCTTCCAGTTCTTGTCGAGCACGGTCAGCATGATGTGCTTCTCGAGCGCACGCATGGTGTCCGGGCCGATCTGCGCTTCCTTGTCGGCGAAGTGCGCGTCCATGGCCTGCTGCACGCGCTGCTCGATGCCTTCAGCATCCAGCTCTTCGATTTCCTGCGGCCAGCGGCTGACCGGCAACGGCAGGGCCATTTCCTCGGCCAGTTCGGCTTCCAGCGCGGCCAGGTTCCACTGCTCGTCGACCGAGTTGGCCGGCACGAAGCGGTAGACGGTCTCGGCCACCACGTCGCCGCGGATGCCGTCGATGTTGTCCTGCACCGACTCGGCTTCCAGCAGCTCGTCGCGCTGGGCGTAGATCACCTTGCGCTGGTCGTTGTTGACGTCGTCGAAGTCCAGCAGGTTCTTACGAATGTCGAAGTTGTGCGCTTCGACCTTGCGCTGGGCCTTCTCAATCTGGCGGCTGACGAGGCGATCTTCGATCACATCGTCCTCCTTCATGCCGATCAGCTTCATCGCCTTCTGGACCCAATCCGAGGCGAAGATGCGCATCAGGTTGTCTTCCAACGACAGGTAGAAGCGCGAGGAACCCGGGTCACCCTGGCGACCGGAACGACCGCGCAGCTGGTTGTCGATACGGCGCGATTCGTGGCGTTCGGTGCCAACGATATGCAGGCCGCCGGAAGCCTTCACTTCCTCATGGCGCTTCTGCCACTCGCTCTTGATGCGCGCGCGATCAGCGTCGGTGGCGTCTTCGGCCAGGGTTTCCAGCTCGGCTTCCAGCGAACCGCCCAGCACGATGTCGGTACCGCGACCGGCCATGTTGGTGGCGATGGTCACCGCCTTCGGGCGGCCAGCCTGCGCGACGATGTGCGCTTCGCGCTCATGCTGCTTGGCGTTGAGCACTTCGTGGGTGACGCCGGACTTGTTGAGGAAGTCCGACAGCATTTCCGAAGTTTCAATCGAGGTGGTACCCACCAGCACCGGCTGGCCACGCTCGTAGCAGTCCTGGATGTCGGCCAGCACCGCGTTGAACTTGCCCTTGCGGTTGAGGAACACCTGGTCCGGCGAATCCTTGCGCACGGTCGGGCGATGGGTCGGGATCACGATCACTTCCAGGCCGTAGATGCTCTGGAATTCGTAGGCTTCGGTGTCAGCCGTACCGGTCATGCCGGACAGCTTCTTGTACATGCGGAACAGGTTCTGGAAG
>Ga0160448_100445_pt1 | contig 14410 bp, 9 predicted proteins | sample HID1973M_E1MG_FD_108269 | JGI IMG/M metagenome (GOLD analysis project Ga0160448, IMG submission 108269) | Enriched mosquito-associated microbial communities from UW Madison campus, WI, USA - HID1973M_E1 MG | ecosystem: Host-associated > Arthropoda: Insects > Digestive system > Unclassified ...
CACCAATATTTCCCATGAGATTCGCACGCATCTTACCCTGATCATGGCGCCTATAGAAAAAATGCAGCAGGAAAACACGAACAATAATGTGCTGCAACATCACCTGGATAATGCCAGGAAGAATGCCAGTCGTTTGTTGAAATTGGTTACTGAGTTAATGGATTTCAGGAAAGCAGAATCTCATCATTTAAAACTGCAGATAGCTAATCACGAACTGATTGCTTTTCTCAACGATATCTACACTTCATTCGAGGATGTTTCACTGGCGAAAAATATCAGGTCATCATTTGTTCATGATGCAGCTGCCATCAATCTTTATTTTGATAAAGAGCAGTTGGAAAAAGTGATTTATAATTTGCTGACAAATGCATTTAAGTTTACTCCACGCGGCGGTACTATTGCTTTGCATGTGGAAAGCAATAGCGATAAAGTAGACATTCATATAACCGACAATGGCAAGGGCATTGCGCCTCAATACCTCGATAAATTATTTACCAATTATTTTCAGGTGAATGACAGCAGCTCGCAAAACACCGGTTATGGTATTGGACTCGCGCTCTCCAAAACCATTATAGAATTGCATCACGGAAACATCACAGTGGAAAGCAATCCTGCTACTGAAACACAGGAAGGTCATACTTGTTTTACGGTAACACTTTTAAAGGGCCATAAACATTTTGGAGCAATAGAATTGCAAAATATTTCTGGAAGTGCTGAGACGCCTCACATTGAAAAAGAGACTGAACCTATTGCCAATACGATCATTGCGGAGGCACCAGAAAAACGTTACAATGTATTAGTAACTGAGGACAATAATGAGTTGAGAACCCTGATCAAAGAATGTTTGCATCAATATAATGTTATCGAATGCGTGAATGGTGTTGAAGGCTTGAAAGCAGCTTTAGAGGAAATACCAGATCTCATCATCAGCGATGTGATGATGCCGGAGATGGATGGTTTTACGCTTTGTCAAAAATTAAAGACAGACGAAAGAACCAGTCATATTCCGGTGATACTGCTCACTGCAAAGAGTTCTCAAAGCGACCAGGTTACGGGATTGGATACGGGTGCAGATATTTATCTCACTAAACCATTCAGCACACAGGTGCTTGAATTGAGTGTAAGAAACCTGCTGGCCGCAAGAGAAAAAATGCGGTTGAAGTTTAGCAAAGAATTTGTGCTACAACCGCAAAACATTGTTGTTAACACGGTGGATGAACAATTCCTGACAAGGTTGATTGGCATAATAGAAGAATACATGGACGATCCGGAATTTGGCATCGAGCTGCTAGCAACAAAGATGATGATGAGTCAATCGGTGCTGTATAAAAAAATAAGGGCGCTCACGGATATGTCTGCCAATGATTTCGCAAAAATGATCCGTCTTAAAAAAGCAGCGCAATTATTACAGCAAGGACCTTACACCGTGTTTGACGTAAGCGTGATGGTGGGCTTCAACGACAGAAAATATTTCAGTAAAGAATTTAAAAAACAGTTTGGCAAAACACCGAGCGAGTTTATTCAGTCTGATGAGGTGAGTGAGTGAACTAGGAACGCAGATTTTAATGATTGTGATGATGAGTTAAGATTTTAATGTTATAGAATATATTTATGATTCGAGATGTTCCGCAGTGTATCTCGAACAGCTTCCACAGCTGTGTAAAGCAAACCTAAACCCATACCGTTTTGAGAAAAGAAATAGTAATTAAAATTGTCCCTACCCCCGCGTATGTATTTTACATTTTATCTGCTATTTTGATTACTGGCGGAATTCAAAGATTTTTAGACAGCGCATACCTCGCCGGCACTATTTGCCTGGTTGCAGCTGTAGTGGCTTACTTTTTAAAAAAAGCAGAGCCAAAGAAGACAAAGGAAGTGATAAAGATCACAGATGAAAAACTATGGATTCGCAATAGTGGCTATAAGCCTTGGGATACTATCATTTGTATCAAGTTTAGATACAGCAATCATAATGTTTGCATGGATGTTTATCAAACCAATGAAGTTGTGGCTGACGAAGAAGTGAATTTGAGAGGAATCAGTATGCCGACCTGGAGATTGAAATGGATTTTGAAAAAATATGTTCGAGTTGAAAATCACTAGCTGTCGATAAATTATTGAGGCTACGATACTATTGAGACGGTTCGACATGTTCCGAAGGGCATGTTGAATCACAGATGAGAAGAGATTTGAAATCCTTTTCTATCATCTATTCGAGATGCACTTTGGAACATCTTGAACAGCGAAAAAGTTTTCCCAACAGCTCAAAATTCCTTTTCGACTATTTATATTGAAATTAAGTCTGCCAGACAGGTACAGATACAAAATAGGCCCGTAAAACGCTTGCGATTTTACAGGCCTTGTAAACCTTGATATTTTATGAAAAAGAACCCAATACTTAGCTATCCCCAGTCCCTTAATTCAATCACAAAAATTCTCGCTACTGCGTTTGTAAACTGAACAGAGAAAAAAGAGTCATTTAAATGCGACAGAAAGCAGCTTCAAATAACTCTTTCTTTTTGCTTAAGGATATACCAAAAGTATATGCTTTGAATTGCTATTTATTACGGGAACCCGTAAAGAGATTTTTATTTTGCAAAAGCAATCTAAATAATCCCCATGTCTTTACAGTAGGCAACCAACTGTTCATTTTTTGAGAACTCAAAAGCTTCTTTCATAAGATTGAGGCGCTTCTCTACGCTGCTCAGGCCAGAGGGTTTAATCCCATTTATTTGAAGTTGCTCCGGTATGTCTTTTTGTAAAGTTCCTCGGGCAAGTAGTGATATAACAGATATATCAAACCTGGTAAAATCATGTGCGTTCTTTTGTTTTACCAGATCCATGAGATACCGTGGGTAATGCCTTTGATTCTTCGATATTTTGTCAATCGCTTCTCTCAGTTCTTTTGCGTCGTTTCTGGCCTTTCGTACATAGCCATCTGCGTCTAAAATTTTATCCAGCATTTCAATAGTGGCAGCCTCCCGGCTTGCGGAGAATACCAAAACTCTAAGGTCGGGCTGCACTTGCCTCGCGGCCCGAATAAGCTCCTTACCGTCAGTTACTTTTTGCAGGCGTCCATCGTCTTCGAAAGAAAGATCGGTAATCAAAAGATCATAAGATTGATTGTTGTGCTTGTTTTTCTGAATACTTGCAAGTGCGTCGTCACAATAATAAACATAGTCAATATCAGTAATACCAAGTTCTTCCAGTGCTTTCTGTAAGGACATGTTGGCACATTCCTGATCTTCCGCTATTAATACCTTTTTAATCATAAAAAATTTAAGAGATTGGGATAAGTATATTAATTTTTAACCCTTTAATGATGTGTTCATCAAACATAATGGAGCCTCCAACATCGCCAATCCGGTTCTCCATGCCAGCCAACCCATTCCCTCTGCTGAATCCAGGTTGTAACCCAGTTCCATCATCTATATATTGAATGAGCAATTGACTTTTTTGCCGATCAAATTTTACAACAACATTTTTTGCAGAACTATGCTTTCTCATGTTCACCATTAATTCCTGTAATACATATTTTAATTCTTGCTTTGCCTTTCCGCTGGCACCAGCCCATAGCTCTTCTTCGTTGCCGGCCACCAGCACCTTGATGTCAGGTGTAGAAAAAGACGTTAGTAGTTGTTTGATTTCGTTCGAAAAATCAATATTGTCAGTTATCGGCTGCTCATATGATATGTTGCGTGACTTTTCATAAAGCATTTCTATTTCATCAAGAAATACATCCTTGTCCATAGCGTCATCATGTTGCACTTTTACCATAATCTTATATAGTCCGTTTGCCACCACATCATGTATTTTTTTGGATGTTTTAAACTTCGATTCCCTTATACTGTTTCGAGCCTCGATCTGAATTTGTTGTTTTCTTTTCCGATTCAGAATAATTATAATACTCGTTATTGCTACTAAAATCATAACGGCCAAAACAAGAAATACAATCTGGTATTCCTTTTCTGCATTTTCTTTTTGCAGTCCAAGAATGGCCGTTTTATTTTTTTCAGCATCGAAACGAATTAAAGCAAATTGATACTTCGCGGCGTTCCGGCTTGTTTGTACACTGTCACGTAAATACAAGTAACGTGCAAAAAACTGTTTTGAACTTCCGGGGGCACTAAGCGGAATCAATTTTTGCAACGCTTCCAGCTCATCATCTGGGCTACGGAGTTGCTGTGCCTTTTCATACATTTTATTGGCATAGTACAGTGCTAAAGCCGGGTGGGAGTTCAAATAATAATCTGAAAGATGCGCATAACTTGCATTCAGGCCCCATCCATCATTTGCTTTTTCCCTAATATGAAGTGCCTCCAGTAAATCGGGAGCGGCATCATAATTGGAATCCATTTGCCACTTAACATTAGCTAAATTGGACAGTATCCTTGCATATTCTTTTTTATTTTTACTACTCTCTGTTATGATCGATTTGTAAATGGCAATTGCCTGAGTATATTGCCTTTTTTTCCGGTAAGCGACGGCCTTATTGTTCAAGCCTATTCTGGAAAGTTCATCACTCAAAGAAAATTTAAGCGCGTAGTCATAATATTTTATTGCCTCATCGTAATTACTCAGCGCCAGACTTGTATTTCCCAGCTCATTATAATCTGATGAAAGGCATTTACGGTCCTCTTGCTTTAACTCATTCAAAAATTTTAGCGACAATAACAAGCTTTGCTGACTGCCAAAATAATCGCCGGCATCGGCTTGAATGCACGCCATCCGATTATTAGCCATCGCTATTAATAAGCTGTCAGCAGATCCCAATACAACCTTGTTGAAGTAATAAAAAGCAGAATCATTTCGCAAGGTCTGGAATGACTCGCCCTTCTCATAATCTGAGTTTGTTTGTATTGAAATCTCCTCTCCCTGCTTTATACAAGAACAAAACGAAGCAAGCAACAGTAGCAAGCAATAATTTTTCAAAAAAACGGTTTGCCATAAAGATGAAAAATCCTGCGAATTGGTTTTATCGATTCAAAATAATAATAAGTTCAGAATTGTTCTGTTCATAAAAATAAAACTCTGCTGACCGCTTCATCTATATATCTTACGTAAAAACAGTGTTACAATAAAAGAGGCCCTTCTCATAATCTTGAGAATGCCTCTTCTATATAAATTAATCCACAAGAGAAATTAATTTAATTACCTACAAGGTGTGTGCGCAGTTTCTCCACCGTTATCCTATGACATTGATGCAGATTGTACCTGACTGTTGCCTTATTTTATGTTGAGCTGGCAGCAGGAGAAAACAATGCCCTATTAGCTGAGATTAATAGGGCAAACATTGTTTATTTTTTTATTGATGAATAAATGCATATCGAGCTATTTGACTATCTACAAGGCATGTGTGCAGTTTCTCCACCAGTATCATATGACATTGATGTAGATTGTACACCAACTGTTGCATTTGGTTTATTTGATATCGAGCTGGAAGCAGGAGAAAACATTGCCATGAAAAGTGAAATTATTAGTGAAAACATTTTTATTTTTTTTAATGATTAATAAATGCAGCAACCGGAGATCAGCCTTCGGTGTGTCGATGCTGCTAAGCAGAAGCGCTTCTTAATTTTTTGGGAAAAGAAGGAGTGCTAACGACTACCAATAACCGCGTCCCAAATCGCTTACTGGTTGCCGCTCCACAATCCTATAAGATCAATCCTGTACAGTTTCCCGTAGCTATCGGGATATCAATTGATCTCTGCAACAAAAGTATGCGGACATAGACGCTGCCGCGTAAAGCGATTCCAATAATTCCAATATTTTTGATTGGAACGATCATCAGTTCTTAAAATCAAATGTTTTTTTATCAGGCCGGCCATTTTTTAACAGCCTTAGTGCTTGCTCGGAGTTGCGTAACCTTAACCATAGTCATACTTATCGAAATTTCTAAAATGCAGCTATTGCATGTCAATAGTTTTATTAAATAGTTATTGGGATATGTTTATCGATTACAAGAATTTAATTTTTGAGAGCTATCGGCAAAAAAAACTGGCAAATGCAATTCCCCTAAATCTCATATATCCAACCTCTGCGAAAATCAAAGCGGAATGTATGGCTGCTTGTGAATTAAGATATAACAGAAAGGATGACAAGGGACTGAAAACATTCTTTGGACAATATGACGATAAAGCGGGTTGCTTAAAAGCTATAGCAAAATGTGCAACCGATAAGTTTAAGCCTTTAGCAAACTTTCTTAAAGCCGCAACTGCTGACACAGATATGAAAAATATAGAGCTACTGGCATGGCTGATCGACTTCAAGCTCAGACCATTTGAGTTTGGAAGAAAATATGATATCAAAGAATATGAGTGCGGCATAGAAATACATAACGTTGATGAGGACCTGGATAAATATATGTATTGGAATTGCGACCACTACGAGACGATCACTTGCAGCCAAAACCCCGGAAATAGTATGCTGGTTCCACTTGATTCCGTTAAACTCAGCAGCTTTAAAAAAATAACCAACACTGAAGCAATCACACAAAAAGTAAAAGGACATGTGTGGTATGCTAAACTAAGTGGCGGGATAGAGTTTTACACTTCGGCTGGCCCTCATCCAATAGAGCCGCAATTAAAACTAAAACCAGTTAGCAACTATATCATTAAAAAGTATATTCTTGGTAAGAAGTAGTTTCGTTACAAACAACAAAAAAGCCCGTAAAATCTTTCGATCCTACAGGCTTTAACACACAGTAATTGCATCCCTATTTTTTAGTATTCTTCAAAAGCCATTCGTTGCTGGTGTTGTTTGCACCTTGCAACACTATTTTATAAACATCTGCATCGCCCGGCAATTCAAGCGAAGTGGAGCCTGCGTTAACGGCAACACTTTTCACTTGTTTGTATTCGTCTTTACCACCAGTTTTAAAACTATTGGAAGCGGTAACAAACAGTTTTATATCCCCTTTCTTTTCAATGGGCGTCCATGATACATTTACTTTGTTGTCCGTTCTGCTAATCGCAGGTTGTATAAAAGACAACTTGCCGATAAAGGGCGTACCGTCTACTTCAAATGCATTGTCTTTTGACACATCAACATTTAGAAATCTTGCGATGGTGGGCATAATGTCTGCAATAGAAGCTTGCGGTGCATGAAATTGCGCATTGAGGTTCTTTGCATTGGTAACGATCCAGCCGCTGCGCTCGCGATCCGATTGGCCACCGTGGCCCTGGCCCTTTGGCGATGTTCTGCCATGATCGGTGGTAACAATGATCAACCAGTCCTCTTTATATTTTTGCTCTCGTTCTTTAATTGCGTTCCAAACAAGCCCGATTTCCCAGTCAGCATTTTTTACAGCTTTGTGAAACTCCTCTCCTGTTCCATACGCGTGGCCCATATCATCAGTAAACTCTAGGTAAACCCATGAAAGATCGGGCGCAGTGTTTGTAATGGTTGCAGCTGCCTGCACGGAAACAGCGCTGTCGATGCGACGGAGGTAATCGCTTTTTTTATCGTGTGGAAAATTGATGGTGTCATTTTCCATGCCATCAAAATGATAATCAACAGGAAGGTTTCCTGTAGCAGGAAAATTATCGCCAACCAGTTTAGTTCTGTTGTCCAGCCACGTTGAAAAAATGGCCGTTTTCTTATTGGGATATTGCTCTTTTACATAACGGAAAATAGTGTGATAGTTATAGTTCGGAGCAGCAATATCATTGTCCCACACGTTGTGTTTGTTTACCCATGTGCCTGTCAATATTGTATTGTAGCCTACTGCAGAAATAGTTGGTGTTTCTGAGTAAGTTCCTTTTTTGCCACCAACATATGCTTTTGTGTAACCTCCCGCGGCACTGATCGCCTTCAGGTTCGGAAGATCCATTTCTTCAATTACGTCGGAAGGAATACCGTCTACAATAATGAAAACAGCTTTCTTGGTTCTTGCTTCCTGTGCATGCAGTGCAAAAGAAATCAAGGTAAATGCAGATGATAATAAAACGATCTTTTTTATGGTTTGTCTCAACATGTTTTCAGAAGTTTAGCCAGGAATTCCTAATTCTTAATTCTTAATTCCTACTTAAACATACGGCCTTGTAAAGTACTCATTGGTTACCGTACCATCTTCATGCAAGTTCAAAATAGCATAGCCGGGAGGTGTTTCCAAATAATAACCCGGACCTGCAGATTCTTTATCGCCTTTGCCCCACCAGAAGCCGGACATGGCGCCATTGCAGCAATACAGCACATTGTTGTAATGCGTTTCATCATACAAATGATTGTGCCCGCTGAGACAGACTTTCACCTTATCGCGATGTTTGTAAAACAGATCCTTCAATTTTTTATGGTCAGAATGTCCGCCGCCAACAAGTATGGGCGTCGTGCCTAGTATCGGATAATGCGACATTAATAATGTTGGTGTGTTAGCGGGCAAATCCGCCAATGTTTTTTCCAGCCATTGAAACTGCTCATCATCCAGCGATATGTTTTTGTTGTTACCATCAAGAATAATGAAGTGCCAGTTCTTTTTCTGAAAGCTGTAATAGCGCGCAGGTATTTTCAATCTTTGCACCACATAATCTTTGCCATACATTTCATCTGTTTTTGATGGCGCGGCCCACCATGTATCGTGATTGCCTATACAGCTATGCACTTCATACGGAGATGCTGTAGCAATACATTTGTCCCACAATGCCCATTGTTGCGTTACCTGTTCGCGTTTCACATTATCATAGGATGCATCATTGATGGAGTCACCGCCATTCAGGAAAAAGTCAACCTGCTGATCCTTGATTTCTTTCAGATATTTTGTAAATCTTTCAGGCGCGTTGTCTCCTTCACGGATGTGCACATCGGTGATGTGTGCCACGCGCAGTGCAACTTTCTTCTTATCTTTTTTTGCATTGCCCACTTCCGGAAGTCCCGCTTTTGCAGTAGCAAGCAAACCTGCCATCAATCCCGCACTCTTTATTAATTGTCTTCTTTTCATGTTGATGATTTGATAAAAGACGCATGTAGTTCATGCGCCTTTTAATTATTTTACTGCCAACCGAATATTTGTGTAAGGTTTGGATTGAGTACTGTTTGTGTATAAGGAATTGGCCTGTAATAATATTTAGGTTCTGCAAAATTCCTTGGCGTGGTTTCCGTTACCAGTGTACCACCTGCAGTTCCATTGCGCAGATAAACAGTAACATCCTCACCAAAATTTCCTGTCTTATAATACACCAGCGGATCACCCAATGCATTTTTTTCTTTGTTAATTTCCGAAGGTATGTCGGTTTCTTTTCCTATTAAGATGATATCCGGAATACCATCGCCGGTCAAATCATATTTTCCCAAGCCCGGAAAGTACATGCCTTCAGGAATTTTTTCCAATAACTTTCCTGCGTGCCAGCGCATGAGGTCATCATAACGAAATCCTTCCATCGCCAACTCCACTCTGCGTTCGCGTCTGATCTCTAATGTAACACCTTTTTGCGCACCCGCTACATCGGGATATTTTGCTGCAAGTATAATATCGGGATTGGCATTTGCTGCAGCGAGGCTAAGATCAGGAATGCCTGCACGTCTTCTTACAAGGTTTACAGAAAGATCAAGATCTGCCTGTGTAACAGTTCCCAGCTCGGCAGTCGCTTCTGCATAAATTAGCAATACTTCGGCGTACCTGTAGGTGGCATAATCAAAACTACCGAGCAGAATGTTATCCGTTGTAGTGCTGTAGTAGCCTTTCACCTGGTGGTAGCCGGTAAAGTTTTTATTCAATCTTTGCACATAAGGCTTTATATCTGTGGCTCTTTTAAAACCAGGATAAGCAATGGTTTGTTTCATCCTCGGGTCGCGATTCTGAAATTCATCTACAAATCCCAATGTCTCATACCCTTTGATGCTAGTAAAAGTACTTCCATCTTTCATCAGGTAAGTTTGTATTAGATCACGCGAAGGCGACTGTTCGTAATCACCAAAAACAGTTCCATTATTGTTGCTGCTGGAGGCGTTTGTTTTGCTGGCATCATACGGAGTGTTTAGTATTACTTCTTTGTTGCCAGAAAGATCTGCGGATGCAAACAATGCTCCGTAATCCTGATCTGAATGTCCGGTATTGTAAATTTGAAAGTTGCCTGAACTGATGATATCAAGTGATACATCTTTTGCTTTTTGGAGAAAAGAGCTTGCTGAACTTGCGAGGTTAAGCTCAGGATGATATTTGCGATAGGTGCCTTCATACAAAGCAGTTCTTGCATAAAATGTTTTTACTGCCCAAACGCCCGGAGTTCCTGTTGGAACATCTTCACGTACATGTTTAGACGCGAAATCAAGATCTGCCATCACGCTATCCATAACTGCGGCTCTTGGAGTAGCGGCTTTATAAAGCTGTGCAGAGTCCGTAGGATTAATGGTTGATGAATACCAGGGAACATCTGAGTAACGTTTCACCAGGGCCATATAATATATGGCTCGGTAATATCTCGCTAAACCTGCGTAATGATCCTTTACTTCCTGCGATACACTTGCTTTATCGTAGTTCACCAAAAAGTAATTAACATCGCGCAGCGCCGCCCATTTCCATCCATCTGTAAGCGTCTTTGAACTGGGTGTTCCCGTCATTACATTCTTCACTTCTACAGATCCGGTGGTAGCCATATTATCGGAGCTCTGGTCCTTCAAAAAGCTACCTGTTCCCGGCTGAACACTATCTTTGATAAGGCCATTGATATAAAGCGAAAGATCGTTTTCTGATTTAAAAAATAATTCAGGCGATATTTCTGTTTGAGGATAACGGTCAAGAAATTCTTTTTTGCATGACGCCGTTATCATTATCGTTCCAAGAAGTATATAAAATGAAATCTTTTTCATTATTGTATTTTTAAGTTACCTGACAAAATCTACAGATCTGCATTGATACCGAATGAATACTTACGTTGGTATGGATATTCCCATCCATAGCCATCACTGATGGATTCCGGATCAAGGTATTTTTTGATGGATGATATCTCGTAAAGATTCTCTCCGCTAAAGAACACTCTTAATCTTTTAAATCCTGTTTTTTTCACAAGAGATGCCGGCAATGTATATCCAAGCGTCAAATTCTTAAGTCTGATGTAGGAAGCATTCAGCATATATTTTGTTTGCGGTATATCCAGCCCCGAACCATAGTTGTTATCTGCGAGCCATGACTGCAATACAGGAAAATAAGAATTTGTATTAGCGTCTGCCAATCCCGCTGCTATGTATGATTTTGAATCCATGGCTCTTTGTGCGTCAGTTTCTGCAGTGGCTCTGTAGAAATCAAGGTTCCACGGATATACGTTTGCGTAAGGCTGTTGATACGGTCCCCAGAAAAGATAATGATGTGGATAGTAATCCTGTTTCAACACACCTTGCAAAAAGATGCTCATGTCAATATTGTTCCAGCTCATGTCAAGATTAAAACCAACGCGATAGCGTGGCTGGCTGTTTCCAATAACTTTAAGATCTTTCGGATCTTTTGCGGATGGGCCGAGTTCTATCTTACCGTTGCCGTCAAGGTCCTTGTATTTTGGCCATCCTTCCACAATAGACAATGCACCCCATGGAACGATAGACGTTTCGTCAAGCTTGGTTATTTCGTCTTTATTTTTAAATACTCCGTCATTTGTAAGTCCCCAAATTTCTCCCCATTGCTGACCAGCATAATATTTGGCAGAGAAGGTTTCTTGTGCATTGTTGTACCTGGTGATCTTCGCTTTTGAATCGGAAAGAATAAATTTCGTATTAAAGTTGAATGGCTTGTAAGCAAGATTAAACACATTGTGATATCCGAGTGACAACTCCCATCCTCTTGTACTTAGATCCGCTGAATTTTGCTGCGGCGCGGCCGTTCCAAGGACACCGGGCAATTCCTGGCTCTCTGCCAGCATACCTGTTGTGTTACGCACATAATAATCGAAACCTAACTGTATTTTGTCATTGAAAAAACCCATATCTGTACCAACGTTGGCCGTGGTTACTTTCTCCCAGGTATAGTTATTGGGATCTACACTAAGCAAAGGAGCTTTTCCTAAAACGGTTTGTGTATTGCCGTCTATAAGATAAGAGGAAAGTCGCGTGGGCAAAGTTTGTACATAGCCATAGTAATTCACACTTTGATTACCGAGGCTACCGTAAGAGGCGCGCAATTTGAAAGTAGAAAACACGGGATCAAGGCGATCAAAAAATTTCTCCTTGCTTACGATCCACGCCGCTGAAATAGATGGGAAAAGCCCAAAGCGATTGGTTGAAGGGAAACGGGAAGAACCATCGTATCGTCCGTTGCCTTCAATAATATATCTGTCTTTGTAAGTATAGTTGATACGTCCAAAAAGACTGCGGATGGCGTAAGAGTAATAGCCGCTATAATCTTTCGCACTGATTGTAGGAGTTCCCGTTGTAAGACCTAAATACGGAACGGATGCAGATATAACTTGCACTCCTTTAGCAGTAACGGGTGACCACTCATAGCTTTCCTGGTTGTAACCTGCCAATACCTTGAATGAATGGTCGCCCAGCTTTTTACCGTAAGTGGCGAACAAATCCAATACATCCTGCTTTATGGTTCCGTTTGTTTCTGTGATAGAACCGATATTGTTTTCCTGGCGGATATCACCAGGTCCATACCCAATTTTGTAAGGAAGATCTTCGATATGATATTTCCACAATTCTCTTTTTATACTTGCATCACCGGTGATCTGTAAATCGCCTTTCAGGAAAGTAGCTGTTCCTTTGATGATGTCCTGGAAACCGAATCTTGTTTGTTGATTGCGGCCACCATCAGTAAGCTGTGCGCCCAGTCTGCCAGCTGCATTATTTCCCCATGAGCCATCGGGATTTTTTGCTACATTGGTTGGCTGAAGGTAATACACATCTTTTACGTTGTACGTTGGCTGATCGCGCAACATCTGGTAAAGATTCATGTTGTTATCAATCTTTAACCATGAGAGCGGCATAAAATTAAGTCGTCCTCTAAAACCATACCTGTTCCAGTCATCTTTTGCAATTTTGTTCAGGCCATTCTCATCTGTATAGTCTGCAGAAAGCATATAGTTTACCGGCAGCTTCTTTGCATTTTCTGCAGTGCCACTGAATGACAAAGTATGATATTGTGAGAAGCTGGACTTGTTGAAAAAATAATTGTTCCAATCATTGCTTCCCATGTAGGCCCACTTGGTGGGGTCAGAAGGGTCCACTCGTACATCTTCAACAGAAGGATCGTCTGAACGCTCTTTTGCCCATTTATAATATTCATCAGAAAAGTTTACATAGTCCCACGGTGTATTATCAGTGGATGTTTCCAACACGCGTGAGAATATATAAGGATCGGTAACTGCTTTTGGCAATATAGTGCGTTTCGACCACGCGAAATAGTTGTTATAGCTTACATTCTGTTTACCCATTTGTGAGCCTTCTTTGGTATTGATCAATATCACACCATAAGAGGCCCTGGCGCCGTAAATGGCTGCAGATGCAGCGTCGCGCAGTACTGTAATACTGGCTACATCGTTAGGGTTTATTCTTAACAAATCATCGGTAGTTCCTGCTATACCATCAATGATGACAAGCGGTGTTCCATCATTATCGTTGATGGACGCCAATCCTCTGATGTTGAGCTTCGGTGTTTGTCCAGGCTGGCCACCTGCGTAAGTAATATTTAAACCCGGGCTAACACCCTGCAGCCCCTGGAATATATTGGCAATAGGGCGATCCACCAATCGTTTGCCTGATATCTGGTCCACTGCGCCAGTAACGTTTATTTTCTTCGTAGTACCATAACCCACCACTACAACTTCAGACAAGCCTGATGCATTGGGTTTGAGTGTAATAACCACAGATGCTTTTTCTCCGGGCCTCAACACATAGTTTTTTACTGTTTCTTTTTTATAACCCACAGAACTAAAAATCAACTCATAACCAACCTCTGGCAAAAGATTCGCAAAACTAAATTCACCTTTTGTGTTCGTTTGTGCCTCCTGTTTAAATTTCAGGGAGTCGCTTTTTACCTGTACCGAAACGCCTGCAATTCCATCGCCATTCTCACCTTGTACAAGCCCGCGAATAAGCGCTTGCTTTTCCTGCGCAAATGACGCAATACACGTGCACCAGAAGAAAAGCAATAGCAGCAACTTGTGCGGCTTTCCTTTGATGGATCTGATTGATAATGTCGAAGTGCTCATAGTTTAGTTAATTTTAGATAATACAATCCCGCATATGCATTGCATATGTTTTTAGTTCCCTTTATGAATGTTTAGTTAATTATGTCTGCCGACCTTGTAATCTGTTATTGTTCCCGTAATCATTAAATCATTTACAAAAGCAATCTTGTCCAAAACTTTTTTCAACGGTTGTGTTGGGGGTATGGTTCCTGTAAAGCTTAACCCGTTTAGCATTTCTTCATCGAAGGATATGTTTGTTTTATATGCTGTCTGCAAGGTTTTAAACACATTTGCCA
>Ga0160448_100446_pt1 | contig 14399 bp, 9 predicted proteins | sample HID1973M_E1MG_FD_108269 | JGI IMG/M metagenome (GOLD analysis project Ga0160448, IMG submission 108269) | Enriched mosquito-associated microbial communities from UW Madison campus, WI, USA - HID1973M_E1 MG | ecosystem: Host-associated > Arthropoda: Insects > Digestive system > Unclassified ...
ACGCGATCACCACCGCGACGGACCCGCTGATCGCGTACGACGCGGCGCAGGCCGTGCAGCTCTACAACGGGACGGCGTGGGTCACCGCGACGAACAACCCCTGCAACCCGCTCTGCATCGGCCAGTTCCCGGGCATGAACCTCACCACTGCCGAGCGCGCATCCACCCTGGCCGTGCGGCTCACGTTCGTCGAGAGCCCCGACCGCGCGGCCGCGTCGGCCGGCGACCCGACCGCCCCGCCCGTGGGATCGGGTGTCGCACGCTCGTTCGCGAACGAGCGGCCGGTGACGCTGGTGTGGCAGGTGCGCGACACCCGCCGCAGCGACGGCACACCGGTGCTCGGCGATCAGCTCTACAACCTGACCACAGAGGGGGTCGTCCGCAACACGGCCAACGCCACCGGTTTCCCCGCGGGCGGCGGCGACCCGCTGTCGGCGAACGACCAGGACGACGTCATCATCCTCGACGTCCCGCTGACGACGACGACCGACAAGAACTGGCAGGGCGGCCCGCTGGCGGTCCCCAACGACCCCAACGTCCTCCCGAGCCAGTACCCGCTCAGCCGGATCACCGTGACGACGCGCAACACGACGCCGGCCAAGGTGGACATGCTGCAGATCACCGACACCGCCCCCGGCTCGGTGACCGATCGCCGCCAGGATCCGTTCCAGGCGTTCACCTTCAACAACTTCGTGCGCATCGACGTCCCGAGCGGCGCGACCGGGACGGTCGTGACGCTGTCGTGCTTCGGCGCGGCCCCCGTCGAGCTCACGCGTGACGAGGCGCTCGCTCTCGTGCCCAGCACCATCCCCTGCGAGGTGTCGGGCGTGCAGGTGACCTACACCGGTCGCATCGCGGCGAACGCCGCCGGCGTCGTCGAGTTCGACCTGCGGCTGCGCCCGTTCTGGCGAGGCACCACCGAGCGTGTGTCGGTCGGCGACACGCCGATCGCCAACACGGCGGAGGGCGTGATCGCCGACGTGGATTCCTTCACGACCTGCCCGCCGCCGGAGGGCGCCCGCTGGGCGTGCGATGACGGTTCCGCGTCGATCGCGCTCGAAGAGCCGACGTTCTCGGTGAGTGCGGGCAAGACGATCTCGCCGGCGCAGCAGAAGGAGGACGACTTCTCGCCGGTCACCGTGACGCTCACCGGTCAGCCCGGGGGATCGGCCCGCGCGTACACGATGCTGATGACCGACGACGATCCGACGTTCTGGAACGCGATGGACTTCGTCGGCCCCGACCCCGGCTGGCAGCTGCCCCCGCCGGTCGCGCGCGTGCAGGTGTGCTATCTCGACGGCGGGGACTTCACCGACGCGAACGTCGTCGCCGACGCGGTGGGCGGCACGTGGACGTGCATGCCGCGACTCGGCGACCTGTCGGTCGCGGCGGCCAAGACGTTCCTCGAGAACGCTCCGAGCACGCTGCACGGGCTGAGCTTCCAGTTCTGGTCCGACGCCGAGCTCGGCTGGTCCAACCCGGTCAATCCGATCATCAACGTGCCGTTCTTCGTGGAGCGTCGTGCGGACCTCCGTACGGGCGAGCCCACGCCGACGACCCGTAGCGACCAGATCCCCGCACCGGGGGAGCAGGAGGCCGGCATCTTCTTCGACACGGTCACCGTCGAAGGCACCTCGGCTCAGATCGGGCTCGGAGATCGGCTCACCGCAGAGGAGACCGCCGAGGCGGAGTATCGCAACCTGCACCTCGAGGCGTCCGTCAACGTCGCGAAGTCGCCGACCGGCGACGTGCGGCCCGGGGTCGAGATCCCCTTCACCCTCGCCTACACCAACACCGGCGAGCGGGCGCTGACCGACGTGGTCTTCACCGACGAGCTGCCGCTCACCGCCGGAGGCCAGCCGCAGCTGATCTTCAACCCCGACCGCGACCCGAGTGTGCCGCCATGGTCGTTCTCACTGACCGGCGCCGCCCCGACCCCGGCGAACGGCGACCCGCTTCCGACCGACCCCGACGACGTCGAGGTGCAGGACCTCGGCACCCGCATCGTGTTCACGATGCCCGAGGGGTCGGTGCTCGAACCGGGCCAGACGTACACGATCACACTGCGCATGATGCTGCGGCCGGGGCTGACCCCTGCCGATTCGGTCACGAACGAGGCGACGATCGACATCGCCGAGCCGCTCGACGAGTGCGTGCCGAGCTACGACCCCGTGTCCGGACTGTGCTCGGACACGGCGACGGTGCGCCCGCTGGCCATCCCCGCGCTCAGCACGGTGAAGTACGTGCGCGCAGACAACCCGCCGAACCTGCCGGGCATCGACAACGTGCGCAGCGACGACGCGAACTTCGAGTGCGACGGCGCCGCCGACGCCGACGGCTTCTACCGCTACCCCTGCGTGCCCCTGACGCTGCCCGGCGACACCGAGACGTGGCGGCTGCGCATCACGAACGCGGGAACGGTCCCGATCTCGCAGCTCGTCTCGATCGACAACCTGCCGACCCCCGGTGACCAGGGCCTGATCGTGGTGATCCCGCGAGGCAGCCAGTGGCAGCCGACGTATGCCGACAGCCTCGAGCTGATCGTCGACCCCACCACGCCGGCGAACGCGCAGATCTCCACGTTCTACTCGACGTCGTCGCTGCCCTGCACTGCCGACCTCAACCCCGTCGGCACCCCGTGCGCGATCGGAGCGTGGCTGCCGCTGGACGACAGCGTCGACCCGGCGATCGTGCGCAGTGTGAAGGTCACGGTGGACTTCCCCGGCGAGGAGAAGTTCGAGCCCGGCGACTCGCTCACGCTGCAGTTCAAGACCCGCACGACGCCCAGCCGGCAGATCGTGAAGGATCAGCCGACGGCGTACAACACGGTCTCCACGGGGGGCGCCGCGCTCGTCGGCGGGGCGACGGTGCTCGTACCCCCCACGGAGGGCCGTCGAGTGGGCGTCGCGTACCCGACCGGGTCCATCGCCCTGCAGAAGACCGTGTCGGGTCAGGCCTCGGAGTTCGCACCCGACTCGTTCCCGGTGGTGCTCACGTGCACGATCGACGGGGTGCCGGTCCTGGGGCTGGAGGATGAGATCGACCTGGTCCCCGGCGCCGATCCGATCGTGGTGGACGGGCTGCCGCTGGGCGCCGAGTGCACGGCGACCGAGGGGCAATGGGGTCAGACCCAGACGATCGTCGGCACCGCGACGGTCGGTCCCGACACGGAGGAGATCGGCCTGGTCACGGTCGAGAACGTCTACGACGTCGCAGCGCTGCGCATCAGCAAGGCGCTCGACACCGACGCCGTCGACAGTGACGGCGACCCGATCCCCTACGGTCCGTTCACCTTCGAGGTCACGTGCGAGTTCAACGGTCAGCCGGCCTACGCCGACGGGTACGGCCCCGATGACCCGATGATCGCCGAGATCACACCGCCGCAGACCTGGGCGCTGGCGGGACTGCCGGTGGGTGCGACGTGCACCGTCGAAGAGACCGACGACCTCGGCGCCGACGGCACCACGATGCAGGTCGGCGTCGGCGGCGGGTCCGAGGAACCCGTCGAGGGGACCTCGGTGGAGGTCACCGTCCAGGAGAACGCCGAGGTGCAGGTGCTCGCGACGAACTCGTTCAGCGTCGGGTCGTTCCGCATCGAGAAGGAGCGTACCGGCGACGCCGGCGACGACTTCGGGGCCGGACCCTTCGAGTTCGCCGTCGTGTGCACCCTCGACACGGGCAGCGGCACGCCCCGCATCGTGTGGGCCGGCCTCCTCACGCTCGATGAGGGCAACGGCTACCAGGCACAGGTCGACGACGTCGCCGCGGGCGCGACCTGCACCGTGCGCGAGACCGAGGACGGCGGCGCGACCTCCGTCGAGATCACGCCGTCGCAGTTCACCGTCGAATCGGGCGGCACCCAGATCGTCGAGGCCGTCAACACCTTCGACGCCGGATCGCTCACCGTCACCAAGGTGATCGACGGAGCCGGTGCCGAGCTGTGGGGCGCTGGACCGTTCACGGTGATGCTCGCCTGCGTCGACGAGGCGGGCGAGCCCGTCGCGGTCCCGGGTGCCGAGCAGGTGCTGAGCGACGAGAACGGCTACACGTACACCTGGGACCCGCTGCTGATCGGTCTCGACTGCACTCTGACGGAGACGCAGACCGGCGGCGCGCACGCGACGACGATCACGGATGCCGAGGGTGAGCCGGTCGAGACCATCGGGATCGTCGAGGGCGACACCGCGATCACCGTCACGAACACGTTCGACGTCGGCGGGTTCGAGGTCGTCAAGACGGTGTCGGGCGGCGACGCGGCGCTGCACCGGGACGACGTCTTCGAGGTCACCGCCTCCTGCACCTGGAACGGCTCCGACATCGAGGTGCCCGGCGGCGCGGTGCGGGAGCTGACCACGACGGCACCGGTCGTCTACGAGGATCTGCCCGTCGGCGCGGAGTGCGCGGTGGTCGAGACCTCGGGCGGCGGAGCGGATGCCGTCACGTACACGCCGCCGGATCCGGATGCCGCGAACCGGGCCATCGTGACGATCGGCGCCGAGGACGAGGGATCCATCGCCATCGACAACAGGTTCGACACGGTGCTGCCGCCGACGGGCGTCGACGGGGCGCGCATCGCGGGGATCACCGCTCTCGGGCTGCTTGCGCTTCTCGCCGGTGCCTACGCCGTCGTGATCGCTCGTCGTCGCCGGAGGGTCTCGTGACCGCCGAGGCATCGCGGACCGCGACCACAGCGGGAGTGGGGGGCGGGCCTGGACGGACGAGGTCACGTACCTCATGGCACCGCCGATGGCCGGACCTCCGCAAGGGGAGTCCGGCCACCGGCTGAGGTCGGCGGTTCAGATCGCCAGCGTGCTGCGCGTCACCGGCGCGCCGTGGCGGGTGGACCGCTTCTCGCGGTACCGGCCGATGAGGATGATCATCGTGCCGATCGCCAGGAACCCTGCGAGGATCACGCCGATGTAGACGAGCGCCGAGGAGTAGCCGCCTGCGCCGTGCGGGTCGAGGAACGGGTAGGGGTACCACCACGGGGTGGTGCCGTCGGGGTTCGCGACGCGCTCGCCGCGGACCATCGTGTACGTCGTCCAGGCCAGCGGGTAGCCGACGAGCACCGCGAGCGACCACCAGGGCAGCGCCCGCCGGCGCGGCGCCAGCAGCAGGTCCAGCACGAAGTAGATCGGCAGGACCACGTGCAGCACCTCCGCCGCGTACTTGTCCAGCAGCGCGATCCCGGCGGAGTCGCCGAGCGCGATGGCCGACGGCAGTCCGCGCAGCAGCGCGTTGTAGACGAGCCCCAGCAGCAGCACGGGTCCCGTGACCGCCGCCAGCGCCAGCGCGATGCCGAAAGGCTCGCGCGAGGAGCCCGGGTGCCGCATCGCCCATGATGCGGCCGCGAGCAGTGCGACGATGCTCAGCAGCGTCGACACGATCGTGAACAGGCTGAAGTAGTTCGCCAGCACATCGCCGAGGCCCTGCCCCTGGCGCGCTGCGCGGTCCACGTTGACGATGAACCCAGCGACGACACCGGACATCCCGGTGAGTGCCGCGGTGATTCGAAACCATGCCCAGTGCATGTCCCTCCCCTTCCGACATCACGCCATCTGCGTGTCGTTTCTGCCCCGAGCACAGATGTACTCCCACCGATACGTGGGGGTGTCAAACATTTGTGCCGGCGGTGCGGGGAAAACGTGCGCCCGTTCCCGGGTGTTGTCAGGAATCTACAACGTGTCCACCGTTTGGTGGACACGATCGACAAAAGCCGCGCAACTACGGGTGTGTCCGCCGTTCGGGGGACACGATTCGCCCCCCGGTGAGCCGCCGATGAAAGGTCAGTCCCGCCCTGCGGGGGCGCGGACGGATGCCGTAGCCCCGGCGTCGACGCTCCGGGGGCGGCCCGGCCCCGCCGCCTGCCCCACCCCACGACGAGGGCCCCGACGGCGACGATCGCCACGGCGATCCCGAGGACGTAGAGGATGACCGACAGCCATCCGCCGGGGTTGTTCGGGTTCAGGAACGGGTACGGATACCAGAACGGGTCGCCGCTGACCGGGTTCACCACGAGAGGGCCCCGCAGCATCGTGTAGACCACCCACACGATGGGGAAGGCCACCACCGCCCACAGACTCCGCCAGGGCAGCGCGCGACGCAGCGGGCCGAGGAAGACGTCCAGGAGCAGGAAGAGGGGCGCGATGAGGTGCAGCACCTCGTTCGACCACGGGATCGGCGCGGCGCCCTGCGGCAGCTCGATGTGGCGCAGCAGCGTGTTGTACACGATGCCCGTGATGATCATGTAGGTGCTCACGCACGCGAGCGCCACCGCGAGACCCGTGGGCTCGGCATCCGCTTCTCCTCGGCGTCCCCGGGCGAGATACCACAGCGCGATCCCCGCGAGCACGACCGCCGCCGCGGCGTTGGAGAGGATCGTGAAGAAGCTGAAGAAGTTGGCGATCGTCGCGGTGACGTCGCGACCGAGTCCGGCCGCGGTGCCGATCGACTTCGCAAGCTGCGCCGAGATCGCCGCGACGATCGTGGCAGCCATCGCCAGGCGCAGCACCGTCCAGGCCGTCGCCCATCCTCGAGTGCGGATCATGCGCTCACCATATCGACCGCGGCGTGTCGCACGGGGTCGCGGTATGACCCCGCGTGGCGCGGGCCGCCGCGGGCGGTGACAGGTTCGGGCTAGCCTCGGCCGCGGCGGAACGACCGCCGTGCCGAACAGAGGGGGTCGCCTGTGCCGACGCTGCTGGAGGAGGAGACCCTGCGGTTCGTGCGGGATCTCATCCGCATCGAGACCGTCAACACCGGTTTGGCCGCGACGATCGGCGACGGCGAGACCCGTGCCGCGCAGTGGGTGCAGGAGCGTCTCGCCGAGGCGGGCATCGCGTCGGAGCTGGTCGAGTCGCGGCCGGGGCGAGGTTCGCTGGTCGCGCGCATCCCCGGGAGCGATCCGGATGCCGGAGCGCTGCTCGTTCACGCGCATCTGGACGTCGTCCCGGTGCAGGCGGACGACTGGACGCATCCGCCGTTCCGCGCCGACGTCGAGGACGGCTACCTCTACGGCCGTGGCGCGGTCGACATGAAGAACTACGCCGGCACGATCCTCGCGGTGGCGCGGCACTTCGCCCGCGAGGGGGTCGTGCCCCGCCGCGACCTGGTGTTCGCGTTCCTCGCCGACGAGGAGAGCGGCGGCGTGTGGGGTGCGGGCTGGCTCGTCGAGCACCGACCCGACCTGTTCGCGGGCGTCACCGAAGCGCTGAGCGAAGTGGGCGGGTTCTCGGTTCCCCTGGGCGCCGATCCCGGCGACGACCGTCGGGCGTACCTCGTGGCCACGAGTGAGAAGGGCGTCGCGTGGTCGACGCTCCGAGCTCGCGGTCATGCCGCACACGGTTCGCGCCCGACCGACGACAACGCCGTGGTGCGGCTCGCCCGCGCCGTCGCGGCCGTCGGCGCGCACCGGTTCCCCGTCGTGCGCACGCCCGCACTGCAGCGGTTCCTCGATGTGTTCGGCGAGGCGCGCGGCCTGGCCTTCACCGACGATTCCCTCGCCGACGACCTCGACAGCCTCGGATTCGTCTCGACGCTGGTCGGCGCGACGACCCGCAACACCGCCACCCCGACCGTGCTCGATGCGGGCGGCAAGACGAACATCATCCCGGCCGAGGCGTCGGCGCGGCTCGACATCCGGATCCTCCCCGGCCAGGACGACGCCCTGCGCGCGGGACTGCGTGAGCTCGTCGGCGACGACATCGACATCCGTGAGGGGCGCTGGTGGTCGGCCACCGAAGCGCCGGTGGATGCCCCGATCATCGGCATCCTGCAGGATGCGATCTCGGTCGACGACCCCGACGGCGTCGTCGTGCCGTACCTGCTGCCGGCGAGCACCGACAACAAGCACTTCGCGAAGCTCGGCATCCACGGGTACGGGTTCGTTCCGCTGCGCGTGCCGCGCGACTTCGACGTGTTCGCGCAGTTCCATGCCGCCGACGAACGCATCCCCGTGGACGCGCTGCACTTCTCGGCGCGCGTGACGGAGCGGATCCTGCGCACCGCCTAGGACGACGGATGCCTCGACCCGTCCCGCGAGAAGGGTCGAGGCAGCCGTCGTTCCGGATCAGCGGATCAGCTCGCTCCCGGAGCGTCCGCCTCCGCGGTCGGTGCTCCCGAGTCCCGCCACGCCGGGAAGCCGCCGTCGACGTGGGCGACGTTCGTGAAGCCCTTCGCCCGCAGCTGCTCGGCGACCGGGCCCGAGCCGCGGATGGAGCCGCACACGATGACGATGTCCTGGTCCCAGTCTGTGATCTCGGCGAACTTCTCGGGCGAGTCGATGAGGAACTGCGCGTCGAGGTTGTCGCGATCCCCGCGGATCGAGCCCGGGATCACGCCGTCGCGCTCGCGCCCGGCGTCGCTGCGCACGTCGACGACGAGCGCGCCCGCCGCCGCGCGGCCCGCGGCCTCCTCTGCCGTGATGAGCGGCGCGTCGTAGGTGGCCTCGGCGGCGGTGTCGGTGCTGTCGGTCATGACGGCTGGTCCTTTCGGAGGGACGGAGGACGGATGCCGCTCCTCGGCGTCACGCTACGGGCGCGGTGCGCATGGGATGGAGGGCGGGCGTCACACGGCGCCACGTTCCGTCATGCGCCGTCTCGGAACACTCTGTGCTGTGACGCCGAGCGACGTCTTGTGCCCCCCGGTGACCAGGGCCGTCCGGTCGCGCGGCCGGGCGTCACGCGGCGCCACGTTCCGTCATGCGCCGTCTCGGAACACTCTCTGCTGTGACGCCGAGCGACGTCGTGTGGCCTCCGGTGACCGGGGCCGTCCGGTCGCGCGGCCGCATCCGCTCCGCGCGGTGGAAGGATCGTGGGAGTGATCGCCCGCGAGACCCTCGTCCCCCGTACCGCCCATGTCGACCGCGCCGACCGCCTGGCGGTCGCCCGATGACGGCGGAGCTCGTGCGGACGGGCGCCCCCACTCCGGCGGCCGACATCGACGCCGCATCCTTCGGTTTCACGGTGCGGACCGCGCTGCCGGACGAGTTCGAGCGCGTGGGTGAGGTGACCTACCTCGGCTTCGGGCACGGCGAGCCCGGTGCGGCGCAGCCCGACGCGGCGCGTCTCGTGCTCCTGCGCGGAGCCGCTGCCCGTGCTGAGGCCGGCGATCTGCTGGTGGCCGTCGACGGCTCGGACGCGATCCTCGGAACGGCGAGCCTGCTGCGCGCGGACAGTGCGCTCGTGCGCCAGTCGCGGGTCGGCGAGGCGGAACTGCGCCTGCTCGCCGTGCTGCCCGAGGCGCGACGGCGGGGGATCGGCGAGGCTCTCATGACCGTGGCGATCGACCGGGCGCGTGCCTGGGGCGCTCCTGCTCTCGTGCTCGACACCGGCCCGCACAACGAGCGCTCCCAGCGGCTGTACCACCGCCTGGGGTTCGATCGGATACGCGAGCGCGAGACCATCCCGTCGTCGAGGGGCGGATTCCTCGTGGTGTTCCGCTACCCGTTCGAACAGTGATTCACGTGCATTCCGGGGTGCTGGTTGCCGTGCGGCGCTGATCCGGTGCTCGCGGGCTGATCCCCCTTCGAGCGCTGACCGCTGGTCAGCCGCCGAAGCGCTCGGTCTGCATGCGGGCCGCTGCGGTGGCGGCATCCTCGTCCCACGTGCGCGGGAGGGCACCCTCGAGGGCGCGGCTGAGCGGGGCCCAGCCCACCCAGCGCAGCGGCTCCCAGCCGGGCGGCGGTGTCAGGGCCTCGAGGTCGCGGTGATCGTCGATCCGTACACGGTCCCACGCGTGCACGATCCGCCCGTCGCCGAGGCTCAGGCCCACGTGGCCCCAGTCGCGGCGCTCGCCGAAGAGCTCGCCGACGCTCTCGTAGAACACGAGGGAGCCGGCGGGCGGAGTGCCCTCGTCTGCGCGGGCGGCGGCCCCGTACACGCGTGCCGACTCCGCAGCGTCGTCGCCGCCGAACAGTTCGAGGTCGTTGGAGCGCTCGATCGCATCCTCGACGAACGCCAGGCACCGCGTCGCGTACGCGGTCGAGCCCTCGCGAGCGAGCGCCCACGCCAGTGCGTTGGTTCCGCAGGTCTCCACGTCGAAACTCATCGACAGCAGGCTAACAACCCCGGCGGGTCTCCTGCCCTTCGTCTCCTGCCCAGGTCTCCTGCTCCGGGTCTCCTGCTCCGGGTCTCCTGCTCCGGCTCTCCTGCTCCGGGTCTCCGGCTCCGGGTCTTTCGGGTCCGCGGATTCCGTCTCACGGTCTCGCACCCGCGATCGATCAGAAGGGCGCGTCGCGGTGACCCGTGGAGCGGAACACCGGCACGGCCCGCTCGGGTTTCACGAGATACCGGCGACCCGACGGCGAGGTCCAGAGGATCGCGCCGCCCGATCCGGCGACCTGCTCGATCGTCCAGCCGGTGAGATGTCTGAGGGTGTGATGACCTTTGCAGAGGGGCCCGAGATTGGTGAGTTCGGTGCGTCCGCCGAGTGCCCAATCCACGTTGTGGTCGACCTCGCAGCGGGAGGCCGGCATGCCGCAGCCCGGCCCCATGCACCGGTCGGCCCGCCACTTCACCAGCTTCAGCAGCGCCGGGGGCGGTCGGTACTGGTCGCGGCCGACCGACAGCACGATTCCGGTCTCGGGATGGGTGAGCACCCGCGTCCAGGCGGACGCAGCGCCCGCGAGCTCCCGCGCCACGGGCAGGGGGATCGGCCCGACGCCCTCGACGACCGCGGGATCGATCCCCGCGGCGCTGCGGGAGGCGTCGGTCTCGTAGAGGAGCGCGAGCACAGGGACGGTGACGAACACCGTCGCCCGGATGCCGCGTGCCTGTTCGGGGTGCACGTCGACGGAGCCGTCGACCAGCAGGTCGAGCACCACGTCGGCACGCGCCTGATCGAGGCTGCGATTGTCATCGCAGTCGGAGGTCGTGATGACCTTCGCCATCGCGGTGGCCCGTGCGTGCACGGCGTTGATGGCGACGACGGGGGCGTACAGGTGGAGCCAGCCCATCCCGTCCTCATCGGGCTCGATGGCGATGCGCCGCTTCGTCACGGCATGCTCGTATCGTTCGGTGAGAGTGGTCGACCGCACTTTCTCGATGAGGGTGCGCAGCTTGCGGCGGAACGTGCCGACCGGCTCCGCCTCGGCCAGAGCGATACCCGGCTCGAGCACCTGACCGTGGAACTCGGGCTCGAGTTCGTTCATCGCACCGGTGAGGATCTCGGCGTGGCGTTCGGTCATGCGCGCCCGCTCCATCGATGCCAGAACCGCCGGATATCTGTGGACCATCGCCTCGGAGAAGCTCAACAGGTCGCCTGCGGCGTTCTCGGTGATCCGCAGCGCGGCCGCGAGCTCCAGCCGCACGCCCCGCTCGACGACATCGGTCAGAACCCGACCGCTGCGGGTCGCCTCACGCAGCGCCTCGCGCCGCATCGCATCGATGCGCCCCAGCCGCTGGGCGGCGAGCACCGTGATCATGTCGGCGGCTTCGAGGACCAGGTCGAGCTCATCGGGGAGCGTGAGATGAGGCAGCTCGGGGTCGATGAACATGCCACGACTTTAGAACATACCTACGACATCGGGATGGGGCCCCAGCACCTGAGGAGGTGACCGGTTACCGCCACATCGAGACCGCTGCTCGCGCAGACCGATGACGTGGTGCCCGCGGGTGAACCAGATCGAGGTGCACACGCCGCCGCCCGTGCGACGACACGCGCGGACCCGGCGCCCGCTCACGCCGGCGAACAGCGCAGGACGATGGCGGCCGGCATCCGTCTCACCACCGGCCGGAACAGCGGCTGGGCCAGCGCGGCCGCCTCGGCGGCGTCGACGATGCGGGGCGAGGATGTCGAGCGGGTCGCGCCCTTCCAGGTGAGGTCGGCCGACCCCGCCGCCACGACGTTGCGTGCCCAGTTCGTCCCGGTTCCCCACGGCAGGCCGATGAGGACGAGCGCCGGATCGACCGCCGGCACCACGGCGACGGGTGTGGCGTACTCGGTCCCGCTCTTGCGTCCGTGATGGTGGATCACCGCCCACAGCGGGAACGCACGGTGCCCGGCGAGGGCGTTCGCGATCGGCTCGGTCGCCTTCACCAGCGCGCGCGGCGGACCGCCGCGACCGCCGCCTGCTCGTGCACCCGCAGCGCCTCGGAGCCCCCGTCCGCCGGCCATCACATCGCCGAAGTGATACGAGAGCACCGCGGCCGTGCCGACGGCGCCGACGACGGCGCCGACCGCTTCGGCCCGGGAGTGGATGCCGCGCCGCAGGAGCACGAGCCCCGCGATCGCGTTCGCCGCACTCCAGCCGACGTTCACCCCCGGCGACGAGAGTCCCACCCCGGGCGGATCGGCGAACGGGCTGGGGAAGGGCCGTCCCTGCACGCCGCTCACCCCATGGGGGACCGCGTTGATCAGCAGCGCGGCACCGACGGCGCTGCTGACGACCGACCGGATCGACACAGGCCCACACTACGACCAACCCGCGCCGGTGCGCCGGGAACCTGTGCGCCGGACCAGGAGAGCCGGCGAGAACAGGAGATCGTCCGTCGAATCGTCCCTCCTCGGTCGGATCTCCTGCTCCGACGGCGCTACGCGGCGATCTCCGCCCGCTCGCCGGCCTCGGGCAGCCCGAGGTTCTCGCGCAGGGTCGTGCCCGGGTACTCGGTGGGATAGATCCCGCGCTCCTGCAGCTCGGGGATGAGCCCGTCGACGATGTCGTCTAGGCCCTCGGGCACGAGGTACGGCGAGACGTTGAACCCGTCGACGACTCCCGCCGCGACGTACTCCCCGACGCGGTCGGCGATCGTCGAGTAGCCGCCCACGAAGGTGCGCAGCGACGATCGCTTGATGACGAACTCGCGGATCGACAGGTTCTCGGCCGCGGCGCTCTCGCGCCACTCGCGCGCCGTCTCGAGCGCGCGCCGGCCCTGGAAGAGCGACCCGCGCTGCCCGTCGACCTCGTCCACGACCGGGTCGATGCCGGGGAGGGGGCCGTCGGCGTCGAACTCCGAGAGGTCTCGACCCCAGATCGGCTCGAGGAAGCGGATCGCGGTCTGCGGCGACACCTGGGCGCGCGTGACCCACTCGGCCTTCTCGCGGGCCTCGGCGTCGGTCGCGGCGAGGATGAACTGCGCGCCCGGGAAGAACTTGAGGTCCGCCTCGCTCCGGCCGTGACGCGGGAGCCTGCGCCGCACATCGGCGGCGAACGCCACCGCATCCTCCAGACCCGGGTGCCCCGAGAAGATGACGTCGGCGCCGGATGCCGCGAACTCGCGGCCCTCGTCGGAGTCCCCCGCCTGGAAGAGCACCGGGCGCCCCTGCGGGCTGGGCGGCAGGGGCGCCGGCCCCTCGAACGACACCAGCTGATCGGCCACCGTCACCGGCGTGCCGACGCCGTCTGCTCCGGCATCCCACAGGCGCTGAGCCGCAGCGACGAACTGCGCGGCGCGGCGGTAGCGGTCGGCGTGATCGAGGTAACCGCCGCGGCGGAAGTTCGCGCCGGTCCACGCGTTGTCGGTCGTGACGATGTTCCACCCGGCGCGGCCCTCGCTCAGGAGGTCGAGCGAGTTCAGCCGCTTCGCCAGGTCGTACGGGTCGTTGTAGGTGGTGTTCTGGGTGGCGACGAGGCCGATGCGCTCGGTGACGGCGGCGAGGGCCGCGAGCTGGGTCTGCGCGTCGGGGCGGCCGGCGATGTCGAGGTCGTGGATGCGGCCGAAGTGCTCGCGCAGGCGCAGCCCCTCGCCGAGGAAGAAGGCCGAGAACAGGCCCCGTTCGGCGGTCTGGGCGATGCGGCGGAACGACTCGAAGTCGTACTGCGAACCGCTGCGGTCGCTCGACCAGATGGTGCCGAAGTTGACCCCCTGGAAGAAGACGCCGAACTGGATGCGGCGGGACGTGGTCATGCGAACTCCTTCACTGCGGCGGGGACGGTGGGCGCGGCGTAGCGGCTGGCGGGGCGCTCGAGACCGAGCGCGGCGCGGAGCGTGCCGCCCGGACGCGGCGAGCGGAAGCCGATCCGCTCACGGAGCGCCGGGAGCACCGCGCGGCCGACCTCCTCGAGGTCGACGTCGAGTTCGGCCACGTGCAGGCGGACGCCGTCGACGGTCCCCGCCAGCTCGGCGAGCAGCGCCACCAGACCGGCCGCCCCACCGGCGTACCGCAGGCGTCCGGAATCCGGCCAGTCGCCGAGGGACGCGAGCCTGCGCACCGCCGACACGCCCCGCGCATCGAGCAGGACCTCCACTTCGGCCCAGACGAGCACCGCACCCGCGGCACGCGCCCGGGTGGCGGCATCCGCGATCCCGTCGGGATCCGCGCCCCGCACGAGCGCGACATCCGCGCCCGCTGCGCCGGCGGCGGCCACAACGACCAGCTGCCCCTGCGGCGGCCGGGGGGTGATGAGCGGGCCCTTCACCGAGAAGCCCTCGCCCTCGAAGTCGACGTAGTGGAGGCGGTCG
>Ga0160448_100454_pt1 | contig 14197 bp, 13 predicted proteins | sample HID1973M_E1MG_FD_108269 | JGI IMG/M metagenome (GOLD analysis project Ga0160448, IMG submission 108269) | Enriched mosquito-associated microbial communities from UW Madison campus, WI, USA - HID1973M_E1 MG | ecosystem: Host-associated > Arthropoda: Insects > Digestive system > Unclassified ...
CTCACGCGTTGCACCGGCTCGATCTGGGCGGACGCTACTTCTACGCCCCGCAGTCGATGCGCGACGAGTCGGGCAGGCGCATCATGTTCGGCTGGCTGCAAGAGGGGCGGCCGGACAGCGCCGCCGTCGCGGCGGGATGGTCGGGCGTCATGTCTCTTCCGCGCGTGGTGACGGCGGCGCCGGACGGCTCCCTCCGCCAGGCGCCGGCTCCCGAGGTGGACGCGCTGCGTGAGGACCAGGTGGTGGCTTTCTCGACGGTGCTGAGCGCAGAGCCGGTGGAGGTCGTCCGCGGCGATGAGCTCGACCTCGAGCTGCGACTGACGATCCCCGACGACGGGGCCGTCACGATCGCTCTACGGGCCACCGACGACGACGCCGAGCGCACGCTCCTGCACCTGCGGCGGCACGGCGATCGCGCCGAGCTGAGGCTCGACCGCACGCGGTCGAGCCTGGATCCCGAGGCCGACGCCAGCCCGCGCGGGGGAGAGGTGCCCATGGACGCCGACGGTCGCCTGGATGTGCGGATCCTCGTGGACCATTCGGCGCTCGAGGTGTTCGCGGGCGGAGTCCCGTTGACGACGCGCGTGTACCCGAGCCGCCCGGATGCCCTCGGAATCCGCCTGTCCGGGGATGACGTCCCGGTGCAGCTGCGCGTCTGGTCCATGCACACCGTCGCACGCGACCCGGCGGCCATCGCGTGAGCACCGTCCCAGAGCTGCCGGAGGGGCGGAGCATGCGGCCCGAGTTTCATTTCAGCGTGCCGGACAACTGGAAGAACGACCCCCAGCGGCCGATCTTCGTCGACGGCGAGTACCACTACTACTACCTCTACAACGCGGACTATCTCGCCGGCGGCATCGGCACCTCGTGGCGCCGGGCCACGACCCGGGACCATGTGAGCTTCGTTGATCACGGTGTCGCGATCGAGAAGTTCACCGATGGCAACGGCGATTGCTGGTCTGGTTCCCTCGTCATCGACACCGAGGACACCGCCGGGTTCGGCCGAGGAGCGGTCATCGCACTGGTCACCCAGGCTCAGGTCGATCGGGTGCCGGAGGGGCGCCAGGCGCAGTTCCTCTGGTACTCGACCGACGGCGGCCGGTCCTTCCAGCCCGGCGGGGACGATCCGGTGCTTGCCGACCCGGACATCAGCGAGTTCCGGGACCCGAAGGTGATCTGGGACAGCGGTCGCGGACGATGGTTCATGGCCCTCGCCGAGGGCCACCGCCTCGGCTTCTACGCGTCGCCCGACCTCGCAGGCTGGACGCGCGTCGGCGAGTTCGCTCGCGACGACCTGGGACTGCTGGAGTGCCCCGACATCTTCGAGATGACCGCCGACGACGGATCGTCGCAGTGGGTGCTCGGGGTCAGCGCCAACGCGAAGCACCGCGGCCTTCCGGCCACCTACGCCTACTGGACGGGCGCCTTCGACGGCAGCGGTTTCGTGCCCGATGCGCATGAGCCGCGCTGGCTCGACTGGGGCTTCGACTTCTACGGCGCCGTCACCTACCCGCATCACGACCCCTCCGGTGAGCAGGACGCATCCCTTCGCCACGCGATCGGCTGGGCCAACTTCTGGGACTACCCGCACAACACCCCCACCCTCGTGACAGACGGCTACAACGGCGACGACATGGTCGTCCGGGACCTCCGGCTGGTGCGCGAGCACGACGGATATGCCCTCGCCGCCGACCCCACCGCCGCGCTGACGGAGTACGTCACCCGCACGCACCGCCTCGGCGATCTGGCAGTGGACGGATCCCTCGATCTCGACATCCACGCGTCCGCGTACGACCTGAGCTGTGAGATCCAGTGGGATGCCGAGGCCGGCGGCCACGCGGGCGACATCGGCTTCGAGGTGTGCCGCGCCGGCGCCGGGTCACGATTCGTGGCGGCCGGGCTCGATCTGTCCGGTCCGTACGCCTACCTGGATCGAACGCTGACGGTCAACCCCACGCGAGGCCTGACGCGGGCCCCGCTCGACCCGTCGGCGGGTCGGGTGGCGATCCGACTGCTGGTCGATCGGACGAGCGTCGAGCTGTTCGTAGGCAACGGTCGCAGCGTGCAGTCCCACCGCGTCTTCCCGCTCGCCGGCGATGACGGCATCCGGCTCTATGCGCGAGGCGCGACGGCGCTCTTCGGTGATGTGACGATTCGCGAACTCTCGGTACCGACGCCGACGCGCCCGGATCGGGAGGCGCCGACCTCAGGTTGATTAACCGCTTGACCAAGCGGCGACACTCGCTCTATGGTGGTGAATAACCGATTAACCAAAGAGGGTGACGATGAGCCAGCGAGGGTTCTACCAGCCGGAAGGCGCATGGGTGGGGGATGTCATCCCCTGGCAGGAGGATGGCGAGTTCCACCTGTTCTACCTGTACGAATCGCGCCAGGTGCCGCGAGAGGGGATGCCCTGGCACCGCGTGGTGACGCAGAACCTCGTCGACTTCGACGCCCGCGGCGAGGCCCTCGCCTCGGGCGGGGCTGCCGCGCCCGACTTCAACGTCTACACCGGCAGCATCGTGCTCGCTCAGGACGGCACACATCACGTGTTCTACACCGGGCAGAATCCCGCCGTCCTCGGCGGGGACGGGCGGCCACTGCAGCTGGTGATGCACGCGACGAGCGGGGATGGAATGCGCTCATGGCAGCGCCATCCCGACGACACCTTCGGAGCGAGCGGCGGATACGAGAGCGGCGACTGGCGGGACCCGTTCGTCTTCTGGGACGAAGATGCGCGCATCTGGCGGATGCTGATCACGGCGCGGCACGCGCACGGGCCGTCGCGGCGCCGTGGCGTGATCGCTCAGTGCACGTCGCGTGACCTGTCGACGTGGGAGCCGGCTGCACCGTTCTGGGACCCGCGGCGGTATCTCGCCCACGAGTGCCCCGAGGTGTTCCAGTGGGGCGGCTGGTGGTATCTCGTGTTCTCCGAGTTCAGCGACGCGTTCACGACGCGCTACCGCATGGCGCGCAGTCTCGACGGTCCCTGGCAGGTCCCGGAGCACGACACGATCGATGGCCGCGCCTACTACGCCGCGAAGTCCGCCGCCCGCGGCGATCGGCGCTTCTTCTTCGGGTGGATCGCCTCGCGGGAGGGTGGTCGCGACGATGGCTCATGGCAGTGGGCGGGCACGATGTCGGTGCTCGAGGCCGAGCAGCGCGCCGATGGCAGCCTCGCTTTCCACCCGTCGGCAGAGCTGCGCGACACGTTCTCGGAGCCCGTACGAGCGCTTGCGGCCGGGAGCGTTCTCGCGGCACCGGACGGCCACCGCGACGTGCTCACCGCCGAGGACGCCCCCACGGCGTTCCGTCTGCGTGCGCGCTTGGACATCGCCGACGGCACGACGGATTGCGGCGTACTGCTTCGTGCCAGCGCCGACGGCGACGAAGCGTACGCGCTGCGCCTGGAGCCGTCGCGAGGACGGCTCGTCTTCGACCGGTGGCCGCGCCGTGAGACCGGCACCGAACAATGGCAGATCTCCGGCGACGTGCCCTTCGCCATCGAACTGGAGCGGCCGTGCCGCATCGATGCCGGCGAGCACCTGCTCGATGTGATCGTCGACGGCGACATCTGCGTCGCGACCCTCGACGACACCACGGTCCTGAGCACGCGCCTGTATGACCGACGGGGAGGCCGGCTCGGCGCATTCGTCGGCGAAGGCGCCGTCACCGTCACCGAGTTCTCCGTGTACTCGGCGCCGTCCGATCCCGAGCAGCAACCGCACACCGACTCGCTGCTCGCGAGCGCCTCGTAGCAACCCAGCCCGCACCTGCAACACCCGATCAAAGGAGATTCCGACATGGCAGCATTCACGCGCACGACGGCGATGGTCGCCGTCGCCGCGGCAACCGCACTCATCCTCACCGGCTGCTCCGGCTCGTCCGGCACGACCGACCCGACCGATGTCGATCCCGACGGCGACATCGTCCCCCGAGAGATCTCCTGGCTGCTGTCGCGCCCGGCCGACGGCGGTGTGATCACGGCGATGGAGCAGATCGCCGACGAGTATGCCGCCGACCATCCCGGCTTCGCGCTGAATCTCATCACGACACCGGATCGGCCTTCGTACATCCAGAAGTACGAGACGCTGGCGGCTGCGAACAAGCTGCCGGAGCTGTTCGACACGGACGCGACACCGTTCGCGCAGAAGCTGGCAGGCCAAGGGCGCATGGTCGACGTGGACGCCCTGCTGGTCGATCTCGGCCTGGCCGACGACTACCGCGAGGCCGCGCTGAACTACCAGCGCTTCGACGACGGCTCGCTGTACATGGTGCCGTTCGAGTTCCAGCTCGAGTACTTCTGGTACAACTCGGCCCTGCTGGATGAGGCCGGCGTCGCCATCCCCGCGACGCTCGACGATTTCCCGGCGATGTGCGAGGCGCTCCGCGCGAAGGGCATCACCCCGATCGCACTGGACGGTCAGGACCAGTGGCCCCTCGAGCGGTACATGGCCTACTACCCCTTCCGCCTCGCCGGACCGGAGTATGTGCAGCAGCTCAAGAACGGCGATGCGTCGTTCGGCGATCCGGCAGGCCGTGCCGCGGCGGAGTGGCTCTCCTCGCTCGGCCAGGCCGGCTGCTTCCAGGAGGGCTTCTCGTCGACGGGGTACGCCGACGCGCAGGCGCTGTTCACGTCGGGGAAGGCGGCCGTCTACAACATCGGCACCTGGGAGCTGAGCAATCTGGCGACGGACTCGCTCGATGCGGGTGTGCGCGACACGATCGACTACTTCACCCTCCCCACCGTCGAGGGTGCCGTCACCGACGACGACGAGTACGTGACGCCGTCCGGGATCGGCATGGCGGTCAACGCAAAGACGTACGACCCGCTGGTACGCGACTTCCTCGCCTTCGCGCTCGAGCGGTACCCCGAGGTCTATGCAGCCACCGGGGCGCTGTCTCCGACCACGACCGCAGCGACGACCATCCCCGACAACGCGACGCCGCTGTACGCCCGTGCGATCGAGCAGGCCGACAGCGTCGGCCCTCGCATCGCGATGCCGTGGGACACACAGCTGGACCCGGCGACCAACACGCGCCTGCAGCAGGAGCTCACCCTGCTGGTGCAGGGGGACATCACTGCGGACGAGTTCATCGAGACGATGGATGCGACCCTCACGGAGAACGTCGGTGGCTGACTCTCTCACCGCCCGGGCGGTCGCGACGCCGTCGCGGCCGCCCCGGCGGCGGACGCACTCTGTCGCGGGCTCGATGCTGCCGAGGCGGTCGACGCTGTCCGTCCTCGTCTTCGTGATCCCGCCGCTGCTGCTCTACGGCGTGGCGGTGCTGCTGCCGATCCTCCAGTCGCTGGTCCTCAGTGTGTTCCGCTGGGACGGCATCACCGACATGGTCTTCGTCGGCGTCGACAACTACGTCAAGATGCTCACCCGCGACGACGTCTTCTGGACGGCGTTCGGCAACGCGATCGGCTATCTCGCGATCTGCCTCATCCTCCAGCTGGGAGGCGCGCTGATCGTCGCCAGCCTGCTGACGGCGCTGCCTCGGGCGCGGGAACTCGTGAAGACGATGTACCTGCTGCCGGCGATCATCTCCACCGTCGCGATCGCCTTCCTGTTCCAGCGGATCTACTCGCTCGAACCGGTGGGGCTGCTGAACCAGGTGCTGGAGTGGGTGGGGCTGGAGAACCTGCAGACCGCCTGGCTGTCGAACGTGCAGACTGTGCTGGCGGCCGTTTCCATCCCGGAAGGATGGCGCTTCACCGGGCTCTACATGCTCATCATCTACGCGGCGCTGATCGCCGTTCCCCGGGAGCTCGAAGAGGCGGCACGCCTGGACGGCGCCTCGTGGTGGCAGGTCTTCTGGCAGATCAGGTTCCCGTACATCCGCCCGGTGTGGATCACCACCACGATCATGGCGACCACGTTCGCGCTCCGCGGGTTCGACATCCCGTACCTGCTGACCAACGGCGGCCCCGGCCAGGCCTCCGAACTGCTCACCACGTACATGTACAAGACCGCGTTCGTGCACACCGACTACGGGTACGCCAGCGCGATCTCGGTGTTCATCGTCGTGGAGTGCCTGGTCGCCGTCGGCATCATCTTCCTGCTGCTTCGTCGAAGGGACGACTCATGACCGCTCCCACCCTCAGCGCCCCTGCCGCGCCGGCACCGCTGCCGCCGGCGCCGCCGGCGCCGGCGCCGGCAATGCGCCGCCGCCACGTGCAGTCACCTCGCCTGCGCGTGCAGCGAACCCTGCTGAGTGCGACGGTCGTGCTCATCGTCATCGTTCAGGTCTACCCACTGGTGTGGCTGTTCCTGACCAGTTTCCGCACCGCGGCCGACTTCGCCGCCGGGAACCCGTTCGCCCTGCCTGCGTCGTTCACGCTCGAGAACTATGCCCGCGCGTTCGGGACCGGCAACCTGTGGCTGAACATCCTGAACAGCCTGATCGTCACCCTGGGCGCGAGCGCGCTCATCGTCATCGCCGGCATGATGGCCGCCTATGCGCTGGAGGTGCTCGGCTTCCGCCTCAGCAATGCGGTGAGGGCGCTGCTGCTGCTGGGCATCATCGTGCCGGTGCAGATCGCCCTGGTGCCTCTGTTCATCGACTACTCGCAAGTCGGGCTGCTCGATACGCACCTGTCGATGATCATCCCGCTCGCGGCGTTCTCGCTGCCGATGGCCGTCTACCTGTTCTCGTCGTTCTACAAGTACATTCCGCGGGAGACATACGAGGCGGCATCCCTGGACGGCGCAGGGCCCTACCGCATCTTCGCCCGCATCACGCTGCCGCTGTCGGTGAACACCATCGTCACCGTCGTGCTCGTCAACAGCATCTTCATCTGGAACGATTTCATCTTCGCGAACACCTTCGTGCTCTCGGACGGATTGAAGACGATCCCGTTGGGTCTGCAAAACTACATCGGAGCGATGGGCAACACCGACTGGACCGCGACGTTCGCTGCGGTCTGCGTCACCGTCACCCCGTTGCTGCTCGTGTTCCTGGTCCTCAACAAGGCGATGATCTACGGACTCGAGAGCGGAGCGACGAAGGGGTGAAGATGCCCGATCACGGCAGGAACGGTTCCGCGGTGACGATGCGGGACGTCGCCAAGGCGGCGGGCGTGTCGGTGGCGACCGTCTCCCACGTCGTCAACGACAAGCCGGGCGCCCGGATCGGCGAGGATGCACGACGCCGCGTTCAAGAGGCGGTCGTCGCGCTCGGCTACCGGCCGAACGCCTTGGCGAAGACCCTTTCCCAGGGGACCTCCCGGTTCATCGGGCTGGTGTCGGACGCGATCGCGACCACGCCGTTCGCCGGGCAGATCATTCACGGTGCCCAGGACGAAGCCTGGCGTCACGGTTACGTGCTCCTGGTCGCGGACACGGACGGGAACCGGGCCGCAGAAGACGACGCCATCGCGATGATGCTCGAGCATCAGGTGCACGGCGTCCTCTACTCCAGCTGGTACCACCATGAGATCACCGTCCCGTCGGCGCTGGGGGAGACCGACACCGTGCTGGTCGACTGCTACGCGACCGGGAGCGATCTGCCCACGGTCGTCCCCGATGAGCGACAGGGCGGTCGTGTGGCCACCGAGGAATTGCTCGCGGCCGGGCACCGCCGCATCGCCTTCATCAACACCACGACGCCCTCCCCAGCGCAGACGGGACGATTGGCGGGCTACCGGGAGGCGCTGGAGAACGCGGGCGTCCTCTTCGATCCGGACTTGGTGTTCCCCGCCGCACCCGAGCAGGAGGGCGGATACGCGACGGTCGACGCGATCCTCGCGACGCGGGCGACAGCGGTCTTCTGCCACAACGACCGCGTCGCGATGGGTCTGTACGACGGACTTCGGGAGCGCGGACGCCGGATCCCCGAAGACATCGCGGTGATGGGCTTCGACAACCAGGACGTGATCGCCGCACACCTCCGCCCGCCGCTGTCGACCGTGGCGCTGCCGCACTACGAGCTCGGCGCTACGGCGGTGCGGATTCTCCTCGGTCTCGAGTCCGCCGCCGACGCGCGCCCGCGGCTCGTCACCTGCCCTCGCGTCCCGCGACAGTCGGTGCAGCATCGGACATGACCCCGTCGGGGCGCTCGCCGTGGCCGTCGGGGACTGGTGGCCTCATCGGGTGACCGCCTGGTTCCCTTGCGAGGCCGCATCCTCAGCCGGTCGCCGGCGTCCCCCGGACCAGGAGTTCGACCGCGCAATCCTGCCGGCAGCTCGCGAGGTCGTCCAGTCCGCGCTCCACATGGCCGAGGAGGACCAGGCCGCCGTCCGGGACCGCAGAGCCGTCCGTGAGAAAGACCACGATGCTCTGCTCCGAGGTGACGTAGGCGATGTCGCCGGCGCGATAGTCGTTCATCGGGGTGGCGTCGTCGGGGGCGAGGGGCATCGGCAGCTGCGCGAACACCGCGGTGCCCATCCGGTCGTGGAACTTCACCGTGAGAGGAAGCCGCGCCGCGAGCTGCGCCGCGGCGAGGGAGTCGTCGATCGAGACAGACGCTCGCGGGGCAGGGGCCGGACTGCCGGGCGACAGAGCGGGGGCCGTCAGGAGGAGCAGCGCCGCGACGACGCTGTTGAGAACCCGCTGCGGCACCAGGCGGAGGAGTGAGAGCTGTGGCATGTCACCAGCCAAGGGCGTCTCGTACGCGGGTGGGAGTCCCGGGCGTGACGTGCCCTGGCAGGGCATCCCAGCTCGGCGGCGGGTCGACCTAGCCTGTGTGCATGGACAACCGTTCCGAGGTCCGCGACTTCCTGATGTCGCGCCGTGCGCGGGTGGAGCCGGAGGATGTGGGCTTCGCCCGCGGCTCCGATCGTCGCGTGCCTGGTCTGCGTCGCGGCGAGGCCGCGGCGCTGGCCGGCGTGAGCGTCGAGTACTACGCCCGCCTCGAACGGGGAGCGATAGCCGGCGCCTCCGAAGCCGTGCTGGACGGTGTGGCGAAGGCGCTGCAGATGGACGCCGCGGAGCGCGAGTACCTGTACCGCCTCGCTCACCAGGCTGCCGGTATCACGACCCCGGCCCGTCGAGCCGGCAAGCCTGCGCCGGTGTGGCGGCCGTCGCCCAGCGTGCAATGGACCCTGGACTCGATGCAGTCCGCGGTCGGGATGGTCGGCAACGGTCGCACGGACCTGCTGGCCTGGAACCCGCTCGGCGGTGCGCTGATGGATGAGATGCTCGCGACCGCGACGACCACGCCGCCGAACTTCGCCCGATTCATCTTCCTCGAACCCGTCGCCCGGCGCTTCTATCCGGACTGGGAGGCGATCGCGGGCATCAACGTGGCGCAGCTGCGCACCGAGGCAGGACGCGACCCGCACAGCAAGCCGCTGCACGAACTCGTCGGAGAACTGTCGACCCGCAGCGACCACTTCCGTGCCCTCTGGGGGCGCCACGACGTGTGGGAGCATCAGTCCGGCGTGAAGCGGTTCCACCACCACGCGGTCGGCGACCTCGCCTTGCACTTCAACGGGATGGACCTGGTCGGGCACGCCGGCGTCCAGTTCACGGTGCTGACCGCCGAGCCGGGCTCACCCGACCATGAAGCGCTCCGGCTGCTGGGCAGCTGGGCTTCACCGGCGGCGCCGGTGCAGAAGCATCCGGAGCATCCCGACGCCGAACCGACGGTCAGGAACGCCGGGGAAGGCCGATGACGAACGGCCGGCGCGCGTCGCGGTCGCAGGAACGCGCGCCGGTGGCAGAGAGCCGTACGGCAACCGTGCCCGGTCGGGGTCAGCTCAGCGGTTTTCGCATGAAGACCTGCTGGATGCCGTCGTCGCCGTCGACGCGTTGGGTCTCGCGATAGCCGCGGCTCTCGTACAGCCGCAGGTTGGCCTCGCTGAGGGATCCGGTGAACAGCTCGGCCTCGCGGCATCCTGAGCTTCGCCCTCGATCCTCGACCGCGGCCAGCAATCGGGAGCCGATGCCGTGACCCTGCAGGTCCGGCGCGATGACCAGGCGACCGACGAGGAGCAGGTCGACACCCCTCCGGGCGCGGACGGCCCCGACGATACGGGAACCCTCCACGGCGACGAGCCCGAGATTGTCGACGAGTTCGGCCTTCAGCTCGTCCAGCGTCTGCGTCAGGGGCGGCATGTCGGCGGTGCCGTAGATCAGCGCCTCCTGCACGAAGGCGGCGCGCTGGACCGTGAGCACCTGCCCGGCGTCGTCGACCTGGATCGGTCGGACGCTGAAGGTGTCGGTGGTCGGCTCGTTCATCGCCCTCAGTCAACCCTCGTCAAGAGACGGCGGCAAACTCTTGACACCGGCTAGCACGCGAGCCGGGCCCGCACAATCCCACGGCGCGGCACCGAGACAGTCCGTACGGTCGGGCCATGGCAACGACAACGACGACGAAGAAGACCACCGCCTCTGCACCGCGCAACAAGCGCCGTCCGGCGCGCGGGGCGCAGCTGACGAAGGAGCAGAACGCCGAGAGCGGGTTCACCGCATCGGCGACGCTGAGCGACAATCTCCAGAAGGTGCTCGTCGACCTCATCGAGCTGGCCTCCCAGGGCAAGCAGGCGCATTGGAACGTGGTCGGCAAGAACTTCCGCGACACGCATCGTCAGCTCGACGAGATCATCGAGTCCGCCCGGACGTTCGGCGACGAGGTCGCCGAGCGGATGAGGGCGCTTCACGCCCTGCCGGACGGGCGAAGCGACACCGTCGCCGAGACGACCAGCCTTCCCGAGTTCCCTCACGGCGAGATCGCGACCACCGAGGTGGTCGACCTCATCACCGAGCGCCTCGAGAACACCATCTCCACCTGCCGGGACGTGCACGACGCGGTCGACGAAGAGGACCCCACCAGCGCCGACCTTCTGCACGCGATCCTCGAGAAGCTCGAGCAGTACGCATGGATGGTCAGCGCCGAGAACCGCGTACCGAACCGCGGATGACGGATCTGCTGCAGCGCACGACGCCGCTGTCGCTGAGTCCGTGGCGATCCGGCGCGGAAGAGATGGCGGCGACCTTCGCACACGACCCCGGTTGGCTGGGCATCGATGTCGATGCGACGATCGAGTGGGCTGTGCGACTCGGAAGTCGGGCGCCCTTGCCGGGGAGCGGGCGGACGGCGGCACTGTGGGAGCTGCTCGCGGAGGCCGCGCGGGTGGATGTCGGCGCGGCCAGGATCCTCGAACCGCACCTCGACGCACTGGCGATTCTCGATCAGGCGCGCGCCGCGGGTGTCGACGCAGCCGCCGCGACGGCCACGGTGGGTGCCCGCGGCGACGCCTCGTGGGGAGTGTTCGCCGCGGAGGGACCGGGCGACCGGCTCGAGGCCTCGCGAGATGCACAGGGCGCCTGGACCCTTCGCGGCACGAAGCCGTGGTGCTCGCTCGCCGGCAGGCTGAGCCACGCCCTCGTGACGGCGTGGACCGGACCCGACGCGCGGTCGCTGTTCGCCGTGTCGCTCCGTGCGAGCGGGGTGACGGCGCATTCCGGGCCGTGGGTCTCCCGCGGCCTCAGCCAGGTGGTGAGCGCGGCCGTCGACTTCGTCGACGTGCCGGCGGCACGCCTCGGCCGATCCGGGTGGTACCTGACGCGTCCGGGCTTCGCGTGGGGTGGGATCGGGGTGGCGGCCGTCTGGTGGGGCGGCGCTGTCCCACTTCGCGATGCGCTCGTCAGCGCCGCGACACGAGACGGCGCCGATCAGCTTGCGCTCACGTACGCCGGCGCCGCGGATGCAGCGCTGTGGGCCGCACGTGCCGTGCTGGCGGAGGCCGCGCAGGCGGTCGATGCCGGCATGGCGGCCCACGAGGCGGAAGCGGTCGCTGCTCGCGTGCGCGCCGTCACCGCTGATGCGGTCGAGCGGGTCGTCTCCCTCGCCGATCACGCGCTCGGACCCGGCCCGCTCGTCTCGAACGAGGAGCACGCGAGGCGCGTCGCAGACCTGCGCATCTATCTTCGCCAGCACCACGCGGAACGCGACCTCGCCCGGCTGGCACGCAAGGTCATCGCGTGAGCGTCTCGTTCGACCACCGGGACCCCGGTTCAGCGGAAGCGGACTGGCTTGCCGCGGCGCCTTGGGCCGACGCGCCTGGCCTGGACATCTCCATCGATCGGCTCGTGATCGTCGCCGCGCATCCGGACGACGAGACGCTCGGTGCCGGCGGGCTGATCGCGACGGCGGCGGCGAGCGCCGTCGATGTCTCGGTGATCGTCGCCACGGACGGCGAGGCCTCGCATCCGGCCCTGCCGGAGCTCGGTGCCCGGCGCAGGCTGGAGGTCGCCGAGGCTCTCCGGGAGCTGGCGCCGCGCGCGCGACTGCGGTTCCTCGGCCTGCCCGACGGCGGCCTTCGCGAGTCGGCGGCCGCGCTCCGTGGCGCACTCGAACGTGAGCTGGGCCCGATGCCGTTCGGGGTGCTCCTGGTCGTGCCATGGTGGGGCGACGGCCATCGCGATCATCGCGTCGCGGGGGAAGCAGCGCTGGCGTTGAGCGGGCCGGGCGTCCACGTGGTGGGCTACCCGATCTGGATGTGGCACTGGGCGGACCCGCACGACGTCGATGCGGTCGTCGAGCCGGAGCGTTGGAGGATGCTGCCGCTCAGCGAAGACGCGCTCGCGGCGAAGGCGGCCGCGGTCAGCCGCCACACCTCGCAGGTGTCGGCGATCTCCGGCGCCGAGGGCGACGAGCCGATCCTCCACGGGGGGATGCTGGCTCATTTCGCCAGGCCGTTCGAGCTGTTCGTCGACGCCGAGCTGCGGGCGCCGGACTCGGTCGGGAGGTGGACGTTCGAGGACATCTTCCGCCGGCACGACAACCCCTGGGGCTTCGAGACGAGCTGGTACGAGCAGCGCAAGCGCGCCGTGCTGATCGCAGCACTCGAGCGCGCCCGCTACGCCCAGGTGCTCGAGCTGGGCTGCGCGACGGGTGCGCTCACGATCGACCTCGCGGCGCGGGCCGATTCGGTGCTGGGCGTCGATGTCTCGGCTGTCGCGCTGGAACGGGCGGGACATCGGGCCGCGGCCGCACTCGCCGGCGGTGAGATGCGGTTCGATCAGCTGACGCTGCCCGGGGAGTGGCCCGTGGGCCGGTTCGATCTGGTCGTGCTCTCCGAACTGGGTTACTACTGGTCGCGAGCCGACCTCGACATCGCGCGGGCGCGGATCGCCCAGTCGCTCACGGCGGACGGGCACCTGGTCGCCTGTCACTGGCGGCATCCGATCCCGGACGCCCCGCTGACCGGTGACGAGGTGCACGCCGTGCTCGACAGCGATCCGGCATGGACGCGAAGTGTGCGGCACCTCGAACGAGACTTCGTGCTCGACGTGTACCGGCGCGGGGAGCCCGCCGCCCTCGCCGGCGACGAGGGGGCGCGATGACCCGTCGCGTGAAGGCATTGGCGGTCATCGTCCCCGCACACGACGAAGAAGACCTCATCGGCGCGTGTCTGGAGTCGATCGTCGAGGCGGTGCAGCGAGCGCGGGCCGTGGTCTCCGAGGTCGGCGTATGGGCCGTGCTCGACGCCTGCACCGACGACAGCGCCGCCATAGCCGCAGCGGCGGGCGTCCGGCTGCTCACGGTCGAGCGACGCAGTGTCGGCGCGGCTCGCGCGGCGGGCGTCGCCGCAGCACTCGAACGGTTCGCCGACGTTGCGCCGGACAGGCTGTGGACCGCGCACACCGATGCGGATTCCGCCGTTCCACCGAACTGGCTGACGCACCAGCTCCAGCTCGCCCGGCACGGGGCAGACGTCGTCATCGGCACTGTCCGACCCGATTTCCGCGACCTCCTCCCCGAGCAGGTCGACGCCTGGTGGGAGACCCATACGCCTGGCATCGCGAACGGGCACGTGCACGGGGCGAACCTCGGCATCCGGGCCAGCGCCCTTCTCGACGCCGGTGGTTTCGCCGATGCGGCTGTGCACGAGGATGTGTGGCTCGTCGATGCGATCCGCGCACGGGGCGGCAGCATCACCGCGACCGACAGCGCCTGGGTGCGCACGAGCGGCCGGCAGGTGGGCCGTGCGCCCGGCGGTTACGCACGCTATCTGCGGGAGGACCTGGTGAGGCTGGCGAACTCGCGACGCGATGCCCTGGCGGAGGAACCCGCGTCGTGAGGGGACGTCGGTGCGGCCGTCGAGGACGGGGGCCGGCACGAGGGCCGGCAGCGTTCAGCGCTTCGTCTCGTACCTGGTCATGCTCACCCCGCCGGGGAGCGTGCGCGTCTCCAGGAGCGTGAGATTCACCCAGCTGTCGACAGCGGGGAAGAACGGGATGCC
>Ga0160448_100458_pt1 | contig 14160 bp, 11 predicted proteins | sample HID1973M_E1MG_FD_108269 | JGI IMG/M metagenome (GOLD analysis project Ga0160448, IMG submission 108269) | Enriched mosquito-associated microbial communities from UW Madison campus, WI, USA - HID1973M_E1 MG | ecosystem: Host-associated > Arthropoda: Insects > Digestive system > Unclassified ...
CCACGCGCCGCGATGATGCGGCCACACCGGCGCCCCTCCCGGTCCCTGCGCGTGCCGAGGGGCTCCACGCCTTGCGCGCCTCTGCGCCGGCATCACGCTGGCTCGAGGCGTACCCGGTCGGCAACGGGGTGCGCGGCGCGATGTGCGCGGGGCTCGCCGGCGGCGAGCGGCTGTGGCTGAACGACATCACGGCGTGGTCCGGGCGCGCCGGCGCCGACCCCCTCGAATCGGTCACGGCCCGTGGCTCCGAGGCGCTCGACGCCGTGCGGTCCGCGATCGACGCCGACGACCTCGACGCCGCCGAAGAGCTCCTGCAGCGCATGCAGACGCCGTGGGTGCAGGCGTACCTGCCGCTCGGCTGGATCGATGTGGCCGTCGAGGCTCCGGATGCCTCGGCCGCCGAGCGATCCCCCGCCCCCTATGCCCGTCGACTCGACCTCGCGACCGGCGTCGCGACGCACGAGTACGCGATCGACGGCGTCGACGTGCGGCACCGCACATGGGCCGACCTCGTGACCGGCGCGATCATGCACGAGATCACGGCGAGCGAGCCGGTGCGGGTGCGCCTCGAGATCGGGTCGCTGCTGCGCCCGAGATCGGCCGCACGCTCGGCCGGCGGCGACCTCGCCACCGAGTGGTGGCTTCCCGTCGACGTCGCCCCGGGTCACGAGCACTCCGCCGAGCCGATCCGCTACGACGAGGAGTCGGGCCGGCACGGCGCGATCGTCGTGCAGGCCCGCGGCGCCTCCGAGGTCGTCGACGGGGCGCTGATCGGCCTGCCCGCCACGACGCACCTGTTCGCGATCGCGACGGCCACGGCACCCTCGCTGCCCGGCGACCCGGCCGATTCCCGAGACGCGGAAGGACGCGCTGCGGCGCTGCTGAGAGGCATCCGGGGCTCCTTCGATGTCCACGCGACCGCGGCCGCGCTTCTGGATGCTCACAGCGTCGCGCACGGCGAGCTCTACCGGCGCTGCGCGCTCGAGCTGCCGTCGTCCGCCGGCCTCGATGCGAACGACACCGTGGCCCGCGTCGCCCGCGCCCAGGAGAGCGACGACCCCGCCCTGTCCGCGCTCGCGTTCCACTACGGGCGCTACCTGCTGATCGCCTCGTCGCAGCCCGGCGGCCTGCCGATCACGCTGCAGGGACTGTGGAACGCCGAGCTTCCGGGTCCGTGGTCGAGCGCGTACACCCTCAACATCAACACCCAGATGGCCTACTGGCCGGCAGAGACGACGGGCCTGGCCGAATGCCATGAGCCGCTGCTGCGGTTCACGCGGCGGCTCTCCGAGACGACCGGCCCGATCGTCGCCCGCGAGCTGTACGGCGCGAACGGGTGGGTGGCCCACCACAATTCGGATGCCTGGGCCTTCGCCGCGCCCGTCGGCGCCGGTCACGGCGACCCGGCGTGGGCGAACTGGCCGCTCGGGGGCGTGTGGCTCGCGCTGCACCTGTGGGAGCACTACGCGTTCGGCGGCGGCCGCACGTTCCTGCGCGAAGAGGCCTGGCCGGTGCTGGCCTCGGCGGCGGCCTTCGCCCTGTCGTGGATCCAGACCGACGGCGAGCGGGCGTGGACGAGCCCTTCCACGTCGCCCGAGAACCACTACCTCGACGCCGAGGGGCGCGAGAGGGGCGTCGCCGTCTCGGCCACCATGGACGTCGCGCTGCTGCGCGAGCTGGCCGCGGTGTGCCGGGCCGCCGCGACAGCGCTCGACCTCGACGAGGCGTGGGTCGCCGAGCTCTCCGCGCTCACGGCCGCCCTCCCCGACCCGCAGGTGTCGCCGCGCGGCGACCTGCTCGAGTGGGACCGCGAGCGGGTCGAGGCCGAGCCCGAGCACCGGCACCTCTCGCACCTCGTGGGGCTGTTCCCGCTGGCGCAGATCACGCCGGACCAGACGCCCGGCCTCGCGCGCGCGGCATCCGAGTCCATCCGCCTGCGCGGCCCCGAGTCGACCGGCTGGGCGCTCGCGTGGCGCGCCGCGATGCAGGCGAGACTGGGTGACGGCGCGGCCGTGCACGCGCAGCTGCGGCTCGCGCTGCGCCCCGCGGACGAGGGCTCCGGCGCACACCGCGGCGGCGTCTACCCGAACCTCTTCAGCGCCCACCCTCCGTACCAGATCGACGGCAACCTGGGCGTGACCGCGGCGATCGCCGAGGCGCTCGTGCAGTCGTTCCTCGAGCCCTCGCCCCGGGTTCCCTCCGGGTTTGGGGCGCAGAATCTCCCTTGGGGCGCAGACTTTGCGCCCCAAGGGAGAGAATCCGCCCCGAACCCGACGGACGCCCCGGGCCCGACGGACACAGAAGGCACGACGGACGTCGCAGGTCCGACGGACGCCCCAAGCACGACGGACGCCCCGGGCCCGACGGACTTCGGGAATCCGGGGAGCCGGGATGCCGACCCGGCCCGCGTGAGGCTGAAGCTGCTGCCCGCGCTGCCGCCGGCGTGGCCGGACGGCTCGGTGCGCGGCATCCGTTCCCGGGGCGACGTGACGGTCGATGTCGAGTGGGCCGGCGGACGACTCGTGCGAGCGCGTCTGCGCGCGGGTGCGCGAGCGGTGACAATGATGGTGTACGCGCCGGACGGTTCGCTCGGCACGTACGGCCTCGACCCCGGAACCACGCGGGTGATCGAGGGAACAGAGCGGGGGATCTCATGGTGACGATCGCGGACGTCGCACAGAAGGCGGGCGTGTCGATCTCGACCGTGTCGTACGTCATGAGCGGCAAGCGCGCCATCTCGCAGGAGACGCGCGACCGTGTCGAGAAGGCGATCGACACCCTCGGCTTCAGCCCGCACGCGGGCGCACGCTCGCTGGCCTCGCGCTCGACCAACGTCATCGGCCTGCAGGCGCCGCTGCGCACCGGCGTCGACGTGCACGTGGTGATGCAGATCGTCACGGGCGTCGTCACCCAGGCGCGCAAGCACGGCTACGACATCCTGCTGCTCGCGAGCGACGACGCCAAGGCGCTGCAGCGGGCGGCGAAGGGCTCGATGGTCGACGCGCTGCTGGTGATGGATGTCGAGTCCGACGACCCGCGCATCGAGACGCTGTCGGGGCTGGGGCATCCGAGCGTCCTCATCGGCCTGCCCGAAGGGCGCCGCGCCATCCCCTGCGTCGACTTCGACTTCGAGGCCGCCGGCTGGCTCGCGGTGGACCGCCTCGTCGCCCTGGGTCACCAGCGCATCGCGCTCATCGGCTCGCCGCCCGAGGTGATGTCGCGCCACACCTCGTACGCGGACCGCCTTGCGCGCGGCTTCCTCGCCGCGTGCGAGGCGAACGGCGTGGCCGGGACCGTGCACGCCTGCCCGAGCACCTCCGAGTCCGTCGCGACGGTCGACGCCGTGATGGCGGAGGATCCGGGCATCACGGGCTTCTTCGTTCACAACGAGGGCGCGCTCCCGCACGTCGCCACCACGATCGCCCAGCGCGGCCGGCAGCGCGGGGACGAACCGGCCGTCGTGGCGCTCTGCCCCGACGACGTCGCGCGGTCGGTGCCCGGCCTCGCCGACAGCATCGCCGTGCCCGCCGAGGCGATCGGCGCCGCGGCGACCGACATGCTCTGCGAGATCCTCGCCGGCGGCACGAAGCCGGCCGTGCGCCTGCTGCCGCCCGCGCTGACCGGTTCGCCCGCGGCGCCGTGACCGGTGGCGCACGCATGAGGATCGATCCCGACAGCCGCACGCTCGGCGGCTTCTCGACGTTCCTGACCTTCGTCGCGCTCAACCTGCTCTTCATCGTGGTCTGCCTGCCCGTCGTGACGATCGGCGCGGCCACCAGCGCACTGTACGAAGTCACGATCCGGTATTCGGACGACGAGAGCGGGCGCCCGCTCAAGGACTTCTTCCCCGCGTTCCGCGCGAACTTCGGCCGCGCGACGGTGCTCATGCTGTGCCTGCTCGTGCCCGCGGTGCTGCTGGGCTTCTCGAGCGTGTTCTGGTTCGCGCACCCCGCGCTGTTCGCCGGGGTGGCCGGGGCCGTGGCGGTGATCGGCGCGGTGTACCTCTTCGCCGCGTTCCTGTTCGCGATGGCGCAGGTCGCGTGGTTGACCGGCTCGGTGCGCCAGACGCTGAAGAACGCGCTGCTGCTGCCCGCGGCCGAGCCCGTGCGCACGCTCGGGGTGCTGGTGATCCCGGTGACGGCGGTGGCGCTGACGATCCTGTTCCCACCGGTCGCGATCCTTGTGGCAACGATCGGCTTCTCGGTCGGCGCGTACGCGACCGCATTCCTCTTCCGCAGCGTCTTCACCCGCCACGAGGCCTGACCCGGGCCGCTCTCGGGATCACGGATGCCGCGGCCCGCGGCATCCGTCCTGTCCGTCCGTCCGTCGTTCAGGTGGCACGACACGCGGAATCGCGCAGGCCATCCCGCGTGTTGCGACACCCGAACAAGACGCACCCCGCGGGACCCGCTCGGATGACGGATGCCTCGGCCCGCGGCATCCGCCCCTTTTCGAGGTCTTCGGCTGCGCCCGCTGGTCCTCAACTGAGGACCTGAGCCCGGATGCGGACCGATTCCCACGCGGTCACCCTCAACTCAGCGGATGCCCTCATCTGAGGACGCAGCCGTCGGCCGCGCAGATGCCGGGCCTGCTGCATCCCGTCGGTCCCGCGACGCCCCGGGGACGGGCCGGGGAGCGAAAGTGGCACCCGATGCCGCTATCACGCGTGTCACCCAGCCACGACTGCCACCTCGGCAACCTGGCCCGGAGGCGAAGGTGGCAGGTCATGCCGCTAGGAGGCGCGTCAGCCGACCATGACTGTCACACCGGGACGGGCTCGCGACGCGTCGGCCGGACGGCGCCGGATCGGGGACCCCCATTTGTGGGGGAATTTGCCCGATCGTCGGAAAACAAGTTTGTCCTGCCGCGCGGGCGTGGGGGGCGGCCGCATCCGGTATTGGCCCGCGAGAACCCCACTGAATCAGCGATGCCACGCCGTGCTGCCGTCTGGCGCCGCCCTGGGAACTGATCAGGCGTTTTTGACACGCGCCGACAAAACGGCTGGCCTGTCCCCCTTACGGCCTACATCGACAGCTCCGGGAGCCCGGAAAACTCGGTGGCTCGATCGAAAGGAACGGGATGAGAAAGCAGTCCATGATCGCGTCGGCATCAGTCGCCGCAGTGGCGAGTGCCCTTGTTGTGGGCTTGGTGGTGGGGCTAGGAGTTCCGCAGCCCGGGTCGCCGACGTCTGCCCCCTCTGCGCAGGATCGCTCATATCAAGTCGCGACGGTTGCGGGCGAGGCTCCTTATGAGCCGGGCACTGAAACGTTGCCGGCCGAGCAGGCGAGCGAGCTCACTGACGGCGAAGTCGAAGAGATTCTCGAGGTCTCGGAAGAGGCAGTTGCGGACGCGCAGGAGGAGTTCGCAACAGACGCTTCTCCAGCCGATTACGACAAGGCTGTCGCCGCCTTCGCAGAGATCAGCGCCCAATTGGACCAAATCATTGCGGACGAAGGGGTCGAGGGTCTCGCCGAGCGGTTCCCTGAGAATGTGGCAACAGCTGACACTGCTTTCGATCGAGGCGACGGGTTTGCGATCGAGACCGCGGCCCAGCGGTGTCTGACCGTTTACAAGTGGCAACTGCAGACGATCGCATGGATCGCAATCGGATACGGTGCGTTTGTGAGCATCGCGGCGCTGTTCGCCGGGGCGGTCACCATTGTGGGCCTTCCCGCCGGCGCAGTGGTCAGCGCACTGGGGATCGGCTTGGGTGTCGTCGGCAGTTTCTTCCTCTGGAAGGTTGACCAGCAGCGGTGGAACTCGAAGAGAGTCTGCTTCTGAATGTCTGCTCAGGTTGTCGTTGCGCTCGGCATCGTCATCGCCACGATGGCGATCGCGCTCGTGGGCATCATGCTGCGCAGGAGAGCGGACGCGGCAGGGACACACCAACGCACGATCCCCCGCTGGCTCATCATCACGCTGTTGAGCGTCGGCACCCTCGTGGTCTTGATCACAGCCGGTGGGCTGTTGATCGTGCTGATGCCATGACGCCCATGGGCTTCCACGTCCCAAGCCACTCGCCTCCGCACGCAGCTATACGTCCGGTGGAACTCCTGTGAACCAGCAGACGTGGTTCGCAACGATCACCCGTCCACGCCGGCGCCTGCTCGCAACCATTGCGGTGTGGTCCTGGTTCGCTGTGGCGCTCGTCGGCGCGGCGATGTCGCCGGGACTCCCGATCTGGATCAACGGAACCGCTGCGGCGTCCCTCGGTGTCTGGTACGTCATCATGATGCGCGCTTACCGCCATGCCCGTCAGCCCTCTCGGGATCGGCGACACGATGCTGCTTGATTTCTTCGCGAGTGAGCTCGGCGTGTACCTGCTGGCGCTTGCACTCGCGGTTGGTGTCAGCCTGATGCTGAACGTCGAGTCGACCGCGTCGTGGGTCGGAACGATCGTGATCACTGCCGCGTTCGTGCTCGTTGCGATCACTCAGATGGCGCCGGCGCCAGGGGCTGTACCGCTCTACGTCGTCGCACTGAGCGTCGGAGGCGTGGCCGCAGAAGTTCGCCGCTACTCAGACAGCCCGCTACTTGTAGGCGAGCCGTACTGGCGGAAGTTCCTGCTCACGCTGACCCACCGCCGACGGATTCGTGAGGCAGCGCTGCGCGAGGCCGCCGCTTCACAGAGCACACGGGCCCCGGCGAGAGGACCGTGCAGGTGAAGCAACCGCCCCACACGTGGTCCGGCGTGATCACCGAACCCGGCCGCGCGTTGACGCTGACGATCTCGATGAACCTGCTGATCGTGGTGTCCACCGTGCTGTCAGTCCACTTCCCCACCCTCGGACCATGGTTGTTCGTCCCGACCGCAGTCGCGGGTGCCGCCTGGTACATCCACATGATGAGACGCTGGCTCGCCGTCCGCCAGCCTCTCCAGCCACCACCCGAACCGCCGGACCACCCCGGGCCGCGGCATCCGTGAACAGCACGGTGGGCTCGGGATGCCGCATCCCGAGCCCACCGCGCCACACCGGTCCTGCCAGTTGAGGTGGCGCTCCGCGAGGCCGCCGTTGCGCGGGGCGCACAGGCCCCGACGGAGATGGAGTAACGGTGCTCGGAGATCTGCTCGATGCGACGGCTGAGTTCATCGGAGGGCTGGTTCGCCTGTGGCGCGCCCGGTGGTGGAGGCAGGGCAGTGACGCGCCCAAACGGCCGCAAGACCCCGGGCCGCGGCATCCGTGAACAGCACGAAGGGCTCGGGATGCCGCATCCCGAGCCCTTCGCTTCACACCTGACCTGCTAGTTCGCGAACTCCTCTGCGACGGCCACGCGCGCGTCGTTCTGCGACTTCGCGTTGCCCATGTCGAACTCGAGCACCTTGTCGTAGCCCAGGCCTTCGGCGGTCGAGATGAGCTCGTCGCGGAGCGACTCGAACTGCGCCTCACTGGAGGCGAACACCATCTGCCACGAGTACTGCTTGATGATCTCCTTGACCTGGTTGCGCAGCGTCTCGATCTCGGAGTCGTCCGCAGGAGCGGCGTAGCTCGCGCCCGGCGCGACCAGCACCTGGTCGTTGGTCTGCAGGTACTCCATGGTCGAGGTCGCGTCGCCCATGTTCGCCGACCAGTCCACCGTCAGCGGGTTGGCGATCGAGGCCTGGTAGGTCGGCCAGAAGGTGTAGCTGTACGGCAGGCTCGTCTCGGGATCGGTGTCGATCGGGAGCACCGCGCTGAGGTTCAGCGCCGACACGCCGTCGGCGTACTCGCCGCCGCCCCACTCCTCGGGCACGGTCCCGCCGCCCTGGAGGAAGACCTGGTTTCCGAAGTCGGTGAGCTCGGGCTCGCCCGCGTCGTTGACGTCCCACGTGAGGCCCTTCGGGCCTGCGGAGGCACCCGTCTGGCTGCTGTTGGCGTACGCGCCCTCCGGCGAGTACAGCCAGTCGATGAACGCCGCGATGCGCTCCGGGTCCTCGGCCTTCGAGCCGATCGCGAACACCTGCTTGCCGCCGTACGCCTCGGCGCCGTACGAGAAGATGTTCTGGTCCTGCAGCGGCACCATCTCGAAGCCCTTGCCGGCGGCCATGTTCTCTTCGGTGTTGAAGGCGGACTGACCCAGCCACGGCCACCACGAGAACAGCACCTGGCCGTTCTGGAACTTCGAGAACAGCGTGTCGTAGTTCTGCGTCGTCGATTCGGGGTCGACGAGGCCGAGCTGGTTCGCGTCGAAGTACAGCTTCAGGTTGCGGATGTACTCGCCGTCCGGGTCGAGGATCGACTGGTAGTCCGAGCCGTCGGCCTTGGCCAGCACGAAGCCGATCTCGTCGTAGCCGTAGAAGCAGGCGGGCTGCTTGGCCGTGACCATCATGTTGCCGTCCCAGTCCTTGAACAGCGAGAAGGCGTAGGTGGGCTGGCCGTTGTCGGCCGTGGGGTGCGCGGCCTGCATGTCGGCGAGCACCGGGAGGAGGTCCTCGAGCGTGCCGATCTCGGGGTAGCCCGCCTCCTTGTAGTAGTCCCACCGCAGGTACGGGCCGAAGGTCGGGTTGAGGCCCTCGGAGGGCTCGGTGGGCTTGAGCGACGAGACCGCCGACGGGAATCCGTAGACGCCGTCCTTGCCGTCGTTGAGGTGCTCGACCGCGGCGTCGAACTTCGCGAGGTTGTCCATCGCGCCGTAGTAGTTCGACGAGTCCTTGACGAGGCCGCCCTCGATGAGCTCGTCCAGCTTCTGGCCCTTGTCGGTGATGATCAGATCGCCGAGGTCGCCGGCCGAGACGCGCGTGTTGTAGAGGGTGTCACCGCCGCCGGCGACGTTCGGGGCGATGATGTTCAGCTTCATGTTGAACTTGTCTTTGACGATCTTGGCGAACCAGCCCTGCTGGACACCCATGTAGTTCGCGAGGCCGTCGAACACGTCGATCGTGATCTCGTCGTCCCACTTCTCGGGGAACTGGTCGATCGCACCCTGGTCGCCGCCGCCGCCGGCGCTGCAGGAGGCGAGCGTTCCCGCCGCGAGCAGGGCGACGAGGGCCAGGGACACCTTCTTTCGAAGCGTCATTGCTTTCCTTTCTTGGTGGTTCGTGGCCGCCGTCAACCCTTGACGGCGCCCAGCATGATGCCCTTCACGAAGAAGCGCTGGAACAGGGGATAGATGAAGATGATCGGCAGCACGACCAGCACCGAGACGGTCATGCGTATCGAGGTGGGCGTCTGCTGGGTCGCCACGCCGGCGATCTGACCGAGATTGCCGCCGGCGTTCTGCGCCGCCTGCGCGAGGCTCGACGCCTGGTTGATGAACATGTAGAGCAGGTACTGCAGCGTGTACAGGCTCTGGTCGGTGATGTAGATCAGGGTGTCCTGGAAGCTGTTCCACTGCGTCACCGCGCTGAAGATCGCGATCGTCGCGAGGATCGGCGTCATGTTGGGCAGGTACACCTTGAAGAAGACCTGCAGGATGTTGGCGCCGTCGACCTCGGCGGCCTCCTGCAGCTCTCGCGGCATCGACTCGACGTAGGTCTTGGCGAGGATGACGTTGAACGGCTGCACCACGAACGGCAGGACGTAGACCCAGAAGTTGTTGGTGAGGCCCAGCGTCTTCATGATGATGAACACCGGGATCAGGCCCGCGCTGAAGTACATCGTGATGATCAGGAACCGGTACCAGAACTTGCGGCCCCACATGCGGGTCTGCGTGAACATGAAGCCGAGGAACGCTGATGCCAGCACCGTCAGCGCCGTGCCGATCACGGTGCGGCCGACGCTGACGACGGTCGCCATCGGCAGGCCCGGCAGCTGGAAGACCTGCGCGTAGTTGGACAGGTGGAACCCGACCGGCCACAGCCGCACGTCGCCCAGGGCCGACACGTCGTTGGCGCTGACCGAGTTGATGATCAGGTAGTAGAACGGGTACGCGCAGATCAGCGCGAAGAGGAAGAAGAGCGCGTAGTTCGCGACGCGGAACACCACGTCGCCGGGCGTCGCGCGGTAGCGGGCGGAGGTGTCGCCCTTCTTCGCCGTGGTGAGCGTCTTGGTCATCGTCGTGGTCATGTCGCGGCCTCTCAGACGATCGATTCGCCGCGGACACGCTTGGAGACCGCGTTGACGGTGAGCAGGAGGACGACCGAGATGATGCTCTTGAGCATGCCGATCGCGGTGGCCATCGACAGGCTGTTGCCGGTCATGCCGATGTTGTAGACGTACAGGTCGAGCACCTGGATCCACTGCTTGTTGAACGCGTTCTGGAACACGTAGTACTGCTCCATGCCGTTGTTGAGGATGTTCGCGATCGACAGCAGCAGCAGCACCAGGTAGGTCGGCATGAGCTGGGGCACCGTGATGTACCGCATGAGCTGGAAGCGGCCGGCGCCGTCGATGCGGGCCGACTCGTACAGCGACTGGTCGATGCCGGCGATGGCGGCGAGGTAGATGATCGCCCCCCAGCCCAGTCCCTTCCAGATGCTCCAGAGCGTCATGGTGATCCAGACGTTCTGGTCGGTGTCGAGGAACTTGATCGGTGCCGTGATGAGCCCGGCGTCGTTGAGCACGTCGTTCACGAGGCCCGAGCTCGAGAACAGCGAGAAGGCGATCATGTAGACCAGCACCCACGAGATGAAGTTCGGCAGTGCGGTGAGCGTCTGCACCGAGTTGCGGAACCACGGCGCCTTGATCTCGTTGAGGAGGATCGCGAAGAACAGCGGCAGGACGGATGTCGCGATCCCGAGGAAGCTGATCGCCAGGGTGTTGAGGAGCACCTGGCCGATCTGCGCCATCTGCGTGGGCGAGCTGACCAGCATCTGGAACCACTGCAGCCCGACGAACTCGCTCCCCTCCAGGCCGAGCGCCGGCTTGTAGTCGTACAGCGAGTAGATCCAGCCGTACAGCGGCAGGTACGAGAACAGGAACGCGAGGATCAGGAACGGGACGATGCAGAGGAACAGCGTGAACGACGTCCGGCTGCCCGCCGGGCGGAGGCGCCGGCCCCGCCCCTTCTTCGCGTTCTTGTCGAGGTTGTGGACGGCCGCCTCCTGGAAGACGGTCTGCGCCTGCGCCTGAGTGGTCATCGGAGCGTGCCCTGGTTCGCGGCATCCGCCGAGGGGGCCGCCGGGTGAGCATGACGTCGTTCCATGTCACTCCTTCGTGTACGTGGCTGCCGCTCCGTCGAGGGGCGGGATTCGAGGTTCATTCGTCGAACCGCTTCGATTTCGAACCGCTTCGATTGAAGAGTAGGCGCGGGGGCGCGATTCGTCAAATGTCTTGTCGTAACGCCGGGGTAACGATCGGGAGCGCTCCCGCGCGCCGTCCCCGGCCGGGGAAAGCGCCTACCATTGTCGGATCGGACGCGCGGGGGCGTCCACCCCGGGCGCGCCTCGGGGTCGGCAGGACGGAACGAGCGACATGAGGCGAGTCGGCATCCGCGATGTCGCCGAACGGGCGGGCGTGTCGATCAGCACGGTCTCCAACGCGCTCAACCGGCCGCACATGGTGAGCCAGCGACTCGTGGATCGCGTGCGCTCGGCCGCCGACCAGCTCGGCTACGTGCCGCTGCAGGCCGCGCAGCAGCTGCGCGCAGGGCGCTCGGGACTCCTGGGAATGACGGTCATCAACATCGCCAATCCCTTCTTCGGCGACATGGTCGCCGGCGCCGAGGACGCCGCATCGGCCGCCGGGCTCCGCGTGCTCGTGGGCAACTCCAGCGACGATGTCGCCAAGGAGCGCGACCACCTCGAGCTGTTCGAGCGCGTGCAGGTCGAGGGGGCTCTGGTCAGCCCGTTCGGCCCGCTCGAGCCCTGGCTCACGCGCCTGCGCGGGCGCGGCATCCCGGTCGTCCTTGTCGACGCCGTCGACGACACCGGCGAGCTGCCGTCGGTGTCGTTCGACGACATCGCGGGGGGCCGCCTGGCCGCCGAGCACCTGCTGTCGACCGGACGCCGGCGGCTCGCCTTCGTCGGCGCGCGCGAGGAGGTGCGTCAGGTGCGCGAGCGCCTGCAAGGGGCGCGCTTCGCCGTCGACGCCCATCCAGGCGCGACGATCGAGCCGATCTGGACCGAGCGCACGACGTCGGAGCTCGGCGTCGCGTTCGGCGAGCAGCTCGCCGCCCGCTCCCCCGCCGATCGCCCCGACGGGCTGGTCACGTCGAACGACCATCTCGCCATCGGCCTGGTCCACGGCCTCATCTCGCGCGGTGTGCGAGTGCCCGAGGACGTCGCGGTGGTGGGTTATGACGACATCGAGTTCGCCGCGATCGCGGGGGTCCCGCTCACCTCGGTGCGCCAGCCGGCGCGCGAGATGGGCCGCACCGCGGCCGAACTGCTCCTGGCCCGGATCGGCGGCACGGCGGGTGCCGACCTCGGGAATGTGGTCTATCGCCCCGAGCTGATCGTCCGCGCCAGTACCATGTCCACATGACGCAGAAAGCGTTTACCGGCGCGATCCGGATCGTGACCCTCACCCAGACCCCTCACCCCGGACGCGCAGTGCTGCGCCTGCTCGCCCGCCGCCCGGGCCGGATGACCCTCGCGATCCTGGCGTTCGCGTGCAAGGAGATCCCGCTGTGGTTCCTGCCGGTGGTGACGGCGAGGATCATCGACATCGTCGCGACCGGCGGCGAGATCTCCACGGTGCTGATCTGGTTCTCGGTGGCCGCCGTGCTGCTGATCCAGAACTACCCGATGCACATCGTCTACACGCGCAACTTCATGACGGTCGTGCGCGACACCGGTGCCGACCTCCGCAACGCTCTCGCTGCACGGCTGCAGAGCCTCTCGATCGGCTACCACACGCGCGTCAGCTCGTCGATCGTGCAGACCAAGGTCGTCCGCGACGTCGAGAACGTCGAGCTCATGCTCCAGCAGGTGACCCACCCGCTCCTGTCGGCGACGATGGTCATGATCGGCGCCGTCTCGATGACCGCGATCGCCGTGCCGGAGTTCCTCCCCGTCTACGCGCTGGCCGTGCCGATCGCCATCGGCATCCGCTACGGGCTGCGCAACCGCTCGCGCGAGCGCAATGAGGTGTTCCGCCGCGAGGTGGAGACGCTGTCGGCGCGCGTCGGCGAGATGGCGTCGCTCATCCCGGTGACCCGCGCGCACGGGCTCGAGCAGACGGCCGTGACCCGTGTCGCCAGCGGAGCAGACGGCGTGCGCCGCGCGGGCCTTCACCTCGACATGCTCAACGGGCACGTGGCATCCATCTCGTGGGTCGCGATGCAGCTGCTGGCAGTGGGATGCCTCGTGCTCGCGGCGATCTTCTCGCTCACCGGCTTCCTGCCGATCACGCCGGGTGAGGTCGTCCTGCTGTCGACGTACTTCACGCTGCTGACGGGAGGCCTCACGCAGCTGCTCATGCTCATCCCGGTCGGCGCGCGCGGCCTCGAGTCGATGCGCTCGATCTCGGAGGTGCTGCAGGAGCCCGACCTCGAGCAGAACGAGGGCAAGCGCTCCGTCGCGCAGGTCGGGGGCCACCTGGAGCTCGAGCACGTCTCGCAGCGCTACGACGGCGCCGAGCGGGATGCCGTGCACGACGTCTCGCTCGACATCCCGCCGGGCGAGACCGTCGCCTTCGTCGGGTCGTCGGGGTCGGGCAAGTCCACGATGCTCAACCTGGTGCTCGGCTTCGTGCGCCCGACGTCGGGCCGGATCCTCCTGGACGGCGTCGACATGCAGGACCTCGACCTGCGGACGGTGCGCCGGTCGGTGTCGGTCGTGCCGCAGGAGTCGGTGCTGTTCGAGGGCACGATCCGCGAGAACATCGCGTACGGGCTCGACGACGTGTCGGACGAGCGCCTGCGCGAGGCCCTGCGCGACGCGAACGCGGCGGAGTTCGTCGACCGGCTGCCCGACGGGTGGGACACGGTCGTCGGAGAGCGCGGCGCGCGTCTCTCGGGCGGCCAGCGGCAGCGTCTCGCGATCGCGCGGGCGCTGGTGCGCGACCCTCGCATCCTGCTGCTCGACGAGGCGACATCGGCGTTGGACCCCGAGTCGGAGGAGCTCGTGAAGGAGGCGCTCAACCGCCTCATGAAGGGCCGCACCACGCTCGTCGTCGCCCACCGGCTGTCGACGATCCGCCAGGCCGACCGCATCGTCGTGCTCGAGCACGGCGAGGTCGTCGAGATCGGCTCCCACGGCGCGCTCGTCGCGGCCCAGGGCCGCTACGCGCACCTGCACGCGACGCAGGCCGGCCTCCCCCGCTGACCCAGGCCCTGCGGCATCCACCGGACCCCGGGCCG
>Ga0160448_100463_pt1 | contig 14105 bp, 15 predicted proteins | sample HID1973M_E1MG_FD_108269 | JGI IMG/M metagenome (GOLD analysis project Ga0160448, IMG submission 108269) | Enriched mosquito-associated microbial communities from UW Madison campus, WI, USA - HID1973M_E1 MG | ecosystem: Host-associated > Arthropoda: Insects > Digestive system > Unclassified ...
CCGACGGTCAGCCCGTGCAGCCGAGGCGGGTCTGGATCGACGTCATCGCGTCGATCTCGGAGGTCTGGCCGTTCTTGATCGCCTGTGCGACGTCGAGCGCGCGAGGATCGGTGCCCAGCTCCAGGAGCGCCTCGGCCATCGGGATGGCACCCTCGTGGTGGCGGATCATCAGAGCGAGGAACTGACAGTCCGCCTCCCGACCGCTCGCCGCCTCGAGGGCGGTGATCTCCTCGGCGGACGCCATGCCCATCGCCTCGTGCGCCTCTTCCTCGGTCATCGGCTCGGCCGATGATCCGCCGTGCTCGTGCCCGGTGCCTTCGGCATCGGTCATCCACTGCATCATCGGCCCGCCGGACTGGGGGAGGCCCCACTGCACGAGCCAGTCGTACATCTCGCCCCGCTGACCCGCCTGGCCCGTGGCGATGTCGTACGCCAGGACGCGCAGCTCGTCGTCATCGGTCTTGCGGTAGATCTCCATCGCCAGCTGGATGGCCTGGGCGTGATGCACCTGCATGTCGCGGGAGAAGCCCGCCTCGGGGGAGTTCGTGCCCGGAGAGGCCGAGGCCGCCTGCGACCCGAACGTCGAGAAGCGTCCGACCGCGAAGGCGAGCGCCGCGACGAGGACCAGCGCGACGACCACCACCAGCCACCGACGCGAGCCCCCCGTCGAGGCCTCGTCCGACATGTCCCGGCCTACTTCTTGCCGGGAGCGTCGTAGGCGCCGGTGCAGGCGGCGTTCGGCTCGGGAGCGTTCGTCGAGCGCCAGTAGGCCTTGATGAACTCCTGGATGCGCTCGTCGTCGGCGGAGTCGACCTTCAGCTGCGCGTTCCACGCGCTGACGGCGATCGGGGTGTCCATGTCGTTGTACGGGGAGAGCACCGTGTACGTCGACGGAAGCTCGTCCTCGAGCGCGGCGATGTCGTCGCCCGACACCTGCGCGGGGTCGTAGGTGATCCACACGGCGCCGTGCTCGAGCGCGTGCACGGCGTTCTCGTTCGGCACCGGCTCGGTGTACACGCCGCAATTGAGCCAGATCGCGTTGTGGTCGCCGCCGGCCGGAGGGGTCTGGGGGTACTCGACGGTGCCCTCGACGTGGTTCGAGGTGTTCGTGAAGGTCTCGACGCCCTCGATGGCGCTGCCGTCGCTGTCGCCGCGCGCGTAGCTCGGGGCCGGCTTCGGGGCGAAGACGATCGAGGCGACGATGGCTGCGACGACCAGCACCGCGGCTGTGGAGCCCACGATCCACCATACGAGCTTGCCGCGCTTGCGCTTGGCGAGCTGTCGCTGGTACTCGGCGAGCTTCTCCTGGCGCTTCTGCTCGCGCTGCTGCTTCACCGTGAGGTCGATCCTGGCCTGCGTGGCCGGGTTGCCGCTCTTGCGCTTCTCGTCGGGGGTCGGGGTCATGCTCGTGATCTCTGCCAATCGATGGAACAGGGGTCTGGGCGCCCGGCGCGGGCCGCTGGAGAGCGGATGGCGGGTTGTCCTCATCCTATGCGGGCGCATGGGTCGGGCTCCTGAGAAGGATCTGACAGCGGCGGGCGGGGAGCGGGCCGCCGAACCTGCGGATAGCGCTTGCGGGCGGGGTGGAGGCATCCGTTATCATGGGAACTCGAATCGATTCGACCTCCTGTCGATCGTGCAGGCCGCGGTGCCGATCGGCAGCATCGCACGACCTGCGTCATCTCGGTCCGTCTCCCTGCGCGCGCCCAGACCGGCTCAGCCGGCGTCGACGCCGTCCCGCCTCGCCCTCCCTCCTCCGCCGCCCGTCGAAACCTCGCCACGAAACGAAGTCCCTGTTGCTCGACACCGCCTCCATCCCCACTCAGAAGCCCGAAGCCCACACGCCGGCCGAACCCCAGCCGCATCCCGCGTCGACGGGGGCGATCCGCACCCTCGGGAGCAACCCGGCCACCGCGCCGATCGTGCTGCACCCCGGCGACTCGATCACGCACCGCCGTCGCGTCCTCTACATCGTGCTGCTGGGCGCGCTCACGGCGCTCGGCCCGTTCACGATCGATCTCTACCTCCCGGCCTTCCCCGTGCTCGAGGCGGACTTCGACACCACGGCGGCGATGATCCAGCTGACCCTGACGGGCACGATGATCGGCTTCGCGCTCGGGCAGCTCATCGTCGGCCCGCTCAGCGACAAGGTGGGCCGTCGTGTGCCGCTGCTGTCGGTCACCGCCCTGCACGTGGTGGCCAGCGTCGGCGCGGCGCTCGCGCCCACGCTCGAGCTGCTGTCGGTCGCGCGCGTGCTGCAGGGCGCGGGCGCCGCCGCCGGCGGCGTGGTGGCCGCCGCGATCGTCCGCGACCTGTTCGGCGGTCGCCGCCTGGTGGTCATGCTGTCGCGGCTGGCTCTCGTGTCGGGCGTCGCCCCCGTGCTCGCCCCGCTCGTCGGCTCGGCGCTCCTCGCCGTCATGCCGTGGCGCGGCATCTTCGTCGTCCTCGCCGTGTACGGCGCCGTGATGCTCGTCTCGGCGATCGTCTTCCTCCCCGAGACGCTGCCGCCCGCTCGACGGCATGAGCGGGGTGCGACGGTGTGGCAGCGTTACCGCAGCGTCTTCGGCGATCGCGTGTTCATCGGCGTCCTCATCATCGGCGGCATGACGTTCTCGGGCCTGTTCTCGTACCTGTCGAGCTCGTCATTCCTGTTCCAGCTCAGCTACGGCCTGACCCCGCAGCAGTACGGGCTCATGTTCGCCGTCAACTCGCTCGGCGTCGTCGTCGGCGTGCAGACCGCGTCGCGGCTGGCCGCTCGCTTCGGCCCGCAGTGGGTCATGGCCTGGTCCACCGCCGTGCTCGTGGTCGCGGCATCCGCCATCATCGTCACCGACCAGCTGGGCCTCGGGCTCTGGGGCACCATCGTGCCGCTCTTCGTCTTCATGACCGCGTGCGGCTTCACCTTCCCCTGCGTGCAGGTGCTCGCGCTCGACCGCCACGGCAAGGCCGCCGGCACGGCGCAGTCGATCATCGGAGCGACCAACTTCGGCGTCGCAGGCCTGATCTCGCCGCTCGTCGGGTGGATCGCGAAGGATGCCGGCATCACCGCCACGACGATGGCCGCGGTCATGGTCGGGTGCGCCGTCATCGGCGTGCTGGCGCTGTGGTTCGTCGTGCGCCCGCGCACGGTGGAGCGCCTCGCGCCCTGAGCGTCGCCCTCAGAGTCCCGGGCGCACCGGCTGCAGGCGGAAGAGGCGGACCGTGCGTCCGGACGACCGCTCGTAGTTGCGGTAGCCGGGCCACTGGGCCTCGATGCGCGCCCACACCGCGTCGCGCTCGTCGTCGGGCACGGGCATGGCGCGCACCGGCATGCGGCGCCCGCGCACGGTGATCGCGGCATCCGGGTGCGCGAGCAGGTTCGCCGTCCAGGCGGGGTGGCGGGCGCCGGCGAAGTTCGTGCCGGCGACGATCGCGCGGCCGCTGCCGTCGGGCGTGTACATGAGCGGCACGTCCCGCGGCTCCCCGGACTTCGCACCGATCGTGTGCAGCACCAGCGAGGGGACCAGCAGCGCACTGACCTGTACCCGTCCGCGCGAGACCCATGCCACGAACCGCTCCACGGGCGGCAGCAGCGCGGGGCCGATCACCCGCCGGAAGACCCGGGTGCGGGTGAGCGGCGCGATGAGCCTGCGCACCGCGTCGACGACCGTCGATGCCATGAGGACCTCCTCGCACTCGCGACGAGACCGCACGATAGCACCGGGTGCGCGCCGGCCACGCCCCACACGTCGAGATCGCACGACCTCGCCGAGCGCACACGATGCACGCGCGGCGATCATGCGATCTCGGCGAGAGAACATGATCGGCGCGTCGCCAAGGCCGGCAGCCGCCACGCGGGGCAGGGTGGGGCAGCGGCGCGCCGGGCGCAAGGGGGTGGCTTTCGTGGACGCGCCCGGCAGAATGAGTCGATGACCGCAGTCCAGCGGCGCGTCGCAGCGCCGGTCATCGCGTACCTGACCGTGGGGTCGGTGCTGGTGGCGCTGTCGTGCCTGCTCGGGTGGTGGATATTCTCGCGCGGCGAGGAGCCCTTCGCGATCGACACCGCGTGGAATCTGCTGGTCGCCGAATGGTGGCACCCCGCGCTCACCGGGTTCTCGCATGTCATGGACTTCCTCGGCGGCGGATGGTTCGGCGTCCTCGCGGTGCCCATCGGCGCCGCGATCGCGCTGATCGTGCTGCGGAGGCCATGGGCTGCCGCCTACTTCCTCGCCGCGGAGGCGGTGTCGGCGGCCGGGGTCCAGGTGCTCAAGCACCTCTTCGGCAGGGTGCGGCCCGAGGACATCCTCGTGACCTCCGACTACGGCTCGTACCCGTCGGGACACGTCGCGAACGCCGCCACGATCGCTGTCGCCGCGGTTGTGATCTTCCCCCGCGTGTGGGTGGCGGTCGTGGGCGCCACCTGGGTCCTGCTGATGGCGTTCAGCCGCACGTACCTCCACGCGCACTGGCTGAGCGACACGATCGGCGGAACCCTCCTGGGGGCCGGCGCGGCCCTCCTGGTGGCGGGGGCGTTCGCCGTGCCGATGGCGCGGGAGGGGATGGATGCCTCGGCGAAACGGCCGTGGCTAGGCTGAGCGCATGACCGTCCCCGCGCCCGATTCGCCCGCGTCCGACTCCACCGCGACCGATCCGGCAGTCGCCGCCGCAGAGGCCGAGCTCGCGCGCCTGCGCGCCGAGGCGGAGGCCGCGGAGGCCCAGTTGAAGGCGGCCCAGGCCAAGGCCGCGCTCGCCGCCGCCGAGGCCGCCGCCGCGAAGGCCCGCGCCACCGGTGCACCCGCGGCTGCGGCATCCTCATCCGAGGGCCCGAACGGGGATGCGGGAGCGCCGGCCCCGAGTCAGGCGACTCCGGCGGCGCCGGGCGCGCAGGCGTCGGGGCCCGCGGGAGCGCCGGCCCCGGGACAGGCGTCTCCGGCGGCGCCGAAACAGGATCCGAGGGGATCGACCGAGCAGACGGCGCAAGCCGGCCCGCTCACCGAACAGGAAGTCGAGAAGATCGCCTCGGGCTACACGTTCGACGCCGCCACCGCGACCCTCGATCTCGGCGCGCTCCTCAACGGCGACCCGGTGGCGGCGGCGCAGGTCCGGATCCCGCTGCCGATGATGAACCGGCACGGACTCGTCGCGGGCGCCACCGGCACCGGCAAGACCCGCACGCTGCAGGGGCTCGCCGAGCAGCTCGCCGCGAAGGGCGTGCCCGTGTTCGCGGCCGACATCAAGGGGGATCTGTCGGGCGTCGCGACGCCGGGGGAGCCGAGCGACAAGCTTCTCGCGCGCACGCAGGCGATCGGCCAGGACTGGAAGCCCGAGGCATCCGTCACGGAGTACTTCGCGCTCGGCGGCGTCGGCAAGGGCGTGCCGGTGCGGGCGACGGTGTCGGGCTTCGGCCCGCTGCTGCTGAGCAAGGTGCTCGGCCTCAACGACACGCAGGAGTCGAGCCTCGGCCTCGTGTTCCACTACGCCGACGCGAACGGACTCGCGCTGGTGGACCTGTCCGACCTGCGCGCGGTGCTCACCCACCTCACCAGCGACGAGGGCAAGGCGGAGCTCAAGGAGCTCGGCGGGCTGTCGGCGGCGACGGCGGGGGTGATCCTGCGGGAGCTCATCACCTTCGCGGATGCCGGTGCCGACGTGTTCTTCGGCGAGCCCGAGTTCGACGTGGCCGACTTCATCCGCACGGCGCCCGATGGGCGAGGGGTCATCAGCCTGCTCGAAGTGCCCGGGGTGATCGACAAGCCGGCGCTGTTCTCCACGTTCCTGATGTACCTGCTGGCCGAGCTCTTCGAGATCCTGCCCGAGGTGGGGGATGCCGACAAGCCGAAGCTCGTCTTCTTCTTCGACGAGGCGCACCTCCTGTTCAAGGACGCGTCGAAGGACTTCCTCGCGGCGATCGTCCAGACGGTGCGCCTCATCCGCTCGAAGGGCGTCGGCGTCTTCTTCGTGACGCAGACCCCGAAGGATGTGCCCTCCGACGTGCTGGGGCAGCTCGGCTCGCGCGTGCAACACGCGCTGCGCGCGTTCACGCCCGACGACGCGAAGGCGCTGCGTGCGACGGTCGGCACGTACCCGAAGTCGGGATACGACCTCGAGCGGGTGCTCCAGGAGCTCGGCACGGGCGAGGCGATCGTCACCGTGATGAGCGAGAAGGGCGCGCCGACGCCGGTCGCGTGGACGCGGCTGCGCGCCCCGCAGGGCCTCATGTCGCCGACGCCGGACCCGGCGATCGAGGCGGCGGTGAAGGCGTCCCCGCTGCTTGCGAAGTACGGCACGGCGATCGACCGCGAGTCGGCGCGCGAGATCCTCGCGAAGAAGATGCAGGCCGCCGACGACGCGGCCGCCGCCGAGGACGCCGCGCTCGCCAAGGCGAAGGCCGATGCCGAGTACGCGAAGCAGAAGGCCGCGATCGACAAGCAGCAGGCGGCGGCAGACAAGGCGAGCGCGGCGGCCGAGAAGAAGGCGCAGCAGGAGTACGAGCGGCTGCTCAAGAAGACGGCCGGCACGAGCCGCACCTCGAGGTCGGCCCAGAAGTCGCCGATCGAGCAGATTCTCAACTCGAAGTCGACCCAGACGATACTGGGTGGGGTGATCCGCGGGATCTTCGGCACCGGCAAGCGCTGACGCATCCCGAACCCGGCGGGTCGCTCCCGATCCGGAAGGCCCCTCCGTGCGCCGCAGAGCAGTCGTCGTCGTCCTGTTGACGCTCGCCGTGCTGACGGCGGCCGCGGGCGTCGGGCTGGCGGTCGCCTCGACGAGGGCCGCCACGGATCCCGCGCCCCAGACGACCGGGACGCCGTCGGCCTCGCCGTCGGTGCCGGTGACGGCCGACGACCACTGCTACGTCGAGGCGATGATCTACTACCGGGTCAAGGAGCGGGAGCTCGCCGAGACCCTGCTGCGCAAGCAGGGGATCGAGGCGGGCGCGAGCGGGTTCGCCACCGGCATCGCCGCGCGCGACGACGACGAGCTCGAGCGCCTGCGCGCGTGGTACCTCTCGTGGGCCGACGCGCGACCCGCCGAGCCGCCGACGGACGGCCCGTGCGGCGGGCACGGCGCCGACCACGCCCAGATGCCCGGCATGCCGTCGTGGAGCGCGCTGCAGGGGTTCGTGGACGCGCAGCATCCCGACGCCGAGCGCCGCTTCGCCGAGATCCTCCAGGCCCAGAACACCGGGATGATCGCGTTGGTCACCCTCATCCTCGAGGGCGACCCGCATCCGGCCGTCGCCGAATCCGCCGAAGAGGTGCTGAAGCAGGCCGAGGCCGACCAGCAGGCGCTGCAGGGCATCCTCGACGCGCTGCCCTGAGCGGCCGGCGCGGGTCATGGATGCCGCGAGCCGCCGCATCGGTCACGCAAAGCCGAACCGCGCGAGCGGGGCTCCCGCGCACCCTCGCGGGCCGCGCGGGGCATAGCCTGGGAGCATGGCGACGAAGCCCCCGACAGCCGACATCGATGAGACCCGCGCGCACGTGTCGCGACCCAAGAAGGTGGCGGTGGGCGTGCCCGCGGTGCTGCATGCGCTCGAGATCGCGAACGAGCAGATGGGCGTCACGCGGTCGGTGCAGACGCTGCTGCGCGTCAACCAGAAGGACGGCTTCGACTGCCCCGGCTGCGCCTGGCCGGAAGAGGACAAGCGCCACATCGCCGAGTTCTGCGAGAACGGGGCGAAGGCGGTGGCTGAGGAGGCGACGCTGCGCCGTGTGGGCCCCGAGTTCTTCGCCTCGCATTCGATCGACGAGCTGCGCGCGCACGACGACTGGTGGCTCGGGCAGCAGGGGCGGCTGACGCACCCCATGCTGCTGGAGGAGGGCGCAGCGCACTACCGCCCGATCTCGTGGGACGACGCGCTCGCCCTGGTCGCCGACGAGCTCAGAGCCCTCGACGACCCCGACGAGGCCGTCTTCTACACGTCGGGACGCACCTCCAATGAGGCCGCATTCCTGTATCAGCTGCTCGTGCGCGGCCTCGGCACCAACAACCTGCCCGACTGCTCGAACATGTGCCACGAGTCATCCGGATCGGCGCTCACCGAGACCATCGGCATCGGAAAGGGCACGGTGTCGATCGAGGACGTGCACGAGGCCGATCTGCTCATCGTCGCCGGCCAGAACCCCGGCACGAACCATCCGCGCATGCTGTCGGCGCTCGAGAAGGCCAAGCAGCGCGGAGCGACGATCATCGCGGTCAACCCGCTCCCCGAGGCCGGGCTCATGCGGTTCGAGAACCCTCAGACCGTCCGCGGCGTCGCCTTCGGCGGCACGAAGCTCGCCGACGAGTTCGTGCAGATCCGGCTCGGCGGCGACCAGGCGCTGTTCCAGGCGATCGGCAAGCACCTGCTCGAGGCCGAGTCCGCCGACGGGGGAGTGCTCGACCACGAGTTCATCGCGGAGCACACCAGCGGTTTCGATGCCTACCGTCAGGCGATGACGGATGCCTCGTGGCGCGACCTCGTCACCGCCACGGGGCTTCCCGAGAAGGCGCTGCGCCGCGTCGGCGAGGCGGTGCGCACGTCGAAGGCGACGATCGTCTGCTGGGCGATGGGGTTGACGCAGCACAAGCACTCGGTGCCGACGCTGCGCGAGGTCGTGAACGTGCTCCTGCTGCAGGGGAACATCGGTCGCCCGGGTGCGGGAGTCTGCCCTGTGCGTGGGCACTCCAACGTGCAGGGTGACCGCACCGTCGGCATCTACGAGAAGCCCTCGGCGGCGTTCCTCGACGCCCTCGATGCCGAGTTCGGGTTCGCCGCCCCGCGCGAGCACGGCTTCGACACGGTTGCCGCGATCCGCGCCATGCGCGACGGCCACGTGCGCTTCTTCATGGGCATGGGCGGCAACTTCGTGTCGGCGACGCCCGACACGGCGGTCGTCGAGGCGGGGATGGCTCGGGTCGGCCTGACCGTGCAGGTCTCCACCAAGCTCAACCGGTCGCACGTCGTGACCGGTCGGCGTGCGCTCATCCTGCCCACGCTCGGCCGCACCGATCGCGACCGCCGCGGCGGTCGTGAGCAGCGGGTCACCGTCGAGGACTCGATGGGCGCGGTCCATTCCTCACGCGGCCGGCTCGCGCCGCCGTCGGATGAGCTGCTCAGCGAGGTCGCCATCGTCGCGCGCTTGAGCGCGCTGGTGTTCGGGACCGCGCCGGTGGCGGCATCCGCTTCTCCAGATCAGGAGATCTCGTCGGCACAGGACGTTTCGGGCGCGAAAGGTCCTGCCTCCGCCACATCTCCTGATCTCGCCGAGCGAGGGGACCCCGACCGCCGGGCCGCGTCCTCGGACCACGGCCTACCCGAACACGGGGCCGCAGAGGCGGAGCGCTCGGATCCGGCCGGGTTGCGGCATCCGCGCAATGTCCCGCAGGCGGACTGGGCGGCGCTGGAGGCCGACTACGCGCTCATCCGCTCGCACATCGAGCGGGTCGTCCCTGGCTTCGACGACTACGAGGAGCGCATCGACAAGGGGCGCACGCTGCACCTGCCGAACGGGCCGCGCGACGCGCGACGGTTCGCCACTGTCGACGGCAAGGCACGGTTCACCGTGAACCCCCTCGAGTACCCGGTGATCCCCCGGGGGAGGCTGCTGCTGCAGACGCTGCGCTCGCACGACCAGTACAACACCACGATCTACGGCAAGGACGACCGGTACCGCGGCATCCACGGCGGTCGGCGTGTGGTCCTCGTGAACGCCAAGGACATCGTGGCGCTCGGTCTCGCGGAGGACGACATCGTCGACCTCGTGTCGGAATGGACTCGCCCTGACGGCGCGATCGAGGAGCGCCGGGCCGAGGAGTTCCGCATCGTCGCCTACCGCACACCGCGAGGCAACGCCGCCGCCTACTATCCCGAGACGAACGTGCTGGTGCCGCTCGACTCCGTGGCCGACGTCTCGGGCACGCCGACGTCGAAGTCGGTGGTCGTACGGCTCGAGCGCCGCGTGTGAGCGCGGCCCGCGCGCCTAGGCTGGAGCCATGACCCGAGCCGCCGTCGTCACCGTGTCGGACCGGTCGGCCGCAGGTTCGCGCCCCGACGAGAGCGGCCCGATCGCGGTGGCCGCCCTCCGCGACGCCGGTTTCGACTGCACCGACGCCGTCGTGGTGCCGGACGGCGCCGACAACGTCGAGCGCGCTCTCACCGCCGAGGTGGTCGCCGGCGTGAAGCTCATCGTGACGACCGGCGGCACCGGCGTCTCGCCCCGCGACCAGACGCCGGAGGGCACGGTGCGCGTCGTGACGCGTCAGATCCCCGGCATCGCCGAGGAGCTTCGGCGCCGGGGTGCAGCCGAGAAGCCCGCCGGAATGCTCACGCGCGGGGTCGCCGGCGTCGTCGACCCGCACGGGGTGCTCGTCGTGAACCTTCCGGGATCACCCGGCGGCGTGGCTTCCGGAATGCCGGTGGTGCTGTCGGTGGCCCGCCACGTGCTCGACCAGCTCGGCGGGAGCGACCACTGATGGCCGGGCCGACCGACGCCGTGCGGGTGGCGGCGATCAGCGCCGAGCCGCTCGACCTCGACGCGCACCTGCGCGCCGTCGACGACGCGCGCATGGGTGCGGTGACGACGTTCGTCGGGCGCGTGCGCGATCACGATCCGGATGCCGCCACCGAGGTCGTCGCCCTCGAGTACTCCGCCCATCCCGACGCCGAGGCCGCGCTCGCCCGGCTGGCGTCCGCCGCCCTCGGGTCGACCGGGGCGCTGGTCGCGGTGTCGCACCGCGTCGGAACCCTGCACGTCGGAGATGCCGCGGTCGTGATCGCGGTCGCCTCAGCGCACCGCGCCGAGGCGTTCGAGGTCTGTCGTACCCTCATCGAGTCGATCAAGACCGACCTGCCGGTGTGGAAGCGCCAGGTCGAGTCCGACGGCACCGCGACCTGGCTCGGCCTCGGCGGCTGAAGGCCGCCGCGGCACCGGGCGCCCCGAGGGGTCAGCCGCCGGCGAAGGGCGGCAGCACGTCGACGAGGTCCTCGGCGCCGAGGGGCGTGTCGTCGGCGACGCGCGAGCCGCCTACGAGCACGGCGCAGCGGGGCAGGATTCCGCCGAGGCCCGGGTAGGCCCGCGATACCGCGTCGCGCAGCGCGCCGAGCGTCGGCTCGGAGCGGTGCTCGCGGTCCAGGCCCGTGGCCTCCTGCGCGGCGGCGAAGTAGCGCACGACGGCCATCAGACCTCCCACTCGGCGGCCATCGCAGTGATCGCCGCCACCGTCGCGGCGATGTCCTCGGGCGAGCCGCCGGCGCGACCGGCGACGAGTCCCGCCGCGAACGCGCTGAACGGCGCGGCGGGGCGTGCGACCCCCACGGCGACGTCGCGGGCGAGATCGAGGATCAGCGACACGGGGAGGTCCTCCGGCGCGAGAGCGAACCGCTCACGCAGCGCCGCAGCCCACGCGTCGAGGGCTTCGGGCGGAAGGGTGCGGGACTGCTCGCTCATCACGGCTCCTCCTGGGCGTTCTCTGCCCGTCGCCGGGCCTCCTCCAGATCCTCCCACGTGTCCACGTCGCGGGTCAGGTCGTCGGGCGCGGCGACGACGGTGATCGCCAGGTCGTCCAGGAGCGCGCGCACCGGGGCGTCGCGGCCGGCGTCGGGGAGAGCGGATGCCCCGGCCCGCAGCGCCCGCGTGCGGTAGGCGCCGATCAGCCACTGCGGCCGACTCGACGCGTCCGCGAGGCACAGCCCGTCCGCGTCGGCGGGGAGCAGCGGGAGGTCGGCGACCAGCCGCCGCACGGCGGCGCCCACGCCCGGCAGGTCGCAGGCCAGCAGGAGGGTCCAGGCCGGGTCGGCGCCGGCGGGCCACGACGCCAGTGCGGCGACGACCGCCGCGGCCGGCCCCGTGAACGGCGGATCCTCGCGAACCCACGTGACGTGCAGGCCAGGGTCGAGGACCGGGGCGACGACGGTGATCGGCCGGGCACCGGCGTCCGAGGCCGACGCCACTGCCGCCGCCAGCAGCGTGCGCCCGCCGACGTCGAACAGCGGCTTGCGCGCACCGCCGACGCGGGAGGCACGGCCGCCGGCGAGCAGGATCGCGCCGAGACGGGCGGGCGGGGAAGGCGTCATGCTTCCCCGGGACGGGCCCAGTCGCCGCTCTTGCCGCCGGTCTTGGTCACGATGCGCACGTTCTCGATCGCGGTGCCCTTGTCGAGGCCCTTCACCATGTCGACGATCGCGAGGGCGGCGACCGAGACGGCGGTCAGCGCCTCCATCTCGACGCCCGTGCGGTCGGCGGTGCGCACCGTCGCCTCGATCCGCACGCCCTCGTCGTCGACGGCGAGGTCGACGGTGGCGCCGTGGACGCCGATGACGTGCGCGAGCGGCAGCAGCTCGGGGGTGCGCTTGGCGCCCTGGATGCCCGAGATGCGGGCCACGGCGAGCACATCGCCCTTCGGCACGGAGCCGTCGCGCAGCGCGGCGACCACGTGCGCAGCGCATCGCACGAAGCCGCGTGCGGTGGCCGAGCGCACCGTCGGCTGCTTGAGGGTCACGTCGACCATGCGGGCGTGGCCGGCCTCGTCGAGGTGCGTGAACGTCGGCTGATCGCTGCTCATGAGATCAGCATGACATCGACGAGGTCCCCGGCCGCGACCGCCTCCACCTGCTCCGGCACGACGGCGTAGGCCTCCGCGCGGCCGAGGCCTCCCGCGAGGTGCGACCCGCCGGACGTCGCCGGCAGCACGCGCCACGCACGTGCGTCGGTGCGGTCGATCGTGATCGGCAGATACTGCCGCCGACCAGGCGGGGTGCGCCAGGCGGCGCCTGCCGGCAGCGCGAGCACCGGGCGATCCAGCGTGCGCCGGCCCTGCAGGAGCAGCAGGGCGGGGCGTACGAACACCTCGAACGACACGGCGGCGCTGACGGGATTGCCCGGCAGCCCGAACAGCACCGCGCCGCCCGGAAGGCGGCCGAAGCCCTGCGGCTTGCCCGGCTGCATCGCGATCTTCGAGAACGTCATGGTGCCCGACAGCGTGGTCTTGACCACCTCGTAGGCGCCCGCGCTCACGCCACCCGAGAAGACGACGACATCGGCGCGCGCGGGTGAGGCGGGATCGGTCACCTCCGCCAGCAGGGCCTCGAGCTCCCCGGGCTCGTCCGGGACGCTCGCGCGGCGCACGACCTCGGCCCCCGCGTCGACGGCGAGCGCCGAGAGGAGCACGCTGTTGGACTCGGGGATCTGCCCGCGCCGCAGCGGCTCACCCGGTGCGACGAGCTCGGAGCCCGTGGAGATCACCGCGACGCGCGGTCGCCGGGCGACCACGACCTCCGCGACGCCCGCCGCGGCGGCCGCGGCCAGCTGGAGAGGGCCGAGTACCGCGCCCGGGGGCAGCACCTCGTCGCCGGCGTGCGCGTCCTCGCCGGCGCGGCGGATGTGCGCGCCCGCAGCCCGGGGCGCGGCCAGCACGCTGACCGAGCCGAGCGAGTCGGCCAGACCCCCGGCGGTGTCCTCGAACGGGACGATCGCGTCAGCCGCGGACGGCACCGGCGATCCCGTCATGATGCGCGCGGCCTCGCCGGGCGCGAGTGCAGGATCGGCGCCGGTGCCGGCGGGGAGATCCGCGACGACGCGGAGGCTCACCGGGGCATCGGCCGCGGCATCCGCGACGTCCGCGAAGTGCACGGCGAAGCCGTCCATGGCGGAGTTGTCGAAGACGGGGATGTCGACGGCGGCGTGCACCGGTTCGCGGAGCGTTCGACCATGCCCCTGGGAGAGGGGAACCCGCTCGCCGGGCAGGGAGGTCACGGCGGCCAGGACATCGGCGAGCTGCTCCTCGACGGACCGCAGCCCGCTCACGCGTGCACCGCCGCGATGTCGCTGCTCCACGCGTCGATGCCGCCGGCGAGGACGGATGCCTCGACCCCGGCGTCGCGCAGGGCCGCCGCCGCGCGCTGCGCGCGCATGCCCGCCTGGCACACCACGACCACGGTCGGCGCCGCGACCCGCGACGGGTCGGCGAGCACCTGGGCCAGCGGCAGCAGCACGGAGCCCGGGATGACCCCGCGTCCGGTCTCGAAGGGTTCGCGCACGTCGAGCAGCACGGCGCCGTCTCGCTGCGCCGCGAGCGTCTGCGCGGGCGTCAGCTGCGGGATCGGCGACCGGGATGACGCGTCCGCGGAGGAGGAGGGCGGGATC
>Ga0160448_100467_pt1 | contig 13999 bp, 15 predicted proteins | sample HID1973M_E1MG_FD_108269 | JGI IMG/M metagenome (GOLD analysis project Ga0160448, IMG submission 108269) | Enriched mosquito-associated microbial communities from UW Madison campus, WI, USA - HID1973M_E1 MG | ecosystem: Host-associated > Arthropoda: Insects > Digestive system > Unclassified ...
CTGCAAGTTTGTCGGCGACTTGTGGCGGAGCTTCGTAGTAGCGTAGATTTTCTTTGGCTGCGTCAGCTTCAAACTCGATCATGCCCAGCTTTTTGTAAAAACCTTCAGCGGTAGGCAGTGAGTGCAAACAGAAGCCAGGCCGATAGCCCAAAACATGTGTTGCGAAATATGAAGCATATGAAATCAATATTTTTCCAACGTTGCCGAATTTTTTAACATGACCAGGTCGATCTCGATTCCAGTAGGCGGACGCTAGGTAATCTATGTAAAAAATTTTATCGCCATCCATTCGGCTCTGTTTTGGATGGTAGATGATACATACTGACTGAATTTTTTCATCGGCGGTTAGAAAGAACCAGTGATATTCAGTGCTATTCAAGCATAAAGCCTTGTCCAACCATCGCCAGCCGAGGTCAGCCAATCCATACGCTAATACCTGTTGTATGAAGAGTGCATTGTCATCGGCAATGTCAGGATATGCCGCGAACATTTCCTGTAGAATTTTTGTTTTTTCGGCTTCCCAGTCGGTGTTCAGCTTCAAAACATATTTGGGCGCAAGGCCTACTTGGATTTCGTACGGATGATCAATACCTGTGTGTCGGCATCTTAGCAGAGAGTCAGCCATGATCTTTTTACGTCCCTGTGTAAAATTAGGTTCAGGAGCGACGAATGTGTATCGTCCAGCTACCTGTCCCAGCGTTAATGATGATGACATGTTGCCATCATTTCCTCAATTGTCCCATATTCGCACGAGAATTGTGGTGCCCAGCCTCCTTTCTCAATCTCTTTGGGAGCCGGTCTGCCACAAATGCAGCGGGGCAGTTTAGGCGGCAGGCAGCCCGATTTCATTGTAGGTGTAGTACACAATAACGCCGAGTAAAATTGGATGATTCGCTAGGTGTGCACAGCGTTCCTCAGTGCAAACATGCGTACGCGCCTCAGATGAGATAGCTTCCAATGGCGAGAGTACGACTCACGAATCCAAGGCGCATCTTCCTTCCGTTCCAGAAAAACGAATGGCTTAAACGCGTTAAGACTTTCGCCTTGCTAGCTTGCCGACGGTCAGCATCAGGCACGAGCTACTTAATTCTGCGTAGGTAGCTTGTTCCAGAAATACCGAACGGTTGATTTGGCCATACCGAGCTGAATCGCCGTTTGGCTTTGCGTCAACCCTCGTTCACGGCAAGCATGAACCGCATGCAGCTTGGCCTCCGATTCCTTTGCCTTGCGCTCAGACGCTTCGCCAGAGAAGTGCTGACGCAGCAATTCGGTTCCCTCAGCGCGTTCGAAATCGTCGATCTCCCGCAGAGCGTTTTCAAGGATTTTCTTTGCAGGGACGTTTTCCTGCGCTGAAGCGCTCAGGGCGATCAGCGTTACCGGATGCACTCCGAGCGCCCGAGACAGCTCTTCGAGCTTGCCGATCGTCAGCGTCGACTCCCCGTGCTCAACGAGATAAACCTGCTTCTGGCTTAAGGCGTTGCCCAGATCACCCTGAGAAATGTGCCTCTGAGTGCGCAGAGCCCACAATGCAGCGCCGACGCCTTTCTTCAACGACATGCCGGTTCCCCAAAAAGCGAGGATGTAGCCACGTTGTACAGAACAGTGCGACGGTATATATTACCGACCATGCTCAGCGCCTCCGCGAAGCTAGCGGGCATCACCCAAACGCGCTGCAAACGGCGTTTGCAGGAAGTTGGCAACAGTTTTTGGAAGTAACGGCCAGCGTCCTTCAAATCAATATAGGTCTAATCCGAGCTGGAGCCGATGAAGCTTTACGTGCTGTCAGATTTGCATAACGAATTTTCCGTTTTTGATCCGCCGTCAACCCAGGCTGATCTCGTAATCCTTGCAGGCGACATCCACACGCGCGCTAGGGGAGTGAAATGGGCTAACGCGAGGTTTGAAAAGAACGTGATTTACGTGTGTGGAAACCATGAATTTTATTCAGGCCACATCGATCAGACGCTTCGCAAAATGCGGGATCAGGCGCGGCCCAATATCCACGTGCTCGAAAATCAGACGTGGGTTCAAGGCAAGACCCGATTTATCTGCGCTACCGGATGGACAGATTTTTCGAGCACAGGCGATGTGGTCGCTGCGTCGAGGATTTGCTGGGAGTGGATGAACGATTTCCGGATGATCAGGGCCGATGCGAGCTACCGCCGTCTGCGGCCAAGTGACGTCATCGAACGAAATGCGGCCAGCTATGACTTTCTGAGTCTGGAGCTGAGCAAACCATTTTCCGGTTCTACGGTGGTAGTGACTCACCACTGCCCAATTCCTGAGGTATCAGGTGACAAGCACGAAGGCCATTTATCCGCCGCTTATTTTAATCGGTGGCATGCGTTGTTGGAGCAGGCGAATTTGTGGGTTTTTGGCCATACCCATCGAGCCGTGGATATCGAACTCAACGGGTGTCGTGTCCTCTCGAATCCAAGAGGCTATCCGCAGGAGAAAACTGGTTTTATCGAAGATTTGGTGGTCGAGATTTAATTCGGAAAAAGGCCAAGGTCATGACTTACTTGGATCAAAAAATTTGGCGCGGCTCTTCGGATTTATGGTTTCACAAACTGCCCACGGTCGTCGAAAAAGCAAGAGCTGCCGTGCAGGATCCCGCGATCGTTGGATATCTGCTGTGCGCACTTGAAAGAACTCCCCGAATGACTGGCCTGCTTTTCTGTGACGACTCAAAAAATTTTGCCTGACCGTTTGCCCATTCATACACCAGCAATCGTGGATCGCTGCCAACGAGCGGGGTATGAAGTCGTCACTGCGTGTGATGGGGGAATATACGTAATTGCCCATTGGGTTCTTGAGAATGGCGCTCTGGATCGATTCGATCGGGTTCATTGACCGACCAATAGGTCAGCGCTGCATACATCGCAAAAATACGGAAAGCCTATGGGATACCCCAGGAGCATTTTAGATGCGAAGAAAATTGATTTCGGTTTTGTGATCACGGGCTATCTGTGTTGTGTAACCCACAAAAATCGCAGCCTTGTTGGAGTCGTATTTTCTGATCAACGTGGGCGCTTTAGGGACGGAGCGACGATCCGTACCTCCCTTATTTGCGCGGTTCAGATACACCACGGTTATTTGATTTGCGAAACCTTCAGCGGGAGCCGGTACGTCGTATGCCATTGGCAAGACGAGAACGGTACATCGCCTGAATCACGCATCATTCATTAGCGACATTGGCGAGGCAACGGTTCGAATGTTTTGGAAAGCTAGGTTGCTGAGTGATCGAGACCGCGAAATCACGTATTCGATTAAGGCGTTAAAAACCCTTCGGGTTGAAGACGGTCGAGTCTCCATAGACCCGATCGAAGTTATCGGCCAGCCGGGGTACCTAGAGCAGAGGGCCCAGGCCAGGGCTCTTATTCGCACTGGCCCGGAAGCTACTGAGGATGCTGCTGTGTCCTGGCAAGCGATAGAAAGATCAGGTATCGACACGTTTGCTGAGCAGGTCGCCATCGATCTCGGTAAATCACGCGAGGCGGGCTTATCAGTAGACGAAGCCCTTATAGCGTTGCGCCATCTTCTGACAACGGGAGAGCTTAATGACGGATTTAAATGACGAGCTGAGAATGCTCCTTCATGGCCCTGGCGGGCCGCTGCAGGGATACGAGGGAGACATTGCAGAAATACAGGAGGAGCTAATTCAGCTTGGCGTACGGAAGCCATTTTGTTTGGTCAGGGACTGGCGAATCATCGAAGTGGATGTTGAAGATGACTACCGGAAATCACTCGCAAAAGACGGTCTCTCGCCATTCGTGCTCTATGCGCATCAGGTCGTGATGCACAGCTGGGGCCGTCGAGAACCAGGAGACTGGGTGCGCAGCACTTTTCAGCACTCGACTGTCGAGGGAAGATTTTTTGAGAGCGTGAACACCATGTATGTGCTGCTCGGGCCAGGAGTGATGACAAAAGGTAGCGGCCAAGCCGTTTTAGCAATTGGGCAATAAGCGCCCTCAAGCATTGAAAACCCGGCTCGCAGTTCGGGAATAGATTCAGGAAAGGTTTTGTAGCGATGCAAGATTTGAAAGACGAGGTGGTCAATAACCAACTTGTGGTTGAGGCTCTTTACGGCCCAGCTTGGGTGCTGGGAGGCTCGAAGCTTGGCGACGACGTCTTGCGGGATTTGGCCCGTAGTGAATTCCCAGAGAGACACTTCTGTGTCGTGAGGCAGTGGATGCTACTCGACATCATGCTCTCGGATGCCGAGGAACACCGTGTTTTGCGCGAAGGCCTGCAGCCCACAGTTCTTTTCGCCAACCACATTGTTCAGTGTAGCCAACTGCCCAGCGCTAGCGGTAAAGGCACCATAACCGGGTACCAAAAATCTTTCGAAAGTTGTTTTTTTGAAACTCAAGAGACACTATTCATCCTCGCAGGGCCGGGCTTCAGAAAGCACATTGGGTGGCCAAGTTACGCGGCACTTATAAATCCTCACATATGGTCAAAGAAGGGTTTGGTAAGCTATGACTGAGCTCTTGCGCCCCCTCTGCGACCGCGATGATGAGTTAAATGGCCGCGTGAACAATGGGCTTATGCTCATTGCCATAGAATATGAAGATTGCAAAAAGGACATCGCTCTGCTGACATCGCCACGAAGTCATGTCCCGATGGAAGGGTCGCTTTAGGCACAGTCAGCAGCTATTTGCGTAAGGTCTCTTGGCAGAAATAATCGAAAAAAAATCCGCAGGGTGAGTTCAGTACTGCGCCGCGAAAGGCTTGGCTAGCAAGGGGTACAGACCTAAAAAATCAGCAAAAATATCCGCATACAGACGTTAGCCGTGCAGCGTTACGCAAACGCGTTATCGCACAGACTTGCCCGGCCATTTGCATTCGCATTGACCAGCAAGTCCAGAGGGGTTGCGGTGCGATAGATAAAAGTTTAGGGGGCTGCTTAGATCATCAGCAACCGCTCAGTCCTCCAGCTTCTGTCCTTATCGGTGGGGCTGCGAGTGCGTCGGTTGTTTGATTGGCAGGAAAGAGCTTTTCGACAATGACGCAGTCAATCCACAGACCTTCCAGACAGGCGTGTTTTTCGTAGATGCCAACCTGGCGAAAACCACTCGCTTCGCACAAGGCAAGGCTGGCGTGGTTTGACGCGAAAATCCGCGAGAGGACTTTCCAGAACCCAAGGGTCTCCGCTTCCTTGAGCAAAGCCTCAAGCAGCTGCTTCCCAAGTCCCCGACCCCGAGCATCCCTGCTCATGTAAATCGAAAAGTCAGCAATGCCGTCGTAGCAGGCCCTAGCCCGGTAGCTACTGAGGCTTGCCCATCCAACAACCTCGTTGCTCTCATCAAGCACTACAAGCACGGGGTAGCGGCCAGCGTGTTGGAGTCGTTCGATCATGTCATTCGGAATGCGAGGTGTCGTCTCAAACGTGGAGCTTCGTTCCTCGATCCCCTGATTGTAAATGGCAGCTATCAGCGGTGTGTCGTTAGGTTCTGCTCGGCGAATTTGCATGAGTGATTCCATTCTGTTGGTAGTGACAACATTCTAGCGAAAAAAAATTTCAGTCCCGTTGCATAGCATCCGAACAAGGCTCATTCGCCAGACCACATCGGATTTCGGTCGCTCTTGTGATTTGTCTCAGCAGGCTCACAGCACCTTGTCTGGCTTCAACTGACAGGTTTTCGATCATTGCTCGCTCTTCTGCTACCAGATCGCTTCTGATTTTTTCATAAAGTTCTTTCCCCGCTTGAGTTGCCTGAATTTTCACAGCGCGACGGTCTTCATCATCTTCAACGCGTGACACATATCCCTTGCGTTCGAGCGCATCGATTACCCGGCTCGCCGTGCTCTTGTCCAAGAACATCTCTTCAGCCAGCACTTGGAGCCGAAGCGCGCCCTGCTTGACCAGGGTTTCGACCGCATAGCATTGGGTAACCGAAACGTCGTAGCAGCAGATTCGGTCTCGATCTCGGAACTGGTAGACACGCACGAGCTGGTTTACCGCGTCGTACAGATCCTCGGCATCTTGGGTCAATTGCTCATTTTTTCGCTTCGACATAACCGTCACAAATTTGTTGTTAGCTGCAACAGTAAGCGTGGCGACTCTGAGCCGTCAACACATCTCGCCTTGGTTGACGGCAAGAATTCTCTCGCGCTAACTTGTTGTTACTACCAACCAAAAATCGAGCGTGGCGAGTGAGCCTCCCTGAGTCGTTACACCCTGCCACCCATCGCACCCGGCTCGTTTGGGCCATGGGTTTCACTCAAATTCTTGCATGGGGTTCTACCTATTATTTGCCTGCTGTTCTCGCTGCCCCCATAGCGAGGGATGCGGGCTGGTCAATCACCAGTGTTGTTGGCGGACTGTCCTGGGGAATGTTGGTTGCGGGAGCAACATCACCCGCAGTGGGGCGGCACATTGACTGCCATGGTGGCCGGGCGGCAATGGCGTGTAGCTCTCTGCTTCTATCCGTGGGCATTGCCACCATGGGCATTGCTGAAAACATGCCGACGTACTACTTCGCGTGGACTTTGATCGGCGTGGCAATGGCCGCAGGGCTTTACGACGCTGCCTTTTCAACGCTAGGTCGGCTTCTCGGTGAGGGGGCTCGAACATCAATTACCGGATTGACCTGGCTGGGTGGTTTTGCCAGTACGTTGGGCTGGCCAGCCATTGCGGCAATGGAGGAATGGCTCGGCTGGAGGGGAACGTGCCTATCCATTGCTGCCGCGCATTTGCTCATCGGACTGCCTATCCACGCTCTCATGATTCCTGGCAGCGCTAAACAACCCTTACGAGCGGTTGTGACTGGAAGCACTACTTCCACTACCCACAACTCAAGTCAGTCCCGAGTTCTGTTCCTGCTAATCGGCACGATGCTGACTATCCTCGCGCTGGTTGTATCGGGAATCTCTGTACATCTTCTGGATGCCCTCAAGCAGTTGGGGATCGTGACCGCCGTTGCCTTGGCGATAGGCATGGTCATCGGCCCCGCCCAGGTCGCAGCACGGATCGCTGAGTTCGCAATGGGAAGGAACCTCCATCCCACATGGTCGGCCCGCATCGGGGCTCTGCTTTGTCTGTTCGGGCTTGGCTTGCTGACTTCCGGAAAGGCATGGCTCGCGTTCGTCGCCATTGCACTCTACGGAGCCGGGAACGGCATCCTCACGATTACCCGTGGCACGCTGCCCTTGGCCTTGTTTGGTGCCCAGGGGTACGGATCGCGAATGGGATTGCTTGCCCGACCGGTACTGATTGCCCAGGCGTGTGGGCCCATCCTGGCGGCATTGGTGCTAGACACGTTTGGCCCAGTGCTGCTGTTGATCATGTTTTGTTGCCTACTTGCGGTTTGCGTCGCGATCAGCTTTCGTCTGCCGGTGAAGAGTCATTCGAGTTGATGAATGTGGAGTAGGCTCACGCTTGCTTCCTGGCGCGTAACATTGGCTTAATCCACACTTGCTGTGATTGCATCTAAGCGATCTGTCTGGGCTGGCTAGGCTGCCCTTATTGTCCTTGTGGTGCTCATCCCCTACAGTGCAGTGGTATGAAACGTTATCTGCGGTTGTGCCTCATTTTTCTGATCAGCCTCACGCTTCCTTTAACCGGGATGGCGGGTGTTCAGGCACCGACAGAACCTTGCCCTATGAAGACCACGGGCACGGTGATGATGGGCGACATGGGGATGGACTGTTGTAACGACATGAAAAGCTCTGCTGACCACAGCAAACCCTGTAAATCAGGTCAAGAGTGCAAGAATGGCAGCATCGTCGAAGTGCTGGCCTTCAGGCCGCCTGCGTCTCCCCTCAATGCCGTTATGGGGTTTGTTGTTAGCGACTCCGCGCCTGTAGGCACTTCATCCGGTGTGTGGCGACCGCCACGCGCTTAATTCCTTTTTGACATTAAGGCCCATTTTGCCCTCTCGAAATGGACAGGCCGTGCGCGTTTATATTTCGCATGCGGTGAATGATCACAGGAATAAAACTGATGAATGCCAAGTGCTATCGCATTGGCTGGCCCGCTGTGGTCGGTTTGATGGCAAGCGTAATGGCAGCGCACGGCTTTGCTGGCACCCTGACGCTTGATGAAGCGTTACGCCTGGCAGATACGCACGCGCCCTCGCTCGCCGCACAAGATGCCAACATCCGGGCCGCCAGCAGCGCAGCCATACCCGCCGGCGAATTACCCGATCCGAAACTGATAGCAGGCCTGCAAAACTACCCAATCGGAGGCCCGGATCGCTGGAGCGTCAATGATGATTTCATGACTATGCAGATGGTCGGAATCAGACAGGAGATGCCCAACAGCGACAAGCGCCGAGCGCGTATTGAGGTGGCCGATGCGGCCATCGAGCGCGCCGCAGCCGAGCGCCAGGTTGAACGTCTCAACGTTCGCCTGTCGACGGCGCTGGCCTGGATAAGCAGCTATTCGGTCGAACGCAAGAATGCGCTGTTTCAGGAGTTCTACCGGGAAAACGGACTGTTCGCCGAAACTGTTAAGGCGCAGATAGCCGGTGGTCGAGCACAACCCGCCGAAGCAGTCTCGCCCATGCAGGAGGCAGCACTGCTCGCAGAGCGACAAGATGATCTGGATGTTCAGCGGACTCGGGCGCGGGCGGCCCTCAAACGGTGGATAGGCCCGGCAGGTAATGACGAACCGGTAGGCAGCCTGCCGGAGTGGCCCACCGACACGTCTGGCTACTCGCACAAGCTCCAACACCATCCTGAACTGGCAGCCTTTGTTCCAATGACCCGAGAGGCACAGGCAAAGGTGCAAGAGGCCGTCTCGGAAAAACGCCCAGACTGGAGCTGGGAGCTGGATTATCAGCACCGAAATCGTGAATTCGGGGACATGGTCAGCGTGCAGTTTTCATGGGATCTGCCCCTGTTCACCGACACCCGGCAGAATCCGAAGATCGCTGCTAGACAGGCCGAACTCAGCCAAGTTGAGGCACAACGCGACGCCCTGGCCCGAGAGCACGTAGAGCAACTGGAGCGCGATTTGGCCGACGACGCCCGGCTGAATCGCGCCGTGCAACGCGGTCGGGAAAGCTTGGTGCCCCTAGCCCAGCAGAAAGTTGAACTCAGTCTGGCCAGTTATCGAGCAGGCAAAACCGATTTAAGCGCTGTCGTCACGGCCCGTCGTGAAGTCATTGAAGCGCGGCTCAAGCAGGTGGACGTGGAGGAGCAACGGGCTCTGACGAGTGCCCGTCTGTATTTCGCGTATGGAGAGGCACGTCCATGAGCCGACAGTGGAGTTCGATTTGTATTGCGGCGGTTTTCATGGGCTTAGGTGCGGCGGGCGGATACTGGTTCGCAGAGCGGCCTCACGTCAATGCTTCTCCGTCAACCGTTGTACCTGATAGCCGTGGTTCGCAGGAGCGTCAGGCGCTGTATTGGTACGATCCCATGTACCCGCAGCAGAAGTTCGACAAGCCGGGGAAGTCGCCCTTTATGGATATGCAGCTGGTTCCTCAGTATGCCAGCGGCGCCGGTGATCCAGCGGCCCTCAATATCGATCCTGGCGTGACGCAAAATCTTGGTCTTCGACTTGCCACCGTCAATCGGGGTGCGCTGGACGTGACGCTCGTCGTCACGGGCGTCGTGAACTTCAACGAGCGGGACGTCGCGGTGGTTCAAGCGCGTACCAATGGGTTTGTCGAGCGCGTATATGGGCTCGCGCCGGGTGATGTCCTTCCAGCCAACGCGCCACTGGCCGAAGTTCTTGTACCGGACTGGGTAGCTGCTCAAACAGAGTTCCTGGCGCTCAAGGCCCAAGGTGACGCAACGCTTCTCGCAGCAGCGCGGCAGCGGCTGCGGCTGACGGGCATGCCACCGGGCCTGATTGCTCAAGTGGAGCGCAGGAATAAGGTTCAGCCCTACGTGACGATCAGTAGCCCCATTGGGGGCGCCCTTGAGGAGCTGAACCTTCGCACGGGCATGACCTTAACTGCCGGTGCAACGCTGGCCCGTATCAATGGTTTGAGCAGCGTCTGGCTGGCCGTCGCCGTTCCAGAATCTCAAGCCGGATCGCTCCAGACAGGGCAAATCGTCGAGGCTCAGTTCCCTGCTTTTCCAGGCAAAACCTTGGCAGGTAAGGTCAGCGCGATTCTGCCCGAGACAAACCCTGACAGCCGCACGATTCAAGTGAGGGTCGAGCTTCCCAATCCCGACGGACAACTCAGACCAGGCCTGACGGCACAGGTACGTCTGCGCAGCACGGGCGAGCACAGCGTACTGTGGGTGCCCAGCGAGGCTGTCATTCGAACCGGACGGCGAGCGCTAGTCATGCGTGCCGAGGATTCGGGTCACTACCGTCCGGTGGAGGTACAGCTAGGACAGGAGACCGATGGCAAAACAGCAATTGTCAAAGGTCTGGAAGAAGGACAGAAGGTCGTCGCATCGGGCCAGTTTCTGCTGGACTCGGAGGCCAGCCTGAAGGGCATCATCGCATCGGCTCGCGATGACTCAGCCCTTGGGGCGTCGCCTCGTTTACATGAGGCAGATGGGCAGATCGTCGATATAGACGACACCACAGTCACGCTCGCTCATGGGCCCTTCAACACCCTCGGCATGCCAGGCATGACGATGACGTTTCCGGTCGCCAACCCACTTCTGGTGAGAGGCCTGAAGGCGGGCGACAAGGTTCGGATAGCCGTTAGCCAGACCGATGATGGGTTAGTGGTCGAGCGACTGAACAAGATGGGGAGTCAGCCATGATTGCTGCCGTTATCAGGTGGTCGGTTGTAAACCGTCTGCTGGTGCTTCTGGCGACGATGTTCGTCACCGCGTGGGGCATCTGGTCATTGCAGGGTACCCCCATCGACGCGCTGCCCGATCTGTCCGATGTCCAAGTGATCATCCGCACCCCTTACGCGGGTCAGGCGCCGCAAATAGTCGAAAACCAGGTGACCTACCCTTTAGCGACCACCATGCTTTCCGTGCCCGGCGCGAAGACAGTGCGCGGTTACTCTTTTTTCGGTGACAGCTTCGTCTATGTGTTGTTCGAGGATGGCACGGATCAGTACTGGGCTCGGTCGCGGGTATTGGAATATTTAAGTCAGGTACAAAGCCGCTTGCCCGCGAACGCAAAGCCGGCGTTGGGGCCCGATGCGACAGGGGTCGGCTGGATTTACCAATATGCATTGGTGGATCGCACTGGCGCGCACGACCTTGCGCAGTTAAGGGCTTTGCAGGACTGGTTTCTCAAGTTCGAACTCAAGACTATTCCCAATATTGCAGAAGTGGCCACTATTGGCGGCATGGTCAAGCAGTATCAGGTAGTGCTGGATCCCCTGAAGCTCGTCAACCTGCGGGTCACTCAAACAGAGGTCACTGCCGCTATCGGCAAAGCCAACCAGGAGACGGGGGGGGCGGTGCTGGAAATGGCGGAAACGGAGTTCATGGTGAGAGCTTCCGGCTATCTGAAGACGCTTAATGACTTCCGCGCAATCCCTTTGAAATTGGGAGCTGGCGGTGTGCCGATCACGCTGGGTGACGTCGCCACGATCCAACTGGGCCCGGAGATGCGCCGTGGCATTACCGAACTCGACGGAGAAGGTGAGACCGTAGGCGGTGTTGTAGTACTGCGCAGCGGCAAGAACGCTCGCGAAACCATCGCAGCGGTCAAGGCGAAGCTGGAGGAACTCAAGCCCAGCTTACCGGTAGGGGTAGAAATCGTTACTACCTATGATCGCAGCAAGCTGATCGATCGTGCAGTAGATAACCTCAGTCACAAGTTGATCGAGGAATTTATCGTCGTTGCCCTGGTGTGCGGAATATTTCTGTGGCACTTGCGCTCGGCGCTGGTGGCGATCATTTCGCTGCCTGTCGGGGTGCTGATCGCTTTTATTGTCATGCGTCATCAGGGCATCAACGCCAACATCATGTCGTTGGGCGGCATCGCCATCGCCATTGGCGCGATGGTCGATGCCGCCGTGGTCATGATCGAAAACGCCCACAAGAAAGTTGAGGCGTGGCATGTCACCCATCCCGGTGAGGTTTTGCAAGGAGAGCGCCGCTGGCAGGTGATGATCGACGCAGCAACGGAAGTCGGCCCAGCCCTGTTTTTCTGCCTGTTGATTATCACCCTGTCGTTCATTCCTGTGTTTACGCTGGACGCTCAGGAAGGCCGCCTGTTCGGGCCGCTGGCCTTCACCAAGACCTATGCCATGGCGGCAGCGGCGGGTTTATCAGTCACACTCGTCCCGGTATTGATGGGCTACTGGATTCGCGGTCGGCTTCCTGAAGAGCAACAAAATCCACTGAACCGCTTCCTCGTCCGTGTTTATCAGCCTGCGTTGGACGCTGTCCTGCGTCGGCCCAAAACGACATTGCTGATCGCAGCGCTCGTGTTTGTCAGTGCGCTTTGGCCGCTTTCCCGACTGGGCGGCGAGTTTCTGCCACCGCTGGACGAAGGCGACCTGCTCTACATGCCGTCTGCACTTCCAGGCTTGTCTGTTCAGAAAGCGGCTCTGCTGCTGCAACAGACCGACCGACTGATCAAAACCATCCCCGAAGTCGAGCACGTGTTTGGCAAAGCCGGTCGCGCCGAAACAGCCACGGATCCCGCGCCGCTGGAGATGTTCGAAACGACCATCCAGTTCAAGCCGCATGAGCAATGGCGTGCGGGCATGACCCAAGAGAAGTTGGTGGCAGAACTGGATCAGGTGGTGAGAGTTCCGGGGCTGACCAACATCTGGATACCGCCCATCCGCAACCGGATCGATATGCTAGCCACCGGGATCAAGAGCCCAATTGGAATCAAGGTGGCGGGTTCCAACTTGGCCGAGATCGATACCGCCACTCAAGCCGTAGAACGGGTGGCCAAGACGGTAGCTGGCGTCAGCTCCGCCCTTGCAGAACGCTTGACTGGCGGGCGTTACATTGACGTTGATATCGATCGTAGCGCGGCTGCTCGGTACGGACTGAACATCACCGATGTGCAATCCGTGGTGGCGGGCGCGATAGGCGGTGAAAACATCGGAGAAACGATTGAAGGGCTGGCACGCTTCCCGATCAATGTACGTTACCCGCGCGAATGGCGAGACTCTGTCAGCGCCCTGGAACAACTACCGATCTACACCCCGCTAGGCACTCAGATTACGCTGGGGACAGTGGCGAAGATCAAAATTACCGACGGCCCTCCAATGCTCAAAAGCGAAAACGCACGACCCTCAGGGTGGGTGTACATCGATGTGCGCGGCAGAGATCTAGCCTCAGTGGTGGGCGATCTGCATCAGGCCATAAGCCAGCAGGTCAAGTTGCAGCCCGGTATGAGCCTGAGCTACTCGGGTCAGTTTGAATTCCTTGAACGGGCCAATGCTCGATTGAAACTAGTCGTGCCGGCCACACTGCTGATCATTTTCGTGCTGCTGTACCTAACCTTCTCCCGAGTCGATGAGGCGTTGCTGATCATGGCCACACTCCCGTTCGCACTCACCGGTGGAGCTTGGCTTCTATACGTCCTCGGTTTCAACCTGTCGGTTGCGACGGGCGTCGGTTTCATCGCACTGGCGGGGGTTTCCGCCGAGTTCGGCGTCATTATGCTGCTCTATCTTAAGAATGCCTGGACAGAACGCCAGGATGCGGGTGACTGCTCGGAGATGGGGTTGGGGGAAGCGATTCGGCATGGTGCCGTCCAGCGCGTGCGACCCAAGGCAATGACCGTCGCAGTCATCCTTGCGGGGTTGCTCCCGATTCTGATGGGAGGTGGCACCGGTGGCGAAGTCATGAGCCGTATTGCAGCCCCGATGGTAGGCGGCATGGTCACCGCGCCACTGCTCTCGCTGTTCGTGCTGCCTGCTGCCTATCGCCTGATGCGCCGAAAGTACACATCTGACCACTGCAAAAACCCACATGGAGAAACCCTATGAAAAGATCTCAATCTGCACTCGCAGCTGCCATGCTCGCGCTATCCCTTTCTGTCTGGGCCGACGATATGGCGGGCATGAAAATGGACGGAACGAATGCCTCACCTGCAAACTCCGCTCAAGTTGCAAACGCCGAGGGAGCGATTAAGGCCATTGACCGTGAAAAG
>Ga0160448_100469_pt1 | contig 13963 bp, 10 predicted proteins | sample HID1973M_E1MG_FD_108269 | JGI IMG/M metagenome (GOLD analysis project Ga0160448, IMG submission 108269) | Enriched mosquito-associated microbial communities from UW Madison campus, WI, USA - HID1973M_E1 MG | ecosystem: Host-associated > Arthropoda: Insects > Digestive system > Unclassified ...
CCGGGCGAATGCAAGATCGGCATCATGCCGGGCCACATCCACAAGCCGGGCAAGATCGGCATCGTCTCGCGTTCGGGCACGCTGACCTATGAAGCGGTCAAGCAGACCACCGACGTGGGTCTGGGCCAGAGCACCTGCATCGGCATCGGCGGCGACCCGATCAACGGCCTGAACTTCGTCGACTGCCTGAAGCTGTTCAACGAAGACCCGCAGACTGAAGGCATCATCATGGTCGGCGAAATCGGCGGCGACGCCGAGGAAGCCGGCGCCGAGTACATCAAGGCACACGTGAAGAAGCCGGTGGTCGGTTTCATCGCCGGCGCTTCCGCCCCCAAGGGCAAGCGCATGGGCCACGCCGGTGCGATCGCCTCGGGCGGCAAGGGCACGGCCGAAGGCAAGTTCGCCGCGATGGAAGCGGCTGGCGTCACCACCGTCCGCTCGCCGGGCGACCTGGGTGCGGCGATTGCTGCACGCTTGAAGAAGTAAGCCACCGCGCAAGCGGAGGTGTGGAGAAAGCCGCCCTCGGGCGGCTTTTTTCTTGCGATTCCGAGGTGGCGCGCGCTGTGCAACTTTCCGGGCCATGAACCGCCCCTTCCCCCGCTTGCGGGGGAAGGCTGGGATGGGGGCAAACTCTCCGCAGTTCGATGCACAGGAAGTGCCCATGCGCCCCGGCCAGAAACGCAATCGCGCCCGCCAACTCCGCCGCGAAATGACCGACGCCGAGCGCCGTCTCTGGTCCATCCTGCGCAACCGACAGATCGCAAGCTCCCGCTTCCGGCGACAAGTCCCCATCGGACCTTACATCGCAGACTTTGCGTGTCTCGAAGTTCGCCTAGTCATCGAACTGGACGGCGGCCAACACGACCGGTCACTCTCCGATGCACGTCGCGACGCTTTCCTGCGGCGCCAACACTTCCGTGTACTCCGCTTCTGGAATAATGAGGTCCTGCAGAATCTTGAAGGCGTGGCCTGGCGGATCGAGCAGGAACTGCTGATGGATTGCCCCCATCCCAGCCTTCCCCCGCACGCGGGGGAAGGGGCGGACCACGCGAGCTGATGTGGTACTGGCTTGCTTTGGCTTACAACCTAGGTGATTGAATCCATGACCGCATCGCTGCGCATTGCCCTGGCCCAGTTCGACTTTCCGGTGGGGGATGTCGCCCGCAACGCCGAGCGGATTACCGAGTACATCGCGCAGGCGCGCGATGAGTACGGCGCCGATGTGGTGTTGTTTCCCGAGCTGGCGATCAGTGGCTACCCGCCGGAAGATCTGCTGCTGCGGCCGCGCTTCCTGGCCGATTGCGAAAGCGCGCTGCGGCAGATTGCCGCCACCACCACGGGCATCACCGCCGTGGTCGGTTGGCCGGAGACCGCCGGCAGCGTGGTCTACAACGCCGCCAGCGTGCTGCGCGACGGCCATGTCGAGCAGACTTACCGCAAGCGCGAGTTGCCCAATTACGCGGTGTTCGATGAGCGCCGTTACTTCGATGTGGATCCCAACGGCGAGACCTGCGTGTTCGAGGTCAAAGGCGTGCAGGTGGGGCTGATCATCTGCGAAGACCTGTGGTTCCCCGAGCCGCTGGCCGATACCGCGCGCGCTGGCGCCAGCGTCGTGCTGGTGCCCAATGCTTCGCCCTACGACCGCGACAAGCATGCGCAACGCGACGCACTGCTCGCCGAGCGCTGCCGCGATACCGGCCAGGCGCTGGCGTATTTGAACGTGGTCGGCGGCCAGGATGCGCTGGTGTTCGATGGCGCCTCGGTGGTGGCCGATGGCAATGGCACCGTGCATCCGGCGGCGGCAGCCTTCACCGATCAATGGCTGGTGGTGGACTACGACGACGCCAGCCGCAGCTTCCGCCCGGTGCAGTGGATCGACGACGGCGATGAAAGCCGCGAGGCGCTGGCATGGCGCGCCATCGTGCGCGGCCTGCGCGACTACTGCGGCAAGAACGGCTTCCAGAAAGTCTGGCTGGGCCTTTCCGGCGGCATCGACTCGGCGTTGGTGCTGGCCATGGCGGTGGATGCGCTGGGCGCGGACAACGTCACCGCCGTGCGCCTGCCTTCGCGCTACACCGCCGGCCTGTCCAATGATCTGGCCGCCGAGCAATGCCGCGCGCTGGGGGTAAAGCTTGAGGCGATCTCGATCGAAGCGCCGTTCAAGGGCTTCCTGGAAGCCTTGGCGCCGATGTTCGGCGACCTGCCGGTCGACGTGACCGAAGAGAACCTGCAGTCGCGCAGCCGCGGCGTGATCCTGATGGCGCTGGCCAATAAATTCCACGGCCTGCTGCTGACCACCGGCAACAAGAGCGAGTACGCGGTGGGCTACGCCACCATCTACGGCGACATGTGCGGCGGCTATGCGCCCATCAAGGATTTGTACAAGACCGAAGTGTTCGAGCTGGCGCGCTGGCGCAACACGGTCGGCGGTGCGCCGGTGATTCCGCCGGAGGTGATCAGTCGTCCGCCCTCAGCCGAACTGCGCGAGAACCAGAAGGATCAGGATTCGCTGCCGCCATATGACGTGCTGGACGCCATCCTGTTTCGCTATGTGGATCAGGAGCAGTCACGCGATGAAATTGTCGCCGCCGGCTTTGATGCGACGGTGGTGGATCGCATGCTGCGGCTGGTGCGGATCAGCGAGTGGAAGCGTCACCAGGCCGCGCCGGGGCCGAAGATTTCGCGGCGTGCATTCGGGCGGGAAAGGCGGTATCCGATTACTAACAAGTACTCCAGTTGAGTCGATAGTCGCAGGCGGTGCCTGGCACCGGCAGACATCAATTGAGAAATCCCGGCAGCGCCAGGCTTCCTTTGGGCTGGTTCAGATTCTCGTGGCATTAGTTTCGTCAGGCGAATGCGAGTGTGAGCATAGGGGAAATCGAACGCGACTTGACCAAACCAAGTCTGACCCGACCCTTCGCGCTAATGGGCTTCAGTGCAAATGCAGAAGCAGCTCAACGAGGAATACGCCAAGCAAATCAAGACGGCCGAGGCCATCGCCACGCTGGGCAACGATCTGTTTGGCCAACAGGTCAACTGTACACGGGCAGCACCGAGTTCACGGCGACCGATGTCAGTCTGCGCGGCAACAATGCTCTGCCGGTGGAGCTGCGGCGTCGCTTCGTAGTGCAGATGCGCGACGGCTTCCACTCGCAGGGCTCGTTCGCGGACTGGGAGCTTGACCTGCCGCACTTGTCCGGCGTCTTTGAGTCACGAAGTGGCAGTGATGCTGGTTGGCAAGTCAGTACCGTCACACCCAACAAGCGCTGTTCGCTAAGCAGCCAATACGCGGCACTTCCGCCGGAAGCACCTGCTATTGGCATGCCGGCTTTATCGTTCCTCGCCGAGGAGTTCTGGGCTGGCAACAGTCTGCATGTGCCGGGCGGCGGCGACCAGGACATGCTCTACCTACCAGCGAGCAACACCAACCGGCCCACCGATGGGGCTACCTACTACTGGGTCACCTCAGGCAATTGGTTCTTCTCATGCTTGACCAATGGAACGAACAGCGAGGCCTTCCTGGCCCGCAGTGCGTGATCAAGTCGGAGGTTAAGGCTTGGCAAAGGAGCTTTGACAAAATAGAAGAATTTGGAAATCCTCCAAATGAGGCGCAGGAGATTAAGAATGCATTGGAACATTACAAAAAATCTCAATAGAAATTCCGCAGTACTTGCAATCATGCTCGCATTGTTCGTGGTCACGTCCTGCGGTGAGCTAGTTGGCAATGACGATCCATGGATTCGAAGCGACGGCACGAATGTGCGGGGAGGAATCACGCGCGCCGAGGTGGAGGTGTCAGTCAGCAGCATCATCGTTGATGACGTGGTGGGGAGGCGTCCAAGTTTAATGATCGAAGTGACGAACGATGAGGGCACGAAAGTTGAACGATGCATTCATGCCATGATCTCCAACGTTCGCAATCATTTGGTCAAGCCCGGCGAGAACTTTGAGGTCGTTATCGATCTAGACACAGTACGAAATCGGTACTGTGTCGAGCACGGCTATCTGAACGTTGCTATAGGCGAGGCTACGGCCGACGGCAACGTAAAGGTCACGCAAAGATCGAGGCGCTTGCCATTCTGAAAGCCTTCTATCGCAGACATACCGCCCGCCACCAACGCGCCAGCATACGCAAATAGGTAATCGTCAATGCCCTAACAGCATGAGAGGACATCTCCGCCTTGATCGACTCTTCCAAAGAAAAAGGGCCTTGCGGCCCTTTTTCATTTCACTCGATGGCGATGGCGAGGCTTACTTCCGCTCGCTGACACCACTCGCCGGCGACTTCTCACCCGCAAACGGGTTGAGGCGGCGAATCTGCCAGGGATACTTCGGCCAGTCGCCGGTCAGCCAGGGGTGCTGCGGATCATTGAGTTGCAACACGCGGCGGGCGTCGTCGGCCAGGGCCTGGTTGCCCAGCTTGGTGTAGGCCTCGCCCAGCACGGCCACGGCGTCGTACTGGTATTCGCTCTGCGGGTAGGTTTCCAGCAGGTAGCGGGCGCGGGTGGCGGCGGAGACGTAGGCGTCGCGACGCATGTAGTACAGCGCGGTGTCCAGCTCATGGCGGGCGAACTGGTTGCGCAGGTACACCATCCGCTGGCGCGCGTCGGCGGCGTAGCGGCTGTTGGGGTAGCGCTCGGCCACTACGCTCAGGTCGTTGTAACCCTGCATCGGCGTGGACAGGTCGCGGCGGCTGGCGTCCAGCTTCCACACGCGCTGCAGGAACACCGCATCACGGGTCGAGTTGGCCAGGCCGCGCAGGTAGTACATGTACGGCACGTTGCGATGGGTCGGGTAGGTGCGCAGGAACTTGTCGATCGATGAGACCGCATCGTCCAGCTTGCCGGCCTTGTACTGGGCATAGGCCGATTCCATCAGCGCCTGCTCGGTGTAGGGGCCGTAGGGGTACTGGGCAATCAGGCTGCGGTACTGGGTCTGCGCGCGGTCCCAGTTGGCCCGCTTCATGGACTGGTGGCCTTCTTCGTACATCGTCTCGACCGGTTGCACCTGCACCTGCTTGTTCTTCTTGAACCAGGAGCAGCCGGTGCCGGTCAGGGTGACGGTCAGGATCACCATCAGGGCCAGGACGCGGGCAACGGTGGCGGAGCGGGTGGAAACGTGCGGCTTCGAGGAGGACGACGTCGAAGCGGGCAGGGTCATGCGCTGGGTCATGGGCTGGCGGCGGGGCCGCGGCAGGGAAACGAGCCATGGATGATAGCCTAGGCAGTGCCCCAGCCATGAATATTCGGCCAACATTCCCGGAAACCCCGGGCCAGGCCGCACCTACCCCGTATGTCCGAAGACCCTATCCAAGACGGCCCGCGCACCGCGCGCGTGCCTGAATCCGCCGCCGGCCGCCGTTTTGACGCGGTCCTGGCCGATCTATTCCCCGAATACTCCCGCTCGCGCCTGGCCGAATGGATCAAGTCCGGCGATGCGCTGCTGGACGGCCAGAGCGTCAAACCGCGCGACGCCGTGCGCGGCGGCGAGACCGCCAGCCTGAGCGTGGTGCTGGAAACCCAGACCCACGCCGAGCCGGAGGACATCCCGCTGGACGTGCTGTACGAAGACGCCGACGTGTTCGTGCTCAACAAGCCGGCCGGCCTGGTTGTGCACCCGGGTGCCGGCAATCCGCGCGGCACCCTGGTCAATGCGCTGCTGTTCCGCGACCCGGCGCTCAACCTGCTGCCGCGCGCCGGCATCGTCCATCGCCTGGACAAGGACACCTCCGGTGTCATGGTGGTGGCGCGTAACGTGGTGGCGCAGACCGCGCTGGTCGAACAGCTGTCCTCGCGCGAAGTGCATCGCCAGTACCTGGCGGTGGTGGTGGGAGCGATGGTCTCCGGTGGCACCGCCAATGCCGCCATCGACCGCCATCCGCGCGATCGCCTGAAGATGGCGGTGCGCGAAGACGGCCGCGACGCGGTCACCCATTACCGCCTGCGCGAGCGCTTCCGTGCGCATACCGCGCTGGAGTGCCGCCTGGAAACCGGCCGCACCCACCAGATCCGCGTGCATATGGCGCATATCAAGTACCCGATCATCGGTGACCCGCTCTACGGCGGGCCGCTGAAGCTGCCCAAGGGCGCCAGCGAGGAACTGATTGCCGCGCTGCGCGGCTTCAAGCGGCAGGCGCTGCACGCCGAGACGCTGGAGTTCCGCCATCCGGTCAGTAGCGAGGCCATCCGGGTTACCGCGCCGGTGCCCCAGGACATGCAGGATTTGCTGGCCGCATTGCGTGCCGACAGCCTGGCGCATCGGCCGTGAAGGCGGGCAAGGCGGGACAGGAATGTCGCGCGTGACGCCTGCACTGGAGCGTTGCTCGTGACCTCGCAGCGCGGCGCGCCCTCGTCCGCGGCGATCTTGCAAGCCGACTGGCCGGCGCCGACAGGCGTGCATGCCTTCACCACCCTGCGCCATGGCGCGGGGCGGTCGCAGCCGCCGTTCGATGCCTTCAACCTGGGCACGCGTTACGGCGACTATCGCGATGATCCGGCCGTGGTGGAAGCAAATCGCCTTGAGCTGGTCGAACGCTTTGGATTGCCGGGCGCGCCCCAATGGTTGCGGCAGGTGCATGGAATTGCAGTGGTCAGCGTGGATCGCGTCGAGGCCGAAGAACCGGTGGCCGACGCCGCCGTGACGCGCCAAGCCGGTGTGGCCCTGGCCATCCTCACGGCGGATTGTTTGCCGGTGGTGTTCGCCAGCGACGACGGTCAAGTTATTGGCGCGGCGCATGCGGGCTGGCGCGGATTGGTCGGTGGCGTGCTGGAGAACACGGTCAGTGCGATGGGTGTGCCGGCGTCCTCGATCATCGCCTGGCTGGGCCCGGCGGCAGGGCCGGCCTCGTATGAAATCGGCGCGGAAGTTTATGACGCGTTTGTCGGCCACGACGCCAATGCGGCGTCGGCGTTTACTGCAACCCGCCCCGGACATTGGCGCGTGGATTTGTACGCGTTGGCGGTGAGGCGATTGAACGCAGCCGGCGTCACCCGCATCAGCGGCGGCGGCCGCGACACGATCGCCGAGGCCGATCAGTTCTTCTCGCATCGTCGCGATGCGCAGACCGGGCGCATGTCTACGATCATCTGGAGAGTCGCCTGATCGGTTTTGCTCGGGCTTCGGCGGTCGGGGCTGAAGCCCCTCCTACAACAGCTGTCCGGCGCAGACGGCTGATGCATTGGTCGGGCTGAAGCCCCTCCTACAACAGCTGTCCGGCGCAGACGGCTGTTGCATTGGTCGGGGCTGAAGCCCCTCCTACAACAGCTGGCCGGCGCAGACGGCTGATGCATTGGTCGGGGCTGAAGCCCCTCCTACAACGTTCGGCAGCGGCGTTTGCATTTGTGGGAGGGACTTCAGTCCCGACAGAATCTGTCAGCACTCAAGTCCCTCCCGGCAACGCGGCGATCAGAAGCTGTAACGCACCCGCGTGTAGTAATACGCGCCATTGCTGCCAATCGGCGAGAGCACGTCATACGGCAGGTTGCCGAAGTAGTAGATGTCCTGATTCGACAGGTCCGGGTACTCGTCGGTCAGGTTCAAGCCGCCCAGCGCCAGGCTCCAGCGCTCGCTGAAGCGATATTCCACTTCCGCATCCAGCTGCCACTCGGCGCCGTAGGTCTGCTCCGGCTCGAAGCCGCCACCGAAATTGAACACGCGCTTGGCGCTGCCGTGGCGGCTGACCCGGCCCAACAACGACCAGTTGTCGTTGGCCCAGTTGGCGCTGAACACCCCACGCGTGCGCGGCGCGGCATCGGTCAAGGTGTTGCTTTCTTCCACGCCAAACAGCACATACGAAGGATCGATATCCAGCAGCGCCTGCGGCGTCGCCACGATGTTCTTCAGCTCGGTCTTGGCATAGCTCCAGGTGCCGGTCAGCAACAACTGGCCACTACCCAGGGCCTGGCGCCAATTGGCGACCAGCTCGCCGCCTTCGGTGCGGGTGTCGGCGGCGTTGATGAAGAAGCCGGCGCTCTGCACGCCGGGCACGCCGTAGTTGTCCAGCACGAATTCAGTCAGCGCGTCACCGGTGATGCGCTCGGTGATCGCAATGCGATCATCAATATCGATGCGGAACACATCGAATGACAGATCAAAGTGCTCGCCAATCCGGCTGGTGAAGCCCAGGCTCAGGTTGACCGACTTTTCCGGATCCAGATCGGTGGCGCCCAGGCCGCGCGCAATCGGGTTGTTGACCGACAGCAGGCGGCCCTGGGTCAGCTGGCCGGAGGCGTCATAGCCGGTCGAGGTGGACTCGAAGCCAATCTGGCTGAGCGACGGCGCGCGGAAGTTGTTGGACACCGAACCACGCAGGGCGAATGCCGGCGCGAACTCGTAGCGCGCAGCGACCTTGCCGGTCAGCTCGCCGCCAAAATCGCTGTAGTGCTCGTAGCGCGCGGAGATGTCGGTGACGAACTTCTCGCCGAAGCGGCTGCTCAGGCTGGCGTAGACACTGGCCACGTCGCGATCCAGATTCGCGGTGTCCTGCGGGGTCAGGCCGCCGCCGGCCTGCGAGCCGGTCGGGCGATCGGTGTACGGACCGGTGGCGTAGGAAGCCGGATCGCCGGCACCGGTCTGGTAATCCTCGCGACGGAATTCCACGCCGGTGGCAAAGGTGTGATCACCAAACACGCGGCTGATGTCGAAATTGAACAAGGCCTGCTGGAACTCATAGTCACCCACGCGGAACTGGGTGGGGCTGCTCGGGCCCAGCGAGGCATTGAGCGAATTGCGTAGGCGGTAGGTGAAGTCGTTGCGGCCGTAGTTCAGGCTGCCGTCGTAATCCCACTCGCCCCATTGGCCGCGCACACCGGCGACCAGCGCGGTGTCCTGGTTCTCGCCCAGCGACACCGGGCGGTAGCCATTGGGATAGATTTCGCGCCAGGTCGACACGCTGTCCGGATAGCGGAAATAGTTGGCGCCCTGGGTCTTGCTCTGGTGGAAGGTACCGAAGGCGTACAGACGCGCGCTATCGCTGATCGGCAGCTCGCTGTTGAACCAGCCGTTGATGTCCTTGGAATCGCCGTCGCCCAGGTAATAGTTGCGCTTGCCGGCCAGGGCCAGGTTGTCCGGAGTCTGCTCTTCGAAGAACGGAATCTGATCAAAGCCGGCGCGGTTGGTGCCGTTGCGTTCCTTGTACTCCACGCCCACGCGCAGAAAGCCGCCATCGCCGAGCGCGGTGCCGACCTTGCCGCTGAAGAAACCGGTCTGGCCATCGGTCAGGGTCTGACCGATCGGCTCCACGTCGGTGTGGTGCAATCCGTAGCTCACTTCCACTTCGCCGCCTTCCGGGGCGTCATCCAGGATCACGTTGATCACGCCGGCCACGGCGTCGGAGCCGTATTGCGCGCCGGCGCCGTCGCGCAGCACTTCAATGCGCTTGATCGCGCTGACCGGGATCGCGTTGAAGTCGACCGGCGTGTTGCCCTTGCCAATCTTGCTGTCGGTGTTGACCAGCGCACTGGTGTGGCGACGCTTGCCATTGACCAGCACCAGCACCTGGTTGGGGCTGAGCCCGCGCAACTGCGCGGCGCGGATATGGTCGGCACCGCCGGAGTTGGACTGGCGCGGGAAGTTGAACGAGGGCAGCAGCGCCTGCAGCGCGCTGCCCAGTTCGCCGTTGAGCACGCCGGCCTTGCGGATGTCCTCGGCGCTCAGCACGTCGACCGGCACGGTCGACTCCAGCACCGTGCGATCGCGGGCCACGGTGCCGGTGACCAGCACGGTATCCAGGTTGGTGGGATTGGCGGGGCTGCTGTCCTGGGCATAAGCGGGCAGGGACAGGGCGGCGACGATGGCGACGGCAAGCGGCGCCGCATAGATGCGGGGCATGGGGGGCTCCAGTGGGGGTTGGGGTCCGGAAGTGGCGCGGCCAGGTGGGCCCGGCCAGCCGGCAGTCTATTGCCAACCATCCATCCGGATATAGAGATATATTAGCTGCCGAGCCGACGCTACAGTGCCGACCGGCATATGGCGCTCGCCCATCTGCTTATGACCAGCGGTTATTTCGGCCCTGTGCCGGTGGTGGCCGACAGTGGCCGCCTTGTTACCCGGAGTTCCCATGCGTCGCCGTTCGCTTTTTCTTGCCCCCCTGTTGTTGGCCCTGGCCGCGTGCGCCAGTTCTCCCACCCCGGTCGTCCAGCGCGGCGGCGAAATCAGCGCCACCCTGCAGGGCGATGCCGCCCGGCCCGCCCAGGCCACCGGTTGGGTGCGTAGCGAGCTGTACTTCGGCGTGGGCACGGAGGGCGATGCCGCCAACGCGATCAGCGAGGCGCAGTGGCGTGCGTTCCTGGACAAGGAAGTGACGCCGCGTTTCCCCGATGGCCTGACCGTGTTCAACGCCTATGGCCAATGGCTGTTTCGCGGCAAGGACGGTCCGGAGCGGCTGAACTCCAAGGTGCTGGTGATCCTGCATGAGGACACTCCGCAGCGGACCGCCGATATCGAGGCGATTCGCCTGGCCTGGAAGCAGGCGACCAAGCACCAGTCCGTCTTGTGGTCGAAGCAGGCGGCGGAAGTTTCCTTCTGACGCATCATCGGCGCTGCTCGCCCCCATCCCAGCCTTCCCCCGCAAGCGGGGGAAGGGGCCAAAACCGGTTTCGAACTTCCTATGAATTCAACGTCTTTCCGTCCGCGCTGGTTTGTTGCTGGCGATCTCAATGGCTTCTTTGGCCTGGTGGTCGACAATTTGTCGATCCTCGGCTTCATCGCCGCCGCGTTGATCGGCATCTTCCAGTTTCCGGCCGATGTGGTGTTCACTCGCATGTTCCCGGGCACGGCGCTGGGCGTGCTGGTCGGCAACTTGATCTACACCTGGATGGCGCATCGGCTCGCACAGCGAACGGGTCGCGATGACGTGACCGCGATGCCGCTGGGTCTGGATGCACCCACCAGCATCGGCATGGCGCTGCTGGTGTTGGGCCCGTCGTTCATTGGCTTCAAGCAGAGCGGTCTGGATGAAAGCGCCGCCGCGCTGGCCACCTGGCACTTGGGCATGGCCTCGCTGGTGGTGATGGGTACGCTCAAGCTGGTGCTGTCGTTCTTTGGCGATGCCATCACCCGCGCGGTGCCGCGCGCCGCGCTGCTGGGATCGATCGGTGGCGCCGCGCTGACCTTGCTGGGCTTCCTGCCGCTGATTGAAACCTTGCGCTCGCCGGTGGTCGGCTTCGTCACCTTTGGCCTGCTGCTGTACGTGCTGGTGGCCAAGGGCAAGCTGCCGGTGCGCATTCCCGGCGTGCTGTTGGCTTTCATCGTCGGCACCACGCTGTACTACGGATTGGGCCTGGCGGGTTTGGGCACGCCGGGCTTCAAAGTGCCGGAGGCCACCGCGCTCGCTTTTACCTTGCCGCTGCCGACATTGGGCTTCATCGACGGTCTGCGCGACACCGTGCCCTACCTGCCACTGTTGCTGCCGTTCGGTTTGCTGATGGTGGTGGGCGGCATCAACGTGAGCGAAAGCGCGCGCGCGGCTGGCGATGACTACCGCACCCGCGATGTGTTGTTGGCCGAAGCGGTGTCCACCCTGGTGGCAGGTTTCTGCGGCGGCGTCGCACAGACCACGCCCTACATCGGCCAGCCGGCCTACAAGCACATGGGCGCGCGTCTGGGTTACACGCTGCTGGCTGGCTTGTTCATTGGCCTGGGCGGCATCTTTGGCTACGTGTCCGGGCTGGTGCAGTGGCTGCCGGTGGCGGTGCTGGCGCCGATCATCGTGTACGTAGGCTTGGACATCACCGTGCAGGCCTTCCACGAAACTCCGCGCAAATACGCGCCGGCGGTGGCGCTGGCGTTCCTGCCTTCGATTGCCTACCTGCTGGTGATCAAGGTCGGCAACCCGGCCTGGATTGCGCCGGAGAATTTCGTTGCGCTGTACAACGGCGTCGACAGCCATGGCCTGCCGGATCTGGCCACGATAGTGACTCTGGGCAATGGCTTCATCATCACTGCGATGATTTGGTCGACCGTGCTGGTGGCGATGATCGATCAGCGCTTTGGTCGCGCCGCGCTGGTGCTGTTGTTGGGCGCGGCCTTGACCCTGTTCGGCTTCATCCACTCGGTGGATCCGCGCGGCGGTATCTACCTGCCGTGGCACTTGGTCGGCCTGGGCAAGGCGATCCTGTGGCAGTTCGTGGGCGCTTACGTAGCGCTGGCGGTGCTGCTGGGATTGCTGGGCCTGCAGAAGCCCGTGCAGCCTCAATAAAGCCTGAAACGGCCGCCGATTCGGCGGCCCTAGGGCGGGTGTGGGCGATCTCAAGCCCCTTGAAACACCCCGCTCAAACCGCATCTGGATACCATTGCCGGCGCAGGCCGGCCTCTTTTTGAGGGTTTCCCCGATGCGGATGGACAAGCTCACCTCGCGTTTCCAGCAGGCGCTGGCGGACGCGCAGTCGCTGGCCGTGGGCCGCGACCACACCATGATCGAACCGGTGCACGTGCTCACTGCGCTGCTCGAACAGAGCGGCGGCAGCGCCCGGCCGTTGCTGGCGCAGGCCGGCGTCAACATTCCCGTGCTGCGCGAGCGCCTGGGCGAGGCGCTGGACAAGCTGCCCAAGGTCACCGGCCAGGCCGGCAACCTGTCGATAGGCAACGACCTGTCGCGCCTGCTCAACGTCACCGACAAGCTGGCGCAGGACAATGGCGATACTTACATCGCCAGCGAGTGGTTCCTGCTCGCCGCGCTGGATGATCTGGGCGCGGCCGGCCAGGAACTGAAATCCAGCGGTGCCGACAAGCAGAAACTGCGCGCGGCCATCGACAAGCTGCGGGGAGGCGAGAAGGTGCAATCCGACAATGCCGAAGACCAGCGCCAGGCGCTGGTGAAATACACCATCGATCTGACCGAGCGCGCCGAGATCGGCAAGCTGGATCCGGTGATTGGCCGCGATGAAGAAATCCGCCGCACCATCCAGGTCCTGCAGCGCCGCACCAAGAACAATCCGGTGCTGATTGGCGAACCGGGCGTGGGCAAGACCGCGATTGTCGAAGGCCTGGCCCAGCGCATCGTCAACGGCGAAGTGCCCGAGGGCCTGCGCGGCAAACGCGTGCTGTCGCTGGACATGGGCGCGCTGATTGCCGGCGCCAAGTTCCGCGGCGAATTCGAGGAGCGACTCAAGGCGGTGCTCAATGATCTGTCGAAGAACGAAGGCCAGATCATCCTCTTCATCGACGAGCTGCACACCATGGTCGGCGCCGGCAAGGCCGAAGGCTCCATGGATGCGGGCAACATGCTCAAGCCGGCGTTGGCACGTGGCGAGTTGCACTGCATCGGTGCCACCACCCTGGACGAATACCGCAAGTACGTGGAGAAGGATGCGGCACTCGAGCGTCGCTTCCAGAAGGTGTTTGTCGGTGAGCCCAGCGTCGAGGACACCATCGCCATCCTGCGCGGCTTGAAAGAAAAGTACGCGGTGCACCATGGCGTGGAGATCACCGACCCGGCGATTGTCGCCGCCGCCACGCTGTCGCATCGCTACATTGCTGATCGCCAGCTGCCGGACAAGGCCATCGATCTGATGGACGAAGCCGCCAGCCGCATCCGCATGGAAATCGACTCCAAGCCCGAAGAAATGGATCGGATGGAGCGCCGGCTGATCCAGCTCAAGATCCAGCGCGAAGCCTTGAAGAAGGAAAAGGACGCGCAGTCCAAGCAGCGCCTGAGCGATCTGGAAAGCGAAATCGACAGCCTGCAAAAGCAGTTCAGCGATCTGGAAGAAGTCTGGAAAGCCGAGAAGGCCACCCTGACCGGCGCCACCAAAATCAAGGAACAAATCGAACGCGCCAAGCTGGATCTGGAAGCCGCCCAGCGCAAGCAGGACTACGCGCGCATGAGCGAAATCCAGTACGGCCAGTTGCCGTCGCTGGAAAAGCAGCTCAATGCCGCGCAGGAAGCCGAGCAGAAGGGCTTCAAGTTGCTGCAGGACAAGGTGACCGACGAGGAAATCGCCGAGGTCGTTTCGCGCTGGACCGG
>Ga0160448_100470_pt1 | contig 13945 bp, 14 predicted proteins | sample HID1973M_E1MG_FD_108269 | JGI IMG/M metagenome (GOLD analysis project Ga0160448, IMG submission 108269) | Enriched mosquito-associated microbial communities from UW Madison campus, WI, USA - HID1973M_E1 MG | ecosystem: Host-associated > Arthropoda: Insects > Digestive system > Unclassified ...
CGCGGCGTGGAAATCACCGACGAAGTGGCCGATGGCCCGCAGTCGCTGGTGTTGCGCCAGGTCAGCAACGGCGTGGCCATCCGCATGGCCGTGTTGGAAATGCTGCTGGGCTGAGGCGCTACTGCGCCAGCATCGCGCGGCGCTTGCCGGCTTCCTTGGCCTGGTACATCGCGCGGTCGGCGCGCTCCAGCAGAGTGTCCAGCGATTCGCCCGGCAGCCAGCGGGCGATGCCGGCGCTGAAGCTCACCGACACGCGCGCATCGTCATACATGAAAGGCCGCTGCGACAGTCGCTGCTGCAGGCGCTCGACCGTATGCAGGGCTTCGTCCAGCGGCGCCTCGGGCAGCAGCAGGACAAACTCTTCGCCGCCAAAGCGGGCGATGGCATCGCTGCCGCGCAGACCGCCCTTGATCACCGCCACCACATGGCATAGCGCGGCGTCGCCACCCAGGTGGCCGTGGCGGGCGTTGATGGTGCGGAAGTCGTCCAGATCCAGCAGCGCCACGCATAGCGGCAGTTGGCCGCGATGCGCGCGGCCGGACTCGCGCTTGAACAGTTCGTCGAAGCCGCGCCGATTCAAGGCCTCAGTGAGTTGATCCACGCGCACCAGGTTGGAGACCGTGCGCAGTTCTTCTTCCAGCCCGGCCACGCGTTGCTCGGCGGCGTGCGCTTCCTCGCGCGCGGTCAGCAGATCGTCGCGCGCTTTCAGGGTCTGCGCCTGCAAGCGCGCGGTGTCGTCGAGAATGTCTTCCAAGCGCTTGCCAAGATCGGCGATGGTGCGGCTCTCGCGGATCGCCTGCGAGTGGTAGCTGATGCGGTCGTGCAGTTCGCCGGTGCTGTTGGCCATGCCGTCCAGGCGATCAACAAAGGTCACCATCATCTCGCGCATGGCGGTCTTGGATTCGTTGATGCCCTGCTTGAGCAGGCCTTGCTTGTAGATCACTTCGCGCAGGCCAGTGCGGGTTTGCTCCAGCGCATCGCGATTGAGCGGGCCGGCCAGCAGATTGCGCGCGGCGGCAATCTGGTCCTGCAGCCAGCTGCCGTCTTCCAGCAGCTCGCCGACATTTTCCAGCAGCAGGTCGAACAGGCTGCGCAGCAACACCTGTGCGTCGTTGACTTCGTGCGTGCGCAGGCCGACGGCGTGGCAGAGATCCTTGAGCTGCGCGTCCAGCGGCTCCAGCGTCTGGCCGCTCTGCCACAGGCGCAGGTGATCGGCGATGCGGTGCGACTTGAGCGCCAACGCATGGTCTTCGTGCAGCAGCACTTCCATGCCGGAGACCAGCGCGTGATGCAGCAGGTCGCGCAGGCGTTCGGCTTCGCTCAGGCTGCGGCCGTCGGCGTTGAGCGGTTCGTCCTGGATGGTGCGAATGTATTTGTCGATCAGGTGGCGCAGGCCGCGGCCGTAGTCCTGCCAGTCGGCGCTACGCTGCGCCGATTGCAGGCGCAGGCCCATGCCGCGCAGCTCGCCGGTCAGGCCGGCCACGCCATCGGCAAATGCGCCCAGCAGCGCCGGCGGATCCTCGGCCTTGGCGAACAAGGCCTGCAGCTCGACCGCACTGATGCTGGCGCCCTGGTTGGCGGCGGCGATCGTGGTGGCCATGCCGGTGCCGGTGGCGGTCCCCGCTCCGGACTTCGAGCGCGACCACAGGCGGCGGAAACCGCTGCCTGGACGGGCGGAAGCGTCGGTGGAGTCGGCCATAAAGGTCCTTTGCCGCAGCGGAAATTGGGGGGAGGCGGCTTGGTTATCGGCAGCTTGAGGCCGCGGTTGAGGCCGCTCGTCGCCTTCTCCCGGCAAACCGTGACCTCAGCCCGGATCGCGGTCGTGATCGCGGCCCAGATGGGCGCGCGCTTCTTCCAGCAGGGCCAGCTGTTGCCTGGCCTCGGGATGGCCGCCGGCGGCGGCGCTCTGCACCTGCTCCAGGCTGGGATGGCTGACGATCAGCACCAGGCTGCCGCAGCTGGGGCAGCTGTAGTCGGTGACCTCGGCGTGCAGCTCCATCGCCATGGCGCGGCTGTCGCCCTGCCAGCCACAAGCGCAGACCAACACGCGCTCGCGCCAGCCTTCGGTGAAATAGTCCTGCAGCAGTTCGGCCATGGGGGTCAGAGGTGTTGTTGGAACAGCCAGGTCCACAGCTCCGGCGTGGCGTAAGCCGGATCCCAGGAGAAGTGGTTGACGTTGGGGAATTCGGTGTAGTGCACGTCCGGTGCGTGCGCGGCCTGCAAGGCGGCGTACATGCGCCGCGACTGCGCCGGCGGCACGGCGTCATCCAGCGCGCCGTGGAAGATCCAGGTGGGAATGTCCTTGAGCTTGGCAGCGGCAGCGGCGAAGGGATCCGCAGCGCCGGCCACGCTGTGCGCTTCCATGCTGGGTCGCTTGTCGGTCCAGTCGACCGTCAGCCCACCGCAGATCGGCACCAGTGCGGCGTAGCGGGTGGGTTGCTGCAAGGCCAGTTCCCAGGCGCCGTAGCCGCCCATCGACAGACCGGTGAGATAGGTGCGCTTGGTATCGCCGCCAAACTCCTGCGTGGCCGCATCCAGCGCCGCCAGTGCGACCGGGCCTGACTCACCGGTCCACTCGGTGTCTTCCGGCGCCTGCGGAATCACCACGATCGCCGGGAAGTCCTGCATGTGCTGGCGCAGGTACTTGGGCAAGCCCACGGTGGCTTGCACCTCGTTGTCACGGCCACGCTCGCCAGAGCCATGCAGGAACAAGATGATGGGCGTGGGCTTCTGGTCCTGGCCGGCTTTGCGCGCCGGCACAAACACCTGGTAGCCATAGGTCTGGCCCGCCACCGTCACCTGGCGTTTGACGAACTCACCCTGCGTCCCCGCGTTCGACTCCGCCGTTGGCGTGGGCGTCGGCGCGCTGCTGCAACCAGTGGCCATCACCAAGGCGGCGGCAGGCAGGGCCATACAGATGAGACGACGCGTGTGGTTGGGCATGGCGGCATTCCCGGTGCGGACGTGGATGCGCAGGGTAGCGCGAGTCAGCCGCGCCAGAACACCCACCCGGCCACTGCCGCCACATGCAACGCAGTCACGCTCCAGAACGCAATGCGATAGCCCGCCTTGCGGGTCTTGTGGCGCAGCCATTGCTGCGCTGCGATAGCGCCAGGCCAGCCGCCCAGCAACTCCAGCACATGCAGAGCCGATTCCTGGGTACGCCAACGCCCGCTCTGCGCCGCGTGCTTGTCCAGGGCGTAAGCCACCCAGGTGATCGCCGACATCAGCAGCGGCACGCCGACGAATTCCAATGGCAAGCGTCGTGCGTTGATTGCCCATGCGAGCAGGGCGGCGTAGAGGACGATCAACAACCATTGGACGAAGGCGGGAATGGCGGGAGCGTGCGCAGTGGGCTTGCGTGGTGCGCGAGCAGCAGGCGTACGTGCGGGTGAGGCGGCACGTCGCACGCTGATGGCCTGCGAGCGTCCATCTGCTGCGCGCTGCTTCCGATACTTGACCCATTCACCGACTTCCGGGCGTCTACCGTCCTGTCGGTACTCGTGTACGTGGAAGAACAGACGTTCGGCGGACTCGCGCGGCTGGATGAATCCAAAGCCGCGATCGTCCTGCCATTCGATGACTTTGCCGAGCTGCTCGTCCATGCGTCGCACCTCTCAGGGCATTCCTGCTGGCTGATGAATCTGCAAAAAAAAACCCCGGCTCTGGGCCGGGGCGGGTGTCACAGGTCTTTGCGAAAGGTCTTAGGCTTACGCCCATTGGATCCCGTCGCCAACCTTGAGCAAATCCTAGGACCGAGATCGGGAAGAGTCAACTACTGAGTAGTCGCAATGCCCGCAACATTGAAGTACCACCCGATCCTCATCGATGACCTGATCAGCAATGAAAGGCTGGAAAGCTATAGAGAGGTTTTTTTACCGCAAGATGATATCGAGCTGATGGGGGCCTATCTGTGGAATGCCCATGTGTGTGGTGCTTTGTACCCCGTCATGGGAATTGCCGAGGTGACACTTCGCAATGCCATTGACCACGCATTACAACAAGCGCTGGGCAGCTTTTGGTGGGCCGGGAACAAGCTGAAATACCGTTCGTTCGCACCTGGCGCCATGCCGCCCATCGCGGTAGAGCGGGTGCGCGAGAATTTTTCCAAAGCTGCGAACAAGTATGTGCTGGAGAAGCGCAATCGCTACGGTGCTCGGGGGCGCATAGTGCCGAGTCATGCGGGTGTTATCGCCAAGACAGATTTTTCTACATGGGGCTTCCTGCTCTCCGACGAGTTCATGGGAAATGGTCTGATTTGGCCGAGCTGCCTGGGCAAGGTTTTCGCTGGCCCCTGGCCAAGCAATCAAGCACGAGTCACGCTGACGCGGGCACGTGACATGGTCACCAACGTGCGCGATTTCAGGAATCGGGTGTTCCATCACGAGCCGGCTTGGAAGCGGTACGGTGTTCGGACTGAGTCGGACGCCACGCATCATCTACAGGAAACGATCGACAAGATCGTCAGCCTGATTACCCTGATCCACCCCGAGAACCTGCGCTTGCTCGAGAGGAATGGACTTCTGCAGACCGCCCGACGCTCCTGCACCGTCCACGAAATCCGGAGATTCCAACACGCGGTGCGGGTTCACAACGTGAGCTCTTGGCGCACTTTCCGGCGTCTATTGAACCAAAGCGTAGCCAGCGACTCGGTCTTGAGCGCGCGATTCAACGTGGGCCAGCGTCGCCGCATCTTGTTGACGCCAGGCTGACCACAATCAGTGCAACAGAATCAGCGTCGCCAGGCCCAGGAAGCTCAGGAAGCCCATCACGTCAGTCACGGTGGTCAGGATCACGCCACCGGCCAGCGCCGGATCAAAGCCCAAGCGCTTGAGGGTGAGCGGGACCAGTACGCCGGCGGTGGCGGCGGTGAGCAGGTTGATGGTCAGCGCGCTGCCAATCACCAGCGACAAACCCACCTGGCGGAACCACAGGAACACGATCACGCCCAAGCCCAGGCCCAGGACCAGGCCGTTGATCAGCGCCACCGACAGTTCCTTCTTCAACAAGGTCATGGCGTTGGACGCGCCAATCTGACCCAGCGCCAGGCCGCGCACCATCAGCGCCAGCACCTGGGTGCCGGCGTTGCCGCCCATGCCCGCCACGATTGGCATCAGCGCGGCCAGGGCAACCAGCTTGGCGATGCTGCCCTCAAACTGGCCCACCACGCTGGCAGCCAGGAAGGCCGTGCACAGGTTGATGCCCAGCCAGATCAGCCGGCGGCGGAACGCGCGACGCACCGGCGAGAACAGATCCTCGTCCTCGTCCAGGCCGGCCGCGCTCATGGCCTGGTGTTCGGCCCGCTCGCGGATGATGTCGACCACGTCATCGATGGTGATGCGGCCGAGCAGGATGTTGTTATCGTCCACCACCGGCGCCGACACCCAGTCGTGATCCGAGAAGCCGCGTGCCACGTCGACGGCGCTGTCGCCGACATCGATGGCCGGTTGTTCGTCATCGATCAGGCGGTTGATGGGGGTGCTGTCTTCGTGGGTGACCAGCGAGGCCAGTGAGACCCGGCCCAGGTATTGGTGGCGACGGCTGACCACGAACAAATGGTCGGTGTGGTCGGGCAGCTCGCCGCGCAGGCGCAGGTAGCGCAGCACCACGTCGACGTTGACGTCGGCGCGCACGGTCACCACGTCCGGGTTCATCAAACGGCCGGCGGTGTCTTCCGGATAGGACAGCACCTGCTCGAGCCGTTCGCGGTTCTCGCGATCCATCGACTTGAGCACTTCGTCGATGACGGTGTCGGGCAGGTCTTCGACCAGGTCGGCCAGATCGTCGATGTCGAGGTCTTCGACCGCGGCGATGATTTCGTCCGGGTCCATCTCGGCCAGCAGGCTCTCGCGCACCTCGTCGCCGACGTGCACCAGCACCTCGCCGTCGTCTTCGGCATCGACCAGGCCCCAGACCACCTCGCGTTTGCCGGGAGGCAGCGATTCCAGCAGGTTGCCGATCTCGGCCGGCGCCAGCGTATTGACCAACCGGCGCACAGGGCCAAGCCGACCACTGTCCAGGGCATCGGACAGCAGGCGCAGTTGGCGCGCAGTTTTATCGTGGCGGACGGCTTCGGCCATTCGGTGCTCCGAAACGGGGCCGATCCGCAGGACGGATGCGACCGTGGCATCAGGTGTTCATGGCGCACATTATCGCGTGTCTATGCTGCGCATAGCCACCCCAAAGTTTGCTGCGCAAACCTTGGGCCCCGCTACGTACTTCCACACCCGTCGCGCCTGGACGGCGCTCGCCCTCTGACTCAGGGGGCTATAAGTGCGGCATGGCTTTGCGCTTAGTTATTTTTTTCGAGCCAGCGTTCGATGCCGGCGCGGTCGCGGGCTTGCAGCAGTTTGCTGCCTTGCGCTTGCAGCATGGCCCAGTCGCTGTCGCGGATGGCCTTGCGCAGTTCGAGCAGGGTGGCCGGGTGCAGGCTGAACTCGCGCAGACCCAGCGCCAGCAGCAGCTTGGCCAGGCGTGGGTCGCCGGCGGCTTCGCCGCACATCGCCACTGGCTTGCCGGCGTCGGCACCAATGGTGATCACGTGCCGCAGCAGCCGCAGCACGCCGGGGTGCAGCGGTGAGTACAACTCGCCCAGCGCCTCGTGATTGCGATCGGCGGCCAGCAGGTACTGCACCAGATCGTTGGTGCCAATCGAGACGAAGTCGACCGCATCAATGAAGCCGGCCATGGCGATGGCCGCGGCGGGTACTTCGATCATCGCGCCCAGCGCCACATTCTCGGCCACTTCATGGCCCTGCGCGCGCAGGCGGGTGGCGACCTTCTTGATTCGGCGTTTGACCAGCAGCACTTCCTCGCGGCTGCTGATCATCGGCACCAGGATGCGCACCTTGCCATAGGCCGATGCGCGCAGGATGGCGCGCAGTTGGGTGTCGAATACGCCGGTGTTGGCCAGCGACAGGCGTACGCCGCGCAGGCCGAGGGCGGGATTGTCTTCGTCGTCCATCACCAGGCCGGTGCGATCGGCCTTGTCCGCGCCCAGATCCAGGGTGCGGATGGTGACCGGCCGGCCGCTCATGCCCAGCACCACGTCGCGGTAGGTGCGGAACTGTTCTTCCTCATCCGGCAGCTCGTTGCGCTGCAGGAACAGGAATTCGGTGCGGTACAGGCCCAGGCCGGCCGCGCCCAGTGCATGCGCGCGGGCGACGTCGTCCAGGGATTCGGCATTGGCGTACAGCGCGATGTCCACGCCGTCGCGAGTGCGGCTGGGCTTGGAGCGCAGGCGCCCGAGTTCGCGTTCTTCGCGCGCCAGCTCACGCAGGCGGTTGCGGTAGTCGCGCAGATCGGCCGCATTGGGCTCGACCACGATCTCGCCGCTGGCGCCGTCGACGATGATCGCGTCGCCATCGTTGATCCGTTGCAGCGCTTGCGAGGCGCCCACTACCAGCGGCAGGTGCAGGCTGCGCGCCAGGATGGCGCTGTGCGAAAGCGTGCTGCCGGACAAGGTGATGATGCCAACCACACCTTGCGACTGCAGCTGCGCCAGCTCGGACGGGGCCACGTTGTCGCAGACCAGGATGTCGCCAGCCACGCCCTCGGCATCGACCGCGCGCTTTTGCAGGTGCGCATGGATGCGGCCAATCACATGGTCCAGATCGTCCATGCGGCTCTTGAGGTAGGCGTCGTCCATCTGATCGAACACCGCCGCCAGCTTGTCGCGCTGCAGGCGTAGCGCGTAGTCGGCGCCGTAGCGGCCGACGCGGATCAGTTCGTCCAGGCCGTGCAGCAGCTCCGGGTCATCCAGCAGCAGGGCGTGCAGATCCAGGAATTCGCCCACTTCCTTGGCCAAGGCGCCATGCAGGCGCGCACGCAGGCGCTGCATTTCTTCGCGAGTGGCATCCACCGCCTGGTGCAGGCGGCGCAATTCGGAGTCGACCTGGCCGGCGTTGATGCGTTGCTCGGCAACTTCCAGCGCATGCGGCAGACGGACCCGGGCGCGCCCCAGCGCGCTACCGCGCGATGCGCCATGGCCCGCCAGCACGCTCCGCATCAGGCGTCCTCGTCGAACCGTCGTTCGAACAGATCGGCCACGGCGTCGAGTGCGGCGACTTCATCCTCGCCATCGGCGCGGACAATGACCGGGGTGCCCTGGCCGGCGGCCAGCAGCATCACCCCCATGATGCTCTTGGCATTCACCTCGCGGCCTTTGGCAGCCAGCGTCACGTTGCACCGGTAGCCGGCAAGCGCCTGCACCAGTTTGGCGGTGGCCCGGGCGTGCAGACCCAGGCGGTTGGATACGGTGAGTTCGCGTTCAAGCATCGTCGTGAAGTACTCCATTGCGTGCACCGGCGGCAGCGGTTGCCGGTAGTTCGTCCAGTCCCTGTTCCGAATAGTTCATCACCCGCAACAACATCGGCAGGCTCAAGCCGGAGACCCGGCGCACCGGGGTGCCCAGGCGCGCGAGTCGTGCGGCAAGATTGCTCGGGCTGGCGCCGTAGAGATCGGTCAGCACCAGCACGCCTTGCCCGCCATCCACCCGTCGCAGCGCGGCCGAAGCCTGCGGCAACAAGGTGTCCAGTTCGGCATCGAAAGGCACTTCGAACGCTTCCGCTTTCAGCGGCAGCTGTCGCAACAGGGTGGTGGCGACCGCCAGGAACGACGCGCCAATGCCGGGGTGGGTGATCAGGAGAATGCCACAAGCCATGTCCGAACGTTAGCAGACGGTAATGACAGGCCGGAAGCGTGATCGATGGGACAAGGTGTTTGTCCGGTGGGCAAATCGGCCGGACGGTGACGGCCGGCGCAGAAATCGGTTACCGGCTAGTCCAGCTCGCGGTGGAAGGTGGCCACTTCTTCCCAGCCCTGGTTGCGTGAATGCTGGGCCAGGGTTTCGGCCAGATAGACCGAGCGGTGCTTGCCGCCGGTGCAGCCAAAGGCGATGGTGACGTAGCTGCGGGTCTCGCCGCGCAGACGCGGCAGCCAAGTGTCCAGGAACTGGCTGACCTGGCCGACGTACTCGTTGACCTCCGGCTGCTGGCGCAGGTACTCGCGTACTTTCGGATCGCGTCCGGAGTAAGGGCGTAATTCCGGATTCCAATGCGGATTGGGCAGCACCCGCGCATCGAACACGAAATCCGCATCGGCCGGCACGCCGCGCTTGTAGGCAAAGGATTCGAACAGCAGCGACAACGCCGCGCCGCGATTGAGCGCGAACTCGGCGATGATGCGCCGGCGCAGCTGGTGCACGTTGAGCTGGGTGGTGTCGATCACCACGTCGGCGGCATCGCGCAGCGGCGCGACGATCTCGCGTTCGCGCTTGATGCTTTCCTGCAGCGACAGGCCGGTGTTGCCGAGCGGATGGCGGCGGCGAGTATCGGAGTAGCGCCGCAGCAAAACGTCGTCGTGCGCGTCGAAGAAGATCAGCGTACCTTCCAGTCCGAGCTGGGCCAACGCCGCGCGCCATTGCGCCAGCTTGCCGAGATCGTTGTTGCGGCTGCGCACGTCGATACCCACGGCAATCTTCTGCGGCAGGGTGTCATCGCGCATCAGGCTGCGCACGAACGGCGGCAGCAACTCCACTGGCAGGTTGTCGACGCAGTAGTAGTCCAGATCTTCGAAGGTCTTCAACGCCACCGACTTGCCCGAACCGGACAGGCCGCTGACGATCACGACCGTGGGCGGCGCCGCACGCACCGACAGCGGGATTTCCTCATCCGACACCGGCGGCTGGCTCATGGCGTGCTGCGTTCCAACAGGTTGCTGTGGCGGGCGATGAACATCGCGGCCGGGTCGATGCCCTTGGTGCGCAGGATGTGCAGGCGGGTGGCGGCCTCGGTCAGCACGGCCAGGTTGCGGCCGGGCATCACCGGCAAGGTGATCAGCGGCACGTCCAGGTCGAGCACGTGGCGGGTGCCGGAGTCGCCGGTCAGGCGCTCATAGCCATGCGGATTGGGTTCGGTCATGGGCCGGGTCAGGTGCACGATCAGGCGCAGGTATTTGTTCTTCTTGACCGCGGTGTCGCCAAACATCTCGCGCACGTTGAGCACGCCCAGGCCGCGCACTTCCAGCAGGTCCTGCAGCAGTTCCGGGCAGGTGCCGTCGAGCACGTCCGGGGCGATCTGGGTGAACTCCGGGGCGTCATCGGCGACCAGTCGATGGCCACGGCTGAGCAGTTCCAGCGCCAGCTCGCTCTTGCCCGATCCGGCCTCGCCGGTGATCAGCACGCCAATGGAGTAAATCTCCATGAAGACGCCATGCAGGGTGACCCGCGGCGCCAGCGTGCGCGCCAGGTGATAGGACAGGTGGTTGAGCAGTTCGTGGCCGCGCTTGGGCGAAATCCACAGCGGGGTGTCGCTTTCGTTGGCGGCCTCGCGCAGATCTTCCGGGCAGGACTGGTTCTTGCTGATGACCAGGGCCAGCGGGCGGAAATGGATGATCTTCTCGATGATTTCCCAGCGCTGGCGCGAGTCCAGTGAGTCCAGCCAGGACAGCTCCTCGCTGCCCAGGATCTGCACCTTGTTGGGGTAGACCGCATTGAGATAGCCGGCCAACGAGGGCCGGCGGGCGATGGTGTCGCCGGCTTCCAGTACGCGGTTCTCGCCTTTTTGTCCGGCGACCCAGCGCAGGGCCAGCTTTTCTTTCTGCTGCTCGAAGAGCTCGCGGGCGGTGATACTGGTATTCATCATGCGCACGAGTGTAATGCGGGCGGGCGCAGTCCGCGACCGGGCGGGCCGGCCGCTATGGGCGGGCACGAAAAAGGCGGGGCAACGGCCCCGCCTTCTGTCGGTGGTGGCAACGCGGTGTCTGCGTGCCGGGGAAGGGACTTAAGTGAAAGCTTCGCTGCGAACGCTCACGCGTTGCACGTCGGTGCGCTTTTCCTTGTGCTTGACCAGCAGGCGATCGAGCTTGTCGGCCAGCATGTCGATGGCGGCGTACATGGTCTGCGCACCGGCATCGGCGTGCAGCGGCTTGCGGCCAGCAACAGTGAGAGTCGCTTCGGCGACGTAGTCGGGTTTGCGGGTACAGAGTTGGGTACGGACCTCGAAGGGTTGGTCGAAATGGCGCTCCAGCCGCTTCAACTTGGTTTCGACGTACTCACGCAGTGCGGGAGTGACTTCGATTTCATGGCCGTAGGTCTCGATACGCATCGCTTGCCTCCTTATGTCGTGGAAATGCAGCGTGAAGGCGCTGCATGGAACGTGTTGCCAGTGTCTGACAACGGAATCAGCTCTGAGGTTCCGGCGGTCTCCGCAGCACGACGATTTGTCGTGATCCAAACATGGACCCGATCGGCGCGCGGATCAAGCGCAAACGTGCGTGTTCAGTCCAGGCGGACGCGTTCGTGCGACGAAAGAATGTGCAGGGCTTCACGGTACTTGGCGACCGTGCGCCGTGCGACCGGCACGCCCGAGGCCTTGAGCAGGTCGGCCAGCTTGGCGTCAGACAAGGGCTTGCGTGGGTTTTCCTGATCCACCAGGCGCTTGATCATGGCCTGGATGGCGGTACTGGAGGCCTCGCCGCCGCCGTCGGTGTCGATGCCGGAGGCGAAGAACGACCTCAAAGCCAGCGTTCCACGCGGCGTACGCACGTATTTGCGAGCGATGGCGCGTGAAACCGTGGATTCGTGCAGGCCGACCTCGGCCGCCACTTCGCGCAGGGTGAGCGGACGCAGGGCCTGCTCGCCAAACTCCAGGAAAGCCGATTGCTGGCGAATCAGGCAACGGGTGACCTTGAGCAGGGTTTCGCCGCGGGCTTCCAGACTCTTGAGCAACCAGCGAGCTTCCTGCAGATGGCCCTTGAGATAGCCGGCGTCGCTCTCGCCGCATTGGCGAATCATCTGCTCATAGCCACGATGGATGCTGATGCGCGGCAGGGTATTGCCGGCCAGTGCCGCGCGCCAGACGCCGCGCTGGCGCCAGACCACGCAGTCCGGCACCACGTAGGTATCGCCGCTCAGTTCGCCGATCTGCGCGCCCGGTTTGGGGTCCAGCGTGCGCAGCAGTTGCACCGCGATTTCCACCTCGGCCGGCGGTCGCTTCAGTTCGTTGGCCAGGCCGGCCACGCCGCTGCGCGGCAAGCGCTCCAGCGGGCCGTCGGCAATGCGGATGGCCAGCGCCTTGCCAGGCGTGTCGTCGCTTAGCACGGACAACTGCAGGTGCAGGCACTCGCCCAGATTGCGGGCGCCGATGCCGACCGGGTCAAAGCGCTGCAACTGATGCAGCACCACCAGGATTTCGTCTTCGTTGGCTTCGATATCCGGGCGCAGCGTTTCGGCGATGCCGGCCAGCGATTCGCGCAGGTAGCCGTCTTCTTCCAATGCGTCGATTAGTGCGGTGCCTATGCGGCGGTCACGCGCAGACAAATGCGACAAGTGCAATTGCCAGAGCAAGTGATCGCGCAGGGTGTCGGCTTCGGCCATGCGTTCGGCGGCGCTGCCGGTATCGTCGTCGTCATCGAAAGAGCCGCCGCCGCCGGTGCTGGTCCAGGGACCGTCGTCCGGCGACCAGTCATCATCGGCGCCGTCGCGATCACGTTCGCGCTCGCCTTCGCCTTCGGTGCTTTCACCGGGCGGGCTGTCGTCATTGCCTTCGCTTGTGCCGGGCCCGTCGCCCGGGCCGTCTTCGGCCCAGTCCAGCAAGGGATTGGATTCAACCGCCTGGGTGATCTCCACTTCCAGTTCGGCGGTGGACATCTGCAAAAGACGGATGGCCTGACGCAACTGCGGCGTCATGACCAACTGCTGTCCCAGCGATGTCTGGAGGCGTGTCTTCATCCGTTGTCCGGGCAATGCTGCGGGAGCTGGCCAAGCCCGGACCGGGTGCCGTCCTTACAGACGGAAGGTTTCCCCCAGGTACACACGGCGCACATCGGGATTGGCCAGCAACGCGTCTGGTGCCCCCTGCGCCAGTACGCTGCCTTCGTTGAGGATATACGCCCGGTCGCAGATTCCCAAGGTCTCGCGCACGTTGTGGTCGGTGATCAACACGCCGATACCGCGATTCTTGAGGTGTTTGACGATGCGCTGGATCTCGCCGACCGAAATCGGGTCGACGCCGGCAAAGGGTTCGTCCAGCAGCATCAGGCGCGGGCGGGCCGCCAGCGCGCGGGCGATTTCGCAGCGACGGCGTTCGCCACCGGACAGGCTGGCGCCCAGCTGCTCGGCCACATGGCTGATCTGCAGCTCGTCCAACAGCGAAGCCAGCTCGCGCTCGATGCCCTCGCTGTCCAGGTCCTCGCGCAGCTCCAGCACCAGTCGGATGTTGTCGGACACGGTCAACTTGCGGAACACCGATGGCTCCTGCGGCAGGTAACCCACGCCCAGCTTGGCGCGCTTGTACATGGGCTCGGCGGTGATATCCACGCCGTCCAGCTCAATCTTGCCGGCGTCGGCGGCCACCAGGCCGACGATCATGTAGAAGCAGGTGGTCTTGCCGGCGCCATTGGGGCCGAGCAGGCCGACCACTTCGCCCGCATCCAGGGTCAGGCCGAATTCGCTGACCACCTTGCGCTGGCGATAGCTCTTGCGGAGTCCTTGCGCGATCAGCATTACTTCTTGCCCTGTGGCTGAGCCGGCGCCGGCGCGGTCTTGGCCTTGATGACCGTGGTCACCCGGCTGCCGTCGCCACCGCTTTCAATGTTGCCGCTCTTGGTGTCGTAGACCATCTTCTGGCCGCGGTTGGACCCGCGCGCCGAGGTCACCGTGTAGTTGCCGATGAAGGTGATGATCTCGGTCTTCATGTCGTACTCGACGCGATCGGCGCTGGCGTCCATCCAACTGCCATCGTCCATCTGCTGCTTCATCTTGACTTGCTTGCCGGTGAAGATGGCGCGGGTGATCTCGCCGCCATCCATATAGATGTCCGCCGCGGCAGAGCTGATCTGCAAGGTGCCCTGGGTGACGTTGACGCCACCGGTCAACACGGTCTTGCCGTCGCCCTGGAAGGAGCCGGACTGCTTGCCCGCGTCGATGGACATGTCCTGGTTGCGA
>Ga0160448_100472_pt1 | contig 13914 bp, 8 predicted proteins | sample HID1973M_E1MG_FD_108269 | JGI IMG/M metagenome (GOLD analysis project Ga0160448, IMG submission 108269) | Enriched mosquito-associated microbial communities from UW Madison campus, WI, USA - HID1973M_E1 MG | ecosystem: Host-associated > Arthropoda: Insects > Digestive system > Unclassified ...
CACGCGCAGGGTGAAGTCGCGGGTTTGCGATTCAATGCGGCCGGCCGGCAGCTCGATGTTTTCGCGGCGCAGCGCCGCTTCCACGTCGCTGGCGGTGATGCCGCGCGCGGCCATCGCCGCGCGGTCCAGCCAGATGCGCATGGCGTAGCGTTGCGCGCCGCTGATGCGCACCTGCGCCACGCCGTCCAGCGCCGACAGCTGATCGACGATGTAGCGATCGGCGTAGTCGGTCAGCTGCAGGGTGTCCATCTTGGTGGAACTCATGTTCAACCAGAGGATCACGTCGGCGTCGGCTTCGACCTTCTGAACTTCCGGCGGGTCGGCTTCTTCGGGCATGCGATCCATGACCCGGCTGACCTTGTCGCGCACGTCATTGGCCGCAGCTTCGATGTCGCGGCTCAGGGTGAACTCGATGGTGACCTGCGAGCGACCATTGGAGCTGCGCGACTCGATGGTCTCGATGCCTTCGATACCAGCCAGTGCGTCTTCCAGGATCTGGGTGACGCGGGTTTCCACCACCGCCGCCGAGGCGCCCGGATAGGTCACGTCCACCGACACCACCGGCGGATCGATATTGGGCAGTTCGCGCAGGGTCAGGCGCAGGAAGGACATCACGCCCAGCACGATCAGCAACAGGCTCATCACCACGGCCAGCACCGGCCGCTTGATCGACAGGTCCGAGATTTTCATCGCTCAGCCTTGCTTGGCGGCGGCAGGTGCGGCCGGGGTGGGCTTGCCGTCTTCGCCGCCTTCGGTGATGCGCGCACCGGGGCGCAGCTTGCCGGTGCCGTCGATGACGATGCGATCGCCGGCCTTCAGGCCCTGGGTGATCTCGACCACGCCTTCGCGACGCACGCCGGTTTCCACCTTGGCCTGCTCGACCGTGCTGTCCGGCTTGACCCGGTAGGCGAAGGAATCACGCCCCACCTGGACCACCGCGATTTCCGGGATCACCAGCGCTTGCCGCGAAGGGCGGAACAGGTTGACGTCCAGCAGCAGGCCCGGGCGCAGTGCGCGATCCGGATTGTCGAAGGTGGCGCGCACGGTCACCGCGCGGGTGGCCGGATCGACGCGCGCGTCGATGGTCTCGACCTTGCCCTCGAAGGTGCGACCCGGATAGGCCGCCGTGACCGCCGAGACCGCATCGCCGGCATGGATGGTGGCCAGCGCCGCTTCCGGCACCTGGAAGTCCACATACATGCGCGAGATGTCGTCGAGCGTGGCGATCACCGTGGTCGGGGTGATCAGCGAGCCTGGGCTGACCTGGCGGATGCCGAGCACGCCGGCAAACGGCGCGCGCACGCTGCGATCGCCAATGTCGGCCTTCATCTGCGCCACTCGCGCGGCGGCGGCATCGCGCAGCGCCAACTGGGTGTCCAGGGTCGAGCGCGCCACCAGCTGCTGCTGGGCCAGTTCCTGCTGACGGTTGTACAGGCGCTGGGCCTCGGCATAGGTGGCGGCGGCCTGCTCCAGCGAGGCCTGCGCGGCATCACCGCGCAAGGTCACCAGGGTCTGCCCGGCGCGCACGTCCTGGCCGCTTTCAAAGTGCACGTCCTGGACGATTTCGCTGACCTTGGCGGTCAGGGTCACGGACTCGTTGGCCTTGGCCGTGCCCAGTGCTTCCAGGCTGTCGTTCCAGGACGAGGTCTGCACGACCCGGGTGGTGACCAGCACCGGGCGATCACCGCCCTGCCCGCCAGCACCGCCCGCCTGCGCGTTCTTGTCGCCACACGCCGACAGCAACAACAACGCAGCCGCGACGGGAATCGCGCGCCAACCGCTTCCACTCAGCATGTAGGAGTCCGTAATGATCGTTATCTAGCGAAGTGTACCTTTACGCCATGAACGATTTGAGGCATCCAGGCGTTGACAAGGGCATGACTGATGACCCTTGTCAGGTGCCGAAACGCTACGCCAATCCCAGTTTCTCCAGGACCCGCTGGGCCAGCCGTTCCGGGCTTTCAGTGCCGGCATCCAGCCGCAGGTCTGGATGTTCCGGTGCTTCGTAGGGCGAGTCAATGCCGGTGAAGTTGGGAATCTGGCCGGCACGCGCCTTTTTGTAGAGGCCTTTGACGTCGCGCTCTTCGGCCAGCGCCAACGGCACGTCGACGAAAATCTCCAGGAATTCGTCGTCGCCAAAACGCTCGCGCGCCATCTGCCGCTCGGCGCGGAACGGCGAGATGAAGCTGACCAGCACGATCAAGCCGGCGTCGGTCATCAGCTTGGCCACTTCGGCGACGCGGCGAATGTTTTCCACACGGTCTTCCGGTGTGAAGCCGAGATCGCGATTGAGCCCATGGCGCACGTTGTCGCCATCGAGCAGGAAGCTATGGAAGCCCAGCGAGTGCAGGCGCTTGTCGACCAGGTTGGCGATGGTCGACTTGCCGGCGCCGGACAGGCCGGTGAACCACAGCACCCGCGGCGACTGACCCTTGATGCGCGCACGCGCGGCCTTGTCCACGTCCAGATGTTGCCAGTGTACGTTGCCTGCGCGGCGCAGCGCGAAGTCGAGCGTGCCGGCGGCCACCGTGCGGTTGCTCTGCCGATCAATCAGGATGAAGCCGCCCAACGTGCGGTTGCGCGCGTAGGGCGCAAACACCACTGGCTCTTCCAGGCTCAGATTGCAGTAGCCGACTTCGTTCAACTCCAGTCGCTTGGCGGCCAGGTGTTCCTGCGTGTTGACGTCGACGCGATGCTTGATCTCGCTGACCGTGGCCGACACGGTGCGCGTGCCAATCTTCAACCAGTACGGTCGGCCCGGCAGCAAGGCGGCATCGTCCATCCACAGCACATGCGCGGCGAATTGATCGGCCACTTCCGGCGGATCATCGGCGGCGGCGATTACGTCGCCGCGACTGATGTCGATTTCATCGGCCAGGGTCAGCGTGACTGCCTGGCCGGCACCGGCCTGCGCCAGTTCGCCATCCGGTCCCAGTACCTGGGTGACGGTCGAGCGCCGGCCCGACGGCAAGGCCACCACTGCATCACCTGCCTGCACGCGGCCTGCAGCGACGGTGCCGGCAAAGCCGCGAAAATTCTGATGCGGACGATTGATCCACTGCACCGGCAGGCGCAGGCCGCTGGTGTCTTCCGCGCCCTCCAGCGACACCGTGTCCAGGTGTTCGAGCAGGCTCGGCCCGGAGTACCACGGCGTGCGCGCCGAGCGCTCGATCAGGTTGTCGCCTTCCAGCGCCGACAGCGGCAGGCACAGCACGTTGGCAATGCCCAACTGTGCGGCCAGCGCCTGGTATTGCTGAGCGATCTCGTCGAACACCGCCTGGTCGAAACCGACCAGGTCCATCTTGTTCACCGCCAGCACCACCTGCTTGATGCCCAGCAGCGAGACGATGTAGCTATGCCGACGCGTCTGCGTCAGCAAGCCCTTGCGTGCGTCCACCAGCACCACCGCCAGATCCGCGGTGGAGGCGCCGGTGGCCATGTTGCGGGTGTACTGCTCATGGCCGGGGCAGTCGGCGACGATGTACTTGCGCTGGTCGGTGTCGAAGTAGCGGTAAGCCACATCGATGGTGATGCCCTGCTCGCGTTCGGCGGCCAGGCCATCGAGCAGCAGCGCATAGTCGATCTCGCCGCCGCGCGTGCCGTGGCGCTGGCTGTCTTTCTCCAGCGCGGCCAGTTGATCGTCGAACAGGCGCTTGCTGTCATGCAGCAGCCGGCCAATCAGCGTGCTCTTGCCGTCGTCCACGCTGCCGCAGGTGATGAAGCGCAACAGCGGTTTGGCTTCGTGCTGCTTGAGGTAGGCGGCGATGTCGGTGGCTGCGCTCATCAGAAGTAGCCTTCCAGCTTCTTCTTCTCCATCGACGCGGAAGGATCTTGATCGATCACCCGACCCTGTCGTTCGGAAGAGGTGGCTACCAGCATCTCGGCAATGATCTTCTCCAGCGTGTCGGCTTCGGATTCGATCGCGCCGGTGAGCGGATAGCAGCCCAGCGTGCGAAAGCGCACCTTCTTCAGCTGCGGCGTTTCGCCGGGCGCCAGCGGCAGGCGCTCGTCGTCGACCAGGATCAGTGCACCGTCGCGCTCCACCACCGGCCGCTCGGCGGCCAGGTACAACGGCACCACCGGAATCCGCTCGCGGTAGATGTACAGCCAGATATCCAGCTCGGTCCAGTTGGACAGCGGGAATACGCGCACGCTCTCGCCCTTGTGGATGCGCGCGTTGTACAGGTCCCACAGCTCGGGGCGCTGGTTCTTGGGATCCCAGCGATGCTTGTCATTGCGGAACGAGAACACGCGCTCCTTGGCGCGCGACTTCTCCTCGTCGCGGCGCGCACCGCCGATGGCGGCGTCGAAGCCAAACTGATCCAGCGCCTGCTTCAGGCCCTGGGTCTTCATGATGTCGGTATGCACGGTGGCGCCATGGCTGATCGGCCCAATGTCCTGGGCGATGCCATCGGGGTTGATGTGCACGCGCAGGTCGACGCCGGTTTCGGCGGCGCGCTGATCGCGGAAAGCGATCATCTCGCGGAACTTCCAGCGCGTATCCACGTGCAGCAGCGGAATCGGCGGCCGCCCCGGCGCGAACGCCTTGAGCAGCAGGTGCAGCAACACCGAGCTGTCCTTGCCCACGGAGTACAACAGCACCGGGTTGCCGAACTCGGCGGCGACCTCGCGCAGGATATGGATGCTTTCGGCTTCCAGGCGGTCCAGGTGGGACAGGTCCAACGTAGGCAGGCGGGCGTGGGCGCTCATCAATTCAGCGGTTGGGTGGAAGGAATAAGCCGGCGCAAAGCGTACCAGCTGACGCCGCAGTACCCGCCTGGAGGCCGGCCAGCATCCCCGCCCCGGCCCCGCGCTGGAAATAAGCCCAAGCGATAAGGCCATAACCAGACGTCCTTTCTGCCTGGCACAACGAGTTTCTAACATCGGCCTTCCACTCCGCGCAAAGCGATTGCCGCGATGACCGCTACTCCCAACGCACTGGCGCCCAGCCCCTTGGCCGAGGAGCGCCGTGTGCTGTTGGCCCGGCTGGTCGACGGCCTGGACGCGCCGACCCTGTGGTGGCTGTCCGGCTACACCGCCGGTCTGGCCCAGGGCCAGCACGCGCCGCAGCTGGCGGTATTGCCGGGGGGCGCGGCCGCTGTCGGCCAGCGCCTGACCGTGCTCTACGGCAGCCAGACCGGCAACGCCCGTCGCGCCGCCGAGCAAGTGGCGCAGGAAGCCGAAGCCGCCGGCCTGCAGGTACGCCTGCTGCGCGCCGACGCCTACGCCACCCGCGAACTGGCCAACGAACGCCTGCTCTATGTGGTGATCAGCACCCAGGGCGAAGGCGATCCGCCGGATGACGCCATTGGCCTGGTCGAGTTCATCAGCGGCAAGCGCGCCCCCAAGTTGCCCGAGCTCAAGTACGCCGTGCTCGGCCTGGGCGATTCCAGCTACGCCGATTTCTGCGGCATCGCCCGTCGCCTCGATACGCGTCTGGCCGAGCTGGGCGGGCAGCGCCTGTTCGACGCCGGCCTGGCCGATCTGGACATCGACACCGTCGCCACGCCTTGGCGCGCGCAGGCCTTGCAGCACGCACGCGAGCTGCTCAAGACCGCTGCTGCGCCGCTGGCCACGGTGACCCCGCTGCGTCCGGCGCATGCCGCCGCGTGGACGCCGGACAAGCCCTACGCCGCCGAGCTGCTGGCCAACCAGAGCATCAGCGGCCGCGAGTTCAAGGGCGCGCGCTACGGCCAGCATGGCGAGCGTGGCAAGGACGTGCGACATATCGAATTGTCGCTGGCCGGCAGCGGGCTGCTGTACGAACCCGGCGATGCACTGGGCATTCGTCATCGCAACCCGGATGTGCTGGTCGATGCCGTGCTGGCTGCGTTGCGCCTGGACGGTGAGAGCGTGGTCGAGCACGAGCAGCGCGCGCTGCCGCTGCGCGAATGGCTGGCCTCGCGGCGCGAACTGACCCGGCTGTCGCGCCCATTCCTGGCCGAGCACGCCGCCGCCGCGCGCGCCGAAGATTTGAATGCGCTGCTCGCCCCCGGCCAGCAAGCCGGGCTGGCGCAGTTGCTGCAAACCCACCAATTGGTCGACGTGCTGCGCCGCTGGCCCGCCGGCTGGGATGCATTGGAACTGGTCGCGGCGCTGCGTCCGCTCACGCCGCGTCTGTACTCCATCGCCTCCAGCCGCAAGCGCGTGGGCGAAGAAGCGCATCTGACCGTGGACGTGTTGGCCTACCAAGCCTTCGATCAGCCGCATCTGGGTGCGGCCAGCGGATTCCTGGCGCAGTTGCAGGAAGGCGAACCGGCGCCGATCTACATCGAAGCCAACGAACGCTTCCGCGTGCCCGCCGACGGTGCACGCGACCTCCTGATGATTGGTCCAGGCACTGGCGTGGCGCCGTTCCGCGGCTTCGTGCAGGAACGCGCCGAGACCGGCGCCAGCGGCCGCAACTGGCTGTTCTTTGGCGCCCAGCATTTCAACCGCGACTTCCTCTACCAGTCCGAGTGGCAGGACGCGCTGCGCAAGCGCGAGCTGCATCGGCTGTCGCTGGCGTTCTCGCGCGACCAGGCCGACAAGGTTTACGTGCAGCACCGCTTGCGTGCGCATGCGCGCGAGGTTTACGACTGGCTGGAGAACGGCGCGCATCTGTATGTCTGCGGCGCCATTGCCATGGGCAAGGACGTGCACGCGACCCTGTTGGATGTGGTGGCCGCACAACGCGGCACCGATGCCGAAGGCGCGGCCGAATACCTGTCCAAGCTGCAGTCGGAGGGGCGCTATGCGCGCGATGTGTACTGATTCCCCGCCTCCCCTCTCCCCGTTGTTCCACCCCTAATCCTTCGATCACCTCTCCATGTCCAGCCACTCCGTAGAAGACATCAAATCCGAAAGCCGACGCCTGCGGGGTAGCCTGCTGGACAGCCTGGCCGATCCGGTGACCGGTGCGCTGCGCGAGTCGGACCAGACCCTGATCAAGTATCACGGCAGCTACCAGCAGGACGATCGCGACCTGCGCGATGAGCGCCGCCGGCAGAAGCTGGAGCCGGCCTTCCAGTTCATGATCCGCACGCGCACGCCCGGCGGTGTGGTCAGCCCGGAGCAGTGGCTGAAGCTGGATGCCATCGCCACCCGCTACGCCAATCACTCGCTGCGCATCACCACCCGCCAGGCCTTCCAGTTCCATGGCGTGATCAAGCGCGAACTCAAGCCGACCATGCAGGCGATCAATGCCGCGTTGATCGACACCCTGGCTGCCTGCGGCGACGTCAACCGCAACGTGCTGGTGGCGGCCAATCCGCTGCTCTCGCGCGCGCATGCGCAGGTGCAGAACTGGGCCGCGCGTCTGTCCGAGCACTTGTTGCCCAACACCCGCGCCTACTACGAAATCTGGCTGGACGAAGAGCGCGTGGCCGGCAGCGGCGAGGAAGAGGAGCCGATCTACGGCGCCACCTACCTGCCGCGCAAATTCAAGATTGGCTTTGCGGTCCCGCCGATCAACGACGTCGACGTGTTCGCCAACGACCTGGGCTTCATCGCAATCCTGGAAGACGACCAGCTGGCCGGCTTCAATCTGGTCATTGGCGGCGGCATGGGCGCTACCCACGGCGATGCCGAAACCTACCCGCGCGTGGGCAACGTGGTCGGCTTCCTGCCGCCGGAGCGCCTGCTGGACGTGGCCACCGCCGTGGTCACCACCCAGCGCGACTTCGGCAACCGCGAGCTGCGCAAGCGCGCGCGCTTCAAGTACACCATTGATGATCACGGCCTGGAGAAAATCGTCGCCGAGATCGAAGCCCGCGCCGGCTTCTCGCTCTTGCCGGCGCGCGCCTTCGAGTTCCACCACAACGGCGATCGCCTGGGCTGGGTCGAGGGCGAAGACGGTCGCTGGCACCTGACCCTGCACTTCTTCGCCGGCCGCATTGCCGACACCGCCCAGCACAGCCACCTGACCGGCCTGCGCGAGATTGCCCGCGTGCATCGCGGCGAATTCCGCATGACCGCCAATCAGAACCTGGTGGTGGCCGGCGTGCCCGGCGGCGAACGCGAACGCATCGAGGCGCTGGTGCGCACGCACGGTCTGGACGATGGCCGTCGTCTGGGCACCGCCTTGGCGCGTGCGGCGGTGGCCTGCGTGGCGCTGCCCACCTGCGGCTTGGCAATGGCCGAGGCCGAACGCTACCTGCCCGATTTCAGCGCACGTCTGCAGCCGCTGCTGGAACAGCATGGCCTGGGCGAAACGCCGATCGTGCTGCGCATCTCCGGTTGCCCCAATGGCTGCTCGCGCCCTTACCTGGCCGAGATCGCGCTGGTCGGCAAAGCACCCGGCCGCTACAACCTGATGCTGGGCGGCGACCGCCGTGGCCAGCGCTTGAACACGCTGTATCGCGAAAACATCACCGAGCCTGAAATCCTCGCCGCACTCGATCCGCTACTGGCGCGCTATGCCGGTGAGCGCGACGGCGATGAAGGTTTCGGCGACTTCCTCCATCGCAGCGGCGAAATCGCCCTGCCGAGCTATCCCACCCACCGTCAGATTGCTTTGGAACTGCACGCATGAGCGCGCCGCAACCCGTAGACCTCCCCGCCCAAGGCGAAGACATCGCCAGCACCAATGCCGCGCTGGAAGCGCTCAGCGCCGAACAGCGCGTGGCCTGGGCGCTCGCCAATGGACCGGCGCAACCGGCGATGTCATCCAGTTTTGGCGCTCAAGCGGCGGTGCTGCTGCACATGCTCAGCCGGCAGCGGCCGGACGTACCCGTAATCTTGGTCGACACCGGCTATCTGTTCCCCGAGACCTACCGCTTTGCCGACGAGCTGGTGGAGCGGCTCAAGCTCAACCTGCACGTGTACCGCCCGCTGGTCAGCCGCGCCTGGATGGAAGCGCGCCACGGCCGCTTGTGGGAACAAGGCCTGGTCGGCATCGAGCAGTACAACAACCTGCGCAAGGTCGAGCCGATGCGCCGCGCCCTGGCCGATCTCGACGTCGGCACCTGGTTCACCGGCTTGCGCCGCAGCCAGGCCAGCAGCCGCGCCAACGCGCCGATTATCGAATGGCGCGGCACCCGCCTCAAGGTCAATCCCATCGCCGACTGGACCGACCGCGACGTCTGGCGATACCTCAAGCGTCACGACCTGCCGTATCACCCGCTGTGGGAAGAAGGCTATGTCTCGATTGGCGACTTCCACACCACCAAGCGCTGGGAACCGGGCATGCGCGAGGAAGACACGCGCTTCTTTGGCTTGAAGCGGGAGTGTGGTTTGCATTTGGATGTCTGATGACGGCCTTGCGTCATAAGGAGCGTCATTGGAGCCAATACCAAACTGTCAGTTGGCTCTGCGATACCGCCACATGACTATCCACCTTCCCATCACCATGCTGCATCTTGGCACAGTGATATACCCGAATGTCGGCAAGCTGCTCTTTGCGGCCTGAAGCGGTCAAAGCTTTAGGCCACCAACGTGCAAGTTTCTGCGTGCGCCCGAACTTCGGGAAGTCGGGATCATCGACGACATTACACTGATCGAGAAATGTCAGGAGATCATTTCCGACATACTGGAACCTCATCCATACCTCATTGGTGTCAACGTAGTACGACACTCGAATGTTGTACGCGCTCGCAGGCAGGCTTTGCGGCAACCACCCTCGCCCAAACGTTCCGGCGGCCTCAGCCTGCTTACGCGTTGCGTAATGTTCGTTCCTCGGCTTGACCTCGCCATCCGAGCAGCGTGACAGGGCACTGACTGCCAATAAAAGTCCGACAATGGGTGCAAGGATCCAGCTAGCTTTCATGGGTATGGCATCCCGATCGGCTTGTAGGTAGCGCATGCGGAGGTGCAAACCTTTCCTGCACGCCCCGCTCGCAAACCTGTGAGGTTTGCAGCCCTGTCCGCATCGCATTCTTCTCTTGGATTGCCATGACGATACTGCTGATTGAGCTCCCTCAAGTGTCCTGCCGCACCAGCTATTGCAGCCTCTTCTTCTCCAAGGCTGGCAGCCTCACACATTGCCATGCAATGGTAGAATTTGTCTGATCCAATCCATCTCTTCGCCTGCATTTCATTCGCATGCCGATACAGTATTTCTTTGACGGTTCCCACTGGAATTCTTGGTGGCTTGCCTGGAGGCTTGAAGCCTCCCAGGCGATCTTGCAAGCCTAAGGGGTCAACCCTGTCAACTGGTTCTCCATCAACATAGGTGTAAGTATTCAACCCACCAGCCAATCCGATCGGATCCGGCTGCAAGTACGTTCCAGTCCGGCTGTCATAGTCGCGGAAGCCGTTGTGCCAGAAGCCGGTTTCCTTGTCGAAGTACTGGCCTGGGAAACCGAGGTTCACTTGCTGGAAGATGTTGGCGTGAAAGACCTTGCGATCGAAGGCGAAGTTGGCTGCACCCCAGACCATCTTGTTCGCCGCGTTGGTCATGATCTCGGGACGCCCCAGATGATCATTGTGGAGAAACTGAAGCTCGTCGTCGCGTAGCACGGCGATCGGCTCGTTTCCCAGCCAGAGGTAGTTGCTCCACCGGCCGTGTTTTCTTTCGGCCAGCAGGTGATTCTGTTCGTCATGCAGGAAGCGCGTTGCCACGCTTTGGCCGCGCTTTGAAACACGCTGATCAAGCGCATTTATCACATAGGTGGTCTGGCCCGCCGCCCACTGGAAGTCACCATGAGTGGCGGGGTTGCCGAGACGCGTGGCTGCGCTGGTATTGACCGCTTTCAAGCGATTGAACCCATCATAGGCGAACGTAATCTGCGTGCCGTCTGGTAGTTTTTGCAGTGCCCTATTGCCGCGTGCGTCGTGCTGATAAGTCACCTGCTCGGACAAGAGCCGGTTGCTGACCGGCTCGGTGCTGTAGACGGCCTCTCCCGATGGACCGGCCAGACTCGACCAGCGATGCAAGGTGCGGTTGCCGTTGCGGTCATACGCCAACACCTGGTTCCCCGCAGGAGACTGGATGTCGGTCAGCCGTGACAGCGCGTCGTAGCTGTACAACTGATCGTATTCGCGCCGCGACCAGTTCTGGATGCGGGTGATACGGTTGTTCGCATCGTAGTCCAGGGTATGACCCAGCCACTGGTGATCATGCAGCACCAGCAAACGACCGTCGCTATCGTAATGGCGTTCCTTGAGTACCCCATTGCCGTAGCGGAGCCTGGCTAGTTGTCCGTCGGGCTGGTATTGCAGTCCCGAGACTACGGTCTGCGTCGTTCCGGAAGCGGTAGCTTGCATGAGAGTCAACGCGCCTGCGCTGTAGCCATAGCCCACCTGGACGCCGCGTGGATAACTAATGCCGGTACGTCGACCCATCAGATCATAGGCGTATCCCGTCCATGCTTCTGGCCCGTTGCCTTCGACAATGTCGCCGCGGGCCAGAAGCTGGCCTTGCGGGTTGTACTGGTAGCGAGTTGCGGTGATCTGCTGCTGACCTTGCGTAGTGCCCATGGCGCACAAGCGCGACTTGCCGTTCTGACAATCATCGTAGGAATACCAGCGCGATTCGGAGTCCGTACCCACCCAGGTCAAACGCCCGATGGCGTCATAGCGATACGCCAGCTGGCTACCATCGGCGCGCTGCATCTGGATCAGCTGCCCGCCATCGTTGTAGCGGTAGTGGGTGATGCCCGTGTCCGGGCTGGCCTGATTCCACAGTTGGCCCAGTCCGTCGTAGCCGTACCAAGTGGCATTGCCTCGCGCATCAGCCACGTAGTTCACGTTGCCAGCTTCGTCATGGCCGTACCAGACCACGCCACCATTGCCGGGCAACACGATGGAGTCGACGCGGTTGAGCACGTCGTAACCGTACGTCGTGACATTGCCCAGTGAGTCGGTAATGGTGCGGACGTTGCCATTGGCATCGTAGGTGTAGCGGATGTTCTGCCCATGGTTGCCGCGTCGTGCACGGACCCTGCCCGCCTCGTCGTAGTCAGTGAAGCTGCTGTAGATGACCTGCTGCACCCAAGTGGTCCGCCCTGGCGGCAGGTATTCCACGCCCGTATCCGTGCGGGTGATGTTGCCGGCGGCATCGCGCTGGAATGCCGTGTAGTCGTGCAGGTGAGGGCCCAGGTGGACGAAGGCCGAGTTGGGATTGGGTCGGCGAAACTTCATGAGCCGATCAGCGTCGTCATAGTCGAGGTCGGTCGTCATGCCGTCAGCGTCGGTCTGCCGAATCAGGCGGCCTCGCCCGTCATAGTCGTAGCTCGTGGTGGACGCCTGTCCGTTGGAGTTCGTGGTCTCCGTACGAATCCTGCCACGCGCATCGTAGCTGCGGTCCACCACCTCGCCGTTGGCGCCAGTCGAGCGTGCGGGTAGACCCAATCCGTTATGGCCGGAGTGAGTGGCCATGTGTCCCAAGGAGTTGGCTTCACTCAGCAGGTTGCCGAACGCGTCGAACGTGCGAACGAGCGCGTCACCGTTCCCGGCAACGGGCCCGTCTTCCACCACCGTATGGAGCATGCCGTTGGCGTGGAAGCTGTAGCCATAGGCTGTAATCCGCGTCTGGCCGGTAATGCCATGGACCGTCAGGTTCTTTACCGCGACCGAGCTGATCAAGCCATCTGATCGGTAGACGTAGTCCGTCTGCGACACGCCGGTGATCACCGTGCGGATGTTGCGGTTGTTGCCGTCGTAGGTGTACAGGGTTTCCCTGGCGCGGTTGCTGCCGGCGGCTTCCACCTTTCGAATCAACCGACCCTGCTCATCGTGGTCATAGTCGGTCAGGCCGTTGGCGAAATCGCTGACAAGATTGCGATAGCCATTGGCGTCGTAAGTGATCTCCCGGTAGTTCGATGAGGGACAGTGGGCCGACGCATGGCCGGTCACCGAGACCAGCCTCCCGCTTTTGAACTGGTAGGTCGTCTTCTTGCCGAGCGGGTTGGTGACCTCCGAGGTGAGCCGCCCACCATTGCGGTAGGTGTACTTGAAGGTGTGGCGACCCAGGCCGCCCGCTCGCTGCGAGCTGATCGCGCGCCCGATGCCATCAAAGGCATACGACGCGATCTCCACGCCGTTGATGCTGCGCGACATCAGCCGGGAGCCATCGCTCGAGTACACATAGCCCTGGGTCGTCGGCACCGCACCGGGCAAGACGACGCTCGTCAGGCTCTTGGCCCCATACGGGTAGCTGGCATAGGCATACCGGTACACGCTCCCCGCAGGATCCGTCACCTCGCTCACCACATCGCCGGCCCAGGCCAGTCGCACCGTTCGGCCCGAGCTATGGGTCACGCTGACCAGCCGGCCGGCTGCGTAGGCAAAGCTCAAACCAATGCCGCGCGCATTCTTCTGGCTGGTGATCTGCCCGGCGGCGTTATACGTCTCTACGGAGCTGTCGGCCGCGTGATAGACGTAGCCGCCAATTCCATCGTTGAGCACCCGCGCCGATGATGCGCCTACATACCAACCAGGCGTGGGTTGTTGGCGCGGTGAAAAGCGAATCTGCGTGCGGTCGCTGCGCACCAGCACGATCTGGCTGCCGCTCTTGACCAGCGACAGGTCGAAGTTGGACATCCAGTTGCGCCCGAAGATGCCGCGGTAGTTACCCTGGCTGGCGTAAGAGCGTTGCAGGAAAAGCGGCATTTCACCGTTGCTGGTGAAGTCGTACTCGTACTCCAGCAGATTGCCATTGGAGTAATCGACCGGGTCACCCGCCAAGGTGACCGCGCCTTTGGCGGCGTCATCGCAGGGCGATGCGGGCGTTCTCGCATCGGCGTTGACGGCCTCGCCGGGCGGTTGTGTGTCCGGTAGGCGATCACGCAGATAAGGTCCGGACTGGCCACGGAACAGCGCGTCATAGAGGTAGCGGTTGAACATGTCCTCCGCGAACGAAGGACGAAAGCCCCATGCGGTGACTCGCCCCGGTTCCGTGGGTTCGGGCGAGCCAGGCTGGCAATGGCCGCGGCCACCCGCGCCAGTACACCGGCTGCCGCCCGCACTCATCATCGCGCCTGCCGTATGTCCCCA
>Ga0160448_100476_pt1 | contig 13861 bp, 17 predicted proteins | sample HID1973M_E1MG_FD_108269 | JGI IMG/M metagenome (GOLD analysis project Ga0160448, IMG submission 108269) | Enriched mosquito-associated microbial communities from UW Madison campus, WI, USA - HID1973M_E1 MG | ecosystem: Host-associated > Arthropoda: Insects > Digestive system > Unclassified ...
ACGGTCACCTGTTCTTTGATCGCACCAAATTCGGCACTGATTTCGCCGGTGACCTGACCAGCAACCGCACTGACTTCATGGCCGCCTCGCAGCCTGCCGCGACTGCCGCCACATTCGGCACCCAAGCATGGGCCGCTGCCTGGCACAACAAGCCGACCTACGGAATCGTCGCCACCGACGACCACGCTCTGAACCCCGATCTGCAGCGCTGGATGTACAAGCGCGCCGGTTCAAAGGTCACCGAAATCAAGGCCAGCCACGCGGTGTACATCTCGCAGCCTGAAGCCGTGGCCAAGGTCATCGAAGAAGCCGCATTGGCGGTCAAGTAATCCCTGATTTCCACCCTGTCGCTTTACCCAAACATAACTGGAGAAACACCATGATCGCTTCGAACAAGTCCCGTTTCAGCCTCGCCACAGCCGCCGCTCTGATCGCACTCGCGTCGGCTTCCTTCAGCGTTGGCGCGTCCGCCGCGGATGCCGACGCCGACAAGCCGGGCCGCTGCTACGGCGTCAACAGTTGCAAGGGCGAAAGCCTGTGCGCCACTGCCAAGAACGATTGCAAAGGCCTTAACAGCTGCAAAGGCGAAGGCGTGGTCGTGAAAACCAAGGCCGAATGCCTGAAGGCGGGCGGCACCCTGACCGAGCCTAAATAACGGCCGGCCCCTTGTAGCGACAAGGCTCGCTGGCGGTGGCGTATCAAAGATCGCCACCGCCGGCAAACCGGACTGCTACAGACCTTTTGTCCCTTCCAGCGGAGCACACAACATGTCAGCAGTCTTTTCAGGTTACGGGCTGGGCCTGCGCCGGGAGCACTATCAGGACTTTCTGGAAACCGATGTACCGGTGGATTTCGTCGAGGTGATTTCTGAAAACTTCATGGTCGAAGGCGGCCAGCCTCGCGACATTCTGCGTCGCGTGCGCGAGCGTCATCCGGTGGTGCTGCATGGCGTGTCGATTTCCATCGGCTCGGCAGACGGATTGAATCCCGATTACCTTCGGCGCTTGAGGAGCCTGGTGGATGAGATCGAGCCGCTGTTCGTTTCAGATCACCTGAGCTGGTCGCGCATCGGAGGTTTCAACTCCCACGACCTGCTGCCAGTCCCCTATACCCAAGAAACGCTGGACCGAGTGTGCGCCAATATTTCCATGGCTCAGGACGCGTTGGGGCGGACCATGCTGTTCGAAAACCCCTCCAGCTACCTGAGCTTTCCCGATGCTGCGATGACCGAATGGGAGTTCATCGCCGAGATGTCCCGTCGCACCGGCTGCGAGCTGCTGCTGGACGTCAACAACGTCTTCGTCAGCGCCAGCAATCATGGCTTCGACGCGCTGGCATTCCTTGACGGAATTCCCGCCGACCGCGTGCGCCAGATTCATCTGGCCGGGCACAGCCAGGGCCCTGACCTGCTGATCGACACCCACGACAGCCCGGTATGCCCGGACGTCTGGCAGCTTTACGCCAGGGCCATTTCGTTACTCGGCCCGGTGGCGACGATGATCGAGCGCGACGACGACATTCCACCCCTTGCCGATTTGCTGGAGGAGCTGTCGATCGCCCGCAACCTGGGTTTGATTGAAGCCCGGCGTCGGGCAGGAGCGGTCGCATGAAGCTCGCCGACATGCAACGCGATTTTCAATCGTGGCTGATCGATGCGTCCGAGGATGCGGCGGATCGCTTGAGCGTCCACGCCGCAGCGGGGCTGGCGGTCTATCAGAACAACTACCGGGCGCAATTGGTCAGTTGCCTGGAACATGCTTTTCCACAGTTGCGCACGTGGCTGGGGGAGGAGGCGTTTCGCAATACGGCGATTGCTCACATCGAAGATTATCCGCCCCATGCCTGGACGCTCGATGCCTATGCCGAACACTTCGGCGAGACGCTCTCCAGGCGTTTTCCGGACAACCCCGACATCCACGAATTGGCGTGGATCGAACAGGCGCTGGGCGAGGCCTTCGTGGCACGAGACGCTGCACCGTTATCTGTCGACGCTCTGGCGACCATCGATTGGGATGCGGCGCAGTTACGTTTCACACCCTCGCTACGACTGCACGCCATGACCACCAATGTCGAGGCGATCTGGAGCGCGCTGTGCGAAGGGCAGACGCCACCCGAAAGCGAAATGCTCGCCGAAGGTGGCGGGTTGATGGTATGGCGGCGCAAGTTCACCTCCCGTCTGCGTGAAGTGGATGCACTGGAGTACGCGGCGTTGGTTCAGCTTCAACAGAACGGCAGTTTCGTGGATTTATGCGAAATGCTCGTCGCCCGTCTGGGCGAACAGGAAGGTGTAGCCAAGGCTGGCGCCTTGCTTGCGAACTGGCTCGGCAGCGAGCTGATCATCGGCGTCGACAGCGACGTTCAACCGCTGGCGGCCAGCCAGTCTGAGGGATGAAAAACATGTCTGGATTCACACTCAATCGTCGGCACTTCCTGACATCTTCCGCAGCAGGTGTCGCAGCGCTCGCGCTCAGCGATCTGACGCCTGCGTTGGCGGCGACCGATACTGTCGAGAGCCATGTCATTGCGAGCAATCCTGTTCGCGCAGCTGCAACCCTGGGCCCGAGCAAGCAGGTCAGCACCGATGTGCTCGATATCGGCTATTACGAGGCAGGGCCGCAAGACGGCCGTCCAGTAGTGTTGCTGCACGGTTTTCCCTATGACATCCACAGTTACGTCGAGGTGGCGCCGATCCTCGCCGCACAGGGCATGCGCGTGATCGTGCCGCACCTGCGCGGCCACGGCAGCACCACGTTCCTGGACAAGGACACGCCGCGCTCCGGCCAACAAGCGGCCATCGGCCAGGACTTGCTGGATCTGATCACCGCGCTGCACATTCCCGAAGCGGTGTTCGCCGGGTACGACTGGGGCGGTCGTGCAGCCTGTGTCGCCGCCGCATTAAAACCGTCCCGTTGCGTGGGATTGGTGTCGGTCAACAGTTACCTGATACAGAACATTGCCAAGGCGGCCGAGCCGCTGCCGGCGCATGTCGAATGGGGATTGTGGTATCAGCATTATTTCCAGACAGAACGCGGGCGCGCCGGATTGCAGGCCAACCGCCGCGAGATTGCGCAGATTCTGTGGAAGAACAATTCGCCGACGTGGCATTTCGATCAAGCGACGTTCGAGCGGTCTGCTGGCTCGTTCGACAACCCGGATTATGTCGACGTGGTGATCCATTCGTATCGTCATCGCATGGGGTTGGCGCCCGGTGCTGCCGACTATGAGGAGATCGAGAAAAAGCTGGCTCAGACGCCATCGATCAGCGTTCCGAGCATCACCCTGGACGGTATGGCTGACGGTGTGATCGCTGCTACCGATGGCACATCATCCGCAGGGCGATTCAGTGGCACGCGTGTGCATCGGCAGATCCTCGGGGTCGGGCATAACTTGCCACAGGAAGCGCCGCAGGCATTCGCCGATGCCGTTGCCGAGCTGGTGCGTAACGGTAAGTGGCGAACCTGAGTCGATGCGGTTCACTGGAAGACAGATGTAGCTGTGGGAGGGAGCTTGCTCGCGATGAGATTCGAACAACCGCTATATCCGGTTGTTCAAACCACGTTTGGCGAACAAGCTCCCTCCCACAGGGATCGAGGCGACTTATTCGTCAGCCGCATCACTCAACAATTCATTCAATGCATCCGGCTGGTTCTTGAACGCGCGGGCGAAAACGTCGCGGTTCTTGGCCATGTAGATGCCTGCTTCTTCGACCTGCGCTTCAGACAGGGAAGGCACAGCCTTGCTCAATACACTGGACAGCAGCTCGGCGAGTTCGAGCATCTTGTCATGACGGTCAGCTTCGGCTTTATCCATGAACAAACGCTCCAGATCTCGGCTGCTGCGGTATACCACTTCGACGGCCATTTACCACCTCATATGCCTTCACGATAGTTATCTTTAGCGGGTACTGTGTTTTTATACAGTGCGCAGCATAAGGGAATCGATGCTGCTTGGGTAGTGGCAATTCATACGCATTTTTAGCGCCAGCCCGGGCCTTGCGACATCCGGTCACGTTCTCAAGGGTAGTCAATGGCCCCTTTAATGCTTGGCAAAATGCGCAAGCAAAAGCTTCATGCGCGCGCGGCATCATCCGTTCTGGGCTATTCAAGGAAGTTCATCGTGAAAATCAACTGGGCCGAGTCCCTCCGCCAACACGTACACAGCTGCGCAGAATCGCTGGGCAATCTGTTCGTCGAGACCTTCCATTACCTGGCGCTGTTCGCCATCGGCGCAGTCACCGCATGGGCTGCGGTCATGGCCTTCCTGGGGATGCTGGAGAAGGGGCACATCACGGTCGATGACATCCTGCTGCTGTTCATCTACCTGGAATTGGGCGCGATGGTCGGGATCTATTTCAAGACCAACCACATGCCCGTGCGCTTTCTGATTTACGTCGCAATCACCGCACTGACGCGCTTGCTGATTTCCGACGTCTCGCACCACGCGCCGCCAGATCTGGGCGTCGTGTACCTCAGCGGTGCAAATCTGCTGCTGGCCTTTGCGATTCTGGTGGTGCGTTACGCGTCGTCGCAATTCCCATCAGTAAAAGTGCCGGACCCGCATGGCAAAACCAAAGGGGCGGTGATCGAGGAAAAAGGAGAGATTTGAGAGGGGGCATCAGGTGGGAAAATGGAGGCGATTCGTCGAGTCGCCTCCGTCAGTTTCGCGTCATTGATCAGAGGCCCATTGCCTGATTGGAACGGTTGAGCATGCCGGCATTGGCGGCCGGTGGTGCCAGTTGTTTAACGTCACCGTCGGTCATGGCGGCGAGAATCTTGATTGCACTGTGACCTTGTTCGATCGCGATGCCGAATTGCACGCTCTCGATCAAGCGACGCAGGCGCTTGGGGGAATTACGTTGCTCGGGGCTGATCAAGCGTTTAGCGACCACACCTGACTCGTTGGAAAGGGTCAGCATGATGGTTCCGTCGAGGCCCTGGATGCTCAGATTGACGCGGTAGTCCGGGTGAAAAGCATCAGTGATCTGTTGAAAAGGATTGTCCATGGCCTATTACCTGATTATCGATCTGCATAAGTTGACTGAGTGTTAGTCCCATAAGTTCTGGACGCTGGATCAACGGTAGGCGTCGAACAGTGTCCGGGGTTAGAAGTCAGCTGCCCGTCGAGCCAGAAGGGGCGTGGCCTGCAGCGGTTGGAGGCTCGACGTTTCGATACTTGCAGGGTTCGGGCCATGCGGGACGAACGGCGTGATTAAAACGATCATGAATCCTTTCAGCGAAGAAACTGTGGTCGGGTTTACCGTTTCACATTAATTCCTAAGTACTAGCCAAATGCCGCTTCAGTTGCAGGCAAGCACCATTAGTGCGCCGACCGCCTGCTTTGTGTGCGTGAGCATTTGCGACGTTCAACAAAAAAGGCGGGCCTGTCTCCACAGGCCCGCCTTTCATTTATCGATAGATATTTTTCAGCTTGGCTGTTCAACCATGCAAAGCGTCGTCTTTTTCCAGAAACTCTTCCTGCAACAACGCGTCCGGGTTCTCCGCTTCTTTGCCTGTGGCGCTGGTTAGGGTGGTGACATTGCCACGTTTGCTGCGCAGTTTGCCGAACAGGTGCTCAAGGGCATGATCGAGCTTCACGGCTGCGCCTTCCACGGCCTGATCAAGCGAATCGGCCTTGTGGGTAACGGAAATAGGTTGGTGTCCTTTGGGCCGGGCTTCCATCTGGCAACGGATGTCGTGCGGGCCGGGTTTGTCGCCGTTCTCGTCGCGGATGTGAACTTCAACGCGGGTGAGATCTTCTTCGTAGCGGTCGAGCGTGCTTTCAACGGTGGTTCGTACCCACTCCTCCAGTCGGATGCTGCTTTCGATGTGGTTATCGCTATTGACCTGGATTTGCATAGTTCTTCCCTTACTTTGGCTTGCTCGGGAGAGTCTCGACGACACTGAATTTTCGTCTGCCCTCACTCACAGTGTTGGCGCCGATGAAGAAACAATTCAACCCCTGAGTGAGAGAAATATTTCTAAACGGAAAATTTTTATCAGAGGGAACTTTTGGCGATGGAACGCCCGCGCGCAAACGATGGCTCGACCACTAAGGCATGTGGCTCCCACGCATCAATCAGGGCGCATCAAATTCGCTTTTCGACATGCACTCCCATACCGCATAAATCTCTGAAGCTTCACTGGCGCCAGACCCCGACCATGGACAGAACCCGTTCGCTGGCGTTCAACGACCAGCTGGCGGACCAGCGATTGGGTCGAATTCCGTCAGACTCTTTTGCATATGAGAATATTTATCATTAATATTGCGATCTTTTGTACTTACGCTGCGGGACGCGCCCGTTCGCTCGCCGGATTTCAGGAAGATCATGCCTATGTCGATTCGCACAATGTGCTGCCAACTACGCGGCGCTTTCATCGAAGTTCACCGCTGATGGAGACGCTGTCGGTGAGCGCGCATGCGTCTGAAAAACGTCAGAAGAAGCCACGATCCGGCGCGATTTCGGTCCGTGGGCGGCTGGCGGTCGCTTCGCGGGTTCTCGCCGCGTTGATCGGCGGCTATCTGCTGACGGCATTGACCAGCATCTGTCTGGCGCAATTTCTCCCGCTGGTCCGTGCCGAGGCAGTCGTCTTGGCGATGACCCTCTCGTTCCTGGTCTATCTGCCGGCCGTGTTGTGGTGTTTCGCCTGCGGCACGGCATGGCGCGCCTGGTTCGGGCTGTTGCTGCCCAGTGCTGTGCTTGCGGCGCTGTATGCCAGTGCGCGGTGGTTACTGTGAAAGAGGGTTTCCGGCAGGTGATGGCCTGGCTGCACACTTGGGCGGGATTGACCTTCGGCTGGCTGCTGTTCGCGATTTTCCTGACCGGCACGCTCTCGTATTTCAAAAACGAAATCACTCAGTGGACGCAACCGGAAATCGTCCCTCATGAAATCTCGGCTGCCGATGGTGTCAACCGCGCCCAGCAATGGCTGGGAGAGAACGCTCCGGATGCCAAACGCTGGTTCATCCGCTTGCCGGACGAACGTTCCCCCGAACTCGGCGTGAGCTGGACGCCAGCCAAAGGGCGTTTTGAAGAACGGTCGCTGGACTCGCTCACCGGTATTCCGGTGCAGGCCCGCGAGAGCATGGGCGGTGAGTTCTTCTATCGCTTCCATTTCCAGCTGCAAATGCCATATCGCTGGGGGCGTTGGCTGGCGTCGCTGGCAGCGATGGTGATGTTCGTCGCGCTGATCAGCGGGATCATCACTCACAAGAAAATCTTCAAGGAATTCTTCACCTTCCGGCCGCGTAAAGGTCAGCGCACCTGGCTTGACGGGCACAACGCGGTGGCGGTTCTGGTGCTGCCGTTTCACCTGATGATCACCTACAGCAGCCTGGTGATCTTCATGACCATGATCATGCCGCTGAGCATTCTCACGACTTACGGCAAGAACACCCAGGGGTTCTTCGACGATCTGTTTCCGGCCTTCAAGACCGAGCCGGCCTTGGCTGACCGCGCACCGCTGGCGTCGATCGCGCCGATGTTCGAGGTGGCTGCAGAAAAATGGCCGGGCAGTCGCGTCGGGCTGATCACCGTGAACAATCCCGGCAGCGCCAATGCGTCTGTCACCATGACCCGCCACGGCGCCGACCATATTCCCCACGAGCCGGGCACGGCGCTGGTGTTCGACGGGGTCAGCGCAGAACTCAAGAGCGAAAGCAACATGGGCGCCGCGTCGTTGATGCTGGCCGGTGGTCTTTATGGCCTGCACATGGGCCACTTCGCGGGCCCGCTGCTGCGCTGGCTGTATTTCCTCGCCGGGATTGGCGGCACGGCGATGATCGGCACGGGACTGGTGATCTGGCTCGGCAAACGTCGGCTCAAGCACGCCAAGTCCGGTGTCCTGCCGTTCGAATTGCGCCTGGTGGAAATGCTCAACGTGGCGAGCATGTCCGGGCTGATGCTGGCGGTGGTGAGTTTCTTCTGGGCCAATCGGCTGCTGCCGGTGAGCTTCACAGGCCGCAGTGACTGGGAAGTGAAGACCTTCTTCTGCGTCTGGGGCGTGGCCTTGCTGCACGCCTTTGCGCGGGTTTTCTTGCGCGACGGGCGCAGCGCATGGCGTGAGCAGTTGACCCTCGCCGCGCTGTTGTACTGCGCCTTGCCGATCCTGGATATGGCCACGGCGGGCGGTTACCTTCTGGCGTCGTTGAAGCAGGGGAACCTGACCTTGATGGCTCTGGACATGACGGCCTTGGCCACGGGGATATTCCTGGCCTGGGGCGCGTTCAGGTTTCGTGGCGACGGCAAGATTGTGCTCGCCAGCAAACTCACTCCCGCAGTGCAGGAGGCCCGCTGATGCCGTTGGCAACCTTGCTCTGCTATGTCGGTTTCAGCGCACTGTGCCTGTCGATGAATCGTCACTACGAGGACCTCACAGGTCGCTCGTTCTCAGGGTCTCGCGCTAAAGCACTCAGGCTCCTGGGTTGGGCCGCATTGCTGGCGTCACTCTGGGTGGCGCTGGCCTCGCAGACGTTGGGGCAAGCCCTCGTACAGTGGAGCGCCGCGCTGATGGGCAGCGCGGTCGTATTGGTTTTCGTGATGTCTTATTGGCCAAGGCTGGCCTTGTCGTTGGCGGGAGTCGGGGTGTTGCTCTGCCCGGTTTTCGCCTTCCTTCAACTTCTGGCCTGAGCCTTCCAATGATCGACCTCACCCCGCCGACGCAACATGCGGCCTCTCCTGACACTGCTCTGGACGCCCCCAAGGCGGCGCGTGCCCACTTTCTGAAAGTGTTTCTGTCGCAGCGTCCTCAGATGGAGGCGCTGGTGAGTCGGCGTGTCGGTTGTCGGGCGACCGCGGCGGATCTGGTTCAGGACCTGTTCGTCAGGTTCTGGCGTCGGCCGTTGCTGCAGGTAGAAGAACTCAACACCTATCTGCTGCGTTGCGCGGGCAACATTGCCATCGATCATCTGCGCAACGAAGGCACGCGGGCGCGGCTCAACGAAGGGCTGGTGCCCGACGAGCAGGAGCAGCGCAGCGATGAGCCTCAAGCGGCGCTTGAAGCCAGCAGCGATCTGCGTCATGTCGAAGCTGCCTTGCGCGGACTGCCGGAAAAAACACGGCAGATCTTCCTGCTCAATCGCATTCACGGGCGCAAATACAGCGAGATCGCCAAGGCCATGGGGCTTTCGCAAAGTGCCGTGGAAAAACATATGATGCGCGCCTTGCAAGCCTGTAAGGCGAGCCTGGATCAGGGCGCCGCGCGGGCGATTCCCCTACGTACGAAGTCCGAGGACGCTGGTCGATGAAAGCGCCTTCGGATTCGCCCCTGATGATTACCCCCGAACAACACGATGCAGCCCTGAACTGGCTGAGTGTTCTGCATGACAAGCCCAGTGCTGCCGATCAGGCGCGTTTCAGTCGCTGGCTTAAGGCCGACCCCGCCCATGCCGAGGCGTACGCTCAGGTTCAGGTGATGTGGGAGCTGACTGAAGAGCCCGCTGCGAAGCTCGCTGGCGAAGATGCAGCGGCACTCCAGGTGTTGCTGAGGGCGATGGACGCTCCGGCGGATGTGCCAATGCGTCGCTCGTTGCCGCGCTGGACTGCCGGGCTCGCTGTGGCGGCTTGTCTGGTGCTGATGGTAGGCGTCGGCCTGGGTTGGCAGCCGCAGCGCTGGATCGATGATCTGGGGGCCGATTACGTGTCGGCCCCCGGGCAGGTGCGCACGGTGACACTGGCCGACCAGTCGCAGGTAACGCTCGATGCCGACAGCGCCATCGCCGTGCATTTCACCGATGGCGAGCGACATGTGCAGTTGCGTCGCGGCGCTGCGTTCTTTCAGGTCACCCATACTGGCGAGCCGTTCGTGGTCGATGGCGGGCGTGGGGAGACGCGGGTGCTTGGCACTCAGTTCGAAGTCCGTCTGCAGCCTGCCGGGGCGCAAGTCACCGTGTTGTCCGGGCGCGTCGGCGTGAAGGCCGCTGCGGACTTGCCGCAGCAGATTCTGACTGCTGGCCAGCGCGGGAGCTACGACCAGGCACACCACCGACCCCGCGTCGGTCGACAGCGAAAGCCAGCTGGCGTGGCGTCAGGGCTGGCTCAACTACTACCGCACGCCGATGGCGGATGTGATTAGCGATCTGAGCCGTTACTACCCCGGCCGCATCGTTGTGCTCAATGACCAACTCGCTTCGAAAAAAATCAGCGGCAGCTTCCCCAGCAACGACCCGCAGGCAGTGCTGGCGGCATTGAAGTCGGTGGTCGGATTCGAGCAGTACGAAGCGTTGGGGCGGGTGATCGTTATCCGCTGAGGGGGCGACGAATGTGCCGATCCCGGCGACATCTGTAGCAGCACCTGAATGCCGGCTTCCACGATTTTCCTGATTTGAGATTCAAGAGGTTTCGCTTAAGTGAAAGTCTGGCTCGGCATTGCCATGCTAACTGTCAGGAGCGCTTGCGTTCAGGCGGCGGAGCCTGCCTATGACTTTTCGATTCCTGCCAGACCCTTGCCTCAGGCGCTCAGCGATTTCAGCCGGGTCACCGGGCAAAGTGTGGTCTACACCCTGGACACGCCCTACAACATTGACGCCCCGGCGGTCAGCGGATCGATGACCGCCGAACAAGCGCTGAAACGATTGCTCGCTACCTCAGGCCTGAACTACCGTCGTGCCAGCGAAAACACCTTCACGCTTGAGCTCTCACCGCACGAAGGCGCGATCACTCTTGGTCTGACCCAGATCGACTCGCAGCGCGCCCTTGAAAGCTACCAGCCGCCGGCCAGCACGTCTGTGATGCGCAGTGCCACACTGCAACTTGAAAACCCGCAAGCCGTCAGCGTCGTACCCGCCCAGGTGCTGCGAGATCAGGCCCCGCGCAACCTGGACGACGCCCTGAGCAACGTCAGTGGGGTTACTCAGGGCAATACGCTGGGTAGCACGCAGGACACGCTGATGAAGCGCGGCTTTGGCGACAATCGCGACGGTTCGATCATGCGCGACGGCATGCCAGTGGTGCAGGGCCGAAGCCTCAATGCCACTGCCGAGCGAGTCGAAGTGCTCAAGGGGCCTGCCTCGTTGCTCTATGGCATTCAGGACCCGGGCGGCGTGATCAACGTTGTCAGCAAGCGCCCCGAATTGCCGTCTTACACTGCCGTGACGGCGCGCGGCTCCAGCTTCGGTTCGGGCAAGAACGGCAGCGGTGGAACACTCGACAGCACCGGTGCATTTGGCGGCTCGAAGCTGGCATATCGCCTGGTGCTGGACCACGAAGACGAAGATTACTGGCGCAATTACGGGGTCCATCGCGAGACATTGGTGGCGCCGTCGCTGGCTTGGTACGGCGATGACACCCAGCTGTTGGCAGCGTATGAGCATCGCGAGTTTCTCTCGCCCTTCGACCGTGGAACGGCCATCGATCCCCGCACCAATCACCCGCTGAACATCCCTGCTACCCGTCGTCTGGATGAGCCGTTCAACAGCATGGAAGGGCGCTCGGATTTGTATCGCTTCGAGGCCGACCATCAATTCGACGACAACTGGACAGGCCATCTGGGTTACAGCTACAACCGCGAAACCTATGACGCCAGCCAGGTGCGGGTGACAGCGGTGAATCCGGCCACTGGCACGCTGACACGCTCGATGGACGGCACCGGCAATTCGCTGAGTACCGATCGCTTCACCACCCTGACCCTCAATGGCAGCATCGACGTGGCCGAGATGCAGCACGACGTGCTGTTCGGCTTCGATGATGAATACCGCAAGATTTATCGCGGCGAGCTGATCCGGCAGAAAAGCCTGACGACGTTCAGCTACGTCGATCCGGTTTATGGTCAGGAAGCCGAGGGTACGCAGGTCAGTGCTCCGGACAGCAATCAGCAGGACATCCTGCGCACCGATTCGCTGTTCTTTCAGGATTCGATTCACCTGACCGAGCAATGGATTTTCGTCGCCGGCGCCCGGTATCAGTTGTTCGATCAACAGGCTGGCAAGGGCATTCCGTTTACCCGCAACACCGATCTCAACGGTCAGAAATGGATCCCCCGCGCCGGGTTGGTGTACCGCTACGCCGATGAGTTGTCGTTCTATGGCAGCTATACCGAGGCATTCAAACCCAACTCCAGTATCGCCGCGCTGGCAGGGGGCACCGTGCTGGATTCGGCGACCCTGCCCGAGGAATCGAAAGCCTGGGAGCTGGGCGCCAAATGGAATGTGGATAAGCGCATCAGCGGCACCCTGGCGTTGTTCGACATCAAGAAACGCAACGTGCTGGTCGCCAACTTCGATTCGCTCACGGCCAACACGGTCTATACCACGGCTGGCGAAGTACGCTCCCGAGGTGTCGAGCTGGACCTGAGCGGGCAGCTGAACGAACGGTGGAGCCTGATCGGGGGCTACGCGTTTACCGATGCCTGGGTGGTGGAAGATCCGGCCTTGAAGGGCAATCGCCTGCAAAACGTGCCGCAACACAGCGGCTCGTTGTCGGCGGTGTATGACTTCGGCGCTGTATTGGGGGCGGATCGTCTGCGGGCGGGGGCGGGCGCGCACTATGTTGGCGAGCGCGCAGGAGATCCGGAGAACGACTTCGACCTGCCGGGCTACACCGTCGCCGATGCGTTCGCCACCTACGAAACGAAGCTGGACGGGCAAAAAGTGAAGCTTCAGCTCAACGTGAAGAACCTGTTCGATCGCACCTATTACAGCTCGGCGGTGAGCCGCTATTTCGTGTCGATGGGGGATTCGCGACAGGTGAGCGTGGCGACGACGCTGGAGTTTTGAGAGGCGAATGCTTACGCGAAATCTCTTGCGGGAAGGAGCTTGCTCGCGAAGAGGTTTGCACACCCAGCAAGATAGTTGCGGATGTAACTCCGCCTTCGCGTGCAAGCTTTCTCTCAGAGAGTTCTGCGTCGTTCAGGAGAACACCATCCGATATTCCCCAGCCGTCGCCCCCATTACCTGCTTGAAGCGATTGCTGAAATGGCTGGCGCTGGCGAATCCGCATTCCAGGGCAATCTCGCCGAATGGCATGCGGGTGCCGCGCAGCAACTCCCGCGCGCGGTTCATGCGCCGGGCCAGCAGGTACTGGTGGGGCGGCAGCCCGAAGCTCTCGCGGAACATGCGCGCGAAGTGGTACTCCGACAACGCACACATCCCCGCCAATTGGCCCAGGCTCAGCGGCTCTGCCAGATTCTGCTCGATGAACTCGACCAGGTGCCGACGCAGGTGCGGCGCCAGCCCGCCTTTTAGTCGCAGACCGTCGCGCAAACCCACCTGGCTCAGGATCATGTGATCGAGCAGTTCATGGGCCACGCTGCTGGTCAGCAAACGCTCGCCGGGCTCGTTCCAGTTCATGCCGATCAGCCGGTGGAAGCGTTCGGCTTGCAGCGGGTCCTCGATGAAGGTGTTTTCTCGCAGCATCATTTCCCGTGGTTCGCGGTCGAGCAGAGTGACGCAGTTGAGGGAAAACTGTTCCGGGCTGATGTAGAGGTGGGCCAGGCGGATATCGCCGTTGACCACCCAGGATGACTGATGCCCGGCCGGCAGCACGCAGAGCTTGTCCGGTGCGCCTTTTTTGTCGGGCTGATCGCGACGATAGGTTTGGGTGCCGCCCGAGATGTAGCAGGACAGGGTGTGATGGCTCGGCCCGTGATACTCCTGAGAGTCGTGGCGGTTGTTCCACAACGCCGCGACCACACCGTCTCCCAGGGATGCACTCTGCTCCAGCTGCGCGTGGGGCGAACTGTTCAGGGATTGGAAGACTTGAAGGGTGTCCAGTGACGACATTTCGGTTCTCGTGGAACAACGATCATTGGTTCTGTAGCAGCACGGCTTGCCGGCGGCAGCGGTCTTGCGGACGTCACCGCCGTCAAGCCGGACTGCTACAGGGGCTGTGCGTGTTCGGGTTCTGTGCCTCGCATCCTACTCGGTAGAC
>Ga0160448_100485_pt1 | contig 13717 bp, 10 predicted proteins | sample HID1973M_E1MG_FD_108269 | JGI IMG/M metagenome (GOLD analysis project Ga0160448, IMG submission 108269) | Enriched mosquito-associated microbial communities from UW Madison campus, WI, USA - HID1973M_E1 MG | ecosystem: Host-associated > Arthropoda: Insects > Digestive system > Unclassified ...
CGCCAAAGTGATGCCGGCAACCACATTGGGTTTCAGCGCCTCGCCTAGCACCAAGAAGGCCAGAATCAACGTGAATGGCGTGGCCAATTGATAGATGATCGCCGAGGTCGAGGCGTCAACGCGAGCGATGCCGCAGTACAACAGCCCAAAGTGCAGCGTGCCCGTCATCGTCGCAATCACCGTCATCGGCACAATCTGATCCCTGCGACAACGCCGTAGAAACGGAAGAAGAAAAAGGGCCATGATGGCGTAACGCATAGCGACCATCAGGATCGGCGGCAACTCAGCCCCCCCGACCTTCACTGCGGTGACCTGCGCGCCCCATAGAAAAGCCACCAGTAAAGCAAGCATGGAATCTTTCAATGACATAGCGATCACCCCTTCGAGAAATGCATCGGGCGTACAATGCTTGGCGCACTGCCGTCCGAGTGCCAGGTGTTATTGAGCCTGCGGTAGTGTTCGGCAAGCCGGTCAAGGGTTTCGCGTAACGCCTGTTCGGCTTCTGGGTCATGTGCGAGCTGGCTCTGGAAGCAAGCCGGAAAACCCGATCCGATCAAGATCATCTTGTTCAGCAGAATATTCAGCACAACCTGCGAAAACACTGCCGTATGGCCGTAGCGACGTCCGACCACGACAATTGCTGCGAGCTTGTCACGCAACGGCCGGTGACGAGGTCGCATAAAGCCATAGCCCACTCGCTCAAGAAACGCCTGGAATCGGCTATTGAGCCCATAGGCATGCATGACCGGCATATATAGCAACGCATCCGCATGACTCAAACGTGCCACTAATTGCCCAACGTCGTCCGGTACGGGGCAATCTTCCGAGGAACAGGCGTTGTCTGCATCGCAGTAATCGATGCGGTAGTCCTTGAGCCAGATTTCCTCGACTGTAGCCTTTTCGCCAAGGTGGCGGTGCACAAGCGCCACCACCCGAGAACTGACGCCGCAAGGCCGGCTAGATCCTACGATGACGGCCAGCTTCATCACTCAGGAAGCCTCCCTCATACTTTTCTCGCCTGCCAGATAGGCACGCAACGCCTCCTCTAGCAACTGCCCGGTGAGCCATAATGTGACGCGGGCGACGTCCCTTATCTGCTGACGGTCTTCCTCCGTCTTCACAGCACGTCCCATGGCCAAGCGAACTTCCTCGGAGTGTTTTTCGTCGATAGTCGAATGCGCGACGAAGAAGGTCATCTGCTCTTCCGTGAGGTTCAAGTCATTGCGGAATCGGTCTAGTGCAGGTTGGATGTGTTCGTACACGTCCTCGGCCCAGTAGCTGTAGCCCAAGCGGGCAATCGGACCCTTGCGAATCGCTACGTCGTTAAGGAAAGCGATGAGCGCCTGGGTGGGTGCTAACGGCGCGGGCATCTCCTCAGGCAACAAGCCAACAGCCTCCAGATCGCGCAGGACCATGCGTTCGTGGCCGAGCTCTTCTAGCGCATGCTTGTATACGAAGCGCAATAACGTGGTTTGCTCCGGGTCGGCGCTGAACGCACAAGCGGCTTGATTGACCGAGTTATGGCGGGTGTAGTGGTACACCTGCAGCATTACCTGCTGGTAGAGTACTGCCGGCGTAGTATTCGCCACGCTGAACTTCCAGTATTCACCTTGCTTGATCCGAGCCCAGCCCGCTTCGACAATAGCGTCGAGTTCATTGAAAAATGCTTCCATTTCATTTGCCTCCTTTGACAGTGTGGTAAACGTGTTCAAGTTCCAGATACACCAGGGTGTAACGACGCTCAGCCTGATCTGTAACCCAAGTGACATCATCTGAGAGCACTTGCCCACCGAGCCCGACATAGAGTGCAGCCAGCTGCTCGCGGCAGAGTGCCGAAATGAATCGCAGATGAGTGTTGGCCTTCAGCCAGATCGCCGCGTGCAGCAAAAACGTGCGCAGGTGATGGCCTCCCCGATAACGTGCATCCAGTACCAGGCGATTAGCATCGAATGCATCGGTCGGCATCGCGAAATGTGCATGCACATCGACCGCTCGCTCAACGAAACTCAGACCGTGCCCCAACGGGGTGACCCGCAGCGTGCCAACCACAGCGCCGCTATCCAGGTACACCAGGTGATAGGAAAGCGCATCGCGTAGCGCTTCTCGGCGCTCGTAATCGTCTTCTTGGGCAGGGTTTTTTCCCAAGTGGAAAGCCCGAAGGCTCATGACGGCTTCGAACAGTTCACTCGTCGAATCAATCACACTTACTGAAAGGGCCATGGCTGCAATCACCCGCGTGTACGCTGATCAACAATGCGAGCCTCTTTCCAACTGAACCAGCTACCCAAGTTGACATGCTCAGCCAAGTCGTCGACAACCATGACAGTGGCATCTACACCCAAGCGTTCGCGCAGCCGCTCTTTGATCACCAGTACCAGCCGCGCTTGGTCGCCCTCGAAAAATTTTGACATTTCCAGCTTGGCGATGACGGTATCGCGGCCATTGGCACGGCTGAGCACTATCTGATAGCCCAAGCACAGCTCGACCCCTTCAAGCAGGGCCTGCTCGATCTGCGCTGCCGAAAACGCGCGGTCGTTCAGTTGCACAGCATCCTTGACGCGGCCAACTACCTTGATGACGTGACGCATGGACTGCGGGTAGCCTGGACGCGATTGAATCGATACCAGGTCGCCAGTACGGTAGCGAATGAGGGGTTTGGTGCCCGGTATCAATAGCGTCACGCACAGCTCGCCCTCACCCGTTGCACCCAGACTGTGACCAGTCAGCGGATCCAGCACCTCAATGAGGTAATTGAGGCGATGAGGCATCAACTGGTCATCAGCATTGCACGCCGCGATGATCATCGCCTCTTGCGACCCATACAAGCTGTTGTAGGCTTGCGCGCCCCACAGACTGAACAGGTTGTTCTTAAGGGCCGGTGTACACAGCTCGCCACTCATCATGAAAGCCCGCAAGCTGAAGTCTTGCTTAGGATTGAAGCCTTGTCGCTCAGCCTCCTTAGCCATGGCAAGCAACAAGCCAGGCGCTGAAGCGAGAACTCCGATGTGCAGATCTTTCAACAACTGCAGCGCCTTGGGCCAGCCTATGACTGGGGAATGCGGCCACAATTTGGCGTTGCAGAAATCGAGCTGGGTACACACTTCACCTAAAGTATCGCCAAAGGAGTGAACTTCGGTCGGCCCCATGATGCCGATCACAGTCTTCTGGCCCGGGAAGTGCTTCTCGACCACTGCCTGATAGGCCATCGCCAATTGGCGGTTGCTGGCATAGCTTTCTTTACGATCACGAGGGCATGGGGTTGCCGGGCCAGTGGTGCCGGTGGTCTCGTAGTAGAAAATCGCGTCCTCCAGCGGGCCGGACAGAATGGCGAAGCCCGCTTCGCGCAAATCTTCCTTTGTAGTGAATGGCAAGGCTGTCAGGTCGGCCAATGTCAGGCTGCTGGCATCAATATGAGCCAGGCGTCGAGCGTAGAAAGGCGAATGACACTTGACGTGGTCGACTACGTCACGCAGTTGCTGTTGATGCCAATCGGCAAGGGCTTGATCGTTGAGAACATCCGTCCAATAGGCATTGTGAACGGTGTCGTATCTTTTCTTGTATGTGTCCAACTGCTCTTTCATGCCAAGCGCTCCGGTTGAGGGGACTGCAACTGAACGACACCTTAAAGTCAGAACTTCCTGTTACATAGCTGTGGTATTCAGCAGTTGCGCGCGACTTCAAATCTTGTTATTACGCGACGCAATACATTACACGAAGCCATCTAGAAGATTATTGGAAGCACCCTTGACTGAATGATTTATTGCGTTTGACACTCTTTGAGCACGCTGCTACTTTCAACGCATTGCGATCTTCCACCGCAGTATCTAGACAAGTTTTGGAAGTCTAAAAATGTATGATTACCTTTCTGCCATACACTCATTACATAGCAATCCTGCTCGCTACTCTCGCGCCGTCCTGGCCATTTTTAAAAGTAATACTTGGCGTCGCTAACACTCAAAATAGAGGTGCCCGCGACCTGTAGATGCTCTAGAGTTTTTTTGCTTCCGAACCCAGGATCCGAGCCTGAAGCGCTGTGGCGCTTCATCTGTATGCCGGTTCAGGCTGTATGACGTGTGGTATTAACGGCGAACGTCCGAAATCAAAAATCATCATGGAGTGCCTAACCAAAAAACTTGCACACCAATATTTATTTATCGCACCTCCCTTTAGCTCGCAACTTAAAATTGGAATCATCCGTGAGCAATAATATTCTTAGCGTGGATATTCTTCGACATGAAGAGCGTCAGACAACCGATGCACTTGATGTTTACATGCATGCACTCGCACAATTAGGTCGTCACTCGGTATTCATTCTTGAATCACTCTCAGGACCCAGCCGCGATCGACGTGCGACAATCATCGGCATGGAGCCGCTTTTTGAAGTGTGCATCGATGAAAAACACGCATACCTGCGCGGCCAGCCAGAACTCTGTGCACACCTGTACGGCTGCCTGCGTCAGCACGGCATGAAAATCGGCCCCGATCAGCGGATCGAATTGCAAGACAAGGAAGGCGCCTGGAATCTACTGCGATATATCCAGACCCTGTTCCAGGCGACTTCGGATAAGCCGCAAAGTCTCGCCTACTTTGGCTATTTCTCATACGACAGCGTGCGGTTGATCGAACGTCTGCCTGACTTGACTGAACAGACCCACGACTATCCGCTCATTGCTTTGTCGGTTTACCAGACGCTGCTGTACTTCCACAGCAATGGCGCTGTCGAGACCCTGATCAATAATCACCCGTTGTGGGCGGCACGCCGCCTGGAAGACTACCCATTCCTGCAGGCCTCAGCTGCGCCCATCTCGCAAGAACAGTCTGATTACCCGCAAGTCTTCGAAGAAACCCGCACGGTCACTCCGGAACAGTTCGAGCAGCGGGTAGAAGTGGCCATGGAGCATATTCGAGCCGGAGACGTGTACCAGATCCAGCTGGGCCACGAGATCCGTATTCGTTCCCAGATTACGCCGCTGGACGTTTACAAGAGCCTGCGCATGCGCAATCCGTCGCCCTACATGTACCTGGCGCACGTCGGCGGGATTGATCTGATTGGTGCGAGCCCCGAACTGTTCGTCAGGATCAAGGACAACCTGATCGAAATGCGCCCTATCGCCGGGACCGTAGGCAAGAGGCCTGGTGTCGACTCCACCGAACTGGTGTTGGAGCTGACACGTTCGGAGAAGGAGCGCGCGGAGCACCTCATGCTCATCGACCTGTGTCGCAATGACATAGGGCGGGTCTGCCAGCCAGGATCTTTGGAGGTCGATGAATTCATGCTGATCGAAGAGTATTCGCACCTTTACCACATGGTTTCGAATGTCCGGGGTTTACTGCGCCCAGGCATGGATGCCTACGACGTGATCAAGGCGTCATTTCCAGCCGGGACGATGTCGGGTGCGCCCAAGGTCAGAGCGATGGAGCTGATCGAGACCATGGAAAGCAACCGACGAGGTATCTATGCAGGTGCCCTTGGCCTGATCGGGTTCGATGGCAGCGTCAATACGGCCCTGTGCATTCGTTCGACTGTGCATGACCAAGGCACCTACTACCTGCGCGCATCCGCGGGTGTGGTAGCCGACTCGACGCCCGAAATGGAGTGGAAAGAAACGCTGTACAAGATGGGTTCGGTTTACCGCGCGGTAACCGGAGAGGAGATTGCTCTGTGAAAGTATTTTTGATCGATGCCTATGACAGCTTTGTCTTCATCATCAGCCAATACCTTGAGCAGCTAGGGCTGGAAACTCGTGTCGAGCGCCATGACCAGCCTGACCTCATTAAGCGGATCGAAGCTTTCGCGCCAGATTTCTGCGTGTTGGGGCCTGGGCCTGGTCACCCGGCAGATGTCGGCTATATCGAACTCATTCGGCATTTCGAACACCGCCTGCCGCTGCTCGGCGTCTGCCTCGGTCATCAAGCCCTGGGGCTCGCGTTTGGAGCTCAGGTCAGCCGCGCCCCTCGCGTCATGCATGGCAAGGTGAGCCAGATAGAAAATGATGGCAAGGGAGTCTATGCCCACACCCATGGTCGAACGATCAACGCTACTCGCTATCACTCCCTCATGATCGAAGACCTCGCCCTGCCGGAATGTCTGGAGGTGACCTCCAGATCAACCGACGATGGCTACATTATGGGCGTTCGACATCGTGCGTTACCAATCGAGGGCGTTCAGTACCACCCCGAAAGCATCCTGACGGAAAATGGTTTGGACCTGTTCCGCAGCTTCATCAAGCATTACCTGAACTGACCTGTGTGCCGGCGGGCTTTCACCCGCACCGGACCAACGCGTCATGTTCCATGGTTTGCGCATGGCCAACAAGGATGAGCCAGATCATGGCGTTTTCCAAAGGTGCGGAGCGCCGCTTTCAAATGGGTGCAGGCAATGTGGGCGTTGGATAATGCGGTATCAACAAGAGCGAAATGTTTATGGATGAATACAACGCCTCGGTTTCTGCGCACAGGCAAGCCGAGATTGATGCCACATTGAACGCTTTCATGAATCTTGCCAAAAACACCAACCGCTGCGACTGGGAGCGTTCGGTGAAAAAAGTATTGCGCGAACTTGGCTTCGCTAGCTTCCTGATCAGCCTTGGCCCAGCTCGGCCACACGACAAGAACCCTCTTAGCGGTGTCCTGACCACTTTCCCCAAGCAATGGCTGGAACATTACTGCAGCGATGGGCTCATCGAAATCGACCCCATCCTTAAGCACTGCCGCCGGGACCTCTTACCGTATTGCTGGTCCGCCGAATGCCGGCGAGCCCGCGGTCGATCCCGCCACTTCTGGGAACAGCGCCAGCAGTTCGGACTGCGCAACGGCCTGAGCATACCACTGCGCTATGAGTTGTTCAGAGGCACTCTCAGCGTGGCATTTGACGACAGTCAGGCTGGTGAGAAAACAGACTTTTCAAGCCCTGCAATCAGCAAGTTGTTCATGCTGGTGCCATATCTGCTGGCCGGCATGCGCCATCAATTTCAAAACTCGATCCCAGCGCGCCAGGGCTTGACGTCCAAGGAAATGGAGTGCCTGTATTGGGCAAGTGCCGGCAAAACGAGTTGGGAAATCAGCCAAATCCTAACGTGTTCTGAACGCACCATAGACTTTCACCTGCTCAATGTCCGGCGCAAATTCGGCTCGGTCAACCGACAACAGGCAGTGGGCACTGCCACCGCCTATGGGCTGATTGCTCCCGCTGGCGGTAGACCCTGTTACAGCCGCCAAAGGTGACATCCCTGGACGTCGTATGCTTACGAAAACCTAGACAGCCCAGGAACAGGCCTGCAGGTATTAACGGGGGTTGGTCAACGCAGGCTGACAGGGAGCAAACACCGACTCGAGGTACCTAACGGATTTTGTAGGAGACGCGTTTTTTTTGCAGCGTGCCAAAGATTGGTGTCGATCTTAAAAATCTTCCAGCTTCCACACTTCATAAGCCGGTGTTTCATAAGGGTGGCTGTGCTTGAGCGCAGCCACCGCCTGTTGAATCAACTCATCAGCGACGACAAGCTCGACCTTCCACTCTTCAACCTGCTCGATCTCGCCGGTCTGCCCAATGAACGGCTGGCTGCCGTCCAGCGGGCGAAACTGGCCTTGACCCAGCACCTGCCATGAGCAGCTGTCATAGGCGCCGATTCGCCCCGCACCGGCGGCGAACAACGCGCTTTTGACCTGCTCCACATGGCTCGGCGGAACGAAGAACGCCAGCTTGTACATCGTCGATCAGTTAACCCAGACGCGTGCGTTGCGGAACATGCGCATCCAGGCTCCGTCTTCAGCCCACTCATCCGGACGCCACGAGTTGTTCACTGCACGGAACACGCGCTCAGGGTGCGGCATCATGATGGTGACGCGACCGTCGCGGGTGGTCAGGCCGGTGATACCGCGCGGCGAGCCATTCGGGTTGGCCGGGTAGGTCTCGGTGACCTTGCCGTGGTTGTCGACGAAGCGCATGGCCACGGTGCCGGACAGATCGGTTTCCAGCAGCGACTCAGGTGATTTGAATTCCGCATGACCTTCGCCGTGAGCGATGGCGATCGGCATACGCGAACCGGCCATGCCTTGCAGGAAGATCGACGCCGATTTCTGGATCTCGACCATCGCTACGCGCGCTTCGAACTGCTCGGAGCGGTTGCGCACGAAGTGCGGCCAGAACTCGCTGCCCGGAATCAGCTCGTGAAGGTTGGACATCATCTGGCAACCGTTGCACACGCCCAGCGCAAAACTGTCGCTGCGGGCAAAGAAGCCCTGGAAGGCGTCACGTGCGCGAGTGTTGAACAGTGCAGACTTGGCCCAACCTTCACCGGCGCCGAGAACGTCGCCATAAGAGAAGCCGCCGCAAGCGACCAGCCCCTTGAACTCGTTCAAATCGACACGGCCCGCGAGGATGTCGGACATGTGCACGTCGACCGAGGCGAAACCGGCGCGATCGAACGCTGCTGCCATTTCCACCTGACCGTTGACGCCCTGCTCACGCAGGACCGCCACTTGTGGGCGAACGCCTTTCTTGATGTAAGGCGCGGCGATGTCGTCGTTGACGTCGTAACCGAGCTTGACGCTCAGGCCCGGGTTGTCTTCTTCCAGCAGGGAGTCGAACTCCTGATCGGCGCAATCGGCGTTGTCGCGCAGACGCTGGATCTGGTAGCTGGTCTCGCTCCACTGGCGTTGCAGCAGACGACGATCACCCTTGAACAGCTGTTCGCCGTCCAGGCTGATGGCGATTTCGTTGTTATTGATCGGCTGGCCGATCACGGCAACGCAGTCGTCGCCCAGGCCCGCAGCGCTGAACTGTGCGAGCACCAGTGGGGTGGCGTCATGACGCACCTGAATCACGGCGCCCAGTTCCTCGTTGAAGAGGATGGCCGCGACTTTTTCGCGCTTGCCGGTCAAGGTGTCGAGTTGCAGATTCAGACCACAGTGGCCAGCGAAGGCCATTTCCAGTGCGGTGGTCATCAGGCCGCCGTCGGAACGGTCGTGGTAAGCCAACAGGTGGCCGTCGGCGTTGAGGCCCTGAATCACGGCGAAGAACGCCTTCAGGTCTTCAGCGTCATCCACGTCCGGCGCCACGCTGCCGAGCTTGCCGTGGGTCTGCGCGAGGATCGAGGCGCCCATGCGGTTCTGGCCACGGCCCAGGTCGATCAGGATCAGGTCGGTGACGCCCTTGTCCATGCGCAGTTGCGGGGTCAGGGTGCCGCGAATGTCGGTGACTGGCGCGAAGCCTGTGACGATCAGCGACAGCGGCGAAGTGACGGTTTTTTCCGCGCCTTCATCGCTCCAGCGGGTTTTCATGGACATCGAGTCCTTGCCCACCGGAATAGTGATACCCAGCTCAGGGCAAAGCTCCATGCCGACGGCCTTCACGGTGTCATACAGACGCGCGTCTTCGCCCGGGTGACCGGCTGCGGACATCCAGTTGGCCGACAGTTTGATGTCGGACATCTTGCCGATGCGCGATGCCGCGATGTTGGTCAGGGTCTCGCCGATTGCCATGCGGCCGGATGCCGGAGCATCCAGCAATGCCAGCGGCGTGCGCTCGCCCATGGCCATCGCTTCACCGGTGTAGACATCGAAGCTGGTCGCAGTGACAGCAACGTCAGCCACAGGCACTTGCCACGGGCCTACCATCTGATCGCGATTGACCAGACCGGTGATGCTGCGGTCGCCGATGGTGATCAGGAAGTTCTTGCTCGCCACGGCAGGGTGGCGCAGCACGCGCTGTACGCTGTCTTCGAGGTCCAGGGTGCTCGGGTCGAAATCGTCGCCCAGCTCGGTTTCGCGAGTGGCCGAGCGGTGCATGCGCGGCGCCTTGCCCAGCAGCACTTCCAGCGGCATGTCCACCGGGCTGTTGCCGAAGTGGCTGTCGGTGACGGTCAGTTGCGGCTCTTCGGTGGCTTCGCCGACCACGGCGAACGGGCAACGCTCACGTTCGCAGATGGCTTTGAAACGCTCGAAATCAGGGGCGCTGACGGCCAGGACGTAACGTTCCTGGGACTCGTTGCTCCAGATTTCCAGAGGCGCCATGCCTGGCTCGTCGTTCGGCACGTTGCGCAGCTCGAAACGACCGCCACGGCCACCGTCGTTGACCAGCTCAGGGAAGGCGTTGGACAGACCGCCCGCGCCGACATCGTGGATGAAGGCGATAGGGTTGGCGTCGCCCAGCTGCCAGCAGCGGTCGATCACTTCCTGGCAACGGCGCTCCATCTCAGGGTTTTCACGCTGAACCGACGCGAAATCCAGATCCGCCGAGCTGGTACCGGTGGCCATGGAGGAAGCCGCGCCGCCACCCAGACCGATGAGCATCGCCGGGCCGCCCAGCACGATCAGCTTGGCGCCGACAGTGATTTCGCCTTTCTGCACGTGCTCTGCACGGATGTTGCCCATACCGCCAGCCAGCATGATCGGCTTGTGGTAGCCACGGACTTCTTCACCGTGCGGGGTATTGATGGACTGTTCGAAGGTACGGAAGTAGCCGGTCAGCGCCGGACGACCGAATTCATTGTTGAACGCGGCGCCGCCCAGCGGGCCTTCGATCATGATGTCCAGCGGAGTGACGATGCGCTCAGGCTTGCCGTAACGCTTTTCCCAAGGCTGCTCGAAACCCGGAATGTTCAGGTTGGAAACGGTGAAACCGGTCAGGCCAGCCTTTGGCTTGGCGCCACGGCCGGTCGCGCCTTCGTCGCGGATCTCGCCACCGGAACCTGTGGATGCGCCCGGGAACGGAGCAATCGCGGTCGGGTGGTTGTGGGTTTCCACCTTCATCAGAATGTGCACCGGCTCCTGCACCGCACCGTACTGGCGGGTTTCAGGATTCGGGAAGAAGCGCCCCGCCACGCTGCCGACGATGACCGAGGCGTTGTCCTTGTAAGCGGACAGCACGCCTTCGTTGTGCATCTGGTAGGTGTTCTTGATCATGCCGAACAGGCTTTTTTCCTGGCTCTGGCCGTCGATGTCCCAACTGGCGTTGAAGATCTTGTGACGGCAGTGCTCGGAGTTCGCCTGGGCGAACATCATCAGCTCGATGTCGTGCGGGTTGCGCTTGAGGCCAATGAACGCGTTGACCAGGTAATCGATTTCGTCTTCAGCGAGGGCCAGGCCCAGCTCGACGTTGGCTTTTTCCAGCGCCGAGCGACCGCCGCCCAGCACGTCTACCGCCGTCAGCGGCTTGGGCTCGGCGTGGCTGAACAAGCCAGCAGCCTGCTCCAGCGCGCCCAGTACCAGCTGGGTCATGCGGTCGTGCAGGGTGTCGGCGATCAGCTGTGCTTCGGCTTCGCTGAACTGGCCTTCTACATAGAAGGCAATGCCACGCTCAAGACGCTGGATCTTGGTCAGGCTGCAGTTGCGGGCGATATCGGTGGCCTTGCTCGACCACGGCGAGATGGTGCCGAACCGCGGCAGCACCAGGAACAGACGGCCACGAGGCTCTTGAACCGGCACGCTAGGGCCGTATTTCAACAGACGGGCAAGGACTTGCTGCTCATCCTCTGTCAGAACGCCGGTAACCTCAGCGAAGTGAGCGAATTCAGCGTACAGGCCACTGACAGCCGGAACTTTATCGTTCAGCTGCTCAAGTAATTTCTTGTGGCGGAAGGCGGAAAGGGCGGGAGCACCACGCAAGATCAACATCGTCGGGACAGCCTCGGGGAAGGGGGTGTGCTTTGAGGCCGTGCATTCTAGCCTAAACCGCCACTTTCGGCACCCGAAACCACGGCCTGAACGCACCCGAATGTCGGCGCTTGCCGATTCCCTGCCCAGACCCGTAAAAAATCCGACTGCTCTATCAGACGCGATCATTACTGTCGAGATATGGCGGTCAGTGCGCTTTGCGTATACTGCACCGATGTTTTCCCCATCCGATTTCCGCCCACGCTGTGCCAAGTGGCTCATCGCAACCGGAATCTTCCTGCTGCTCGGCGCCTGTGTTGAGAAACCCAACACACTGGAACGAGTCAAGGAGGATGGCGTTCTGCGCGTCGTCACCCGCAACAGCCCGGCCACCTATTTCCAGGATCGCAACGGTGAAACCGGTTTCGAGTACGAACTGGTCAAGCGCTTCGCCGACGATCTGGGCGTGGAACTGAAGATCGAAACTGCCGACAACCTTGACGATCTGTTCGACCAGATGAACAAACCCGGCGGCCCGGTATTGGCAGCTGCCGGTCTGGTCAGCACCGAAAACCGCGCCAGACAGGTGCGCTTCTCGCATTCCTATCTCGAAGTCACCCCGCAGGTCATCTATCGCAACGGCCAGTCGCGCCCCACCGATCCGGGCGATCTGGTCGGCAAGCGCATTCTGGTACTCAAGGGCAGCAGCCATGCCGAGCAACTGGCGGCGCTGAAGGTCAAGCATCCCGGCATCAGTTATGAAGAGTCCGATCAGGTCGAGGTGGTCGACCTGCTGCGCATGGTCGATGAGGGCCAGATCGACCTGACCCTGGTCGATTCCAACGAACTGGCGATGAACCAGGTGTATTTCCCCAACGTACGTGTCGCCTTCGACCTCGGCGACGGCCGCGATCAGCGCTGGGCCGTAGCGCTGGGCGACGACAACAGCCTGCTCAACGAGATCAACAGCTTCCTCGACAAGATGCAGAAGAACGGCATGCTACAGCGGCTCAAGGACCGCTATTACGGGCATGTCGACGTTCTCGGCTATGTCGGCGCCTACACCTTTGCCCAGCATCTGCAGGAACGTCTGCCCAAGTACGAAAAACATTTCCAGTCCGCAGCCAAGGCCGAACAGGTTGACTGGCGCTTGCTGGCCGCGATTGGTTATCAGGAATCCCTGTGGCAACCTGCCGTGACCTCCAAGACCGGCGTTCGCGGCCTGATGATGCTCACCCAGAACACGGCGCAGGCCATGGGCGTGTCCAACCGGCTGGATGCCAAACAGAGTATTCAGGGCGGCGCGAAGTATTTCGCCTACGTGAAGGACCAGCTTGAAGACACTATTCAGGAGCCCGATCGCACCTGGCTGGCGCTGGCGTCTTACAACATTGGCACCGGCCATCTTGATGATGCGCGCAAGATGGCGGAAAGCGAGGGCCTGAACCCGAACAAATGGCTGGACGTGAAGAAGATGCTGCCGCGTCTGTCCCAGAAAAAGTGGTACAGCAAGACTCGCTACGGCTATGCCCGAGGCGGTGAGCCGGTCAGCTTCGTCGCCAACATCCGCCGTTATTACGACATCCTCACCTGGGTCACTCAGCCGCAGCTGGAAGGCAGCCAGGTGGCGGAAGGCAATCTGCACGTGCCTGGCGTCGACAAGACCAAGCCGCCGGAAGAAAAGGCGCCGCTTTAGTCTTTTGTCGATGCTGAGGTCGGGGGCTGATCCGTTAGCTGCGGGGATGCTTTTTGTTCTGGCGAACGCCAGACCTGTTTCGACTTCGTCGAGTTACTTGAAAGCACCAAGTAACCAAGTGCCTGCGCTCCCTTCCCGGCCCGACTTCGTCGGGTTCCCTGCTCCGGCCGGGAAAAGTCGCAATTTGTGGCGTCTGCAAGATTTGCGTTCAAGAACCCCACACCTTTACGCAGCAGTCCGGCTTGCCGGCGGCGGCGATCTCAAGGACCCCACCGCCGGCAAGCCGGACTGCTACAGGAAGGTGTCGTGCTTTTGATTTGTTTTTGACATTGATGCGCAATGGCACAGACACCGCCAAACGCGACTTGGGTGCAGGCTGAACGCAGGTCTCGCGGAGTGGGTCGAGCCGCATGGATGCGGCGAGAG
>Ga0160448_100486_pt1 | contig 13713 bp, 10 predicted proteins | sample HID1973M_E1MG_FD_108269 | JGI IMG/M metagenome (GOLD analysis project Ga0160448, IMG submission 108269) | Enriched mosquito-associated microbial communities from UW Madison campus, WI, USA - HID1973M_E1 MG | ecosystem: Host-associated > Arthropoda: Insects > Digestive system > Unclassified ...
AAGCCTCGCCCTCAACGAGGAGACCAAGGACCCCAAGCGCATCCCGGGGCGTGCGGCGCTGCTGACGACGGTCATCCTCCTGTTCACCTACGTGGGCGTGACGGTCGCCGCGATGATGTACGCCGGACTCGGCGATACGGGAACGGGCCTGGGCAATGAGGCCAACGCGGACGACTTCTTCCTCGCCATCAAGGACGGACTGCTCGGGCCGCTCGGGTGGATCCTGGTGGTCGCGGTCATGATCTCCGCGATCTCGTCCACGCAGACGACGATCCTGCCGACCGCCCGCGGAACGCTGGCGATGGCCGCGTACAAGGCGCTGCCGCGCCGGTTCGCGACCGTGCACCCGCGGTACAAGACGCCGTCGTTCTCGACCCTGGTCATGGGTGTGGTCGCCATCGTGTACTACGTCGGGATGACGCTGATCAGCGACAACATCCTGCAGGACTCGATCCTGTCACTGGGCCTCGCGATCGCCTTCTACTACGCCATCACCGGGTACGCCTGCGTGTGGTACTTCCGCCGCGAGCTCTTCACCAGCGCGAGGAACTTCTTCTACCGGTTCCTCTTCCCGCTGCTGGGTGCGCTCATGCTGACGTACGCGTTCGTGCAGTCGGCCATCGACATGTACGACGTCGACTACGGCTACACCGTGCTGCTGGGCATCGGCGGCACCTTCGTGCTCGGCATCGGATCGCTCGCCTTCGGCGTGCTCCTGATGGTCCTGTGGTTCATGTTCCCCCGCGCGAAGAAGTTCTTCCGCGGCGAGAGCCTCAACCGCGACACCCGGGTCCTCGTCCCCGAGGACCCGGCCGACTTCGCTCGATCGATCGACGGGGGACTCGCCTGACCCGCTGACGCGCTCACTCCGCCGGCGTTCAGCGGTCGAGGTGCGCCCCGCACCCCACGTCGTACGCCTCGCGCAGCCACGCGCCGACGTCGTCGTCGAACTCGCTCTCGTCGGCGAGTCGGAACTGGTGCACGAACAGGCGCCGCCCGTACGGCGAGGCGCTCAGGATCCGCGGGTCGGGCGGGAGCTCGCGCATCAGGTCGAAGTAGCCGCGCACTCCAGCGCGCAGGGGCCGGGCTCCGGCGAACCCGCGACGAGGACCCTTGAACGTGATCGTGGTCTTGGCGACGGAGTGCGTCACCGGGCCGAACGACCTGATCAGCTCGTCGATGCGATGCCACAGCCGCACCGCGGCGGGGTCGGCATCCCTGAGGTGGTCGTCCACCGTCCACACGTGCGCATCGGTCATCGACCCAGTCTCGGCCAGGGCGCCGACACCTGCACGACCCGGACGCGCGCAGACCCCGGGCTCGGTGGGGAGCCCGGGGTTTCCAGAGCGTCGATCGAGGTCAGAACAGCGCGGCGTCCAGCGGCGCGAGTTCGAGATCGTGCGCGGTCGCCACACCCGCATTGACCACCCGCCCGCCGACGGTGTTGAGCCCCGCCGCGAGCGCGGCATCCGCCCGCAGCGCGTCCTGCCACCCGCGACGTGCGATCTGCCGGATGTAGGGGAGCGTGGCGTTGGTCAGTGCCGACGTCGAGGTGTTGGGCACGGCGCCGGGCATGTTGGCGACGCAGTAGAACGTGCTTCCGTGCACCGGGAAGGTGGGGTCGGCGTGGGTGGTGGGGCGCGTGTCCTCGAAGCAGCCGCCCTGGTCGACCGCGATGTCCACGAGCACCGAGCCCGGACGCATGCGCGAGACCATCTCGTTGGTGACCAGCTTCGGCGCCTTGGCGCCCGGGATCAGCACCGAGCCGATCACCAGGTCGGAGGCGACGACAGCTCGGTCGAGGTCCAGCGGGTTGGAGGCGGCCGTCTTCACGCGGCCCTGGAAGTGGTCGTCGAGGTAGCGCAGCCGCTGCACGTTGGTGTCGAAGACCGTGACGTCCGCACCCATGCCGACGGCGATCACGGCCGCGTTGGCACCGGCGACGCCGCCGCCGATGACGGTGACGGCCGCGGGCCGCGTGCCCGGGACGCCCGACATGAGCAGGCCGAGACCTCCGGCCGAGCGCATCAGCGTCGCCGCGCCGACCGTCGGCGCCAGGCGCCCCGCGACTTCGCTCATCGGCGCGAGCAGCGGGAGTCCGCCGCCCGTCAGCTGAACCGTCTCGTATGCGATCGCGGTGACACCGTCGGCGACGAGGCGCTCGGTGAGCGGGCGGTCGGCAGCGAGGTGCAGATAGGTGAAGAGCACGAGGTCGTCGCGGAAGTAGCCGTATTCGCTTGCGATCGGCTCTTTGACCTTGAGGAGCAGCTCGGCGCGGGCCCACACCTCGGCGGCGTCCTCGAGCATCACCGCCCCTGCTGCCTCGTACTCGCCATCCGGCATCGACGAACCCTCGCCCGCGCCGCGCTGCACGAACACCTCGTGGCCGGCTGAGACGAGGTCGTGCACGCCGGCGGGAGTGAGGGCGACCCGATACTCGTTGTTCTTCACCTCGGTGGGGACGCTGATCCGCATCGTGTGATCCTTTCCGCTCCGCCGTTGGAGCGCTCGGGCTCCTCGTGGGAGCGCCTCTAGAAAGCGGGGCGGATGGCCCCGACATCCATTCCGCCGCCGGTGACGGCCAGCGGAAGCCTCGACATCGTGTCGGCCACGTCGGGCGACGCGAGGGCGCCGTGCCGCTCGAGCAGCCGCAGGGCGACCGCGGTGGCCGCCCGTCCGCTGCCGTCGAGCATCTTGAGCGCGACGGTGGTGCCGTTCGGGGCGACCATCACCATCACACCTTCCGCCCCGCCCTTGGCGAACACGCCCAGTCGCTCGATGGCGATCGTGTCGGCGCGTCCGGGACCGTCGATGGTCCACGGCTCCGCGCGCACGGCCTCCACCAGCGCGCCCGCGCTGCGGTGCAGGGCGAACGGCGACGTGGTCGACGAGTTGCCGATGCGGTGGATCGCCCGCGCGAGCCCGAACAGGGTCATCGCGTACACGGGGGCGCCGCACCCGTCGACGGCGGTCGCGGCGACCTTCTCGCCGATGAGGCGTTCGACGGTCTCGCGCACGAGGATCTGCACCGGATGCTCCGGCGAGAGGTACCCCTCGGCATCCCAGCCGTTCACGGCACTGGTGAGGAGCATCGCGGCGTGCTTGCCGGAGCAGTTCATGCGGATGCGGGCGGGCTGGCCGAGTTCGCGCACCATCTCGTCGCGGGTCGCAGTGTCGCTCGGCCAGGCGGCCGGGCACCCCAGCTCATCCTCACCGAGCTGCGCGAGCGACAGGATGTCGCGCACGACCGCGACGTGCCGGTCGGTGCCCGAGTGGCTGGCGGTGGCCAGCGCCAGACGCTCGCCCTCCAGCGGTGCGCCGGCTGAGAGGCACGCCAGTGCCTGCAGGGGCTTGAGGCTCGAGCGCGGCAGGATGAGGGCCGACGGATCGCCGAGCTTCTCGGCGACGGTGCCGTCCGCGGCGAGCACGATGGCGATGCCGGCGTGACGGGACTCCACGAAGCCGCTGCGTTCGACGACGGCGAGTTCGACGGCGTCGGTCGCGGCGAAGGTCTGCGGCACCTCGACAGCCTACCGCCGGAGGGGGCGCCCGCCCGCATGACAGACTGTGCTCATGTGGGGCGAGCATCGATACTCCGTCCGGACGACGTGGACCGGTGACCGCGGCACCGGCACGTCGGGGTACCGGGACTACGACCGGGCGGTCACTCTCGAGATCGACGGCAAGCCGGCACTGCTCGCCTCGTCCGACAAGCCCTTCCGCGGCGATCCGTCACGGTGGAACCCCGAGGATCTGCTGCTCGCGTCGCTCAGCGAGTGCCACCTGCTGTCGTACCTGCACGCGTGCGTGCAGGCGGGGGTGGTCGTCGTCGGCTATGAGGACGAGGCATCCGGTCTCATGGTCGAGGACGGGCGCGGCGGCGGCGCCTTCCGCGAAGTCGTGCTGAGGCCGCGCGTGACGGTCGCAGACGCGTCGATGACGGATGCCGCGACCACCGCGCACGCGCAGGCCAATGAGTGGTGCTTCATCGCGAACTCGGTGAACTTCCCGGTGCGCCACGAGCCGACGATCCTCGTCGCCGGCACCTGAGCCGTCTGCACGGCTCCTGAGGGTTGCGGAAGGGTCAGCGACGCTCGTGGGGGAGGACCTGCTTGATGCGGTCGATCGGGTTGTGCGCCGGCACCTCGTTGTAGGCGTTGGCGAGCTCCTGACCCGACAGTGCGTGGATCGCCGCCATGATCTCGTCGGTCGCGAGGCGTCGCGCCTTGCCTGAAGAGGCCGGTCCGTGGTGGGCGAGATCCAGCGGCTCGCCGAATCTCACCGTGACGCGGTGCTTCAGCGAGGGGGTCTTCGCCCCGACGGGCATGACCTTGTCGGTGCCGATGAGGCCGACCGGCACCACGCGGGCGCCCGACTGCAGGGCGAGGAAGGCGACGCCCGTGCGTCCCTTGTAGAGGCGGCCGTCGAGCGAGCGCGTGCCCTCGGGATAGAGGGCGACGGCCTTGCCCTCGTCGAGCAGGGCACGCTGCTGATCGAGGGCGTCAAGTGCCGCCTGACCCGCACCGCGCTGCACCGGGATCGCGCCGATCGACGTGAAGAACCAGCGAGAGGCGGGCTTGTCGAAGTAGCTCGACTTCGCCAGGAAGTGCACCGGACGGGGCGCGACCACCGGTATGGCGATCGAGTCGATGAACGACAGATGGTTGCTGGCGAAGATCACCGGCCCGGACTTGGGGACGTTCGCCTTGCCCTCGATGCGCGGGCGGTACAGGACGCGGGCCAGAGGAGTCAGGATGCTGCGCCCCAGCGCGTAGGTGAAGCCCATGCGGCGAGCCGGGGCCGCGGGGGACTCCGGGACTTCCTCCGCCTCGTCGGGGGTGTCGGCGGCGCCGGGCACGAGGTCGGAGGTCACCCGTAGAGGGTACTCCCGGTTGCATTCCGGTATCGGCATGCCGTTTCCCAGCGCGGACAGAGGAAAGATGCGGAAGGATGGAGGCTTCCCTTCCCCTGACTCGAGGTTGTCCCGTGCGCATTCGCCCGTTCGCCGCCCTGTCCGTCGTCGCCGTGTCCACCCTGCTGCTGGCCGGGTGCTCGGGATCGGCGGGGCCCGACGCCACCCCCACGCCCACGTCGACGTCCTCCTCCGAGTGCCTGCTCGACGCCCAGCCGGGCGCGGACTCCGACGCGATCGAGGTCACCGGCGAGGGCACCGATCTCGCGGCGACCATCCCCGACTCGCTCACCTACGAGAACGTCGAGCGCACCATCGTGACCGAGGGCTCGGGCGACGACCTCGCGGCGGGCGACTTCGTGAGCGGCTACTACACGCTCTACGACGGATCGACCGGCGAGGTGCTCCAGGACTCCTCCGACAGCTCGGCCGACGACTCCGGCGAGGTCCCGATCCTCCTCGACGCCCAGAACTCGCAGCTGCTGGTGGCCGTGCTGGAGTGCGCGCCGCTCGGCTCGACGATCGCCATGTCGATCCCCGGCACCGCGTTCGGCGAGGGCGCCTCGCCGGTCGTCGTCGTCGCGCAGACCACCGACCTGCTGCCCACGAGCGCCGACGGCGCCGAGCAGGACCCGGTAGACGGCATGCCGACGGTCGAGCTCGCCGACGACGGCGCGCCGACGATCACGATCCCCGACGCCGACGCTCCGACCGAGGTGCAGATCGCCGACCTCAAGAAGGGCGACGGTCCGGTGGTCGAGTCCGGCGACACCGTGTTCGTGCAGTACACGGGCGTGAAGTGGTCGGACGGCTCCGTGTTCGACTCCAGCTGGGACCGCGGCCAGCCCACGGCCTTCCAGACCACCGGCGTCGTCGAGGGCTTCCAGCAGGCGCTCGAGGGGCAGACGGTCGGCTCGCAGGTGCTCGTCGTGATCCCGCCGGCCTTCGGCTACGGCGCCCAGGAGGGTCACGAGCTGCAGAAGGAGACCCTGGTCTTCGTCGTCGACATCCTGGGCGTGCAGCGCGCCGCGAGCCAGCAGTAACCCGAGGCGGCCGCATCCGGCCCGGCGATAGGCTGGCCGGATGCGGCGCGTCCTCATCCTCGGCTCGACCGGCTCCATCGGCACGCAGGCACTCGATGTCGTGCGGGCCAACCCGCGACGGTTCGAGGTGGTGGGTCTCGCGGCCGGGTCGGACCGCGCAGCGCTCGAGGCGCAGGCCGCGGAGTTCGGCGTCGAGAGCACAGCCCTCGGCGCCGTCGAGGCCGAGCAGCTGGTGCGCGACGTCGACGCCGACGTCGTGCTCAACGGCATCACGGGCTCCGTCGGGCTGGGCCCGACGCTCGCAGCGCTCGAGACCGGCCGCACTCTGGCGCTGGCGAACAAGGAGTCTCTGATCGTCGGCGGCGATCTCGTCACCGCGCTCGCCCGCCCCGGTCAGATCGTTCCGGTCGACTCGGAACACTCCGCCATCGCCCAGGCGCTCCGGTCGGGTGAGCGCAGCGAGGTGCGCCGGCTCGTGCTCACGGCATCCGGCGGTCCGTTCCGCGGTCGCAGTCGCGCCTCGCTCGAGGGCGTGACCCCGGTGGAGGCCCTGGCGCACCCGACGTGGGACATGGGCAGGGTCGTGACGACGAACTCCGCCACCCTGGTCAACAAGGGCCTCGAAGTGATCGAAGCCCACCTCCTGTTCGGCGTGCCCTACTCCGAGATCGACGTCGTCGTTCACCCGCAGTCGATCGTCCACTCGATGGTGGAGTTCGTCGACGGCTCCACGATCGCGCAGGCCTCCCCGCCTGACATGCGCCTCCCGATCTCCCTGGGATTGGACTGGCCCGCCCGCGTCGCCGGCGTGGGCCGGCCGCTGGACTGGACGAAGGCGACGTCGTGGACGTTCGAACCGCTCGACGAGACGGCGTTCCCGGCCGTCCGGCTGGCGAAGCACGTCGGGCGTGCCGGCGGCACCTATCCCGCGGTGTTCAACGCCGCGAACGAGCAGGCCGTCGACGCGTTCCACGAGGGACGCCTCGGGTTCCTCGGGATCGTCGACGTGATCGAGCGCGTGGTGGACGAGCACGATGCGCCCGACAGCCTCACCCGCGCCGCTCTCGCGGACGCCGAGGACTGGGCCCGCCGCAAGGCCGACAAGGTCATCGCCGCGGCATCCTGATCCGCTCCACGGCCTGCGCCCTCGAGCCCGATCCCGTCTTCGACGCAGGAGCACCCCCGCGGGACGGAGCACTCACGCGGGACGGACCACTCACGCGGGCCTCGGGGGTGTGGACCGTGGCGTTCGGGCCGAGGCTTGTGCGCCGAGCCGTGGCGTTCGGGCCGAGGCCGGGGGTGTCGCGCTGGGTCTCGGCGGGGATCCCCGGTCTCGGCGACGGGTGGTCGCGGGCGGGGGTGTGGACCGTGGTGGCGGCGGTCGCTTGTGCGCCGAGCCAGGGGGTTCGGGGCGAGGCCGGGGGTGTCGCGCTGGGTCTCGGCGGGGATCCCCGGTCTCGGCGACGGGTGGCCGCGGGCGGGGGTGTGGACCGTGGTGGCGGCCGTCGCTCGTGCGCCGAGTCAGGGCGTTCGGGGCGAGGCCGGGGGTGTCGCGCTGGGTCTCGGCGGGATCCCCGGTCTCGGCGAGGATCCCCGGTCTCGGCGACGGGTGGCCGCGGGAGCTCCGCGGGCGGGGTTCCTAGGTGGTGGGTGTCGCTCGTGCGCCGGGCCATGGCGTTCGGGCCGAGGCGCGTGCGCCGATCCACGGCGTTCGGGGCGAGACCGGGGGTGTCGCGCTGGGTCTCGGCGGGAATCCCCGGTCTCGGCGACGGGTGGCCGCGGGAGCTCCGCGGGCGGGGTTCCTAGGTGGTGGGTGCGTCGGAGCCGGCGGCGACCAGGCCCCGCCACACGGACGCGATGGTGGCGGCGGTCGCGTCCTGCCAGGGGAAGCCGTTCAGGAGGTCGTCGGTCGCGAGCGTCGCGACGCCGTGGACGGCCGCGAAGGCGACGACCGCGGCCTCCTCCGCGGATCCGGGTGGAATCTCGCCGGCGTCCTGCGCCGCGGTGATGAGGGCGACGAGCGCCGGCATCGCGACGTGGCTGACCTCGATCAGCTCCGCGGATGCCGCGGCGTGGTGCTTCGCCGCATACATCGTGCGCAGGATCGCGGGGTGCTTCACCGCGAAGCTCACATAGGCGTCGCCCGCGGCGCGGAAGCGGCCCGCGAACGGCGCCTCGCCCGCTACCGCCGCGGCGAGCGAGGCGTTGAGACGCTGGAAGCCGTCGACGGCGAGGGCGTCGAGCAGAGCCTGCTTGTCGCGGAAGTGGCGGGCGGATGCCCCGTGGCTGACGCCGACATCGCGCGCGAGCTGCCGGAGTGACAGGGAGTCGGCACCCTCGGCGTCGACGACCTCCCAGGCGCGGTCCAGCAGCGCCGCCCGCAGGTTGCCGTGGTGATACGTGCGCTCCGTCACCGTCCCACCCTAGCGCGATGTTGGCATTGACAACAATGCTGTCACTGTCTACATTGGCTGTCATGACCAGGGACTACCGCGGCACGACCGCGCTCATCACCGGCGCGAGCGCCGGACTCGGCGTCGAGTACGCGACGCAGTTCGCCTCGCGCGGGGCGGACGTCGTGCTCGTCGCCCGCCGTGAAGACCGGCTCCGCGACCTCGCCGAGAGCCTCGCACGCGACCACGGCGTGCGGGCGACGTCCATCGCCCTCGACCTCGCGAGGCCGGATGCCGCGGCCGTGCTCCGGCGAGAGCTCGACGAGCGGGGCATCCGCGTGCAGACGCTCGTCAACAACGCGGGCTTCGGCATGAAGGGCGCCTTCGCCGAGGCGGATGCCGCCCGCATCGGCGAGATGGTGCAGGTCAACGTCGCCGCGCTCGTGGCGATCACGAGGGAGCTGCTGCCCGAGATGGTCGCCGACGGGCGCGGCGCGCTCGTGGGAATCGCGAGCACCGGCGCGTACCAGCCGTGCCCGAACATGGCCGTCTACGGCGCGACGAAGGCGTTCGTGCTGAGCTTCACCGAGGCGCTCGCGTACGAGACGAAGGGTTCGGGGCTGGGCGTGCTCGCCGTGAGCCCCGGCGCGACGCGCACCGAGTTCTTCGACATCACCGGCGCCGATGCGGCGGTGGGGCGGTTCCAGACGCCGGCCCAGGTCGTCGAACTGACCCTCCGCCGGCTCGATCGCGACGACGTGCCGCCGAGCGTGGTCTCGGGGCGCGCCAACGCCTTCAGCGCGTGGGCCGCGCGGGTGATGCCGCGCCGTGTGACGCTCGCCGTGAGCGGCCGCGTGCTGGGGTAGGCGCAGACGATCCGGACGGCCGCGACCCGCCGATCCGGCACCCCACCGCGGTTGCGGGGCGCACCGTGGGGACCTCCCGGTGGGGATCGTCCGCTCAGGATGGGGCACGGCGGGGAGCGGGTGCGAGCCCCTGATGGGTGACGACGGCGCCGGATGCCTCGGCCAGCGCGTCGAGGATCGCGATGCCGATCGCCCCTTCGTACCGCCACGGCGTGTAGGCGTCGCTCCAGAAGCCGGTGTCGCCGGGGGCCGCGACGCCCGGAAGGAGTCGTGCGACCTCGTCGCGGGAGGGCAGGGCCCGCGCACGCAGGACCGTGAGCACCACGGTGCCCGCCGTCAGGACCTGCAGCGCGGCGCCTTCATCGACGGCCCGCAGCTCGAGATCGAGCCCCTCGGGGTCCGCCTGGCGGGCCCGGACCGCGCCTGCGGCCCTGGCGACGGCGACGGCGTCGACGCGCGCGGCACCGAGGATCACGCTGCTACGGGGCATTCAGCCTCCTGCGTCGGAGGTGCGGTGCGGGGGCCGGGGGCTCGGTGGCAGCCGACACGTCGACGGCCCCGGCATCCCCATCCGTGATGCGGGACGGCGCATCCGTCATCGACGCGGTCTCGAAGTGGGCCACCTGCACCAGCGTCGGACGTTCGCCTCGACGGGCCAGCCTCCCGCGCCCGGCGACCATGGGCTCGGCGTAGAGCTTCGGGAGCAGCTGCCCCTCGGAGCGGTCGCCCGACATGACGAGCGCGGTGCCGCCGGTGTCGCGCACGGCCTGCAGCGCCACGTCGAACATCGCCCGCGACGCGCCGGCGACCGGGCGGGCGACCATGACGTTCAGCCGCAGGTCGCGCGCCGAGGCGAGGTACGGCAGGAGGGGGCGGAGCGGCTCGGTCCCGCCGGCGGCGAGGATGTCGAAGTCGTCGGCGACCACGAGGATGCGGGGTCCGCCGCTCGCGCGGTCGCCGGCGCGCTTCTCGAGCTCGACCGCGATCGACTCGGCGAGCAGCCGCGCCTGCTTGCCGCTGGTCGCGTGGCCGCCGAGGTAGTCGTCGGGGATCTCGGCCACGAGGTCGCCGCGCGCGTCCATCAAGGCGATGACGAGCTCTTCGGGGGAGTGGCGATCGATCGCGCCCTGCACGATGCCGCGCAGCGCCGTCGTCTTGCCGCACCGGCTGTCGCCGAGCACGAGGAGGTGCAGGTCGCGGGCGACGAGGTCCAGCGTGACGGGCTGCATCGTGTCCTGCCGCAGGCCGACCGGGAGCTCGTCCGGCTCGTCGAGCGCATCGGGCAGCTCGTCGGGCGAGAGGTCCTCCGGCAGCAGCCGGATCGGCGCGGCTCCCGGTCCGCCCCAGCGCGCGGCGCTCTCGCGCGCGATGCGCTCGAGTGCTTCCCCGACGTCGGTCCCGTCGACCTCTTCGAGCAGCGGCAGAGCGATCTGAGCGAACAGCTTCTCGTCGGTGAGTGCGCGGCCGGGTTCGTCGACGCGCAGGGTGGACGACAGCTTGCGGGCGATCTGCGAGTCGGCCGGATCGTTGAGCTTGAGCTCGAGCCGCGTGCCGATGAGGCTCTGCAGGTTCAGGCGCAGCTCGTTCCAGCGGGTGAGGGTCAGCACGACGTGGATGCCGAAGCTGCCGCCCCGCTCGAGCAGCTGCCCGAGCGGCTGCTCGAGGTCTTCGAACTCGGTGCGCAGCGCGCCCAGCCCGTCGACCAGCAGCACGACGTCGGCGCTCGGCAGGTCGGGGAGTGCCCCCTCCGCGTGCCGGCGTCGCATGTCGGCGAGCGAGTCCAGGCCGTGCTCGCGGAACACCCGCTCGCGCGTGGCGAGCATGGCGGTGAGCTCCTCGAGCAGACGCGTCAGCCGCTCACGGTGCCCGCGGGTGGCGACGCCGCCGACGTGCGGGAAGGGTTCGATGCGCGACAGGCCACCGCCGGTGAGATCCATGCCGTACACGCTCACCTCCGTCGGCGAGTGCGTGAACGCCAGGGACGCCGCGAGCGTACGCAGGAACGTCGAGCGCCCGGACTGCGGCGCGCCCGTGATCGAGACGTGCCCGCCCGAGCGGGTGAGATCGAGCAGCCACGGCGCCTGCCGCTGACGGGTGGGATCGTCCAGCAGCCCGATCGGCGCCCGGAGCCGGTCTCCCCCGCCCTCGGCGCCGGGGAGCACGCCGCCGAGAGTCAGCACCGGTGGCAGCGGCGGCAGCCACACCGGCCGGGTGCGCGCGACTCCCCGTGACACCCTTGCGGTGGCCGCCTGCACCAGTGTGCGGCCGGTCGCAGGGGCTTCGGGCTCCGCGGCAGGATCCCGCCCGTCATCGATCGTGGCCTCGGGCCGGTCGTACGGCGGCAGTTCGCGCACGACGGGCGCGTCGGCGTTCACCGGCTCGGCCTCGGCGGGATCGGGGACCGGTCCCGAGACATACCCCGCGCGGAACCGCGAGTACACCGACGTGTCGACCTTGAGGTAGCCGAAGCCCGGGATCGCCGGCAGGTGGAACGCGTCGGGGGTGTCGAGCACGACGGCCGACTCGGACGGCGAGAACGTGCGCAGGCCGATGCGGTACGACAGATAGGTGTCGAGGCCGCGCAGCCGCCCGCCCTCGATGCGCTGGCTCGACAGCAGCAGATGCACGCCGATCGACCGGCCGATGCGGCCGATCGTCAGCAGCAGTTCGACGAAGTCGGGCTCGGCCGTCAGCAGCTCGCCGAACTCGTCGATCACCAGGAACAGGTGGGGCAGCGCGGGAAGGTCGGGCCGCTCGCGGCGCAGCCGGCGGTAGTGACCGATGGAGGCTGCATTCCCCGCCGCCTTGAGCAGGCGCTGGCGCCGCACGACCTCGCCCTGGATGCTCTCGCGGGCGCGCTCGGTGAGCTGCGGATCGTCGGCCAGGTTGTCGATGATGCCCGCGACGTGAGGGAGTCCCGCGAACGGCGCGAAGGCCGCACCGCCCTTGTAGTCGACGAGGATCATGCTGAGGTCGTCGGGAGGATGGGTCAGCGCGAGCCCGAGGATGAGCGTGCGCAGCAGCTCGCTCTTGCCCGAGCCCGTCGCGCCGACGCAGATGCCGTGCGGGCCCATCCCCAGCTGCGCGGATTCCTTGAGGTCCAGCAGCACGGGGGCGCCCCTGTCGTCGACGCCGATCGGAACGCGCAGGAAGTCGGCGCTCGAGCGGGGTCGCCAGGAGTCGCGCAGGTCGATGGCGTCGACGTCGGCGATGCCCAGCAGCTCGGTCACGTCGGGCGCGAGGGCGGTCTGCGCGTCGACAGAGCTGGTGCGCGTCAGACGCAGGCCCGCCAGCGGCCTGGCGATGACCTCGAGCAGTTCCGGCGAGACGAGGTCGGGACGGATGCCGTGCACGGCGTCTTCGCCGGTGCCCGGGTGCTCGATGGTCGCTGCGCCGTCGGCCAGCGTGACGCGCGCCGCGACGGCGGAGGGCTCCTTGAGCCGGTCGTCGACGACGTGCACCACGGTGATCCCCAGATCGGCGAGATCGAGCATCGAGTCCAGGCGCGGCAGCGGGGTCGCGGCATCCGTTCCCTCGTCGATGAACATCACCAGGCGACCGGGCTTCGTCCGCCGGCCGCTGCGCCGGCTCGCGGCGGCCGACGCGATGCGGTCCCGCAGCTCGTCGCCGATGAGCGCGAGCAGGTCGGCCGGCGTCGGGGCGACGCGGCGTGCCCCGACCGCGCCGGGCGCAGCCGTCGCGGCCGAAGCGTGCGGCAGCAGATCGAGGCCACGCCACGAGGCACGGGCCGCTTCGGGGATCACGGCTGCGATGTGCAGGTCGTCGGGGGAGTGAGAGGACCCCAGCTGTGCGACGATGGCGCGGCACACGGCGAGCGTCTCGGCGCGCTCGCCCACGATCGATACGTGCCCGCCGCGCTCGAGGTCGAGCACGGCCGGCATGCCCTGGGCGACGCCGGCGAGCTGGACGACGCGTTCCGCGGCGCCTTTCATCACGGGGTCGAAAGGCTGCACGGGGTTCTGTTCGGGAGGCAGCCGGACCTCGATCGCCTGCAGATCGCCGGAGCCGATCCTCACGTGCAGGAAATCGGCATCGCCCGGACGGCGCTCCCAGCGCCGAGCGGGGTTCGCGCCGATCTCGACGAGGGTGGCCGGGGCGGGATGCAGGGCGAGCGTGCCGGCACGATGGGCGTCGGCGAGCTCGCGCACCGACGTGCGGGTCTGCTCGAGGTAGTCGAGGTAGCGCTCGCGCTGCACCCGGCGCTGCCGGGCGGCGTTGCCCCGCGCGGTGAACGCCATTCCGACGCCGCCGACGAGCGCGACGACGAGGATCACCGCGCCGACGACGACCATGACCGGGTTGTTGCGCAGCAGCACGATCATGGTGATCGACGACAGACTGCCCACGATGGGCAGCAGCGACTGCAGGGGGAAGCCGGTGGCGGCCTCACCGAGGGGCGGAGGCGGGGCGAGCACGAGCTCGGCGGGCGGCTCGACCGGCTGCGTGATGCGAGCGGGCCGGTGGATGATGCGCACCGT
>Ga0160448_100488_pt1 | contig 13694 bp, 12 predicted proteins | sample HID1973M_E1MG_FD_108269 | JGI IMG/M metagenome (GOLD analysis project Ga0160448, IMG submission 108269) | Enriched mosquito-associated microbial communities from UW Madison campus, WI, USA - HID1973M_E1 MG | ecosystem: Host-associated > Arthropoda: Insects > Digestive system > Unclassified ...
AGGAAGGTGGACTTCCCGGCATTCGGCAGCCCGACGAGGCCGGCATCCGCGATCAGCTTCAGGCGCAGCCACAGCGTGCGCTCGACCCCCGGCAGGCCGGGATTGGCATTGCGCGGCGCGCGGTTGGTCGAGCTTTTGAAATGCAGGTTGCCGAAACCGCCATTGCCGCCCTTGGCCAGCAGCACGCGCTGGCCCGGCTCTGTCAGGTCGACGATCACCGTCTCCTGATCCTCGTCGAGGATCTCGGTCCCGACCGGGACGCGCAGGATCGCGTCATCGCCGCTGGCGCCGGTCCTTTGCGACCCCATGCCGTGCTGGCCGGAGCTGGCGAAGAAATGCTGCTGGAAGCGGAAGTCGATCAGCGTGTTCAGCCCCTCGACCGCCTCGGCCCAGACATCGCCGCCGCGCCCGCCGTCGCCGCCATCGGGGCCGCCATATTCGATGAATTTCTCGCGGCGGAAGGACACGCATCCCGCGCCTCCGCCGCCGGACCGGACATAGACCTTGGCGAGATCGAGGAACTTCACGGGATTTTCCTTGCGGATAAGGGTTGGGGCAGAGCGTGGGATACGCGCTTGCCCCTGCCGATTCAAGGGTGGCGCTTCATGGGCGGCGTGACAATCCTGATGCGCTCGGGCTAGATCGCCGGCGAAAGCCGCCCCGGAGTCGAGATGCCCCTCCTGACCTATGTCACGCTCATCGCCGCGATTTCGCTGGAGGTCGTCGGCACCACCTTCCTGCAGCGCAGCGAGCAGTTCACCCGCCTCGTGCCCACGCTGCTGATGGGGCTTTGCTATGCCGGGTCCTTCTATTTCCTGTCGCTGATCTTGCGGGCCATGCCCCTCGGGATCGCCTATGCGATCTGGAGCGGCCTTGGCATCGTGCTGGTCTCCGCGATCGGCCTCGTGGTCTTTGGCCAAAGGCTGGACCTGCCGGCGGTGATCGGGCTGGGGCTGATCGTGGCCGGGGTGATCGTGGTCAATCTGTTTTCAAAGAGCATCACGCATTGAGGCGCGACCGGTCCCGCGCCCTTAACATTTGCGCATTGAAGGCTAGATAAGGTCGAAAGGAGGGTCACCGATGATCCACTTCGACAACAGCTATGCCCGTCTGCCCGAGGGTTTCTTCACCCGGACCGCGCCGACCCCCGTGCGCGACCCGAAGCTGATCGCGCTGAACCGGCCGCTGGCGTTGCGGCTGGGACTTGATCCCGACTGGCTTGCCGGCCCGGACGGGTTGCAGATGCTGGCCGGGAACGCCTTGCCCGAGGGCGCGGAGCCGATCGCGCAGGCCTATGCCGGGCATCAGTTCGGCGGCTTCTCGCCCCAGCTGGGCGACGGGCGCGCGATCCTGCTGGGCGAGGTGGTGGCACCCGACGGCGCGCGCTTTGACATCCAGTTGAAGGGTTCCGGCCCCACCCCCTTCTCGCGCCGGGGCGACGGGCGGGCGTGGCTGGGTCCGGTCATGCGCGAATATCTGGTCAGCGAGTTCATGGCCGCCTTCGGCGTGCCGACGACGCGGGCGCTGGCCATCGTCGGCTCGGACGCTCCGGTGCGCCGCGAGACCATCGAGACCGCCGCCGTGGTCACGCGCCTGGCGCCGAGCTTTATCCGCTTCGGCCATTTCGAACACTTCGCCGCGCGCGAGGACCATGCCGCGCTGCGCGAGCTGGCCGATTTCGTCATCGACCGCTTCTACCCCGCCTGCCGCGACGCCGGCGGCAACCCCTACCAGGCGCTGCTGCGCGAGGTCTCGCTGCGCACTGCGGACATGGTGGCGCACTGGCAGGCCGTCGGCTTCTGCCACGGGGTGATGAACACGGACAATATGTCGATCCTGGGCCTGACCATCGACTACGGTCCGTTCGGCTTCCTGGACGCCTTCGACGCCAACCATATTTGCAACCATTCCGACCAGCAGGGCCGCTACGCCTACAGCCAGCAGCCCCAGGTGGCGTTCTGGAACCTGCATTGCCTGGCGCAGGCGCTGCTCCCGCTCTGGCGCGATACCGATGCGGCCGATGCAGCCGATCCCGAGGCCGCCAAGGAAGCAGCGAAGGAAGCTGCAGTGGCCGCCGCGCGCGAGGCGCTCGACCCGTTCCGCGACCGCTACGCCGCCGCCTTCTTCCGCCACTATCGCGCCAAGCTGGGCCTGCGCCCGCTGGGCGGGCAGGAAAACGAGGACGAGGCGCTGCTGACCAACCTGTTCCGGGTACTGCACGCCAACCGCGTGGACTACACCTTGTTCTGGCGCAACCTCGCCCGCATCTCGGGGAAGGATGCGAACGCCGACGCCCCGGTGCGCGACCTGTTCCTGGACCGCGCCGCCTGGGACGCCTGGGCGGCCGAATACCGCGCCCGGCTGCAGGCCGAGCAGTCCGACGACGCTACGCGCGCCGCCGGCATGCTCGCCGTGAACCCGAAGTACATCCTGCGCAACCACCTCGCAGAAACCGCGATCCGCGCCGCGCGCGACAAGGATTTCTCCGAGGTAGACCGGCTGCTGGCCGTGCTGTCCCGGCCATTCGACGAGCAACCCGAGTCGGAAGCCTATGCCGCCCTGCCGCCGGACTGGGCGTCCGGGCTCGAAGTCAGTTGTTCGTCGTGACATCGACATAACGTGAATTTCTGAATCTGTAAGGATTGCGGCGCGAGTCCGACCAAGCAAGACTGGGGCCCCGCGCCACCGCCTAATGAGAAGGACGCAAGATGACCACCAAGAAAACCGACGCCGAATGGCGTGAGCAACTTTCCGACATCGAGTACCGCGTCGCGCGCGAAGCCGCCACCGAGCGCCCGTTCACGGGCCGCTACTGGGACCACTGGAACCAGGGCATCTACCACTGCGTGGGGTGCGGCACGCCGCTGTTCGAATCGGCCACGAAGTTCGACGCCGGCTGCGGCTGGCCCAGCTATTTCAAGCCAATCAACGGCGAGGTAATCGACGAGCACACGGACCACACCCACGGCATGACCCGCGTGGAAGTGCGCTGCAAGGAATGCGGCAGCCACCTGGGCCACGTGTTCGAGGACGGCCCGGCCCCCACCGGCCTGCGCTATTGCATCAACTCGGCTGCGCTAAAATTCGACGATCGGGATCCTTCCGATCGCGGGTGATTCATCGAGTGATGTAATCGTTGCTTCGGATGCCCGCCGCGCGCCATTCCCCAAGTACAATGGCGCGGCCGCGGGCCTCTGCGCTCGGCAAGCCCGCCAATCAACAATCGTCCGCATGAAATTTCTTTTCGACCTGTTTCCGGTCATCCTGTTCTTCATCGCCTTCAAGCTGTTCGGCATCTATCCGGCCACGGCCGTCGCGATGATTGCCACGGTGCTCCAGATTGCCTGGGTGCGCATCCGCCATGGCAAGGTGGAGCCGATGCAATGGGTCAGCCTGCTGATCATTGGCGTGTTTGGCGGTGCAACGATCCTGTTGCACAACGAGACCTTCATCAAGTGGAAGCCGACGGTGCTCTACTGGCTGTTCGCGGTGACGCTGGTGGGCTCTGTCATCGGCTGGCGCAAGAACCTGGTGCGGGCCATGATGGAAAAGCAGGTCACCCTGCCGGACGCGATGTGGGGCCGCCTGAATGCCGCCTGGGCGGGCTTCTTCGCCGCCATGGGCCTGCTGAACCTCTACGTGGCGTACACGTTCTCCACGGATACCTGGGTCAACTTCAAGCTGTTCGGCAGCATGGGGCTGATGCTCGTGTTCATCGTGCTGCAGAGCATCTGGATGTCGCGCCATATCCAGGAAACCCCGTCCGAGTAAACCGGACGCCACGCTACAAGGAACCCGGATGGCTGCAGACCCCGCCACCATCGAGACGCTGCTGCGTGCGGCCCTCGACCCCTCCCGCCTGACCGTGCGCGACGACAGCGCGGCCCATGCCGGCCATGCCGGCGCGGCCTCGGGCGGAGGCCATTACGATGTGCTGATCGTCAGCGAGTTGTTTGCGGGCCACTCGCGGGTTGCCCGCCATCGCATGGTGTATGATGCGCTGCGCGCCCTGTTCCCGGCGCAGATTCATGCGCTGGCCGTCAGCGCCTACACCGACCAAGAATATCAATCCCGCGAAGCTTCACGCGACGCTACCCGCAACTCTCAGACCTGATTCCATGAAGACCACCGTCCTCTCGTTCAGCCTGGCGGCTGTGCTTGCTGCTGGCAGCCTGCCCGCAATCGCCCAGAACGCCGCCGTTGTGAATGGCAAGCCCATCCCCTCGGCCAAGCTGGACAAGCTGATCGCCGGTACTGGCCAGCCCGCGAATCCCGAACTGCGGGACCGCGCGCGCACCATGCTGATCGACCGCGAACTGCTGCTGCAGGAAGCCAACAAGCGTGGCATTACGCAACGCGACGATGTGCAGGAACAACTCGAGCAGGCCCGCCTGAACGTGCTGGCCGGCGCGGTGTTCGAAGACTACGTCAAGACGCATGGCGCCGGCGACGACGAACTGCGCGCGCAATACGAGAAGATCAAGTCGCAGTTCGGTAACGGCAAGGAATACCACGCCCGCCACATCCTCGTGGAGAAAGAAGCCGACGCCAAGGCGATCATCGCCAAGATCAAGGCCGGCGCCAAGTTCGAGGACGTGGCCAAGGCTTCGTCGAAGGACACCGGCTCGGCTGTCAACGGCGGCGACCTGGACTGGGCCAACAGCACCAGCTACGTGCCCGAGTTCTCGGCCGCGATGACCGGCCTGAAGAAGGGCCAGATGACCGAAACGCCGGTCAAGACCCAGTTTGGCTGGCACATCATCGAACTGGTGGACACGCGCGACGCCAAGATCCCGTCGTTCGAGGAAGTGAAGCCGCAGCTGCAACAGATGCTGATGGGCGACCAGGCCTGGCAGCGCGAGCAGTTCCAGGCGATGATGAAGTCGATCAAGGAAAAGGCCAAGATCCAGTAAGGATCCCGGCGTTTCCCGATACCGAAACCGGCGCCCAGGCGCCGGTTTTTGTTTTCCGGGCGCGCTGGCGCACACTTTGGGGAGATTTCGACATTCCCCCGGCACAGTGCGCTCGGTAAGATGTTTCCCACGGGCCGCCGGGCTGTTCCGGACCGGCATCCGGCATCCTGGGAGCGCATCGCAAGCATGGGCGTGACAAGCGGCTACTGGCACCTGTGGCACCTCTACTCGCGCGGCATCGTCTATTGCGCGCTGGGCATGCCCCATATCGATTGCACGGGCATGCGCTGGCGCCATCTCCACCCCCACCTGCCCGAGCGCGACCGCTACGCACAGACCAAGCTGCTCCAGGCCACGATCGCCTATATGGAGATGCACGGCGAGCTGCCCGTGCCGCCCGACGCCGACCGCATGCGCCTGCTGTACTCGCGCTACCTGCCCTGGAGCGCCCGGCTCCAGGCAGACACGGCGCCCATCGACCCCACCTTGAACCCCGCGAGGGCCTGACCTCGCTTCCCCCCGACCTCGGCTTCAAGTATCTCTGGCATCACCCCTGACCCGACGATTTCTCGGCCAGGCTGGAACTGGAGCGGCCGGGCTCGGATGCGCGCCACATCATCACTGAAGCCTGCCGCGAGGCGCTGGCCGAGGACCAGAGCGACTGCATCGTCCTGGGCTGCGCGGGCATGACCGACCTGTGCGACGAGATCTCCGACGCGATTGGCGCGCCGGTCATCGACGGCGTGTCCTGCGCCGTCAAGATGGCCGAGGCGCTTGTCTCGCTGCGGCTCTCCACCAGCAAGCGCGGAGACTGGGGGCTTGCGCATGGCAAATGAGCAAAAGAAAAGCCCGCTTGCGCGGGCTTTTCTGGGATTTCCGGCCGGCTAGCGCCTTGCAGCGATCAACCGACCCACTTCCGTGCGTTGCGGAACATGCGCATCCACGGGCTGCCGCCGTCCGTGGCCTGCTTCCAGGCGTCCGGGGCCCAGCTCATGGTGGCTGCACGGAACACGCGCTCCGGGTGGGGCATCAGGGCCGTAAAGCGGCCGTCCACGGTCGTGACCGAGGTGATACCGTCCGGCGAGCCGTTCGGGTTCAGCGGATAGGCCTGCGTCACCGCGCCCTTGTTGTCGACGAAGCGCAGCGCCACCTTGGCGGCTTGGATATCACCCTGCTGCGAGAAGTCGGCAAACCCTTCGCCGTGTGCCACGACGATCGGAATGCGGCTGCCTTCCATGCCGGCGAAGAAGATCGACGAGGACTGCTCGACCTGCACGGTCACGAAGCGCGCTTCGTACTGTTCCGACTGGTTACGCGTGAACTTCGGCCAGGCATTGGCGCCCGGGATGATCGGGGCGAGGTTGCTCAGCATCTGGCAACCGTTGCAGACGCCGAGCGCGAAGGTGTCCTGGCGGTTGAAGAAGGCCGCGAACTGCTCGGCCATCTGCGCGTTGAACAGGATGGTCTTGGCCCAGCCTTCGCCGGCACCCAGCACGTCGCCATAGCTGAAGCCGCCGCACGCCACGAAGCCCTTGAAGTCGGCCAGGCTTGCCCGGCCGGCGATCAGGTCACTCATATGGACGTCGTGCGTATCGAAACCGGCGCGGTCCATGCTGTATGCCATTTCGAGGTGCGAGTTGACGCCCTGCTCACGCAGGATGGCCACGCGCGGACGGCTGCCGGTGGCGATGAACGGCGCGGCGATGTCCTCGGCCGGGTCGAACGTCAGCACCGGGCTGATGCCAGGGTCCGTATCGTCCTGGAGCAGCTGGTACTCGCTGTCCGCGCAGGCCGGGTTGTCGCGCAGGCGCGCGATGCGCCAGCTGACTTCCGACCAGTTGCGCTGGAGTTCGGCACGGGCAGCGCCGAACACCTTCTTGGCGTCGCGGTACACCTCGAGCTGATCGGTCGCATTCGGCTTGCCGATCACGTGGCTGCAGGCCGACAGGCCGGCTTCGCGGAGCACGCCGAACACCGCGTCGCGCTCGTCGAGTCGCACCTGGATCACGGCGCCCAGTTCCTCGGAGAACAGCGCGCGCAGCGTCTGCTCGTTGCGGCGCTCCGCCACCTGCTGGGCCCAGTTCTTGGCATCGCCATAGTCCTGTTCCTGCGTCGGGTCGAGCGCGAGCATGTCCACGTTCAGGGACACGCCGCAGTGACCCGCGAACGCCATTTCCGCCACGGCAGCCATGAAGCCACCGTCCGAGCGGTCGTGGTAGGCCAGCAGCTTGCCTTCACGGTTCAGGCGCTGGATCACGTTGAAGAAGTTCTTCAGGTCGTCGGCGTTGTCGACGTCCGGCGCGCGGTCGCCCACCTGCTGCGTCACCTGCGCCAGGATGCTGCCGCCCATGCGGTTCTTGCCGCGGCCCAGGTCGATGGCGATCAGTACGCTGTCACCCTGGTCCGTGCGAAGCTGCGGCGTCAGGGTATTGTCGACGTCATCCACGGCGGCAAACGCCGAGATGATCAGCGACACGGGTGCCACGACTTCCTTGTCGCCGTCGGCGTCCTGCCACTTGGTGCGCATGGACAGCGAATCCTTGCCGACCGGAATGCTGATGCCCAGCGCCGGGCACAGTTCCATGCCAACGGCATGCACGGTGTCGTACAGCTTGGCATCCTCGCCCGCCACGCCGCAGGCGGCCATCCAGTTGGCCGACAGCTTCACCTTGCCGAGGTCCTTGACCGGTGCGGCCGCCAGGTTCGTCAGCGCCTCGCCAATCGCCATGCGGCCGGAGGCCGGTGCGTCGATCACGGCCAGCGGCGTGCGCTCGCCCATGGTCATCGCCTCGCCAGCGCGGCCCTTGTAGTCGAGCGTGGTCACGGCCACATCGGCCACCGGCACCTGCCACGGGCCGACCATCTGGTCGCGCGCGTTCATGCCGCCCACGGTACGGTCACCGATGGTGATCAGGAACGACTTGCTGGCCACGGTGGGGTGGCGCAGCACGTCGCGCACCGCCTGCTCCAGCGCGATGCCGGTCACGTCCACCGGCGGCAGTTCCTTGGTCACGCGGGTCACGTCGCGGTGCATGCGCGGCGGCTTGCCCAGCAGCACGTCCATCGGCATGTCTACCGTGAAGTGCTCCTTGAGCGCGGCGTCCACGTGGGCGTCCACCAGTTGCAGCTGCTGCTCCTCGGTGGCCACGCCGACGACGGCAAACGGGGCGCGCTCACGCTCGCACATGGCCTGGAAGCGCGGGAAGCTGTCCGGCGCAATCGCCATGACATAGCGCTCCTGCGATTCATTGCACCAGATTTCCGCCGGCGACAGGCCCGACTCCTCCAGGTGCACCTGACGCAGGTCGAAGCGCGCGCCACGGCCAGCGCCGTCCACGAGCTCCGGGAAGGCGTTCGAGATACCGCCCGCGCCCACATCGTGGATCGACAGGATCGGGTTGTCGTCGCCAAGCTGCCAGCAGGCGTTGATGACTTCCTGCGCGCGGCGTTCCATCTCGGGGTTGCCACGCTGCACGGAATCGAAATCGAGGTCGGCCGTGTTGGTACCGGTGGCCATCGAGCTGGCGGCGCCGCCGCCCATGCCGATGCGCATGCCCGGGCCGCCGAGCTGAATCAGCAGCGTGCCGGCCGGCAGCGGGTCCTTGTGGGTATGGCCCGCGTCGATATTGCCGATGCCGCCGGCAATCATGATCGGCTTGTGATAGCCGCGCACCGTGCCGGCCACGTTCTGCTCGTAGACGCGGAAGTAGCCGCCCAGGTTGGCGCGGCCGAATTCGTTGTTGAACGCGGCGCCGCCGAGCGGGCCCTCGATCATGATCTGGAGCGGCGAGGCGATGCGGTCCGGCTTGCCGGTCACGCCAGCCTTGTCGTCCGGATTGCGATGGGCCACCGGCTGGGCGGCATCGCGGGCGTTTTCCCAGGCCTCGATGGCGTCCGGCAGCATCAGGTTCGACACCGTGAAGCCGGTCAGGCCCGCCTTGGGCTTGGCGCCCCGGCCCGTGGCGCCCTCGTCGCGGATTTCACCGCCGGCGCCGGTGGAGGCACCCGGGAACGGCGAGATCGCGGTCGGGTGGTTATGGGACTCCACCTTCATCAGCGTGTGGGTCAGCGCCTCGTGGCGGCCGTACTGCTGGTCCGCGCCGCGCGGGAACCAGCGCTCGGCCATATCGCCTTCCATCACGGCCGAGTTGTCCGAATACGCGACGATCGAGCCCTGCGGATTCAGCTGGTGCGTATTGCGGATCATCGCGAACAGCGACTTGTCCTGGCTCACGCCGTCGATCGTCCACGTGGCGTTGAAGATCTTGTGGCGGCAGTGCTCGCTGTTCGCCTGCGCGAACATCATCAGTTCCACGTCGGTCGGGTTGCGGCCGAGCTTGGCGTAGGCGTCGAGCAGATAGTCGATCTCGTCCTCGGACAGCGCGAGACCCATCGCCGTGTTGGCCTCCTCCAGCGCGGCGCGGCCGGTGGCGATGTCCACGAAGCGCAGCGGCTTGGCCGGCAGTTCCTGGAACAGCCCAGCGGCGTCCTCGCGCGAGGCGATCACGGTTTCGGTCATGCGGTCGAACAGGTGCGCGGCCACGGCGGCACGCACGTCGGCGTCCAGCGTCTTGCGGCCACGCAGCAGGCCCTTCTTGCAGATCACGGTGATCTCCACGCCACGCTCGATGCGGTGCACGTGGGACAGCCCGCAGTTATGCGCGATGTCCGTGGCCTTGCTGGCCCATGGCGAGATCGTGCCGAACCGCGGAATCACCACGAAGCGGTCGCCCTCGGTCTGGGCCGTGAACGGCGTGCCGTAGGTCAACAGCGCGGCAATGCGCGACTGGTCTTCGGCGGAAAGCGGGGTGTCGGTATCGACGAAATGCAGAAACTGGCCATGTACCGATTCAATATCGGCATCGATCTGTTTGAGCGTGGCAAGCAGGCGTTGCTGGCGGAAGGCGGAAAGCGCCAAAGCGCCGGGGAAGCACGAGAAATGCGCCATGATCGTAGCGGTCGGGAGGCGTAGGGAGGTCGGGGCTGGCGGCCGCCGGCACCGCTGAGTGGGGAACCGGCTGGCGGGAAACCGCTATTGTACCTTGCCGGGGCCCGCTTTTTGCATTGCGCAATGGGACGGAGGCGGACATGGACGTCCAAATCGGCTGCGACACCGGCAAGTGCAGCGGACGCACCGTTTTAGTGCGCCATGAATCACTTGATTGATAGCCGATGCTTAGAGCGACGTCGCCGAGCGTGCCGCCTGCTCGTACAAGCCGGTCAACACCCGCAAAAGGCGCGCAAGTTCGCCAATCTCGATGTTTTCCTCGCTACCTTCGGTGAAATTGCTGGTCAGGCACTGCTCGCGGATCTCGCGATAGCGGGCGCAGGCCTCGGCGCCGGCCTGCGTGGTGGCGTAGGTGGCCTCTTTGCCCACCCGCTCGCCGGCGACCAGCCCCAGGCCTGCCAGCTTCTTCAGCGCGTAGGTGACAAGGTGGGTGTCTTCCACATTCAGCACGAAGCAGATATCGGCCAGCCGCTTGGCCCGGCCCCGGTGATTGACGTGGTGGAGCACCAGCACGTCCAGGAAGGTCAGGTCGCGCACGCCAGCCGCGCCCATGCAGCGCACCACCCAGCGGCTGTAGGCGTTGTAGGCCGTGTTCAGGCCGAACTCGAACTCGGACAATTCCGGGCTCCGCACCGAGACGAGGTGCGACGATGAGACGATGTTGACGCCGGCGGCGCGGCCCAGCGTGGCGGGAGGCCGGACGGCGGCCGATGGCGCGTCGTCGGACGCGCTGGCCTGGACTGGCTTGCGTGCCATGAAGCAGGTCTCCCTTCGAAGATGAATAAAATTCGTCGAATCACGACAGATTGTTGACGAATTATCGAGGTGAAGTCGGCCTGAGTCAAAAATCCGGCTCAGAACCAGGCGCGAACGCCGGCCACGAAGCGGGTCTCGCCACTGCGGCCACCGGCCGTGCGGACCATGTCGGCGGTATTGCCGAACGACTGGTAGCGCTCCACGCCGATATAGGGTGCGAACTGCCGGCTGATCTCGTAGCGCAGCCGGATGCCGACCGTCCCGCTCGACAGCCCGCTGCCGACGCCCGTCTCCGGATCGTTCTTCCCGTACAGATTGGCCTCGATACGCGGCTGGAGGATCCACCGCTGCGTCAGCAGCAGCTCATATTCCGCCGCCAGGCGCAGCGCGGTGCGCCCTTCTGTGCCGACATAGGCCGTCGCGTCCAGCTCGAACCAGTACGGCGCCAGCCCCTGGATGCCCATCGCCAGCCAGTTCCGGGCCGGCCGGCCATGGCCGACATCGTTCCGGAAGCCGAGTTGGGTGTCCCAGTACGAGCCCACCGCGTGGCCCCAGAGCAATTCCGTGCGCGCATCGTGCACCCTGCCCTGCGCGGCCCCCCCTTCGGCCTTGATCACGAGCCGATTGTAGGTACCGCCGAACCACGCTTGGGCCTCGTAGGCGGCGGCATTGTTGCCGTTGCCGTGCGCCCATTCGAGCCGATCGATCAGCACCGAGCCGAAGGGGTGCTCATCCATCATGTGCAAGGACCGATGGCCGCCCAGTGCGTACTGGCCGACGCCCAGCTGGTAACCATCCGAATACGCGTGCGGGTCGCGCGCATCGGCGGGCGCGCTGCCACCCTGCATCGCATCGTGCTGGGCCAGCGCAGCGCTCGTGCCCAGCCCGGAAAACAGCGCCGCGACAATCATTCTTTTCCGAAATTGCAGCGTCATCATGCCACCACCACTTCGCGGAACATGCCGGCGTCCATATGCATCATCAGGTGGCAATGCCAGGCCCAGCGGCCGAGCGCGTCGGCGGTGACGAGGAAGCTGATGCGCTGCGCGGGCTGAACCGGGATGGTGTGCCGCCGCGCCTGGAAGGAGCCGTCCGGCGCCTCAAGCTCGCTCCACAGGCCGTGCAGGTGCATCGGGTGGGTCATCATCGTGTCGTTGTGGAGGATCACGCGCAGCCGCTCGCCGTGGCGGAAGCGCACCGGCGTCGATTTGCCGAACTCGACCCCATCGAATGACCACGTGTAGCGTTCCATATTGCCGGTCAGGTGCAGTTCGACTTCACGCCCCGGGCCGCGCGGGTCCATCGGGCCGCCGATCGTATACATGTCCGAGAGGGTCAGCACGCGCCGCCCGTTGTTGCGCAGGCCAATGCCGGGGTCGTCGAGGTTGGTGCGGGCCATGTCGACGCGCATGTCGGTGCTCGGGCCGTATTCGGTGCGCGCGTGGCGCGCCTTGGTGCTGGGCACCCGGAGCCGGTCGGGCGCGGCCATGCCGTGCTGGCTGTGATCCATGGCGCCGTGGTCCATGTGCCCCATCGCAGCGTGATCCATCGCGCCGTGATCCATCGCCCCATGGTCCATCGCTCCATGGTCCATGCTGCCCATCATGTCGACCGGGGTGAGCCACTCGGGCTGGTCCAGCGGCGGCACGGGCGCCTTGATCCCATCCCGCACGGCCAGCGTGCCGCGCGCGTAGCCGCTCCGGTCCATCGACTGGGCGAAGACCGTGTGGGCGTCGTCGGTCGGCGTCACCAGCACGTCGCAGGTCTCGCCGGGGCCGAATCGGAATTCGTCCACGGAAACCGGGTCGATGCCCTGCCCGTCCACCTGGACCACCTTGAGCTTCAGCCCCGGAATCCGCACGTCGTAGAACGTATTGCCGGCGCCGTTGATAAAGCGCAGCCGCACCGTCTCGCCAGCGCGGAACAGGCCGGTCCAGTTGCCGGCCGGCGTGACGCCGTTCATCAGGTAGGTCAGCGTGGCGCCCGAGAGATCGGCCAGATCCGTCGGATTCATCCGCATCTGGTTCCACATCTTGCGCTTCTCCAGCGCGGCGCCCAGGCCGTCCTGCGACACATCGCGGAAGAAGTCGCCCACCGTGGGCCGGTTGTAGTTGTAGTAGTCGCTCTGGGTCTTGAGCTTGGACAGGATGCGCATCGGGTCTTCTTCCGTCCAGTCGGACAGCAGCACCGAATAGTCGCGATCCGCGCGGATCGTGTCGTCATCGCCATCGATCACGATCGCGCCGTACACGCCGGTCATCTCCTGGAAGCCGGAATGCGAGTGGTACCAGTAGCTGCCGCTCTGCGCCACCTTGAAGCGATAGGTGAACGTCTCGCCGGGCGCGATGCCCGGGAAGCTGATCCCGGGCACACCGTCCATCTGGTACGGCAGCAGGATGCCGTGCCAATGGAGCGACGTGGGCTCGTTCAGCCGATTGGTCACGCGGATCGTCACCGTATCGCCCTTGCGCCAGCGCAGCGTGGGGCCGGGCAGCATGCCGTTGATGGTCGGGGCGATGGTTTTCCGGCCGGTGAAGTCCACCACCGCGTCCTGGATGACGAGATCGAACTCGGTGCCGCGCAGCACCGGCGCGGTGCCGCTGCCGGCGCGGGCCGGGCCGGTGGCCGCCTGCGCCCATGCCGGCACGGCGCCAACCGCCCCCAGCACGCCGCCTGCCGCCAGGCCCTGAACGAATCGACGCCTTGTCAGGCCGCGCGGCGATGGCAGCAACAGCCCCGCCGGAGATATGGGTCGCATGCAATGAATCCTTGGTGTCTCTTATATAGGCGCAGCCAGCTTAGTGACTTCGCAGTAACCGACAAATGACCCGAACATTACATTCCGGTAATCTTCTTGTCATGTTGAGGGAGCGACATACACTGTTGCCTCGCACGGATGGGAGTGGGCATGAAGCTGCTGGTGGTGGAAGACGAGCCGAAAACCGGGGAATACCTGAGGCAGGGCCTGACCGAGGCCGGCTTCGTCGTGGATCTGGCCGTCAACGGTCAGGACGGCG
>Ga0160448_100489_pt1 | contig 13668 bp, 15 predicted proteins | sample HID1973M_E1MG_FD_108269 | JGI IMG/M metagenome (GOLD analysis project Ga0160448, IMG submission 108269) | Enriched mosquito-associated microbial communities from UW Madison campus, WI, USA - HID1973M_E1 MG | ecosystem: Host-associated > Arthropoda: Insects > Digestive system > Unclassified ...
CAGGCAGTCGGACGACGCGGGCACTGCCGACTACTTGTGGTTCGCGTAACCGACTCACGCAGACGAGTCGATGCCGACAGGGCGATGTGCGCATGGCGCGGACCCGTTCGAGGAAGGTCGTCGCGGTTCCCCCGCCCGGTCGGGCACAGCCGATCGCTTCGGATCCATAACAAAGTCGCGGTTGGTCCACCGCTTGCATCACCATTGGCGGATGAGACGGGCACGCGTGTGGGGTCTCGCCGTGACGTTGCTGTGTCTGGCGCCGGCTGTGATGGGGTGTGTCCAGGTGCAGGGGTGTCCGGGATGGGCGGGATACGACACGCCCGACGATGCAGCCGAAAGCGCAGATGCCGTTGTGGTCGGCCACGTCCTCCAGAGGGTCTCCACGACGGACTTCAACGGGACGAACGCGAACGTCTGGTCTGTCGAGGTCGTCGAGTGGATCAAGAGTGATGGACCGGATCGCATCGAGGTTCTCTCGCCGCCGCCCGCGTGCGGCCCGAGCGCAGATCCGTACCTCGGCGAAGACCCCCTCCAATCCGCCACCCGGCAGGAGGGATCGGCGCTGTTCCTCGTCGAAACGGAATCCGGCTGGAGAACGATCAGCCCAGTCCAGGGTCTCGTGGAATTGGCGCCCGGGGAACCGATCCCGACTGGATGGCCGGCCCGGTAGGCGGTCCTCCTGCGGGCGAGCCGGTCGGTCTCGCCCATGACGGTGAGCAAGAAGCTCGTCCGACTGCTGACGAAGAGGACGCGGTGGCCGCGACCGGGTGAGTCCGGGCCGCGGCCGCTGCGCTCACGAGACCGAGAGGCTCCAGGTGACGCCGAAGCGGTCGGTGAGCATGCCGAAGCCGGGGCTCCACGCAGAAGCGGCGAGCGGCTCGACGATCACGGCGTCGAGCGCGAGCGCATCCCAATAGTTCTGCAGTTCCTCGAGGCTGTCGGATCCGACCGCGACGAACAGCGCCTGCTCGGTGAAGGTGATGTGGTTCTCACGGCGAGTGGCGCCGCCGCCGACGATACCGCCGCCGGCGGCGCCGGGGACGTCGTAGCCCATGACCCGGAAGCCGTTCTCGCCTGCGACGAGACCGAACACGACTTTGTCGGCACCGGGCAGCTCGGCCGGCATGCCGAACTCCGCATAGGTATTGACGACCAGGTGGCCGCCGAACACCGACTGGTAGAACTCCAGCGCCGACCGGGCGTCACCGCGGAAGTTCAGGTGGGTTGTCGTCTGGATGGTCATGACTGCTCCTGTTCACGGACGCGGGCCCTTCTGACGCCGCAACAGCGACGATCCCGCATGAGTAGGTCTACTTCCGTCCTAGACCCTCGTTAGCCTTCGAGCATGTCCGCCACCACTCGCTTGCTGAACCTGTTGTCGTTGCTGCAGACCCGGCGCGATTGGCCGGGCTCACTGCTCGCCGAACGGCTCGAGATCAGCGACCGCACCGTGCGTCGCGACATCGGGCGCCTCCGCGAAATGGGCTACCGGATCGACGCGACCATGGGCCCCGACGGTGGGTACCGACTGGCCGCGGGCGCCGAGCTGCCGCCGTTGCTCTTCGACGACGCTCAAGTCGTGGCCGTCGCCATCGCGCTACAGACTGCCACGGCCGTCGGGGCAGACCTCGATGAACCAGCGGCTCGTGCGCTGACGACCATCAGGCAAGTCATGCCGTCGCGACTGCGGCACCGGCTTGATGCGCTGGAGGTCATCTCGATCGCGCAACGGCCGGGCGACTCCGCGCCGACCACGGTGCCGCTGGAACTGCTCGTCGAGCTCGCCCGGGCGATCCGCGACCACGCCATCTTGCGCTTCGATTACGCGCCACGCGGCCAGCCCACCTCCGACGTTCTTCTGCCGCCGCGCCGGGTCGAGCCGCACCACCTCGTCAACGCACAGGGCCGTTGGTATCTCGTGGCCTGGGACCTCGAGCGCGACGGCTGGCGACTCTTCAGCGTCGAGAGGGTGAGACCGCGCACGCCCACCGGGCCACGCTTCCAGCAACGTGAAGTCCCCGGCGGCGACATCGAAGAGTTCGTTTCGGCGCGGTTCAAGGGCGCCGACGTCAACGAATGGGCTTGCCGAGGCTCGGTGATCCTCGGCCTGCCCATCGGTGCGGTGCTGCCGTTCATCGGCGATGGCGTCGCGCGCGCGGTTGGGCCGAACCGAACGATCCTGGAATCCGGGTCCTGGTCCTGGGGCTCGCTCGCCGCCTCCTTCGGCCGGTTCGACGCTCCCATGGAGGTCCTCGGCCCACTCGAGCTGCGCGAGGCCTTCGCGACGCTCGCCGACCGATACGAAGCGGCGCTCACCAGGTGACTTCACGCGCCGCTGACTACGTTGGCCCCTTCGCTGATTCACCGCTTTCTTGGCCGCTACCTTCACCCGGACAACTATCGACGGCTCATGAGGCCGACCATCCTGTGCGATAGGCGGTCCCTCAGCGTGCGTTGGGATAGCTAATCGTTGGGCTTGCCACGGCGGCGGCGGGTTGCTTGCGTTGTGATCGATTGCGACGCGTACTCAGCGAGTTCGTCGGGCGTGCCGGTCGAGCGCGGGATGGTGTGGGATGCATATTGGCGTGAACCAATTCTGCGGAATCGAGCAATACGGTTGTGAGCCCCGACAGCGAGGCGGCCGCACTCGCCGTGGCCCTCACAGCCGTCGTGGTCTCTGTCGCCGTGCCTTTCGCGATCTCGAGCGGCGGGGGATCCGGCCGACCAGCAGTCGGCGTGCCATCCTCGACACCGCTTGATGAGGAGCCGCTGGAGGTCACGGCGGAGATGTACGAAGCGGCGTACGCCGCGTTTGCACAATGCATGCGTGACAACGGATCGGGTTTAGCGGCCGAGTACATGGAAGGGGGCGTGCACCAGTACTCCTACCTCGCGGTGGACGAGAGCGCGCACACCGTCTGCTACCCACCTTTCCAGCAGATCGACATGGCGTGGCAAGTCGCCCACACGCACGACTCGCCGACCTACGTCGCCCTGCGCAAGTGCCTCACCGAAATCGGGGTCACGCCGGCCGGCGACGCTCAAGGCGTCTATCAACAAGTGTTGGACCACGGCATCGATCCGACGAGTTGCCAACCACCCGCCCGCAATCCCTACAGCCAACCCCAGCAGTAGTCCGCGCTTCGCCGGGCGTCTAGCGATTGGGGAGGTGGAACAGCGCGATAGCGGGTCGCTCATTCGCCTCGCCGCTGTTCGTCTGGCTCAGGGAGGCTCAGCTCCTTCGCGCCGGGGACCGCAGCCAGTGCCTCGGGATGCGGTCAGGGGGCGGGCGCGGCGGCCGGCGTCAGCACGATGAGCGGACTGTGCGCGATCATCTCGTCGACATCGTCTCGGCGCCATCGGCGTGCGGCGGCCTCGATGAGCGGCCGAGCCTCATGGGGATCGGTGATCACCCGCGCCGTGGCAGGAACGTCGGCCTCGATGCCCTTCTTCAGATGCACGATGACGTTGGGGTCTGCGGTGATGTTGTGTATCCAGTCCCTGGTGCGGTCTCGACGCGGCATCCCGGTGATGAACAGCACGCCGTCCTCATCGTGCAGGAAGATCTCGATGCGGCGAGGTAGCCCGCTACGGCGACCGGTCGTCGTGAAGTCGATGAGCTGGCTTCGATGCAGGGCCGTGCTGACGTCGTTGTTCACACCTGTTGAAGCAATCTCGCTGCGGTACACATTCCACACGATCGGAGAGACATTCCGAGCGCGTCGCCGACGGCCGACGTCCCCCGGCAGCAAAGCCAAGTCCGTCGCCAGCGGGTCGTTGGACGCTCGATCGCCGCGCTTAGGCCGGTCGCCTTGCAGGCGCCGTGCGTGACGCAGGCGTCAGCCGGGGCGCTGCACGAACGCAAGTGTGAGATAGGGAAGGTGATCTCGCGGGACGACGGCGGTAAGGATCCCGCCGCTGGGGAGCTTTGCGCCTACTGCGTAGACGAATGGGTCGGTGTCGATCTCCGAACCTGAGACGACAGTCCCATCGATCGACACGTCGATGCCGCGACGCACAACCCGCGCTGAGGTCAGGGCGGGCGACGACCAGTCGTGCACACCAAGCCCGAGCTGCTCGCGGAACTGGTTCATGAGGATGTACTTCGTGTGCTGCACCAGCAAGGAATCAAGGGTGCTGTGCTCGGTCTCCTCACGATGCCAGGTCGTCTGCACAGCCTCCCAGAGCATCGGATACCGCATCCGCTCGACGGACTCGACCAACCAGGCCGGGCGCGGCCAGGGCGGCACCTCGTCGATCGCACGGCGCGTGTCCTCGTCGAGGTCCGCGAGGTTCACCGGGTCGGACTTGTTCACCGGGTCCCGCCACAGCGTCGCCGACACACTGACGGTCATCGCATCGACGCCGCTACCGCTACTGGTGATCGAGACACCGAAATCCACAAACTCCACCGATGGCTGCGGAACGAGCTCGACAATCGGGACCGGCATGTCCTTCAGCCGCTCCTCGCGTTCGAGCCGCGGGTCAGGCGCATCCTCGGGAAGGACTCCAGCGAACTGCATGAGGCCATCCTCACCGACCTCCCACGCAATCCGCCAGGGTGCAATCGCTGCCCGCCCTCGCAGCTCGCTTTTCGAGCGTTCGCGAGCCGGTCGGTGTGCGTGCGGAGTTGGCGTGAAGTCCGGCGTGTTCGACTGCCGATGCGCGGAGTCGTCCTGAGCGACGGCGGCGACGTGCCCGCAGCCCGCAGCCCGCACCTCCGCGAGCGGTTCGCGGCGAGTTATCGATGAGAGCATCGGGTGTGGTCGACATCGGTTCCGGTTCCCTCACACAGGTCGGGGAACGCGTCTGGCGTGAGCGACCAGACGGTTATCGCTCGTGGGAGCGCTCATGCGGCATCGGTGCCGGGGAGGAGTTCTGGCGCTGGGCCAGTGTCGAGGTGCTGCGGTGGGGCGTTAAGACCCGTAGCGGCTTCACCGTCCACCCGGATCAGCGAGTAGCGCCAGGAGATCGTCCCGTCGTCTACGCCCATCCGCTCGGGCTGTCGATTCGAGAACCCGTTGAGGTGGTCGACGTCATCGACACAGACGACCGCGCGGGTTTCGCGTACCGGACTCTTCCGCAGCATCCCGTCTCCGGAGAAGAGGCCTTCATCATCGAACGCGTTGGCGACGAGGTCACGCTCACCATCCGTTCCCTGACCCGCGCGAGCGAAACCTGGCTGTGGCGAGCTGTCTACCCGCTCCTGCTCGTGGCGCAAGCGGTGGCCCGCCGCCGATACTTGAGCGCTCTCCTTGGGACCGCGCGGTAGGCGGTCAGCGCGAGGACGGTGCGCGCGCTTGAGGCGCGAGGCGTGCCGGCGAGACTGCGTACGGTTGCGGGTCCTCTATCGTCCGCTCCCACGCAGAGGCCAAGAAGCCGGACCACCCAGGAAGCGGGTTGATCGGGGCCCCGGGCTCGAACGCCGGTCCATCAGTGAGCTGGCCTAGGCCGGAGCCGCCGTGCCGGTCAGCTCGAGCCTCACCAGGGGGTGCCGCGCAGGTCGATTTCGCCAGCGGGCCACGCGCGTCCCCGGATGGGGAAGACCAGTAGCGGACCGTCGGACGACACCACCGTCGACCGCGGATCCTGCATCGATGTGTGACGCTCGACAGCTCGCACTCGCTGCCACCCTGCGCTCTCATAGAACGTAATGACTGCCTCTCGGCACCCGAGATAGCCGAACTGGATTCGCTCGTCCTCCCACATCGCTTCCTGCGCTCGACGCATGAGGCGCCGACCAAGCCCGCTCCCGCGCGCAACCTCGTCCACCAAGACGCCGCCCGTGCCGGCGACCGTGACTTCCGCTTCCCCGACGGTGATCGTCCGTACCTGAAACCCGACGTGGCCCATCAGCGCAGAGCCCACGAAGGCGAGGGTGTGCACGCTGGCAGGCGAGTATCCGTAGGGCCGATCCGGATCCCACCCGCCGTACTCTGCGAGGTACTCCCGGTCGAACAACCCACGCAGAGCGGAGAGTTGTGAGGCGGTCAGTGCGCCATGCGACACAACGCGGAACTCCTCAGGCATCCGGCAAGCCTAAGCGGGCGCTACCTGCCGAGACCCAGCCCACTCACGCCGGTCGTCAACGCGCTCGGAGCGCCCTTGCACAATCATTGCCCACGGACGACCGGACGTGGGCCGCGCTACGCGCCCGACTTCTTCTGCGCCACAGCCGCACCGATCAACCCACCCGCAGATGCCAGCAGCGCGAGAGCTCCAGCGATCATGGCGACCTCAACGGCCATCGGCAACTCCAACGCCACCGACAGGACGCACAGAACAACGGCGAGACTCGCGACACACGCCGCAAGGGCGCCGACCGACTTCGTCTCCATGCTCGAACTCTACCGAGCGAACGCGACACCCATCGCACGTCAGACGCCGAAGCCAGGCGGGCTGCACCGAACTCGTCCATCGCCGCCCGGCAATGGGTCCTCAACCGAGCACCCGGACGAGGAGGGAGGCTCTCGCGCAGGGCGGCAACTGTCTGACGCCCAGCGCAGCCCGCGGCGATGGCGGAATCGCAATATGCGGAGAGCACCGGCCGCTCGCCAGCAGTCACAGACGAGCTCGAGGCATGACACGGCGGTGGCGCGGGTGCTGGTGAGCTGCGCACCGTGCGATGCCGGAATACTCCGCCCGTCGAACTGCCCGGCTGGGGGTGCTCCAGCGGTCCGTTCCCAGCCAAGCGTGCCGCCCGAGGCAGCGCACGCCGACCGGACTCGCGGCTCCCCGCAGCCGCTTCGGCTACCGAGAAGAACCGTCTGATTCCCGGTCAGACGAGACCTCCGCAGAGTCAGAGGACTGCACCCGACCCCGGAAACACGAAAACCCGCGGGTATCCGCGGGTTTTCGTTAGGTACTGTCTCAACACAGTGCGCGCCCGAAGGGACTCGAACCCCTAACCTTCTGATCCGTAGTCAGATGCTCTATCCATTGAGCTACGGGCGCACGTTGCTCACTCTCGCGCACAACGTCGTCAAGAATACCTGACGGATGCGCGCGGCGCGAATCGGGGGGCAGGATGCCGGATTCCCGGGCGTGTCCGGCCGCGCGGCCTCGCCCCTATGCACCGTCGAGCGCTCGCAACTGCCGCTGCAGCGCGACCTGCCGGTACGAGGTGTCGATGAGCTCGGCGAGCAGCTCCCAGTCGCCGGCATCCGACTCGATCCGGATCGCGAGCCAGCCGTACGCGCCCTCGTACGGCGGCACGAAGACGTCGTCGCGTTCGAGCAGAGCAGGGCGCTCGAGTTCGTCCGGGATGAACTCCACGGCCCCGATGTCGTCGTGCGCGGCTCCGACGATCACGAACTGGCGCTTTCCGGCGCGGAACGTGGAACGGCCGTGCGCGAGCACCTCCGCCGCCTCGGGGTAGGGCAGGCAGATCTCACGCACGCGCTGGGTCAGCGGATGATCCGGAGGAAAGCGCATCGGATGCGGCTCGGCGGCGTCGGACACGGGTCGAGCGTACGCCCGGCCCCGGACGGGGTGTCAGGACTCGAGCTCGCTGAGATCGATGCCCGACATGCGCGGCGAGGGCGCGGCCGACTCGGCCGGGGCGGCGGCATCGTCTTCCGGATCGTCGTGGTGACGCTTGTGGGCGGCGAGGCGCGGGAGGTCGACGAGGCGGATGGACTGCATCCGGGCGGCACGCATGCGGTCGTAGTCGGGGTCGAGCTCGGGACGCATGCCCTCGACGCGGAGGCGGCGCTGAAGGTTGGCCTCGACGTCGCCCCACGCCGCATCGCGCGACTGCTCGATGAAGCTGCGCACGACGTGCGGGTCGTCGGCCATCCGCCGCAGCGCTGCGGCGACGCCGGCGTACTGCCGGCCGCGCTTGCGCAGGTTGCGGGTGTCGCGGTCGCGGTAGTCGTGCGTGCCGTCGGGATCGGTGAACTTGCCCCACGCCTTCTTGCGCTGGCGTTTGACGAGGGCCGCGGCCTGATCCTGCTCCTCGGCGAGGCCGAGCAGCGTCTCGCGCGCGAACGGCGTGAAGCTCACCACGTCGAACTGCTCGTCGTGTGCGATCGTCTCGACGAGGATGCGGTTGCGGATCGCCAGGCGCGCTGCGGCGGACGCGATGGACACCCCTTCGGCGATCGCCTCTGCGGTCTTGCCCATCACACCTCCCCTCAAAGGCTAGCGTCCGCCGGGCCTTCGCGAGTCAGCGAGAATCGTAGGCGCGGATCGTCGACGGCGACGACCGGGACCGGAAGGCATCACATGGCCAAGCAGCCACCACTGGACGTGCGCGGGCGCACCACCGTCATCACCGGGGCGGCTGCCGGCATGGGGGCCGATGTCGCCCGGCAGCTCGCCACCCGCGGAGCGCACGTCGCACTGCTGGACCGCAACGCCGAGGGCCTCGCCGCCGTGGCCGCCACCCTCGACGGCACCGGGCACACGACGCACGTGGTCGACCTCACCGACGACGACGCCGTCGCCGCGGTCGTGGCCGAGGTCGAGGCATCCCATCCCCGCATCCAGGCTCTCGTGACGTGCGCGGGGTCGTCGATGCTCGGCGACATCGACCAGGTGACGATGGCCGAGATGCGCTGGCTCATGGATGTGAACCTGTGGGGCACCGTCAACATCACGCAGGCGCTGCTGCCTGCGCTTCGGCGTGAGCCGTCGGCGCACATCACGCACCTGGTGTCGATCTACGGGCTGGCGGCGCCCGCAGGACGCATCCCGTACGCGATGAGCAAGTTCGCGGTGCGCGGGTTCACCGAGTCGCTCCGCCACGAACTCGAGCGCTCGACCATCACCGTCGGCGCCGTGTACCCGGCGGGCGTTAAGACGGGCATCATCCTGCACGGCCGCTACGCCGCCGCCATCGACCCCGCGGTCGCGCAGCGCGCCGCGGAGGCGCAGGCCGCGATGTACCACACCGAGCCCGCCGACGCCGCGGCGCGGATCGTCGAGGCGACGATCCGCCGCCGGCCCCGCACGATGATCGGCCGCGAGGCTCGGCTGGTCGATGTGCTCGCCCGCGTCACCCCGAACCACTACTGGGCGCCGATGCGCCGCCCGCTGCGCGACGCCATCGACACCACGACCCCCGTGCGCTAGGTCGCGCTCAGACCGGCTTGGTGTACGTCGCCTTGCCGAAGCCGAGGATGAAGTAGCCGACGAAGGCGACCAGCCACAGCAGGAAGAACGACCACGCGCCGCCCTTGCCGAAGCCCCTTCCGACTCTCACCGCGACGACGATGCTGAAGATCCACCCGACGATCGGGATCAGGTACAGCAGGCCCAGCCACGCCGAATAGCCCGCGACCTTCACGAGGATGAAGACGTTGACGATCGGGATGATCGCGAGGATGCCGGGGTACCCGGCCTTGTCGAACACCCTCCACAGCGCGACGGCGACGAGGACGTACCAGACGAGGGCGATGAGGCCCGAGGTGGAGTACAGGGCCGTGAGATCGGCGCCGGAGGTGATCGTGTTCGCTGAGACCATGCGGCTCAGCTTAGGGGTCGGCATCCCCTCGACCGCGTATCAATCGTCACGCGCCGAATCAAGCCCCTGCCTGGCCCGGAGCCTCGCGCGTAGCGTCGATGTCATCCCTCACGAGAGGAGAGATCGATGGGATTCATGGACGACGCGAAGGAGACGGCTGAGGCCGTCGGCGAGAAGATCAAGGACGCGTGGGAAGACACCACCGATCGAGTCGGGGACAAGGTCGACGAGATGAAGGCTGATGCCGACGTCAAGAAGGCCGAAGCGGAGCGCGACTCGGTGAAAACGCGCAACGAGATCAAGGAAGACCTGCGGGACAGCTGATCCGCGGACACGATGAAAGCGGAGCCGACCGGGGGGCCGGCTCCGCTTTCGCTGTGCGAGGCGGTGCGGCGATCAGTCGATCGCGGCGATGCGCCACGACGCGGTGACGGATGCCTCGGGCTCGATCTCGATGAGCCCCGCGTCGTAGTCGTACGACCCGGCGTTGAACGCATCGGGCGCGCACGTCATCGGCTCGACGGCGAGGCCGAGGCGGCTCTGCTCCGGGTCCGGCTTGTCGGCGGTGTGGACCTGGACCCAGGGGCACGCGGCATCCCACGACATCTCGACGCCCGAGCCCGCCGGATCGGTGACCCGCACCGTGGCCACGCCGTCGGCGTCGCGGGTCAGGCCCGAGTACGCGTGGTCGATCTCGGCGGCGCCGATGGCGCGGGGCGAACGGAAGTCGAAGCGCTGCGGGTCGTCGGCGTCGACGGCGACCAGCGTCGTCGGGATGAGGCGGTCGGGCGTCACTTCGAGCACCTGCGCCGCGGGGAGCTCGAGCGTCCAGCCGTCGACGCGGCCGTCGCCCGCCACGAGGTACGGGTGCGGGCCGGTGCCCCACGGCGCGGGGGTTTCGCTCTCGTTGTGCGCCGTCACCGACTGCGTGAGCCCGTCGGGGCCGAGCGAGAACGTGGTCGTGACGACGAGGCGCCACGGGTAGAACGTCTGCGGCTGGATGACGGCCGCCAGGGTCACGTGATCGGGGCCCTTGTCGATCGCCTCGAAGTCCAGCCACGTCGCCAGGCCGTGCAGCGCGTGCGAGCGGGCTGGCTCGGTGAGCGGCAGCTGGAAGTCGCGGCCGCCGAACGAGTAGCGTCCGTCGACGACGCGGTTCGGCCAGGGCGCGAGCGTCGCGCCGCGGTGCGCGGGGCGCACCTCGTCGGCCTCGAACGGCACGACGAGGTCGCGGCCGCGGTAGGTGAGCGAGCGGAGCGTCGCGCCGACACTCGCCACGACGGCTTCGTAGTCGCCGGCGCGGAGCGCGTGCTGGGTTCCGGATGCGGGGGGACGTGCCATGGGGGTTTCGATCCTCTTCAGATGCAGGGAAGTTCGCCGCAGATCAGGCTAGCGGCAGGTGCGCAAGAGCGGTGAGGTCAGAGGCCCTGTGCGAGCCGGTAGTAGGCCTGGTTCCACCGCAGGTCCCGCTGGAAGCCGCGCACCGTGGTGTCCTCGTCGATCACGACGAGCTCCGTCGCGGCGATGTCGGCGAAGTCGCGGAACACCTCGATGCCGACCGCGGTCGTCATCACGGTGTGGTGGGCGGCGCCGGCGGCGAGCCAGCAGCCTGCGCTCGTGGCGAAGTCGGGCGCGGGCTTCCACACCGCGCGGCCGACCGGCAGCTTCGGCAGGTCGGGCGCGTCGATGTTCTCGACGACGTTGGCGACGAGGCGGAAGCGGTCGCGCATATCGCTCATCGCGACGACGAGCGCCGGCCCCGCGTCGGCGGTGAACACGAGGCGCACCGGGTCGTCCTTGCCGCCGATGCCGAGCGGGTGCACCTCGAGGCGCGGCTTGGCGGTCGTCAGCGACGGCGACACCTCGAGCATGTGCGCGCCGAGGATCTTCTCGTCGCCCGCGACCAGGTCGTAGGTGTAGTCCTCCATGAGGCTGGCACCGCCCGGGAGGCCCGCGCCCATGACGTTGGCCACGCGCACCAGGATCGCGGTCTTCCAGTCGCCCTCGGCGCCGAAGCCGTAACCCTCGGCCATGAGGCGCTGCACCGCGAGCCCGGGCAGCTGCTTCAGCGTTCCGAGGTCCTCGAACGAGGTCGTGAACGCGCCGAAGCCGCCCTCCTCGAGGAACGAGCGCAGGCCCAGCTCGATCGCGGCGCCGTCGCGCAGCGACTGGTGGCGGTCGGCGCCCGGCAGCAGCTCGGGTGCGACGTCGTAGGTCTCGAGGTATTCGGCGACCAGCGCGTCGATGTCGGCGTCGGTCGCGGCATCCACCGCCTCCACGAGCTCGTTGACGCCCCACGTGTTGACCTGCACGCCGAACCGCAGCTCGGCCTCGGTCTTGTCGCCCTCGGTCACCGCGACGTAGCGCATGTTGTCGCCGAACCGCGCGAGCTTGAGGGAGCGGGAGGCCGCCCACCCGGCGGCGGCGCGCTGCCAGTCCTCGACCTGCTGCCGCACGGCCGGGTTCGACACGTGGCCGACGACGGTCTTGCGTGCGACGCCCAGGCGGGTCTGGATGTACCCGAACTCGCGGTCGCCGTGCGCGGCCTGGTTGAGGTTCATGAAGTCGAAGTCGATGTCGGCCCACGGCAGCTCGACGTTGGCCTGGGTGTGCAGGTGCAGCAGCGGCTTCTGCAGCGCGTCGAGGCCTGCGATCCACATCTTCGCGGGGCTGAAGGTGTGCATCCACGCCACGACGCCGATGACCTCGTCGCGCGCGTTCACGTCGAGGGCGAGGCGGCGGATCGAGTCGGAGTCCTTGAGGACGGGCTTCCACACGACCTTGACGGGGAGGCCGTCGAGCCCGGCGGCGACCGCCTGGGACTGCTCGGCGACCTGGCGCAGGGTCTCCTCGCCGTAGAGGGTCTGGCTGCCGGTGACGAACCAGATCTCGTAGGCGTCGAGCGTGGTGGACAGAGGTGTGCGGGTCATCGTGGGTCCTTCGGGTTCTACAGGGCGGAGACGGCGGCGGCTTCGACGGCGAGGCCGGCGCGATAGCGGTCGAGGTAGACGGCGAAGCCCGCGACGTCGGCGGGGTCGGGTTCGGCGGTCGCGATCGCGGCGTCGGCGAACACGCGGTCTTCGAGATAGGCTGCGAGAGAGACGGATGCCTCGGCCGAGGCATCCTGATCCGCCACCGCCTTCGAGTAGGCGGCGAGGACCGCGATCCCCCACGCACCGCCCTCGGAGGCGGTGTCGCCGACCGACACCGGCGCGCCGAGTGCGCCGGCGAGGAAGCGCTGCGCCACCCCGGCCGTGCGGAACATGCCACCGTGCGCGAACATGCGGTCCAGGCCCACCCCCTCGCCGTCGAGTACGCGCATGCCCAGCGCCAGCGTGCCGAACACGCCGTACAGCTGCGCGCGCATCGCGTTGGCGAGCGTGAGGCGGCTGTCGGGGGTGCGCACGAACAGCGGACGCCCCTCCGTGAGACCGGCGATCGGCTCGCCCGCGAGGTGGTTGTAGGCGAGCAGCCCGCCGCCGTCGGCCTCGCCGTCGAGCGCCTCGCGGAAGAGCGTCTCGTACACGGCGTCGTCGTCGAGCGGGCGACCCGACGCCGCAGCGAACCGGGCGAACATGCCCGCCCAGGCGGCGAGCTCGCTGGCGCCGTTGTTGCAGTGCACCATCGCGACGGTGTCGCCGGCGGGCGTCGTGACCAGGTCGAGCTCGTGGTGCACGTCGGCGAGCGGACGTTCGAGCACCACCATCGCGAAGATGCTCGTGCCCGCGCTGACGTTGCCGGTCCGGGGTGCGACGGCGTTCGTCGCGACCATGCCGGTGCCGGCATCGCCCTCGGGAGCGCAGAACGGGATGCCGGGGCGCAGCGCCCCGGAAGGGTCGAGCAGCGCCGCCCCCTCCGCCGTGAGCGCACCGGCGGGAGCACCGGCGATCCGCACCTCGGGCAGCAGCTCGGCGACATGTGCGACGGGCAGCCGGCCCGCGGCCAGCGCGTCGTAGCGTGCGAGGAGCCCGGCGTCGTAGTCGCGGGTGGCGGAGTCGATGGGGAACATGCCCGACGCGTCGCCCACCCCCAGCACCTTCTCGCCGGTGAGCCTGTGGTGCACGTAGCCGGCCAGCGTCGTGACGAAGCGGATCTCGGGCACGTGCGCCTCGGCATCCCGCACCGCCTGGTGCAGGTGAGCGATCGACCAGCGCAGCGGGATGTTCACCCCGAACGCGTCGGTGAGCTCCGCCGCCGCG
>Ga0160448_100491_pt1 | contig 13657 bp, 9 predicted proteins | sample HID1973M_E1MG_FD_108269 | JGI IMG/M metagenome (GOLD analysis project Ga0160448, IMG submission 108269) | Enriched mosquito-associated microbial communities from UW Madison campus, WI, USA - HID1973M_E1 MG | ecosystem: Host-associated > Arthropoda: Insects > Digestive system > Unclassified ...
ATATTTTTATCAGCGGCAATACTAATGGGAGCGACGTACGCACATTCACAATATGTGTACAACTACCTGAAAGCAGCCAACAGCTACTATAAAAAATCAGACTACGCGTCAGCAGCAAAGTACTATGAAATGTACCTGGGCATTGGCGCCAAAAGCAAAACCGGCACTTACGACCCATATGCCGGCAACACACAAGGCAAAACCAAAACAAAAGAAGGTGGTGGAGATACCCACCAGCAGGCAGTGTACGGCGCCGCAGAAAGCTACCGCCAGCTGAACAACTACGCGAAGGCAGAAAACTTCTACCAGGAAGCAACCGGCTACAGCGCAGAACAATATCCACTCGCTAAATACCAATACGCCGTAACGCTGAGAAGCCTTGGCAAATATGAAGACGCTCAAAAAGCGTTCACCGATTTTCTGAGTTCTTACAAAACAGCAGACGCTTATACCAAAGCTGCAAAAAGAGAAATTGAAAACTTGCAGTTTATCCAACAGCAGTTGCACAAAAAAGACCTGTCACTGTACACGGTAAAAAAGCAGGACACCGTAAATGTGAACACACCCGGCGCCAACTATGCACCAGTTATCACAGGCAACAATACCATGATCTTCACTTCCACAAGAATGGATGGTGACAATAAATCTGCTGCCTATATCAACCACTTGTATGAAGCAACTGGAAATGGTGATGCGGCAACAGTCAGCAAGATCGACATTACTCAACCAGAAGGTGTTCATCAAGGTGTAGCAGCCATCACACCTGATGGCAAAACGATCTACCTGACAAGGTGGACGATGACCAAAGAAGGCAAGAAAACGGCTTCTTTGTACCAAACAACCAAAACAGAAGCAGGCGCCTGGAGCGAACCAACTGCACTGGAAGCCATCAATGCAGTAGGTGGAAATAACCAACAACCATTTGTAACAGCGGACGGCCAGTATCTTTTATTTTCCAGCGACCGTGCTGGCGGACAAGGTGGCTTTGACATCTGGTATGCACCAATTGGAGAAGGCAAAGTAGGCGAGCCTGTAAACATGGGCACAGCCATCAATACACCAGCAGACGAACAAGCACCTTACTACCACGCAGCTTCTCAAACACTTGTATTCTCCAGCAATGGCAGAGTAGGCATGGGCGGTTTTGATTTGTACCAAACAAAAGGAAGCATCAATACAAATTGGTCAGCGGTTAAGAACCTTGGCTATCCTGTAAACTCAGAGAAAGACGACATTTATTTTGCCAGCAAAGGCACAACGAAAAACATGTTGTCTGATGTAGTATTCAGCTCCGACAGGGCATCTGAATGCTGCCTTGACATGTTTAGCCTGCAGAAACAAACGCCTGCTAAAAAGATCGCCGGTAAAGTAATTGCTTGTGATGGCAACACACCACTGGCCGGTGCAAAAGTACAGGTAGTAGCCGACAGCAAAGTGATCGCTGACCTTTCAACAGGTGCAGATGGTAGCTACAGCTTTACTATGGATGAATACCAGCCGTTAAAAGTGAGTGCAAACAGCGAAGGATATCAAAATAATTCATTAAGTGTAAGTGCCCCGCAAGATGAGGACTTGGATGAGTTGAATGCTCCTTCCATTTGTCTTGTAAAAATTCCTGCGGCAAATGAGCCAGTTGTCGTAGAAAATATGTATTATGCTATCAATAAGGCGGTGATACTTGACGAATCAAAACCTGCGCTTGACCAGCTTGCAGCGATGATGGCAAGCAATCCTACGGTAACAGTGGAAATCAGCGGACATACAGACAACACAGGATCTAAAGAACTTAACCAAAAACTCTCTACTGCACGTGCAAAGAACGTGGTGGATTATTTAGTGTCTAAAGGCATCGATGCAAAACGTTTGCAATACAAAGGTTATGCAGATACAATGCCTGTTGATACAAATGATACAGAAGAAGGCAGAACGAAAAACAGAAGAACAGAATTTAAAATTTTAGGTAAATAGGTGAACAAAAATTGCGGGCAGTTAAAACAAGACTTTCTAAATTAAACCAGACTATAGTGATGAAGAAGCTTATGACATTGTGTGCACTTGGCGTAGCGACGGCGTTGAACGTAACTGCCCAGCAAAAACCTCAGTATACACAGTACATCCTAAACCAGTACATCATCAATCCGGCATTGACGGGAATTGAAAATTATACCGATGTAAAACTGAGCCACAGGCGACAGTGGGTTGGCGTAGACGGTGCGCCTGTTACCACTTATTTCACCATACAGGGGCCTATCAACAAGAAGGATTACCGGACCACTGCCACTTCATTCGATGTGCCGGGCGAGAACCCCAGGGGAACTGCCTACTGGCAAAACTACACCGCTGCTGAGCCGCACCACGGCGTTGGCTTGCAGGTAGTGAATGACAAAGCGGGTCCCATCAATCGTTTTTCTGCTATGGCCACTTACGCCTATCACATAGGCCTAAGCCCAAGAACAAGCCTGGCTGCGGGTTTCGCTGCGGGGATGGTAAACACAAGATTGAACACATCAGAGCTTGATTTTGGCAACACGCAAGTAGATCCTGCAGTGGCAAGCGGTGGCAACATCAACAGCATCAAGCCTGATTTTAGCGCCGGTTTGTACTTGTACTCAGGAGAATATTTTGTTGGCTTGTCTGCACAGCAGATCATTCCACAGGAGCTTACTTTCTCCGACAATGTGATCAGGAAAGAAACAGGTAAATCGGTGCCGCATATTTTTGCGACAGCAGGTTACCGTTTCCTTATTGGAGAAGATTTCAACCTGATCCCGTCTGTAATGGTGAAATATGTAAAACCATCACCGGTACAATTTGATGTAAATGCCAAACTGCAATACCAGGATCGTGCATGGATCGGCGCCAGCTATAGAAACGGTGATGGCTATGCGGGAATGATAGGTATTAATGTCTCTAACTTTTTCAACGTGGGTTATTCATATGACCACACCACATCCGGCCTCAGCACAGTAAGCAAAGGCTCACACGAAATCATCATCGGCTTTTTGTTAGGCAACAAGTATGATGATAGCTGTCCGAAGAATGTGTGGTAGGAAATAGTCTGATAAAATTTAAAAAAGGCTTCGATAAACCCACGCTGACTGCATAGTCAGGCTGAGCTTGTCGAAGCCTTTTGGGTTTTGTTCGCCGCAGAAAATATGCCAGATCCTAGGTGTCAGGTTTCGATTTTAAAAACTTCATATGCGAGTTCATTTAGGATAGAAAACTTTTCTTCCAAATAAAAATCAATTTTGAGAGCGTTCATTAACATTATTTCGGCGTCTTCGCTGGATTGTTCAGGCTCTTTAAAATGAGGATTCTTTTCCAGAATAGCTTCAGCTTCGGATCTGTCAATAGCACCAATGTTAACATTTAAAACGCCTTGAAAGGCTGTGTCATTTGTTTTCCTTTCAAGCTTAAACGATTGATTAAAATCCGCAATGACTATACGATTGGACATAAGATCACTACGAAGTCTTATCACCGGGATATTTTTGTATGTGCCTCCAAAAGTCGAAAGTTCTGATCTATTTTGCTTACTATAGTCAAATTGATAATTTGCTGACTGGTCATTTCTAAAAATAGTTTCTAGAGCAAAAAAATCAATCATTATGATAGATGGGGAAAATCCTTTGCTAGTTAGATGATCAATTGCTCTATCCATTTCCTGTAGAACATTTTCTGGTCTAACGCTTTTCTCTTTTAGTAAAATCGAATTAACAAATATTGCCTCCTCTAGGTCGGCTAGTTGCTGGCCTCTTCTTTCTAACCCGAAAAGCTGAATATTTAAATCATTGTCCTTTATTACACTTGTTTTGTATCCAAGTGCTAGTTGATCTTTTACTCCTACCTGCAAGAAGTCTTTACCTTCAGAAAGCACTAAAGTATCGCTCTTAAAATAGCTAAATAATTCATTTACAATATTTGCATTTTTCCACCCTTCATACATAAGGTTCTTGAAATTTTCAGAATATTCTTTGTCGATTATTGAGTCTGCAATACGTGAACTCTTTGCAATAATTGTTTTCTTTTCTATGCCGCTTAAATGGTTTTGGAAAAGCTGAAGCATTAAATCGAAACTTTCTTTGGTGGATTTATTAAAAATGCTCCCCCACCTTTCAAATCCGGATCTCCTTAATTCTTTTGATAAATCAGACATTGACGAAATGATACTTTCTGCGTCGTTGATTTGTTTCGATGTAATTTCTTCAAAATCCAGATTAATGTTTACGTTATATAGCAGCGAATAAATACAGGCACCAAATGTAACCCAATGATGAACCATGGGAGGAGAATATACAACACCTTCTAGTCTTTTCATATAATCCCAATTCTCCCAACTGAATTGTCCTGTTGAAAAAGAGTTCAAAAATAACAAGTCTGACAACATTTCATTTTCTATGTAGCTACGGTAACCCTTAAATTCTTTAATTATTTGTTTTAACTCGTCGCTCGATAAAACATTATTGTGGTATAAAAAAAATGACCAAAATAGGGTGACTTTAAAAAGCAGCCGAACTCTTAAGTTAGTAAATCGTTCGACTTCGTATTTTTCTTCCAGTGTTGCGAGCTCCTTTGCCGAGTTTTCATCTTGGGCCTTCTTTTTTGCATTCGCTATTTCCCATTTTAGCGTAGAAAGATGACGATTATAACTGTCCGCGCACTGTTGAAGCTGATTTAATATGAACCGCAGATTTCCTAGATCCTTGTTTCTAATACATACATTTATTAAATCTGCAAACCTATTAAGTAAGATTTTGGAGTAGTTGTTTAAGCGCTTTTTAGTATCAATTGGGTCTTCTGTTTCATCATTAAATGGTTTAAGTATCCACCCAAACTTTTCTTTTATCCCTCTAGCAGCTCTATCTGCACAGTAATCATAAATATCCCTATAAGCAATGGAACTGTTAAGCTTGAGCAAAGCATATTCATAATAATAAACAAATAGTGCTGAAAATTCTTTATATAGGGTGATATTATCAGCTTCGAAACAATTGCTCATTCGTTCATAGAGAAAGCTATTTAATAATCTGAAAACTTCTTTGTCTTTATTATCTATCGCCATGTAAAATGACTTGGAGATAGTAAGCATACTTTCTCCGTATATATTAATTGGTTGTTTCTTTATACTTAGCATTGTGAGTATAATTTGTTTTCAAATTGAAATATTTTAGAGTAGATTTCTAGAGCGCTCTTTACGTTCTCAATTTTTCCATCTTTTGTATCCTTCAAAAAGCGATCATTAAGATATTGTTGATAAGAAGCCTCTGACGACTTTTGGGGTTTGTACTTAGCGAGTTTAAATGAAGCTACTATTTGTGAACTTTTCTCTTGCGGAATTGTCGGACTATTGTAAAGAAAAAAAAGAGAATGGCTTGTGGCTATTGGGCAACCAATGGCGACAGGAATGTAATAAGAGCCATGTTGAATATTTAATGATGCTAGTTTTTTTCTCATTTTCTCCAAATTAATATCCGCTATTTGATACTTCCAGTCTGGAATACTGTCAAGAATGTCTTCATTATTTGGACTGGATTTAGTTTCTGTATGTAATTTTATGCTTTGATGTTTGGTGAGATTGGTGTTGAAACCTATGCCATCCGTCAATAATAAACTTTCACAAGTTTGTTTATAGATGTTTGCACTTTTTCGGCTGATGATTATATTTTTTGATTTGTTGTATAATTCGGTCATAACCTCAACTTCGAGAGCATCATAGAGAAAATTATGGTCAACCACTTTTGCTAGCTTAGCAAATAGCGTGGTAATAAAGCCAAGAGCGATTACTATTAGAACCGTCGCAGTAATTAATATATTACCGAAGTTTAGCCAGTGAACCTCTCTAAGAAAGGAAAAGATCATTAATGATCCAACTAAACCAATGATATAGTAAAATATTGGATAGAAGTAAGTTTTTTTAAACATGAGTTGTAAGGAAATAGCTTCTTTTGACGAAATATTTGTGATGAGCCATCCAACAACAACCATAGTTATGCTAAATATTGTTGCAATATTTGAAATACGTTGATCAATAATTAAAGAAGCCTTATCATTCGATATTATTCTATATTGGAGAAATGACGGTCCTGTCACTAGTCCTGAGCATAATAAAATAAAAAAGGTTAACGCAGCGGTTAATAACGAGTTTCTTTTTGAGTTTATTCTTTTAATCAATAGAGTGACACGTTTTTTTCCTAAGGAGTGAATCTCCGGAAAGTTTTCTTCAGAAAATTTTCGTACTTCTTTTTTTAGGGAATTAGAGAATTTCATTGGTTTGCGATGAGGTATTAGGTAATGAAAGTTAGTATTTTTTATAATATCAGTTTAAGGCGGTTGTTAGTTACAGTAAGTTCATTAAAAAAATGGCAGAACTTTTCTTTCATCAGTTAATAATATTAGGGGTAAAAAGCAATATATGATACTGAACCTTTTATTTTCTTGTTTCCCCCATCCCCCAAAATCCACGACCAACAAAAAATTACCACACAACGAGCTGGCGCAGATATGCAGCCCAGCTATGCGCGTGGCGTATCTGTGCCATGGCTTTAAACCACCTTGCGAAAGCGAATCTATTTGCTTACTTTGATGTACTGCTTATTACGAAAGCGCGATGCGCCTCGTTACTTCCTCCTGATTCCCGAAAAGATTATTTAATGTGTGTTTGAAATAGTGGATGAATGCTGTTCATGAATTCGACAACTATAAAACCCCTTATATGCTTAAGCAAACTATTGCATTGCTGGTAGTGGTTATTGCGGCGTGCATTTTTATTACCTGCAAGCAGGCAAACGGACATCACACAGAAAGCCATGTACTCGTTTCAAAATACGCAAGACCATTAACCAATGTTCATTTCGATGTTTCACCAGAAAGGCTGCAACGCGGCAAATACCTTGTCAACGGTGTACTAAGATGTTTTCATTGTCATGCCGAAGCCGATACAACAAAAGCCGGCTGGCCGCCAATGGAAGACAGACTCGGCAGTGGCCGGCTCCTTTTTAAAACCGACAGCACTCACCTTTATGCACCCAACATTTCACCCGATAAAGAAACAGGCGCCGGCAACTGGACAGACGACATGTTTGCAAGGGCCTTAAGAAATGGCATTGGGCATGATGGCCGTGCACTCATAGCAATGCCTTGGTGGATATACACTGACATGTCCGATGAAGACCTCGCTTCTGTTGTGGTCTATCTGCGTTCACTTCCTGCCATAAACAATACAATTCCGCCGCGGTTGTTGTCCCTTCAGGAAGAAAAGGCATTGCAAAATGAACCACGCGATACGAAAGTGAAATCAGTGCCACAACCCGACACATCAACAGTGCTCGCGAAGGGCCGCTACCTCGTTACGATTGGAGAATGCGAAGGTTGCCATACGGCATGGTACAAACGCAATCCAGGCTTTTTTGGGGGTGGAAATGTCATTGCTAATGATGATACCGATTCTGTAATTGTAAGCGCAAATATTTCTCCGGATGTAACAGGTATCGGTGCGTGGGATGATGAAACGTTTATACGGATAATGAGAAAAGGAAAAGGCGGCATTCTTCATCATTCAATGCCGTGGAGAGAGTTTGGTAATATTTCCGACGTGGATCTTAAAGCAATTTTGGCCGCGCTAAAAACATTAACACCGGTAGAGCATCGCATAGCCAACGGATTGAAACCAACCCTTTGCCCCATATGTGGAGAAAAGCATGGCTACGGAGATCAGAATAAAAGAAAGCCAATAGTTCCTGTTGCTTTTAACAAAAATCTGTATCCTGGCTTTGCAGGAAACTACGGCGATCCGAAGCACGACGCAACGATGATCATTTCCGCAAAAGACAAAAAGCTATGGATAAGCGTTAAAGAATTGGAAGGATCTCCCGCCATGGAACTGATTCCCATCGCCGACGATAAATTCAAGGCAGACTCATTTCCTTCTGCGGTAAAATTTGTAAAAAACAACTCCGGTAAAGCCACCGCATTAATAATGTATGACCTCACGACTGACACGCTTTTAAGAACTGATTAGAGAGCTGTTTGGGATGTTCCGCAGGGCATCCCGAACGCCTGATAAAAAAGGATTTCAAATCCTTTTCATCTGCTTGAGCGGCATGCGCTTCGCTAACATGTCGCTCAGCTTGGCTCAGCTTGGTCTAATTGTGTCTGACCTCACGACTGATACGCTTTTAGGAACAGATTAGAGAGCTGTTCGGGATGTTCCGCAGGGCATCCCGAACGCTTGATAAAAAGGATTTGAAATCCTTTTCATCTGCTTTAGCGACACCGGCTTCGCTAACATGTCGTTCAGCGTGGAGTACGCTTTGAGAACAAGCCAAATTAAAGTTGTTAAAGCTGTTCGCAATATCGCAGGTCCTGCCCGAACAGTAGTTAAAGGACGCGTAAAATCTCGCAGCTTTATGTGCCGCTCTCCTTCTTATGACCTTGCTCATATTCCTTCTCCCCACTTACTCGTTAATTCGCGCTCTTATTTGCTTGCCGGATAATTAAATATTCGACTTTCTAATCTTGTAGTTATGACTGATAAAAATCAGATGCACACATTTCACATACCCGTAATGGGTTTGGCGTTTACCGTTGATAGCCCTATAAAGGTGGCTGCCCTTGGTATTTCATCTGTGGTGTCTATAGTGGATGATGAACTGATCGAAAAAATGCGTGCTTTCTATAGCCAAAAATTCACGCTCCCTTACAACGAGATCACAAAGAAAATAAGAGACTACAGGGCAAGCAGAATTACCGCGTATCTCAACATGATGGATGAAATCGTGACGAGCAAGTTCAATGCATTTAAGTCGGAGATCATCAATAGCAAAGTAGAGTTGGAGAAATATATTTCCACACTGCCCAATGCTTCGGAGTTTAAAAAGAACATTCAGCGCTTTATAGACGAAGGAACAGAAAGCATAAAAAACTATATCGAAGAAAATCTTTATCCCGGCAAGATTGATGTCAACATCATGACCAAGCTCGACAAGGACAACTTCGAAAAAGATGAGCAATTACCAATCATATACAACGATGCGCATGCAGCGCTGCGTGGATTCGCCAACAGCACACTCAATTCATCATTAGTGCTATCTGCGGGCATGAATCCTCGCTTGTACAGTTACATAGAAAATTTCACCGACTTCTACCCTGATGCAAACGGACAGATAAAAAAGAAGATCATCATAAAAGTAAGCGACTACAGATCGGCAATGGTTCAGGGTAGCTTTTTAGCAAAAAAAGGAATCTGGGTTTCTGAATTTCGCATTGAATCTGGCCTTAACTGCGGTGGACATGCATTTGCAACAGATGGCTTTTTAATTGGGCCGGTGCTGGAAGAATTCAAAGAGAAGAAATCGCAATTGATACAAACCATGCACGAACTGGTTGTAAAAGCATGGAACGATAAAAATATTGCAGTTCCTGCCGCACCGTTAAGCATAAAAGTCACGGCGCAGGGCGGAGTGGGCACAGCAGAAGAACACAGTTTTTTACTCGATCATTATCAATTGGATTCTGTTGGTTGGGGCTCGCCTTTTCTGTTGGTACCGGAAGCCACTACAGTGGATGCAGAAACCAGGAAGTTATTGGCAAAAGCAAAAGAGGAAGATTTTTACCTCAGTAGTATTTCTCCGCTTGGTGTGCCGTTTAACACGGTGAAAGGTACCAGCAATGATCACTGGAAACAAGTAAGAATAGATGCTCAAATAGCAGGCAGCTCGTGTCCAAAAAAACACCTTGCGCTTAGTAAGGAATACGACAAGCAAGGCGTTTGCACTGCATCAAAAAAATACCAGGATATAAAATTAGCAGAGCTGAATGCTACAGCAGGGGATATTTCTGCAAAGGAATATGGAGAAAGAAAAGCAGCCATTACAGATAAAGCGTGCCTTTGTGTGGGGCTGGCCAATGCTGCTTACCTGGAAAATGACGTGCCGGTAAAAGGACAACAGCAGGGCGTTGTTATTTGTCCTGGTCCCAATCTTGCGTATTTCGATAAAGAAGTTTCTTTGAGCTCGATGACAAAACATATTTATGGCAATGAAAATATTTTGCCTGATGGAGACAGACCACACATGTTTTTAAAAGAATTGAAGATGTATATCGATAATCTAAAAAAGGAAACGACATCTTCATTAAAGAGCGTTACAGAATTACAGATCAAAAAATGGAAGACATATAAAACTAATCTCGAAGAGGGGATTGCTTATTACGAAGACCTGTTTGCAGCTTCTCCGTATTTTGTAACAGCTAAAAGAAAGTTGTTAACTCAATTGGAGGGTTTCAAATCTGTTTTGTCAGGAGTTGATATCAGACATAGCGAACCTGAAACAGCTTAAAAGAATATCCATATATGTGTAAAAACGCCGCAACTATAATTTGCGGCGTTTTTACATGCTGTTGCCCGTACTTCTTTGTACCCACTGTACCTTAGTGGCAATCCTTTGATGCGAAACCTCCTTTGTTCTCTTTTACTTCGCCACCAAACATTCCCCTTCAAACTTCACCCCATCCCAGCCATTAAGCATAAACTGCCTGATGTTTTGGTGATCGGTGCCATTCAAATTGTTTAAAACAGAATGGTAGTGTTCTGCAAATAAGTAAAGCGTATCTTCTTTGCTAAGATTATTTAATTGCGCAAACGCAAACACTTTCGCGCTGCCTTGATTTTGGGTTGCTTCATTATGAGCGTCACCATTTTTAAAAGCAGTTGGTTGATGCTGGTAATAAGTTTCTATAAACTCAAGCACTTCCTTGAAAGAAACTTTATTGTCTTTTAAGTTTTTAATCAGGGTAGTTAATTGCTCTGTCATGCTATGATGTTATGTAGTTAAATTTTCTATTTTTCGTTGCATGAAAAAAGCCTACAAAATATACATTCTGTAGGCTTCTCTGCTCCCCCTGTTGGACTTGAACCAACGACCCTCTGATTAACAGTCAGATGCTCTAACCAACTGAGCTAAGGAGGAATTTCCCGTGTTGGGGTTGCAAAAATAGGGATTTCTACATTCCAACAAATAATTCGACAAGATTTTTTTAAAAGTTTTTTACAACCACTTTAAAAAGCTTTTTTCCTCAAAGCCAACGTACACTTTTTCATCTTCAATGCGTACTGGCCAATGTTTTAAGTAATAACCTTCGCCGCTCACATTACGTCCGTTTGTAATGCAAAACTTGTAGCGATGTAGTGGACAAACAACGTTTCCTAATGCATCGATAAAGCCGTCGGCCATTATGCCACTCGCATGTGGACACTTGTGCGCAAAAGCAAATAATTCATCTTTATATTTTGCAACGCATATTGTTTTGCCATCGGCCTCAGTAACAGCAATATTATTTTCACCAAAATGTATTTCTTCAACAGCGTCAGCTATTTTATGCCACTTGTAATTTGCCATTAGTTTTCTGTGCTAGAGATTTAACCACGGAGATAACAGAGGTTTTTTCACAGAGGAAAGGAGGGTGTTTTATTGAAAATGATTATTTCTCTGCCTGAAAAATATAAAAGAAACTAGAAACTGTTGCCGCATCAAATGAATGATAGCTCCACAACATATCTTCTCATTTTCTCTGTGAAAAAAAACTCCTTCACTCTGTGGTTAAAAAAAACTGCGATCTAAACGATTAATACAAATATTCCGTCTTATATGGATATCTTATTCGATAGAGTTCCTTCACTTTTGAAAGTATCGTGTTGCGCAGGCCATCAATATTTCTTCTTTCAATGGCAGACACAAACACACAATTGCCCTGTGTTTCATTTTCCCAGCGCTCTTTCAGTTCTACTAAAAGTTGCTCTCTTACATCGTCTTCCAGCCATTCATCAAATGTATTTTTTTCGTACTGGTCCATTTTGTTGAAAACAGTAATCACCGGTTTGTCGTAAGCCTTCAGCTCCTGCAATGTTTTATTTACCACCGCCAATTGATCTTCATATTGCGCATGCGAAATGTCTACCACATGTAATAAAATATCTGCTTCGCGCACCTCATCCAATGTGCTTTTGAAACTTTCAACGAGATGGTGCGGCAACTTGCGAATGAATCCTACCGTATCACTCAACAAAAAAGGAGTTGTTTCAAAAACCACTTTCCGCGTTGTAGTGTCGAGCGTTGCAAACAATTTATTTTCTGCAAAAACTTCACTCTTGCTTATAAGATTCATAATGGTAGACTTACCTACGTTGGTATAACCCACCAATGCAACACGAATGAATTCTCCGCGTTCTTTACGCTGCGTGAAAGACTGCTTGTCAATTTCTGCAAGGCGCTTTTTCAACAACGTGATTTTATCTTTGACGATACGACGGTCCGTTTCAATTTCCGTTTCCCCCGGACCACGTGTACCAATACCACCGCCCTGACGCTCAAGGTGACTCCACATGCCTTTCAAGCGTGGCAACAGGTATTGGTATTGCGCCAGTTCCACCTGCGTTTTCGCCTGGGCGGTTTTCGCACGACGGGCAAAAATGTCAAGAATAAGATCCGAGCGGTCAATGGTTTTAACCTTCAGCTCTTTTTCAATATTTGTGATCTGAGAACCGGTAAGTTCATCATCAAAAATGGCAAGCGTGATGCCTCTGCTGGCGATATAATCCTTTATTTCCTCTAGTTTTCCCTTGCCCACGAAAGTGCGACTATCGGGATGCGCCAGTTTTTGTGTAAATCGCTTAACCGCAATGGCTCCGGCTGTTTCAGCCAGAAAAGCCAGTTCGTCCAGGTATTCCTGAACCTGGAACTCTGTTTGTTCTTTGTAAACCAATCCAACGAGCACAGCTCTTTCTTCCTGCTGAACAATGTTTTTCTTATCAATCACTCTTTTAAAAAATTAATGGGCAAAAATAGAAAAATAAAAAGCGAACGGTGCAAATACGCCGTTCGCTTTTCAAATTATATTATAGAATTCAATATTAATAGTTGTCGGGCAGAGCTTGTAGCTGTCAGGCTGAACTTGTCGAATGTCATCCTGAGCTTGTCGAAGGGCTACAAACCGCTTACAACCAATCCGATTGAGTAAGGGTTGATAGCTGGTCCCATACCGTCTTTCACTGCGCTTGTGATCTGGTAATCGAAGTGAATACCAAGGAAACCGTAGCCCAGTCTTGCGGTAGCGGCAATCTTGGTTGTGTTGAAATATCTTTTTGAAGATTCTTTCTCTATGTAGTTGTTAATCGTTTGTCCGTCAGAGTTTTGCAGGTTCTTTCCCTTCGTATGTGCGTTTACAAGGAAACCAACTTTGAAACCCGCGGCAGCTTTAAAGCTTTTGTTCGTATTCTCCGGATTGCTTACATAGCGCAACTCCAAAGGAACCTCAACGTAGTTCGTAGAGAGTTTATATTTTTTGAAGTGGTCCGTTTGAGATTTATCAGGGAAAGCTAATTGCTGTGAAAGTCCTGCAATAGAAACTTCCTGTTTATTAAAGTAGATATTGCTGCTTCCCACGCCCACGCCGGCGCCAATGCTAAAGCGCGGGTCGGTTTTAAAAGGCATATCATACATAAAATACATATTGAAGTGGCGGCTAAACCCTTTTGTGTGGATACTATCCGGTGCAGCGGCCCATCCATCATAACCGAATTGCATCATAAAGTGGTCATTGGCGCGATTGCCAAGATTTACTTTGCTCCAATCCTTTTTTGTGGAAGTCTTGGTCGTGGTTGTCG
>Ga0160448_100493_pt1 | contig 13619 bp, 11 predicted proteins | sample HID1973M_E1MG_FD_108269 | JGI IMG/M metagenome (GOLD analysis project Ga0160448, IMG submission 108269) | Enriched mosquito-associated microbial communities from UW Madison campus, WI, USA - HID1973M_E1 MG | ecosystem: Host-associated > Arthropoda: Insects > Digestive system > Unclassified ...
CCCACCAACGCACGGAACACGTTCGAGCGCAACACGGTGCAGACCCCGAACCTCGCCAACGGCATCGCGATCTACGGCGGCACCGACAACACCGTGTCGGGCAACCTCGTCGCCGACACGATCCGCGAAGGCAGCGCGCTGCACGCGGGCTCGCGGTTCGGCGCGCATCCGTTCGCCGGGACGCTCACGTTCCGCGACAACACCACGGTGCGTGCGGGCACGCGCGAGCTCAACTGGAACATCGGGCTCGGCTCCCTGTGGGTGTACGCGCTCGAAGGCTCGATCTCGGGAATCCGCGTGTCGGGCGACCACTACCTCGACAACACGTACAACGCGATCATGCTCGTGTCGGAGTGGGGCGTGAAGGACCTCTACTCTCTGGCGGACGTGAGCTTCGCGGACGTGCGCATCGACGGCACCGGCACATCCGTGCTGAGCGCGCGGGCCAAGGGCGGCGCGTGGTTCCACAACGTCGACGCCCGCGGCGTCGGGGCGGTCGGCATCAACAACTGCGGGTCGTTCGGGTTCCCGCCGACCGGTTCGGAGTTCTCGGTCTCCGATCTGGGCGGCAACGACGGCGGCGGTACGACAGGGCCGTGGCTGGCCTCGTGGGAGCTGCCGAACACGATCACCTGCGACGACCGTCCGCCGGTGGTGGCGCCGCCCGCGCCGTCGCCGTGGGCGCTGCCCTGACGACGGCTGGGTGAGGTCCGCGGATGCCGCGCCCGACAGCGGGCGTGGCATCCGTGCGGGCCTCCACGGCGGAGCCGGACGACAGCACCCCCGCGCAGAATCACGCCGAGAGCGCACCAACTGCTCTCCGCCCGCCGGCATGCGCGCAGTTGCTGCGCTTTCGGGACGGTCCCGTTCAGGTGAGCTCGTGCAGCAGGAAGGCGCCGAGGAAGCCGAAGGTCGCCCACAGCCCCGTGAGCGCCTGCTGCTCGTCGAACGCCTCGGGGATCATCGTGTTGCACACCATCGCGAGCAGGCCGCCCGCGGCGATCGTGGTGATGAGCGCGATGAGGTTCGGCGATGCCGACTGGAAGGCCACGTAGCCCAGCACGGTAGCGACGAGCGTGATCAGTGCGATGCCGAGCCACAGCTTCGCGACGTACCGACCGCTCGAGCCGCCGCGCTTGAGTGCGGCGGTCGACCCGAGACCTTCGGGGAAGTTGCTGATCGCGATGGCCGCCACGATCGGGATGCTGATCCCACCCTGCAGCACCGAGAGCCCCATCACGATGGACTCCGGGATGCCGTCGATCAGCGCGCCGACGGCGATCACGAGCCCCGCGCCGCTCACCGCCTGCGCGCCGGCGCGGCGCGCGACGATGTTCGCGGGAGCCTCGCCGGCGTCGGAGAAGTGCGCCGTGCTCGCTGCGCGGGTCGTGGGGGCGGGGACCGCGCCTGCGGCGGCGGGCTGCCGGCTTCGACGGGAGATCAGCTGGTCGGCGACGATGTAGAGGATCGCGCCGCCCAGGAACCCGACGGTCGTCGGCACGAGACCGCCGTCGTCGGCCGCCTCCTCGACGAGCTCGAACGCGAGGGTCGAGATGAGCACGCCGGCGCCGAGTGCCATGATCCCCGCCACGACGCGCTGCGGGATGTCGACGAACCACGCGATCGCAGCCCCGACGAGGAGCGTTCCGCCGCCGATGATGCCGCTGAGCGCCGCGAGCCAGAGTCCGTCCATGGCGCCAAACTAGTGCCGGCATGCACGGATGCCTCGGCGAAACGCATTCGCCGAGGCATCCGTCCCGCTCGCGCGGGGGAGCGTCCGAGAGTCAGACCCTGGCGGCCTCGCGGGCGCGGAGGTCTTTGCGGAGGATCTTGCCGGCGCTGGACTTGGGGATCGCCTCGATGAACTCCACGCGGCGCACCTTCTTGTGCGGGGCGACGTGCTCGGCGACGAACGCCATGACCTCGTCCTCGGTGAGGCCGGAATCCGGGGCGGCGACGATGAACGCCTTGGGGATCTCCTGCTTGTCGTCGTCGAGCACGCCGATGACCGCGGCGTCCATCACCTTCGGATGGCCCAGCAGCAGCGCCTCGAGCTCGGCGGGGGCGATCTGGTACCCCTTGTACTTGATCAGCTCCTTGACGCGATCGACGATCGAGAAGTAGCCGCCCTCGTGGTACACCGCGATGTCGCCGGTGTGGAGGAACCCGTCGGCATCGAGCGTGTCGGCGGTCGCCTGCGGCTGGTTGAGGTAGCCGAGCATGACGTTCGGTCCCTTCACCCACAGCTCGCCCGCCTTCGTGACGCCGTCGGGGCCGAGCTCGGTGATCTCCTCACCAGTCTCGGTGTCGATGAGCTTGTTGAGCGTGTTGGGCAGCATGACCCCCACGGAGCTCACCGGGATGTCGTGGCGGTCGACAGGCATGGCGTGCGACACGGGGCTGAGCTCGCTCATGCCGTAGCCCTGCATCATGCGGGCGTTGATGCGGCGACCGGCGGTCTCGGCGGTCTCGCCGTCCAGCGGCGCCGCCCCCGAGAACACGGTGCGCACGCTCGAGATGTCGAACTGGTCGACGATCGGGTGCTTCGCGAGCGCCACGGCGATGGGCGGTGCGATGTAGAGGTACGTGCACTGGAACCTCTGGATGTTGGTGAGGAACTCGACGAGGTCGAACTTCGGCATCGTCACCAGGCTCGCCCGCTGGCGCAGCGCCAGGTTGAGCAGCACCGTCATGCCGTAGATGTGGAAGAACGGCAGCACCGCCAGCACGCGATCGGTCTCGGCGAGGTCGAGCGCGACCCGGCACTGGGCGACGTTGGCCACGAGGTTGCGGTGCGTGAGCATGACCCCCTTCGGGATGCCGGTCGTGCCCGACGAATAGGGGAGAACCGCGATGTGGGTCGCGGGATCGAACGACACGTCAGGCGCCGGCGCTCCCTCGGTGAGGAGCTCGCGGAGGTTCGGATGCCCGGACGCGCCGTCCAGCACGATCACGCGCTCGTGGGGGATGCCGACCGCCTCGGCGGCCGCCTGGGCCTGGGGCAGCAGAGGGCTCACCGTGATGAGCCACGTCGCCCCGGCATCGCGCAGCTGCTTCTCGATCTCGCCCGGGGTGTACAGCGAGTTGACCGTCGTGACGGTGGCACCGGCTCGCAGGATGCCGTGGAACACCGTCGCGAAGGCCGGGACGTTCGGGCACAGCAGGCCGAGAACCGTGCCGACGCCGACACCGCGTGCCGCCAGGGCACCGGCGAACAGGTCGATCTGCGCCCGCAGCACGCCGTAGGTCGTCTCTGCGCCGGTTGCGGGATCGATGAGCGCCACGCGCCCCAGATCCTCGTCGCTCAGGCTCGCGAACAGATAGTCGTAGACGTCGAGCTCGGGAATCTCGATGTCGGCTTCGGGACTGGTGAACACCGGATCTCCTTCGATCTGGCGGCATGACGGTCGTCGTCGGCGGCCTCGGGCCGCGCCGTGCGACCATCATGCCATCCCGATCGCGGAATGTGGAACGCGATTCCGCACAACGTGGGACGCAGTGTCAGCGAGAGGAACGGGGCGCGCCCGGCCATCCCCTCATGGCCGGGCGCGCTCCGGGCTCAGTGCGCGAGCGCCGGCTGACGTCCGCCGGCGGCGAGCCGCTCTGCGGCGAGTCCTTCGGCGGCCTCGAGCGGCGTGACGCCTCGGGACTCCGCCTCGTCGAAGATCCGCCGCAGGGTCTCGCCGATCTGGCCGACGCGATCCATGATCTCGGTGCGGGTGCCGAGGTGCTTCGCCTCCAGGTCGAGGTAGATCACTCCGCCGGCGTTCACGACGAAGTCGGGCGCGTACAGGATGCCGCGACCGGCGAGGCGGGCCGCGCCGCTGTGGTCGGCCAGCGGGTTGTTCGCCGGGCCGCACACCGCCTTCGCGTCGAGGGCGTCGATCACCTCGTCGGTGAGGAGGCCGCCGATGCCCGCAGGCACGAAGACGTCGGCGGGGACGAGGTGCTCCTCGCCGGGGATGATCCATTCCGCGCCGAGCTCGGCCGCGAGGTCGCGCTTGGCGGGATTGACATCGGTCACGGTGAGGCGCGCGCCTTCGGCGGACAGGCGCACGGCGAGGCGGCTGCCGACTTGCCCGAGGCCCGAGACGGTGATGCGGCGGCCCGCGACGTCGGCAGTGCCGACGACGCGCTCGAGCGTCGCGCGGAGCGACTCGTACACGCCGAGGCTCGTGGGTCCGGCCGGCTCGCCCGATCCGCCGACGGCGTCGGGAAGGCCCACGACGTGCTCGGTGCGCTCGCTCACGACGAGCATGTCGTCGGTCGTCGAGCCGACGTCCTCCGCGGTGCGGTACAGACCGTGGAGCGACTCGACGGCGTCGCCCAGGTCGAGGAACGCCGCGCGGCGGCGGTCGGTGTCGAGGGTCGTGCTGGGAGGAAGGGCGATGACGGACTTCCCGCCGCCGGCGTCGAGGCCCGCCGCGGCGTTCTTGAGGGTCATGGCGGCGGACAGCCGCAGGGCGTCGCCGAGCGCATCGCTCCAGTGCGGGTACGTCCACAGCCGCGCGCCGCCGAGGGCGGAGCCGAGCACGGACGAGTGCAGCGCGACGGCGATGAACAGGCCGCTGCGGCGGCCGGTGATCACCTCCACCCGCTCGTGTGCGAAGTCGGGCAGGGGCAGGGTGTGCGTCATCGCGGTTCTTCCTTCGGCGGGCCTCGTGGGCAGTGCGCTGCGGACGCCGCGGCTTTGCGGCATCCACTCCCATTGCACACCGGTTCTGCGAATTGTTCAACCGTGTCGGCGGCGAGCGCGCAGATTGCGCGGTCGCGCGCGCGAGTTCTGCGCAGGGCTCAGCAGTGTGAGCGGCGTCGGTAGCATCGACGGATGCCAGACGCCTACACGCACGGTCATCACGAGAGCGTCCTGCGGTCGCACCGCTGGCGCACCGCTGAGAACTCCGCGGCCTACCTGCTGCCCCACCTCGTCCCGGGCGTCTCGATCCTCGATGTGGGCAGCGGTCCCGGCACGATCACGGCGGACCTCGCAGGGCGAGTCGCACCGGGCCGGGTCGTCGGGACGGATGCCTCGGCGGACGTGGTCGCACAGGCCGCGGTCGATCACGCGGCGGCGAACCTGTCCTTCGAGGTGGGCGACGCGTACGCGCTGCCGTACGACGACGGCGGGTTCGACGTCGTGCACGCCCACCAGGTGCTGCAGCACGTGGATCGGCCGGTGGACATGCTGCGCGAACTCGGTCGCGTCGCCGGACCCGACGGGCTCGTCGCCGCGCGCGACGTCGACTACGAGGGGGTGATCTGGTACCCGCTCATCCCGGCACTGGACGAATGGCTGGCCCTCTACCTCGCGACGCATCGCAGCGTCGCCGGCGAGCCGGCCGCCGGTCGCCGCCTCAAGGCGTGGGCGCAGGAGGCGGGGCTCACCGGCATCCGGGCGAGCGCGTCGCTCTGGCTGTTCGAGGACGAAGCGGACCGCGCGTGGTGGGGCGGGATGTGGGCGGACCGCGTGCTGCAGTCCGCGTTCGCCGATTCTGCCCGCGCGACCGGTGCCGACGACGCGCTGCTGCAGCGCATCTCGGACGGCTGGCGCGAGTGGGCGGCCGATGCGGACGGCTGGCTGCTCATGCCCCACGGCGAGATCCTCGCCCGCGGACCGCGTCGATAGGCTGATCCCGTGACAGCCCCCGCCTCGCTCCCCGCCCGCAGCCGCATCGTCCACGACGCCATCCGTGCCGCGGGCATCCCCGGCGACATCGTGGTGCTCCCCGATGCCGCCTCCACAGCGGTGCTGGCCGCGGAGGCACTGGGCGTCGAGGTCGGCGCGATCGCCAACAGCCTCGTCTTCTACAGCGACGGCGCACCCCTGCTCGTGATGACGAGTGGGGCGCACCGTGTGGACACCGCCGCGCTGGCCGGGCGCCTCGGGCACGGACGGATCCAGCGCGCCACACCCGAGCAGGTGCGGGAGGCGACCGGCCAGGCCATCGGCGGCGTCGCCCCCACGGGGCATCCGTCGCCGCTCAGAACCGTCGTCGACGAGGACCTCGCCGGCTACCCCGAGATCTGGGCGGCCGGCGGCACGCCGCACACCGTCTTCCCGATGACCTACGACGAGCTCGTGCGGCTCACCGGCGGCACGGTCGCGAAGGTCGACTGAGGCGGATGTCAGCGGGCGCCCGCTGCCGGTTGTGAGACGGCCTCGAGCGGCACGACCGCGGCGCGGGGGAGCCAGAGGAGCGCGATGACGCCGCTCAGCAGGTACAGGCCCCCCTGGAGCTCGAGCAGGAGCAGCAACCCGATGGGGCCGTCCGAGAGCGCACCGAGAAGGATGCCTGCCGCCTGGCCGAGTGCGCTGACGAGACCCACCGCGGCGAAGACGGCTCCGCGCTGACTCGGCTCGGACTGCTCCTGAAGCACGCTCATCAGCCCCGCGATCATGATCACGCCCGGCGCGCCGACGGCGGCGAACAGGATGACGTACGGCCAGAGGTCGGTCGTGAGGGCGGGCAGGTTCCACGTCGCGAGGGAGATCGCCCCGAACGCGAACAGGCTGAGCGCCGTGAGCGCTCGCGGCGAGGAGCCGCGCACGAGGAACCCCAGCACGACGCCGGCGATGACGGCGCCGATGGCTTGGATGCCCCGCAGGATGCCGACGTCGGCATCCGATCCGCGCAGCGGTCCGAGAGCGAAGAGCACGAACAGGACGAGGAACATGCCCTGCGCGACGCTCGACACGAAGATCACCGCGAAGGCGCCGCGAAGTCGCGGGATGCGGAACGCGGTGAGCAGACCGGCCGGTCGTCCTCCGGACTCCGCGTGGGACGGGTGCCCGTCGGTCGCCGAACCGACCGCGGGCAGCGTCGCGATGAGGACGGCGGAGATCACGTAGGTGATCGCGTCGACGACGACGATCAGGCCGAGGTCCCCGACGGCAAGCAGCACGCCGCCCAGTGGGCCGCCCACGAGGCGTCCGAGGTTCTGGTTGAGGCCGATCAGAGCGTTGGCCGACACCAGGCGGTCGGTGTCGACGAGCTCCGGGAGGAGGGTGTTCTTGGCCGGCTCGAACAGAGTGCTGAGCGAGGCGTGGACGAAGATCACCGCGTAGGCGAGGGGGAGGTCTGCGACCTCGTCGACCCACAGGAGAGGCAGCAGCGCCAGCGCCTGTCCGACGTTGACCGCCACCATGATCCAACGGCGGTCGAACCGCCCGATGAGGCGGGCGGCGAGAGGCGCGAGCACCACCGCGGGGATGAGTTCCAGCAGGAACGCGATGGAGGTGCCGAGCGCCGAGCCGGTGAGCTGGAACACCACGAGCGGCAGGGCGATGAACAGCAGCCAGTCGCCGGTGTCGGAGATGAGCCCGGCGGCCCACAGCCGACGGAAGGAGGGGATCGCGAAGGCGGTGCGTGAGGTCATCGCCCGGCTTCTCCGAATGCGGGGCGCGGGAACGCCAGGAGCGAGAGGTTCGCGATCGCGGCGCCGTCGGGCGCGTCGGTGCGGGTCGCCGCGATGTAGGGCCGGACCATCGCGTCGATGCGCTCCACGATCGACTGCAGTTCCGCAGGTGTCACACGCAGTCCGTACTGGGCGTGGGCGTCGACATCCCGCCAGTCGCCCTCGATCCGGTCGCGGCGGCGGACGTGCTCGCGCGCCAGCTGGTAGTCCAGCTGCAGGGATGCCTCGAGCATCGCGGTGGCGCTCGCGACCATGGACGGGTCGTCCGAGTCCAGGTCCATGCTCAGACCCGTGATCGTCGCCTGCCACGGCCGCTCCCGGCCGTCGGCGGACGCCGCCGGCTCGACCAGTCCGTGCTTGGCGAGCACCCGCAGGTGGTAGCTGCAGTTGGACGGGTTGTCGTCCACCGCCCGGGCGCACTCGGACGCGGTCGCCGCGCCGTGCGACATGAGGAAGCTCAGCAGATCGAGGCGCACGGGGTGGGCGAGCGCCTCGAGCGCCGCGGGGTCGGTGATCGTGCGTCGGGTCTCGGAAGCGGCCATGATCGTCCAATCTGAAAAACGCTTTCAGATTAGATCGATCACGGATAATCTGCAAGAGCCTTTCAGAGTTTCGGTGCGGCCGGGCGTGCGCCGCCGATGCGGCGGCCGAGCTCCGCCGCCACCGGCGAGACGGCAGCGGCGAACGATGCGGGATCGCTCGGGCCGTCGGCCGGGAAGGTGACGGCGATCGCCGCGATCGGCCAGCCCACGCGGTCCAGCACGGCGACGCCGACCGAGCCCAGGCCCAGCGTGACCTCGCCGTCCTCCGACGCCCATCCGCGCTCCCGCACGCCGCGGAGGAGCTCGCGCAGCTCGCCCGGCTTCTGCGGGCCGCGACCGGTGCGATCGGCGAACGCCGCCGCATCCGGGAACAGCGCTCGAACCTGCTCCCGCGGCAGCGCGGCGAGCATCGCGCGGCCCGTGGCGGTGAGGTGGGACGGCAGCCGCACGCCGACATCCGTCACCAGGGCGGGGCGGCGGGCCGCGCGTTCCTCGACGATGTACAGGACGTCGCGGCCGTGCATCACCGCGAGGTGCGCGCTCTCGCCCGTGCGGTCGACGAGCTCTGCGAGCACGGGGCGTCCGAGCCGCGCGAGCGGCTCCTGCCGGGAGTAGCCCCCGGCGAGCTCGAACGCCGCGATGCCCAGACCCCAGCGTCTGTCTTCCGGGAGGTGCACCACGAACTGGTGCTCCTGCAGTGCGGCCAGCAGGTGGTAGACCGTGGAGCGGGGGATGCCCAGGGCCGTCGCGATCGTCCGCGCGGGCGCGGGGCCGCGCTGGCGTGCGAGGTACGACAGGATCCGCAGCGTCTGGTCGGCGGCGGGGACCTGAGGGCGAACGTCTGGGATCACAGACAGAGGATGCCATGTCCCTCTGTCCTGCGCCACGCCCCCGGTGTGGAATCGACAGCATGACCATCGTCTCGCCCACCACCGCCGGCGATATCGCCGTCGTCACCGTCGGCGCGGCGCCGCTGCGCCCCGAAGACGTCGTCGCCGTCGCTCGGCACAGTGCCGCCGTCGAGCTCGCCCCGGACGCCCTCGCCCGCATCGCAGCGACCCGCGAATTGGTCGAGGGCCTCGCCGACGACCCCGAGCCGCACTACGGCATCTCGACCGGATTCGGCGCACTGGCCACGACGTTCATCGCCCCCGAGCGCCGCATGCAGCTGCAGGCGAGCCTCATCCGCTCCCACGCCGCCGGCACCGGCCCCGAAGTCGAGCGCGAGGTCGTGCGCGCCCTCATGCTGCTGCGGCTGCAGACGCTCACCACAGGGCACACGGGCGTCCGTCCGGTCGTGGCCGAGACCTACGCCGCGATGCTCAACGCCGGCATCACCCCGATCGTGCGCGAATACGGCTCGCTCGGCTGCTCGGGCGATCTCGCCCCGCTGTCGCACGTCGCGCTCGCCGCGATGGGCGAGGGGCGCGTGCGCACCGCGACCGGCGAGGAGGCCGATGCGGGCGACGCGCTGGCCGCGGCATCCATCGCTCCTCTCGCGCTGCGCGAGAAGGAGGGCCTCGCGCTGATCAACGGCACCGACGGCATGCTCGGGATGCTGCTGCTCGCGCTGCACGACCTCTCGGTCCTCCTCGACACGGCCGACGTCGCCGCCGGCATGTCGGTCGAGTCGCAGCTCGGCACCGACGCGGTGTTCGCCGCCGACCTCCAGGCGCTGCGGCCTCAGGCGGGCCAGGCGGTGTCGGCGTCGAATCTGCGCGCGGTCCTGGCCGGTTCGCCGATCGTCGCGTCCCACCGCGACCCCTCCGTGTGCACCCGCGTGCAGGATGCGTACTCGCTGCGGTGCTCGCCGCAGGTGCACGGGGCGGCCCGCGACACCGCCGATCACGCGCTGCTCGTCGCATCGCGCGAACTCGCCGCCGCCGTCGACAATCCGGTGATCACCGACGACGGCCGCGTCGAGTCCAACGGCAACTTCCACGGCGCCCCCGTGGCGTACGTGCTCGACTTCCTCGCGATCGCGGTCGCAGACGTCGCCTCGATCTCGGAGCGGCGCACCGACCGCGCGCTCGACCCCGCCCGCAGCCACGGCCTGCCGCCGTTCCTGGCCGACGAGGTCGGTGTCGACTCGGGCTTCATGATCGCCCAGTACGCCGCGGCCGGGATCGTGTCGGAGCTCAAGCGGCTCGCGGTTCCGGCATCCGTCGACTCGATCCCGTCCTCGGCGATGCAGGAGGACCACGTGTCGATGGGGTGGGCGGCGGCCCGCAAGCTCCGTCGCGCCATCGACGGCCTCTCGCGGGTGCTGGCGATCGAAGTGCTCACCGCCGCGCGCGCTCTCGACCTGCGGGCGCCGCTGCGGCCGGGTGCGGCCACCGGCGCGGTGCGCGACCTCGTGCGCACGGTCGCAGGCGGGCCGGGTCCCGACCGCTTCCTGTCGCCGGAGATGGAGGCCGTGACCGCGCTCGTCGCATCCGGCGCCGTCGCCGCGGCCGCCTACCAGACCATCACGAAGGAGTGACCATGCCCGTTCCGACAGACTCGACCACGGAGACCGCCACGCGCGGGCTCGGCGCGCAGGCCGTGCGCGCTCCGCGGGGCCCCGAGCGCACCGCCAAGAGCTGGGGCGCCGAAGCCGCCAAGCGCATGCTGATGAACAACCTCGATCCAGAAGTCGCCGAGCACCCCGAGGACCTCGTGGTCTACGGCGGCACCGGGCGCGCGGCGCGCAGCTGGCAGGCGTTCGACGCCATCGTGCGCACGCTCGACGAGCTCGAGCCCGACGAGACCCTGCTCGTCCAGTCGGGAAAGCCCGTCGGCGTCTTCCGCACGCACGAGTGGGCGCCGCGCGTGCTCATCGCCAACTCCAACCTCGTGGGGGACTGGGCGACCTGGCCCGAGTTCCGCCGGCTCGAAGCGCTCGGCCTCACCATGTACGGCCAGATGACCGCGGGCTCCTGGATCTACATCGGCACGCAGGGGATCCTGCAGGGCACGTACGAGACGTTCGCCGCCGTGGCGCGCTCCCTCGCGGACAAGAGCGGGCACGATGTCGCGACCGCGAGCCTCGCCGGCACGCTCACGCTGACCGGCGGTGCGGGCGGCATGGGCGGCGCCCAGCCGTTGGCCGTCACGCTCAACGGGGGCGCGGTGCTCATCGTCGACGTCGATGAGTCACGTCTGGCGCGCCGTGTCGAGCACGGCTATCTGGACGAGTACACGAGCGACCTCGACGCGGCTCTGGCTCGGGTCGTCGCCGCCAAGGCGGCCGGCGAGGCCCTCTCGGTCGGCGTCGTGGGCAACGCCGCCGAGGTCTTCGGCGACGTGCTGCTGCGTCACCGCGCGGGCGATCTCACGGTCGACGTCGTCACCGACCAGACCAGCGCCCACGACCCGCTGGCCTACCTTCCGGTCGGCATCGCGTTCGAGGACTGGAAGGCGGAGGCCGCCCGCGATCCCGAGGGCTTCACCGCGCGTGCACGCGGCTCGATGGCCAAGCATGTCGCGGCGATGGTGGGATTCCAGGACGCCGGAGCCGAGGTGTTCGACTACGGCAACTCGATCCGCGCGGAGGCGCAGCTGGGCGGGTTCGAGCGGGCGTTCGCGTTCCCGGGCTTCGTGCCCGCCTACATCCGTCCCCAGTTCGCGGAGGGACGCGGACCCTTCCGCTGGGTGGCGCTGTCCGGCGACCCGGAGGACATCCGCAGGACCGATGAGGCCGTGAAGGCGCTGTTCCCCGACGACGCGGGGCTCGTGCGCTGGCTCGACAAGGCGGGCGACGCGGTGCACTTCGAGGGGCTTCCCGCGCGCATCTGCTGGCTGGGCTACAAGGAGCGGCACCTGGCCGGGCTGAAGTTCAACGAGATGGTCGCGTCGGGCGAGCTGTCGGGGCCGATCGTGATCGGCCGCGACCACCTCGACGCCGGATCGGTCGCCTCGCCCTACCGGGAGACCGAGGCGATGGCCGACGGCTCCGACGCGATCGCGGACTGGCCGCTGCTCAACGCTCTCCTCAACACGGCGAGCGGGGCGGCCTGGGTGTCGATCCACCATGGCGGCGGCGTCGGCATCGGCCGCAGCATCCATGCCGGCCAGGTGACCGTCGCCGACGGAACGCCGCTGGCCGCCGAGAAGCTGGAGCGCGTGCTCACCAACGACCCGGGCACCGGCGTGATGCGCCACGTCGACGCCGGGTACGACCGTGCGCGCGAAGTCGCGGTCGAGCGCGGCCTCAACGTGCCCATGCTCGACGCCTGACCAGGCCACCCATGTCCCGCTCTCCGCACCTCCGGCGCCGCCCGCCGACGGGGACCGGGACACGACAGCAGGGCACCGGGACATCGAAGGGACGGATGCCGTGACCACCACGCTCATCACCGACATCGGCGAGCTGACCACCAACGTCGGCAGCGACGGCGACCCGCTGGGCACCCTGCACGACGCCGCCGTGGTCATCGAGGGCGACCGGATCGCGTGGATCGGCGCCGGCGCCGAGGCTGCCGAGGTCTCCGCGCGGTTCGCGCGCACGATGCCGCGCGCGAACATCGTCGACGCCGGCGGGCGGGCGGTGATCCCCGGGTTCGTCGACAGCCACACGCACCTCGTCTTCGGCGGCGACCGGGCAGACGAGTTCGAGGCCCGCATGACCGGCACGCCGTATGCGGCAGGCGGCATACGGCGCACGGTGGCGGCGACTCGCGCCGCGAGCGACGACGAGCTGCGCGCGCGGCTGGCCGCGTTCGTGACCGAGCTGCACGGCCAGGGCACGACGACGTTCGAGGTCAAGACGGGTTACGGGCTCACCGTCGCCGATGAGGAGCGACTGGCGCGCCTGGCCGCGGAGGTCACCCCGGAGGTGACGTTCCTCGGCGCCCACGTCGTCCCCGCCGAGTACGCCGACCGGCGTGAGGAGTACGTCGACCTCGTGTGCGACGCGATGCTCCACGCCTGCGCGCCGCACAGCCGGTGGGTGGACGTGTTCTGCGAGCGCGGCGCCTTCAGCCCCGAGGAGTCGCGCCGCGTCCTCGCCGCAGGCGTGGCGCACGGCCTTCAGCCTCGCGTGCACGGCAACCAGCTCGGTCCCGGCGAAGGCGTGCGCCTCGCGGTGGAGCTCGGCGCGGCATCCGTCGACCACTGCACGTTCCTCACCGACGAGGACGTCGCAGCCCTCGCTGGATCCGGCACCGTGGCGACGCTGCTGCCGGGCGTCGAGTTCTCGACGCGTCAGCCGTACCCCGACGCGCGGCGGCTGCTGGACGCGGGGGTCGCCGTCGCCCTGGCGAGCGACTGCAATCCCGGGTCGAGCTTCACCAGCTCCATGCCGCTCATGATCGCGCTCGCCGTGCGCGAGATGGGCATGACGCCGGCCGAGGCCGTGTGGGCGGCGACGGCCGGCGGTGCGCGGGCGCTCCGGCGCGACGACGTGGGAACGCTGGCGGCCGGCAAGCGCGCCGACCTCGTGCTGATCGACGCCCCCACCCGAGTCCACCTCGCCTACCGGCCCGGTGTGCCGCTCGTGCACACCGTGTGGATCGGCGGCACGCAAGCCTGAGTCCGGCGGACCTGCGTCAGCGCGGCGCGTCGAACGTCCAGTTCGCGGGGTCCACGGCACTGGCGAGGTCCCAGTCGTCCTCCGCCCAGATGAACGTCGCGACGGCGCACGTGGGCATGTGGTCGATGTCGTCGTCCGACAGGCGTGCG